>Ga0209010_1000018_pt1 | contig 106305 bp, 96 predicted proteins | sample BlaSpr_A8_OM1_O3_FD_187985 | JGI IMG/M metagenome (GOLD analysis project Ga0209010, IMG submission 187985) | Forest soil microbial communities from Thunder Bay, Ontario, Canada - Black Spruce, Ontario site 2_A8_OM1_O3 (SPAdes) (version 2) | ecosystem: Environmental > Terrestrial > Soil > Boreal...
CGGCAAATTGCGCCACACGCGAGATAGCCGCAGTGAGTTCTTCGCCGTGGACCGTGATGCTTTTGTTGTTGTCTTTCGGCAGCACCGCTTCGAAGTTCGGGAACTGACCGGTGAGTTGCCGCGAGGTCAGCAGCCTTTGGCCGATGCGGAAAAACAGCGTGGATTCGTCCTTCGCAAACTCGATTTCCTCGGCATCGGTCGAATCGAGCAAGGACTTCAACTCGTCCATCGCCTTTTTGGGGACCAGAGTTTTCATCTCGCCGGAAACGCCTTCAAACTTTCCGCCAACGCGCTCGATATGCGCCAAGCGGTGTCCGTCGGTAGCGACCATGGTGATCGATTCCGGCTTCAGCACCATCAACGCACCATTCAGCGTGTAGCGCGATTCTTCACTGGCAATGGCGAACCCGGTCTTGGCAATCATGGACCGCAGAACCTGCGACGGGATCTTAACTACGCCAGCCGTTGGAAACGTAGGCAGGCTGGGAAAGTTCGATCGCGCCATGCCCACCATTTTGGTATTCGATCGGCCACAGCGGATGCTGACCCAGTGATTTTCCAGCAGCTTGATCGTGATATCCGCATCCGGAAGCAGCTTCACATAGTCGTGCAACTTGCGCGCGGGAATCGTGCAAGCGCCCTCCTTCTTCACTTTGGCCACGCACGACGTACGCAGACTGAGATCGAGATCGGTGGCGGTGAGCGAAAGCTTGTCGCCCGCGGCTTCAAATAAATAATTCGACAGGATGGGAATCGTGGTCTTTCGTTCGACCACGCCTTGGGTGGCCGTGAGCTCGCGCAAGAGTTCGAACTTGCTGACCGTAATCTCCATGGTGGTAGTTCCCGCCGCGGATGCTATGGCTTCTACCGGCATAACCTGAGTCCCCCGCCAAGTGGCGCTACTTTGAATACATCCCTTATATCAAAAGAAAAACCTGTAAGACCAGCAGGAACAGCGGGAAACGGAGAAAAGTGGAGTTAGCCTATCCCGATTCATCCCCCCAACTGCTCGGTCAGTTTATTCAACAACCGGTTCAAATCCTTGTCGGTCTTACGTACGCCGTCGATTTTCTCGACCGAATGCAACACCGTGGTATGGTGCTTGCCACCAAACTGGCGTCCGATCTCGGGCAGCGATGCTTCGGTCAGATGCTTGGCCAGGTACATCGCAATCTGCCGGGGGTAGACGATGGCGCGTGAGTTGTTCTTCGCCTTGATCTCCACCAACCGCAACCCAAATTGCTCCGCGACGGACTTCTGAATTGATTCAATCGTGACCTTCCGCGCCTGGGAGTCGATGAAATTTTTAAGCACCTGCTGGGTATAAGGAAGCGTAATCTCGGCCCCAATAAGCGATGAGTGCGCCACCAGCCGGATGAGCGCTCCTTCCAGCTCGCGCACGTTCGACCGGATGTTGGACGCGATGTACAGAGCCACGTCGGTGGGAAGCGTGACCTTTTCCTGCTCCGACTTTTTCTGCAGGATGGCGACTTTGGTCTCCAGGTCGGGCGGCTGGATATCGGCGATCAAGCCCCACTCGAAACGGCTGCGCAGCCGGTCTTCGATTTCCGCTAACTCTTTCGGCGAGCGATCGCTGGCAATCACAATCTGCTTCATCGACTCGTGCAGAGCGTTGAAAGTGTGGAAGAACTCTTCCTGGGTGCGCTCTTTCTGAGCCAGGAACTGGATGTCATCCACCAGCAGCACGTCGACGTTGCGGAACTTGTCGCGGAAGCTGGTCATCTTGTCGTAGCGCAGCGAGTTGATCATTTCATTCGTGAATTTCTCGCTGGATACGTAACAGATGGCCAAATGGGGTTGCCGCTTGCTCACCTCATGGCCGATCGCCTGCATGAGGTGAGTCTTGCCCATGCCGACGCCGCCATAGAGGAAAAGCGGGTTGTAAGCCTTCGAAGGACGCTCCGCAACCGCCTGGCAGGCTGCGTGGGCGAATTGGTTTCCGCTGCCGATGACGAATGCGTCGAAGGTATAGCGCGGATTGAGTTGCGCCGCTCCATCCCAATCGAAGCGCGACTGTGACGGGTGAGTTGCGGGAGCCGCGTAGCCGGAAAGGCCGCCGTCGTGACGCACGGGAGTGGCGGCTGGATCGTCTCCGGGGGGGACGAACTTTACCTCCTGATACTCGAGGCCGAGATTATCGAGGGCCTCCTGGATCAAGTCGGCATATTTGTCGCCCACCTGACAGAACTCGGCCCTCGGCACCCAGACGAAAAGTGTGCCTCCGCTTGAGTGACTGTAGCGAGTGGGTTTCAACCAGGTGTCGTAGGAATGCCGGTTGATCTTTTTTTCGAGTGCGTCAAGGATGCGCAACCACGGATTGGGAGCAAGCGTTGGACTTGAAACAGACATAAGAAAATTCTTGGTGGCGCTACTTAAAATCAGCAGCCTGAAATTAAATGATTGCAGTAAGAAAGCGCTCATTTTCCAGCGCAGCAAGCTCCGCACTGCGGGGCGGTTTCGCTGGAGCGAGAAAAATTTTCAATGAGCAGGAACGGTCCGCATACTAGCACAAAAAAATTGTCTTGGTTGAAATCTTCGACAAAGATTTCGTTTGACCTCCACGATTCAAAACGCGAAGAAAAACTTCTGTCAAGTAGCGACTTTGTAACTGCCGCACGCGCGGTGCAGCAATCGACGAATTTGGATCATTCAACAATCGCTCGACAATGAACCATCGCAGGTGCAATGATGCTCGGCCTCGACTGTCGCGACAATGCCGGTTTGCCCGTCTGCCTTGGGTCATTTATACTTCTCATTCGTCCTACAGCTATTATTGCACCTACTAACTGAATCAGGAGCAGCTAAGTTTCATGCCCAAGCGCACTTTCCAACCTAACCGACGTCACCGCTCGAAGACGCACGGATTTCGTACCCGGATGAAGACCAAGAGCGGCGCAGCGGTGATCTCGCGGCGGCGCGCCAAGGGACGCAAGCGGGTGTCGGTGAAGCCCGGCTTCCGTGAGTAGTCGATTTCCTTTTCCGGAGTTGACGGCAATTCCGCAACCTGAGTCTGGATCGTGAACTGTGTGAGCGGTCTCGCTCCGAACGCGGGTCTCAACCTGCCCGGCCCGGATAAGCGGGCCAGGTTTACGAGCAGCATGCGCATGCTCCGGCACTCCGACTTCGAGCGCGTCTACAAAAAGGGCCGCCGCCACTTCGCCGCTCACTTGACAGTTTTCTACCTGCGGCGGGAGCGAGGCGAAGGGCTCCGCATCGGATTCACCGTCGGGCGGGTGCTGGGTGGAGCGGTCGAACGCAATCGTATGAAGCGACGATTGCGAGAGTCGGTTCGTTTGCATTGGCCGGGAGTTCCAATTCCGGTGGATGTGGTGATTAATCCCAAGAAGTCAGTGCTCAAAGTTGACTTTGCTGAGCTGGAGAAAGAAATCAGCCACGCTTTTGAAGTAATTCAAAAGTCGCTGGGAAAACGGGGCACGTAGTCAAGTTTGTAATCCCGAGCAGAGCGAGGGATATGGGTTTTTCACCGAGCGAGCAAGAACCTAGATTTCTCGTGTCTTCGCTGCGGAATGACAGAGGAGTGGAAAACCGCGGAATGACCGTGGAATTGAGAATCGGATGAGCCAGATTCCCAAAACCGTCGCGCTGTTCGTGCTTCGAGGATACAAGTGGGCGGTCTCTCCTATGTTCTTGCCGGCGTGCCGTTACGTGCCCTCTTGCTCCGAGTACGCCATGGAAGCAATCGATCGTCACGGAGTTGCGCGAGGTAGCATGATGGCAATCTGGCGAGTGTTGCGATGCCATCCCTTCGCGAAGGGCGGACTCGATCCGGTGGTCAGGCCGAAAGTTGTCGAGCCATCACGCTTGGGCGCGCCGGCTCAGAGCAGTGGCAAAACCAAGCTTTGCAGTCATTGAGAAAGTAAATTTGGCAGAATTCCAAAATCCACAACAAGAACCAGGCATGGAGCGGCGACTGCTCCTTGTCTTCGCGCTGACCTTTCTGGTCATCGTGTTGTTCCAGCCGATCCTCAAGAAGTATTTTCCCCAGGCGACTACACCTGCTCCAGCGCCGCAAACCCAAAGCCAGGCTCCGACCGTTCCACCGGCGGCCGCTGTCAATCAAGTCCAGCCGAAGCAACCGGCGGTTCCGGCGCTCAATGCGGGAGCCACCAAGCAGGCTGCGTCCGAATCGGAAACTGTGGTTGAGAACGATCTCTACCGCATTACGTTTACCAACCGTGGGGCGCAGGTCAAGTCCTGGATCCTAAAGAAATTTACCGACGATAAAGATCAGCCGCTCGATCTTGTCAACAACCTTGCTGCGGAAAAGTACGGTTACCCCCTCTCGCTGTGGACTTACGATGAGACTCAACGCAACAAGTTGAATTCCGCGCTGTATCTGGGCTCCGGTTCGGGTGTTTTGCACGCCCCAGCCACTATCACATTTGAATACGCCGATGGCGATGTTGCCGTTCGCAAGAGCTTCAGCTTCGACCACACCTACGTCGTACACGTCGAAACGACAGTCGTGTCCAGTGGAAGTGAAGTCGCGGCTTACCCGGCGTGGCCTGGGGGCTTCGGAGACGAATCCACGTTGTCTTCTTACGCCGCCAGTCAAATTAGTTATCAGTACAACAGCAGCATAGAACGGCTGGCTATAAAGAAAATCAGCGGCGGCAATACCCTCCGTATACCGTTCAATTGGGCGGGAGCAACCGATCAGTATTTCGCCGCGGTTTTCATTCCGGACGACTCGCAGAACTCCGCGTTGGTCACTCTGCGCAACTCGCTCAACGTTCCCAAGAATCCGAAAAACCCGAACCCGCAAGACACCGCGACCGTGGAAGTTCTGGGGGCAGCTGTCGGCAACCCCAGAGGCCCGACAGTCGCGCGTATGTACGTCGGACCGAAAGCGCTGACGACTCTGGAATCCGTGCCCGTGTCAACCATCGTGGGCGCAGACTCCGATCTGCGCGGGTTGATCAACTTTGGTTTGTGGGGCGTGATTGCGCGCCCGCTTTTCATCTGGCTCAGGTGGACATACGAGTTCGTCCACAACTGGGGCTGGGCGATTTGCTTACAAACTTTGATCATCAATCTGGCGCTGATGCCCTTGCGCATCTCTAGCATGAAGTCCGCATTGAAGATGCAAAAGATTCAGCCACAGATGAACTCGATTAAGGAAAAATACAAAAAGTACGGCATGCGCGATCCGCGGCGGCAGGAAATGAATACCGAAATCGGCGAACTGATGAAACAGCAGGGCGTCAGTCCCGTCGGGGGCTGCTTGCCTCTCGTCATCCAGATGCCGTTCCTGTTCGCTTACTACAGTATGCTGGGCTCGGCGCTTGATCTTCGCCATGCATCGTGGTTGTGGATTCACGATCTGTCGTCGGCGGACCCGTGGCATATACTGCCAATCGGTATCTTCCTCACCATGTTGTTTATGCAACGCATGACGCCACAAGCGGGGATGGATCCGTCGCAGCAGAAAATGATGAACGTGCTGATGCCGGTGATGATGGGATTCCTGAGTTGGAATTTTGCTTCCGGCTTGTGTCTTTATTGGGCGGAGGGCAACTTGATTGCCATCGTGCAGCAGTCGGTGATGAACCGTACCAGCCTGGGCCGTGAGATGCGCGAGATGGCGGCGAAGAGAGCGCGGAAGAAAGAGAAGTGAGCTTTCAGCCGTCAGCTATCAGCTCTCAGCTAACGCGGCAGGCTGAAAGCTGAGAGCTGAAAGCTGAGAGCTAGCTCATGCCTATTCCTGACAAAATCGCAGCTGCAAAGAAAATCGACGCGCTCCTGCGCGGTGTCGTTACTCATGGCGGTCTTCATCTCAAATACCGCATCACCGTGGATCCTCCGCTTACCGAAGAACGCGACTGGGAACGGCCGGAGATTCTGGTCGAACTTTCCGGGCCCGATTCTCCTTTGGTCTTGGAACGAGGCGGCGAACTGTTGCGTGCCATCGAAACGCTGGCGATTGAGATGCTGCGCTTGCCCGGCAACGAGCACGAGAAGGTCAGCTTCGACTGCATGAACCAGCGCGCCTTGCGACTAGAGGAGTTGCGATTGGCAGCGAATGTCGCGGCAGAGAGAGTTCGTAAGACGAGTATGCCGTATGAATTCGCGCCTATGTCTTCGCGGGAGCGCCGCATTGTGCATCTGGCATTACGCGATCACACCGACCTTCACACCGAGAGTCAGGGCGAAGGCGGCCGTCGTTGCCTGGTTGTCTATCCGAAGAACTACAAACCAGCGAGCAAGCCTGCGCCGCGCGGTCTACCGTAAGTTTGTCAGTAGCAGCTGTCCAGAATAAAACCGCTACAATCTTCCCGTGAACCTCGACGACACAATCGTCGCGATCGCTACTCCTCCCGGTCGAGGAGGCATTGGCGTAGTCCGTCTCGCTGGCCCGGATGCCAAAAATATTGCGCTGCCAATGCTGCGGCTGAAGCGCAATCTCGAACCCGGCCACTCCGTGTTCGGAGAACTGATTGAACCCGCCGATTTTTGTGTCGGGACGGATCCCCGGCCCATCCAGGCCGAGCAAAGCTCGGCGGAACGTATCGATGAAGTCGTCGTCACCTACTTCGCCAAGCCGCACTCCTACACTACAGACGACGTCATCGAGATTTCGGCCCATGGATCGCCCGTTGTTTTACATCACATCGTCGAACTCGCCATGGCTCGCGGCGCGCGCCTCGCCGAACCGGGCGAGTTCACCACGCGCGCCTTTCTCAATGGACGGATTGATCTCACCCAGGCGGAAGCAGTTCGCGATCTCATCGAGTCGCAAACGCTCTACCAGGCTAAGATTGCTGCCCAACAGCTCGAAGGCGCGCTGTCGCGCCGCCTGCAGCCGATCAAGCAGAAACTGGTTGAGCTGATTGCAACTCTCGAAGCCGGAATCGACTTTGCTGAAGATGACATCTCGGTTCTCCCCGCGGATCAAATTCTTCAGCGCATCGCGGTTGTGCGCACTCCGCTCGAAGAACTCGCCGCTTCCTTCGCTTACGGAAAAATCGTTCACGAAGGTCTCACGCTGGCCATCGTGGGCCGGCCCAACGTGGGCAAGTCGAGTTTGTTTAACCGACTGGTCGAGCGCGAGCGCGCAATAGTAACGGCCATGCCTGGCACTACTCGTGATTTAGTCAGTGAAACTGTAGCTATCGCCGGCATTCCAGTGAAACTCGTCGACACGGCCGGCATCCGCCGCGCCCTCGATGAGGCGGAGAGCATTGGAATTCAAAAATCCATGGAAGCGCTGGCCGACGCCGATCTTGTCCTCGTCGTGTTCGATTCTTCGCAACCGCTGGCGGATGAAGACAATGAACTGTTAGGCCAAGTGGCGGGACGTCCGGCAATTGCCGTTGCCAATAAAGCCGACCTGTCCCGTGAGGAGCGGCCGCTGCCTGACGCTGAGTTGTCGACTGTTCGAACTTCCGCGACGACCGGGGAGGGAATCCCAGAGCTGCGAAATGAAATTCTGCGCCACATCCGAGGAGACGCCGGAGCCCAGATCGAAAGTGGATTCCTCAGCAACGTGCGGCACGAGGCACGCGTCCGAGAATCACTCACCGCACTTGAGGCGGCGAGAGTAGCCGTCGCAAACAGAGTCCCGCACGAAATGCTTTTGCTCGATCTTTACAGCGCCCTGCGGCCACTCGATGAGATCACGGGAGCTACCACGACTGACGATATCCTCAACCTGATCTTCAGCACGTTCTGCATCGGAAAGTAGGGTTGCCTCCATGCTCTTTCGACATAAAATAACCCGGTGCCATCGAAGTTCCGCAACCAAATGCAAATTTATGTATCTAACTTGTTTATCCGGCCAGTGGGGAAGTCCGAAGTCGCCTGCTTCGCCAAGTTGAGACCAAACCATGCCGAAACCAATTCTGCTGAGTGTGGACGACGACTCGGATGTTCTCCGGGCGATTGAGCGCGATTTGCGTTCGCAGTACGGGGCCGAATACCGGGTGATCGGAAGCGATTCGCCGACGGGCGCTCTCGACCTCTTGCGGCAGCTGAAGGTGCGGAACGACAGCGTGGCCTTGCTCCTCGCCGACCAACGTATGCCTCACATGGACGGAGTCGAATTTCTGCAAGAGGGGATGCGAATTTTCCCCGACGCGAAGCGGGCTCTTTTGACGGCCTACGCCGACACTAGCGCGGCGATCAGCGCGATCAATCAAGCCAACATCAATTATTTTTTTCTAAAGCCATGGGATCCTCCCGCCGAGCACTTGTACCCGCAATTGGATGACTTGCTCGAGGATTGGCAAGCTTCCTATCGTCCAACCTTCGAGGGGATCCGGGTTTTAGGTACGCGGTGGTCGCCACGGTCGTACGAGCTACGAGATTTCCTGGCGCGCAATCGCGTTCCTTATCAGTGGATCGACGTAGAGGCCTCTGCCAACGATCCCGAAACCAAGCAACTCCTCGAGGCTCTGGGACCGGAGGCTGCCGACCTTCCGATTGTGCTTTTCCCTGACGGGACAAAACTTTTGGAGAGCGTTCCGTCCGAAGTTGCGCAAAAAGTTGGACTGCGTACGCGCGCGCAAACCGACTTTTACGATCTTGCGATTGTAGGCGGTGGACCAGCTGGCCTGGCGGCTGCGGTTTACGGCGCGTCGGAAGGTTTGCACACGGTGATGATTGAACGCGAAGCTCCAGGCGGGCAGGCGGGAATGAGTTCGCGCATTGAAAACTATCTGGGATTTCCCGCTGGGCTCAGTGGAAGCGATCTAGCCCGGCGCGCGGTGGTCCAGGCGCAACGATTCGGAGTGGAGATTCTTGCGCCGCAGGAAGCTGTCGGCGTTCGAACAGAAGGCTCTTATCGGATCATCAAGTTGGCGGATGGGAACGAAATTTCCTGCCATGCGTTAATGATCGCAAGCGGGGTTCAGTGGCGGCGGCTTGACGCTCCGGGAATCGATCGGCTGCAGGGCGCGGGTGTTTACTATGGCGGTGGCGCAACCGAAGCGCTCTCCTGCAAAGGCGAAACCATCTACGTCGTGGGGGGCGCAAATTCGGCGGGTCAGGCAGCCATGAACTTCGCTCGATATGCTGAGCGCGTCGTCATTTTAGTGCGCGGCGATTCTCTCTCCAGCACCATGTCGCAGTATCTGATTGACCAGATCAAGGAGACGCCGAACATTCAGGTGTGGGCGCACGCAACCTTGGCCGAGGCGCATGGCGATACTCATCTGGAAGAAATTTCGGTGCTTTGTTCGGATACGAATAAGCTCGAGCGGGTGCCGGCGAACACAATTTTCATCTTCATTGGCGCGCTCCCGCGAACCGATTGGCTGGGAAGTCTGGTCGAGAGAGACGATCGCGGTTTCCTGCTGACTGGACCTGATCTTATACGAGATGGCCAACGGCCCAAGGGGTGGACTCTCGAGCGAGATCCCTTCCTGCTCGAGACCAATGTTCCAGGTCTGTTCGCCGTGGGCGATGTGCGGCACGGTTCAGTGAAACGAGTGGCTTCCGGAGTTGGTGAAGGATCGGTTGCGGTGCAGTTCATCCATCAATACTTGAGCAAGGTCTAAATGGTCGAGAAATCGGAACTACTTCGCGTCCCCGTATTTGCAGACTTACCTGACGACCAGATCGCGTGGTTCCTCAGCCAATCGCAAGAGTTGCATCTCAAGGCGGGCGAAGGCTACTCGCGCCAGGGCGATCCCGCCGATGCGATGTTTGTGGTGCTCGAGGGGCAACTTCAGGGGCGTGGCGAAATTGCCGGCGAAACCATCATCTTTAACATAGGGCAGGGCAGCGTCACCGGATTGCTGCCGTTTTCCCGGATGAAGCAGTTCACGGTGAGCGGGCGAGCCGAAGCGGACAGCCACGTCCTACGCTTCCCTTCCTCACTGTTTCCGGAACTGATACAGAAAATGCCGGAGCTGACCCAGCGCCTCGTGGGCCTGATGTCCGACCGTATCCGTGAAACCACAAGGTTGGAACAGCAACGCGACCGCCTGGCTTCTTTGGGAAAACTGTCTGCTGGTCTCGCGCATGAACTCAACAATCCAGCTTCCGCCGCCAAACGCGCTACCAGCCAACTGCGCACCATCCTCAAAAAAATAAAAGAGGCGAGTCACGAATTGGGACGGCGCGATCTCACTGCTGCCCAGAAGGCCGAAATTGAAAAATTGGAGGCTTCGTTCATCCAACAAACCCAGCCTCCGCCCGATGCGTTGACCACCAGCGATCTCGAAGAGCAAATCGATTCGTTACTGCGCAGTCACGGGCAGAGCGACCTGTGGCAACTGGCCGCCGATCTGGCGCGAAAAAATATCAAGCCGGAAGCCCTGGAATCGTTATTCGCGGCTCTGGATGCGGACACCGCGCGAGCCGCGCTGGTGAGGATTGCTGCTTCGGTAGAAATCGCAAACTTGCTAAACGAAATCGAGAGCAGCACCTCGCGAATCTCTGACCTGGTCCTCGCGATTAAGGAATACACGTACATGGATCAGGCGCCCGTGCAGAACGTGGATATCGTGAAGAGCCTCGAAATAACTCTGACCATCCTCAACTACAAGCTCAAACGCGGAGTGACTGTGGAACGCGACTACGGGCAAGTCCCTCTTCTGGTCAATTCATTCGGAAGCGAACTCAATCAAGTTTGGACCAACCTCATCGACAATGCCATCGACGCAATGGGCGGGAAGGGTGAACTTCGGATTCGCACTTATCCCGAGGACAGTTGCGTGGTGGTTGAAATCCGCGACAACGGTCCAGGAATTTCGCCTCAAGTCGAACCACATATCTTCGAACCATTCTTCACCACCAAGGGAGTCGGAGAAGGAACTGGACTCGGCCTCGACACAGTGCAGCGAATAGTGAAAAAGCACCGAGGCAACATTCAGGTTGACTCAAAACCTGGCGACACACGCTTTCAAGTGCGGCTCCCGCTGGCCAACGGTTTGCCAGTGTAACACCCGGGTCTTCCTCCAAGAAGTGTTGGCGATATTTAGGCGATGTTTCCGCCATCAGGCGAAAGCGCGCTTCCTCCGTGACGCTCCAATCACAAGTTCATACGTTCTGCATTGGTAACTAGCGGCGGAGTCTCAAATAGGTACACTTGCGGAAGACGCGAGGCTCTCCGTCACGTACTCGATCGGGACCTCGTGCCAACGATGAGAGCCCTTCCAAAGTTTCTGGCGGCCTTTTTTTTCTTGGGCGCTCTTGGTAACGCTCAAACGGCGCCCTATGCGGACGCTGGAATCGGCGTCAACGGCCTGGGCTTCCAATCGCCGTACTATACCGCGGATGTTGGAGTCGACTGGGGAGATCTTCGTCCCACATTCTTCGAAGCCGAGGCTGGCGCGGATACTGCGAACCCAAACAGCCTCAACACTGGCGTTACCTTTCGTGCGCACGGAGTGGTGATGTGGCGGGCAACCCCCCACTGGCGTCTTGGAGGCGGGATTCATTTCAGCGATTTGTTCACCTCCAAGTATGGCAAGCAACAGGTTTGGCCCACTCTGGGAGCTATGTTCGAGAAGCAGTGGTTTCGCCTGAATGCGCAGCTTCTTATCCCCACCAGCCCCAACGCTCTCGTCGGACCTCTGTTCGACATGCGAATGCATTTGAAAAAAAGATTTTATCTGCGCGAGCGAGTTGGAATTTATTGGTACGTCACCGATCTCGAGCCGAGTTCCCGTCGCGCCAGTGCGGTTGCAGACTTCGGCATCTTGTACGTGTTTCGTTGAGCGATGCCCAGATCGCGCTTCATAGGGGCGCACCCGGTACTAGTTGGATAACGTTTTTTCAATCGCGGCGCGGAGGTCGTCGTATTCCAATAGCCCGGGATGGTACAACACCACACGGCCCTTGCGGTCGACCAGAACCAGAGTTGGCGTTGTACTGGCCCCATAGTTGGTGAAGTTGGTTTTGCTGATGGGCACCGGGACGCTTTGGAGTCCGGGGTAGTAGTGCTGCCAAACTTGCCCAATGTAGGCGATCTCGTCCTTGGGCTTCGCATCTTCTCCTTTGGCGGTGTATCCGTAGAGCTGGGTGGGAGCCAGAACCGTCAGTCCCTTCGGAGCGAATTCAGAACTCAGCCTGGAGATGATCGGCCCCTCGTTCTTGCAGTCTACGCACCAGTGAGCCCAGAAAAACAAAAGAACCGGCGAACCTTTGAGCTGGCTCAGCGGAGTAGGCCGGGAGCCGAGATACTCCGAAGTACTTAGCGGCGGAGCGGCCTGGCTGGTGAGGGTAAGCAGGTTCAGATTCTTGTGCAGACGTGGGCCGATCGAAGTATTTCCGTAGGACACGAGAGCGTGCCGCAGCAGAGCGGCGGCTTGGGTATTTTGACCTTGAGCGGCCAGTACCTGGGCTTGAACTTCAAAAGCAGCGCCGAGTGCGATAGGCAGATGCGGTTCAGTGTCGAGGGGTCGTTTCTGCAGCAACTGGCGAGCGAGCGTCTCGGTTTGCTTCGCTGCAGTGTCAGCCTGGGTGAGTTGGTTAGCAGCGAACGCTTCACGCGCTGTCCACGAGAGAGCCTCGAGATACGCAGGATCGACACCATGTTGGGCGCGATAGGCTTGCAGTTGGGAATTGGCAGCCGCGAAATTCCTCTGCGCGAGCGCGGCGCGAACGTCTTCAACAACGTCGGCAAGAGACAGGGATGAAAGCAGGAGCAGAATCGCAAAATAACGGAGACGCATGTCTTCATGATGCAGCCAAGCCGGTAAAGTTTCTACCAGACACGGTCGTATTCGGGCGAAATTTCATAAATCATTGATAAATAATGGTGTTATCCTGTCGCCGATGAAATAGCTTGGCAATTGCCGAAACATCTGGAGTACAATCCTGCTGCGTTTGATCTTTGCAGTTTTTCAGCGACTCCCGCGACAGCGTGACCTGCCTGAAGAAGTTCTGCGATTGACACAGCGCATATCTAAGAAAAAAGGAATCGAGCAACACCATGGAAACAGGAACAGTAAAGTGGTTTAACGATGCCAAGGGTTATGGGTTCATCAGCCGCCAGAGCGGCGAGGACGTGTTTGTACACTTCTCGGCGATTCAGGCGGGTGGTTTCCGCAGCCTGCAAGAAGGCCAGCAAGTACAGTTCGACGTGGTAAAGGGCCCCAAGGGGTGGCAAGCCGAGAATGTAAAGCCGGCGTAAACCACTTTCAAATCTTCGAAGATAGGGCGGCTGACCCAAGCCGCCCTTGGTTTTAACAGGACTTTCTTCTCCCGCACACACGACACCATTGACAGCGCTCCCTGACTGTAATACGTTCTGAGTCGACTTGACGTGTGTTTGGTGCGCTGCCTCCCCCGTTCAACGGCTCGCCTGTTTCTTGCTCCCATTACCGGTGCCGGAGCTGAAAATCGTCGTGTCTAGAGTGAGGTGTGAGTCTCGGTAATAGAACATGGGCGGGGACATCCGCGCCTGCATTGACCGGAGGACAAGTCCACCTTGCGATCCGGTGGGGGGAAAATGAAGAGTTTGCCAAGAGCGTCGTGGGTCCTTTCTCTGATCGGTATTCTTTCGTTGTGTGCCGCCAATGCGCTTGCTCAACAGTTTATTTTTACCAACGACAACGTAGCCAATAGCAATAACAGCACGACCGCGCTCACCGTCACCGAGGATGGCGCGTTAAAGGTGCTCAAGACCTACCCCACGGGCGGGAAGAGCGCGGGCAGCGGTTACTTTGCGCTTTCGCCGATAACCTCCGCCAAAAGCCGCCTGGGCACTTGCTTGTATGTCTCCAATGGCGGAGACAGCACCATCGCCGCATTTCAGATGAATCTCTTCAAGGGAACATTGACCGCGGTCCACGGTTCTCCTTTCTCCGATGGAGTGACCGGCGCGCAGCAGTTTGGCATAGGGCTAGCCAGCGGGAATCGTATTCTATTCGCGGGCAATACCAATGACAACAGCATTTCAGTATTGAAAATCGACAACAATTGCTCGCTGAAGTTGCTGAAGGTCGTCACTGTTCCTGCATCCCCGGCAGGCATGAAGGTTACTCCCGACGGAAGCTTCTTGATAGCCGCTTACATTGGACAAGTCGATTCATTCAAGATTGATTCCACCACTGGTGATCTCACCGAGCTCGGCCCCTTCGCCACAAAGGGATCCGCCGCAGGGGTGGATATCAGTTGCGCCGGCACGACGGCGTATTTTGGCGATGCGGCATCGAACACCCAGGTGGAGGTGTTCAGCATCAATTCGAGCGGAGAGCTAAAAGAACTGAACAACTTCACCAACAAGAACGGCGAAAGTTCTAATAACATAATGCTCAGTGTGGACGGGACGCACCTGTATGTGAGCAACACGATGTCGAATCAAATCACGACGCTTTCCGTCGGTTCAAACGGCGCTCTGAACTACGACAGCACGGTTAAGCTTGATAAGCCCGGCCTGTACGGGTTGGGGCTGGCAACGGGAACGGGGTTAAACCTTTTCGTGTCCGAGCAGAATAACCCGGAGGCGATTGGTGTTCTGACGACCGATGGTGGCACACTGAAAGAGGTTCCTGGCTCCCCATTCCATGTGCTGAAGAACGGCTCCGATCCAGCCGGACTGACCGCAGTGCCGAGATCTTGCAATTAAGAACGAAGCAGGTGGGTCAGGGTTGAGTGTCTCGGATTAGCACTACGTCAGAATCAATATGGCCGCGAATCACTCCCAGCTTGCTGCCGTCAAAGGACCAGTGAAAATCGCTGATGTGCTCTGACTTGAAATCCGTGATTTGTTTCCCCGGAGAGCCATCGAGCGGTTGCGACCAAAGGTCGTCAATTCCGCTGTGGCGAAACGGGTAGACCACGCTTTTGCCGTCACGTGAGAAGCGAATAGGGCCACTTCGTGGGCGCTCGAATTCCAGCGTCTTTTGATTGGAATCCGTCGAGATCAGCGCTAGCGTCTCCACATGTTCGCCGAGATGCCCATAAGCAGCGACCGCAATGGTCTTTGAGTCGGGCGAGACATCGAAGACAGCCGTGAGTTTGTCAGAGATTTTCTCGGCTTTCCCGCCATCGATCGACACTTTCATCAGCTGATTGCCATTTACTGCGTCCTCGTAGATCACCCAATGCCCATCGGGCGAGCAAATCGGAGATTGATCCACCTTGCCGTCGGAAAGCTGTTTAAGGTTCCCACCGGATGCGTCCGCGCGCCAGACGTTCAACACTCGCCTCCCCGTGCCAACCGCCCTGGTAAAAACCACATAGCGGCCATCGGGACAGGCGGACGGTCCGCTGATGATAATTCCGGCGTTCTCAACCAATCGAGTCTTACTACCCGATTCTGGATCGAGTAGATCGAGATCTGAACCTGAGTCCGTGACTATCTTGGAGTCACGCGTCCAACTAAAAGCATAAATGGGCGCGCCCGAAGTGACCTGCCGGGCCTCGCTGCCGGTTGAAGCCGTGGCTGGCATAACGAAGACGTTGTAATGCGATTGGCTCAAGACACTGACCAAGGTCCGCCCATCGGCAGCGATGCTCGGCTCGGAATAGTTATTGGTGTCGCGGGTTACTTTCTGAAACTTCCCGCCGGGGTAAGAAATGAAAGCAATCTGATTCAGTTCGAAACTCGACTGTGCCAGCAGGCCGCTTTCGTCCGGCATCCAGACCGGGCGCTGCACAATTGAGTTGTCGGATGTGAAAAATACCGTCTGCTTTCCGCTGGCAACATCCAGCGCCGCCAAACCGCTCAACGCGGTTCCCGGCTGAAGTACCATGGAAACGATCGTCTTGCCGTCGGGAGACCACGCGGGATCTCGAAATCCCCCGTTGATAGGGCCGCTGTACAAAATTTTCTCGTCGCCGCCACCAACGGGCAACAGGAGAAGCCGCTGTCTGCCTGCTTCGGGATTGTTGTCACGGAGGTAAGCGATCTGCTGCCCGTCGGGTGAGAACGTGATATTGGAGTCAATGTCGGTGACGAGCTTCTGGGGAGTTCCTCCCAACACTGGGGCGCGGTAAAGATAGTTCAACTCACTGCTGCCGGGTTCGCTGCGCATGAAGTAGATGTAGTTCCCGTCTGGAGAAAAGCGCAGGTGGTTGTACTCCACTTCTGCCGGCGGGATCACCTGGGTGTCGCTGCTGGTGGGAAGGTTGCGCAGCCACAAGCTCTGCTGGCCAGCGTCCCGTACGACGTAAAGGATGTATTTGCCGTCCGGGGCAATCGCCACCAGCGCGGCCTTACCAGTTTCCGTGACCTTGGTGATCGAGATATTCTCGAAGGGAACGGGACGTTTGCGATTGAACAGGGCATAAACGCCATAAGCCGCGGCAGCGACGAGAATGATCACAACCAGCGCAGCGACTCCGGTTTCCAGCTTGTGCTCGCGGGCCGCTGCGACGACGGCTGAGCCGCTTGATGGTTGTTGGGAAGACGAACTTGGCGTGGCAGCAACCGTAACGGAAGACCCAGAAACGGGTTGCGCGACCTTGCGGCCGGTCTCCGTGTCGCGCTTCAGCCGCCTCAGATCACCACGTAAGTCAGCCGCCGACTGGTAACGCAGATCCCGATCTTTCTCCAGCAGTTTGTCGATGATCTCCTGAAGCTTAGCCGGAACCTGAGGATTGAGTTGCACGGCGGGCACGGGATCGCGTTCCAGGATGCCGTTGAAGATCACAGCCGATGTATTGCCGGAAAAAGGCAGACTTCCGGTGGCCATCTGGTAGATTACGGTTCCTAACGAGAAAAGATCGGTGCGGACATCGAGCGGTTCGCCGCGAGCTTGTTCGGGCGACATGTACGCCACAGTGCCAACCGTGCTGCCAGGACTGGTCAAGCTAGCGGTTCGAAGACCATCCTGCGTGGCACCAATCGTCTCGGGCGTGACTTCCGGCGCGCGCGTTAACTTGGCCAGACCGAAGTCCAAAACTTTTACCTGGCCTCGCTGGGTGAGGAAAATGTTCGCGGGCTTGATGTCGCGATGGACGATTCCTTTGGCGTGTGCCGCGTCGAGTGCGTCCGCCAGTTGAATGCTCACGTCGAGCAAACGATCAACTGGTAAAGGTCCGCTGTGCAATTTGGTGTCGAGGCCCTGGCCCTCGATTAGCTCCATCGAGATGAAAGACTGATCGCCGTCTTTTTCCACTGCATAAATCGTGCAGATATTGGGATGATTCAGGGCTGAGGCGGCGCGAGCCTCCAACAGAAAGCGGTCCAGAGCAGAGGACTCGCGGGCAAGCTCCGGCGGAAGGAACTTAAGAGCCACGCGGCGGCCCAGAGTAAGATCCTGGGCTTCGTAAACCACGCCCATCCCGCCGCTGCCCAAACGGCCGGTGATGCGGTAATGCGAGATGGTTTGGCCGATCATATTTGTCCAATCATCGTTGGTCGATCGCGGTTGGCGAATGACGAGAAGAAACAAATGTCAGTTCGCCCATCTTAGGGCGCATTCACGAGAAGAGTCAAACTAAGCTGAGGCCTGGTCTCGACCAACATTCGGCATGCGGCTAGGTGTCGCTTTCGGCTTCCGGCAACGTATTAAAGAACCGAAAGAAGTGCTCAACGCGGGTGACTTGAAGAGCGTGGTGCACCCGCTCGCTGACGCCGACGAGAGCAAGGCTACGGCCGTCTTTCTGGTGAGTCACATAAGCACCCACCAGCGCGCCGATGCCGGCAGAATCCACGTACGGAACTTTGCTGAAGTCGATGATGAGCGCGCGGGAATTGTCCGCCCGGACTTTGGCCTGAAAGTCGAACAACGTCGCCATGACCAGCGGTCCGCTGAGCAGCAGGATGTGTTGTCCGTCCTTGGGGCCGGGAATATCCTCAATGACAAGGGGCTCGGAGGGCATGGGCAGATATTAATAGAGAACCGACTGTTAAGGGAATACTAATTGTCGGGACTGAACAGGAGGCAGGTGGCGCTTTGGTCCTGCTCTGCGACATAATGCTAGGCGATCATTCTAAGGAGGAGCGGCACATGGCGTTGAAGGTTGGCGATGTGGCACCAGATTTCGAACTGCCCGCTGTCGAAGGCGATCAACGGCTAAACATCAAGCTGAGTGATTTTCGCGGCAAGAAGAACGTAGTAGTGACTTTTCATCCGCTGAATTGGACGCCGACTTGCAGCGAACAACTGCCTGCACTCGACTCGGATCGCGAGAAGTTCGCTGCGCTCAATGCTCAACTCCTGGACATCAGCATCGATTCGGTCTACAGCCACATGGCCTGGCAAAAACATGCGATTGGGGCGATACATTTCCCGATGTGTTCGGATATCTATCCTCATGCCGAGGTGACGCGAGCGTTCGGCATTTTGCGCGAGGGCCCGCCGCTTCCAGGGATCAGCGAGAGAGCGGTATTCATCGTGGACAAGAGCGGCAAAATCGCATTTGCCAAGGTATATCCGCTTGACCAGAAGCCCGATGATGCGGAATTGCTAGCGGCGTTGAAAGGCTTGCAGTAGAACTTCAACCGCGAATGCATAATTCAAAGCACGACTGTCATTTCGTCACTTTCGGGGAAGACGCTGTCGGGGCGAGGACGACATTTTCCAGATATGCTCCGTCGTTCGCAACCACGATTTCCGCTTTGATCTGATCTCCGGAAGACAATTTCTCGAGCACGCCGGCGTCCTTCACCTGGTACGGCATCGTCATTGCGGACATAAAGCCTGGGATCGCGTCGCCGTTGACATTGATCGACTGATTCGCTTTATCGACTGAAACCACGCGGCCAGTCAACGGATAACGTTTCACGCCTGTGTCGTTGCCCTGAGCGGTGTCCCCTCGCTTGGCGCTCCGGGAAGGACTACAACCAACCAGGCAGCCCAGGCAGGCGAAGACAATAAAACCGACAATCATCGCCCGCATCCGCCGCATCGATACGTGACTCATTGTCTTACCCTTTCTAATAGTGAAAGCGATAGCGAAACTCCGCATAGATTTGCCGTGGATCGTTCCAGTGAAATCCGCCAAACGTCAGACTGTTGTCGAGCTGCACCCGTCGATTTGCCACATTCAGCGCAGTCACCGAAACAGTGTAGTTCTCAGCGAACGTTTTCCCGACAGCAAGATCAAACGTTGTGTGGCCCGGCAAATAATTCCCGGGATACTGCACGCCGGGCAACCCGTTCGTGAATCCCGAGCCGTAATACGCGTTGGTCGAGGCATAGCTCTTCCACGGCAAAGTTGCATTGAAGCCCAGGTTCAATGTGTTTCGCTGATCATGATCTACCGGCGCGTATTCCGGCGCGATATCGAGTCCGCATTGCGTGTTTTCGGGAGGGCAGATCAAACCTCCAGTAATCGGCGCGGTTGCCTGCGCAATCTGATTTGCATAGGCAAGATGAAACTGGCCGCGATGCCAGAGATTAGGAGACTTCAGCGTGAGCTCCCACCCTTGAATTAATGCCCGATCCCAAGTGATCGGCCAGAAAATATTCGACTCTCCAATGTTGTTGTGATCCAGCCAATTCGTCGCCCGAGTTTGATAAGTATCAGCGTCAAGCGTCCAGCCGCGATACGGAATCATGACGCCATACTGCCATTCTCGATCCCGCTCGCCATGCAAAGGCGCGAAAGTAAAATTCTGGCTGTTGGCCAAATCCAGAAGCGCGCCGGTGGCGGTCACCAGTGGCGGTGCCTGGTAATAATATCCGTAGAACGCGCGGAACACCCATTTCAGCTTCGGAACCTTCACCGCCACGCCGAAGCGCGGATCGGTTGCGTTCTCCGAAATAGAAGCGTTGAACTGGGTTACTCGAACCCCAGCCATTAAAGTCAGCCACGGCGTCACTTTGAATTTGTCGTTGATGAATTCGGCGGCAACTCCTCCCGTTACTCCAATCGAAGATGCAGGGAAATTCTGACTGCCGTCGGTAAAGACGTTCTCGAAGTAGTTGTGCTGGTGCTGAAAGAATCCGTAGACGCCGGCTTGCAGATCGTTTTTCCAGAAGTTTGCGCTCACGCTCGCCTGCGTCCCCGCATAGTTGGCGGTCTGATTGACAGTCGAGATGACCGGGAAATCGTTCGGTCCGCCTTGATAGTCGGCCCCGTTGTAGTGATAAAAGGGAGAAACCGTAATCAGTGTATTTGGATTGAATGTGTGAACCCACGAAAACGTGACGTAGCCATCGGGCTCTCGCTCGCCATCCCGCAGGCCATAGCTGGGGTAGACAGAATTTCCCACCGACGTGGGATCAGGGTCGATGGGAATCTGGTAATAGTCCTGCCGCAGCGAAGCGACTATCCGAAATTGGTTCTTGGGATCGGGATTGAAGATGAACGAAGTGAATCCCCCGTAGCCGTTTCCCGCATCGTGAAAAACTTGTGGGACGGGCGTCTGCAGTCCGTAGTTGCTTCGATTCCCGTTCAAGCTGGCATAGTAAGCGAAGCGCTCCGTGTGTCCGCCGCAACTGATCTGGTCGTTGGTTTGATAGAAATTTCCAGCGCTGATCACCAGATCGCATTCCCGATAGCTTTCAAAACCGGTTCGCGGCACGATATTAAAGACTCCATAGGTCCGGTCTCCATAGTCGGCGTCGTAACTGCCTCTCTGAACTTCGAGATAGTCAATGTCTTTCGGATCAATCTGCGGTCCCAAATTGTTGGCAATGTTTGTGTTCGGGACCGGCACGCCGTCAATCAACCACTCGACCTGGTGTCCTCCTCGCATGTGCAGCATGTCGTGCGTCATGTAGGCTGCGGGCACGTAATCTGTAATCATCTGCATGCCGTTGGTTCGGTCCGCTCCGGGGGTCTGCTGAATGTCGATGCGGCTCAGCGTGGTCGTCGGGGTGACGCTGTCCGTCGTCGCCTCCACTGGAGCTTCCGACACGGTAACAGTTTCGTTTGCGCCTGCGATCGTCAATTCGAAATGCAACACAGGGTTCGTGTCGGATTGAACAATCACATCTTGATGCATTACCTCGAAGCCTTTCGACACGACTGTGACGGTGTAATTTCCGATCGGGATCGAACTAAATTCGAATGCTCCGCTGCCGCGGGAATCCTGGGACCGGCTCCAGTCCGAGTTTTGCGCCTTCAGCGTAACCTGTGCGCCTTGCACGGGGCGGTGTTGAGGATCATGAATGACGCCGTGAACCGCGCCGAAAATCGTGGCGCTGACCGTGACGGCAAGAAGAAGCCACGTGCCAATACAGAAAACACCCGCAATGCGCATAACGTCTCCGAGTATCGGCCGAATCGTGATCCAGTTGAACTGTCCAAGAGACACGACACGGGTCCAAACCACTCTCCGGCATCTGTTCCGGGGAAGGGCACGAGTTCACTCGTGCCGTAACCGCTGAGTGAACGTAAGGCTTTAGCCGCTGAGGCGCGAATTGTCCTGCCTCGCAGTTTCGGTTTTACGCTCTTCAGTTATTCGAATCAGGCGATAGAGATCTGCGGAGGAGCGCGACCAGAATGGGCGTGATTGACCGAAGCAGCGAAATGAATTTCGTGCAACTCGGCTGGCAAAGCCGCGGATGCCGCCGTACGGTGAACCTTCGTGGACGGACTTAAATTTGCCCACTGGGAAACGGTCAGGGAATGGCAACAATCATGTTGACAACATCCGGGAGGAGCGAAAAACTGCGCATCGTGCGTAGATCGGCCATGCATCGGCTTCCGCATGCAGCAGGCGTGAAGAGCCGGCGTCGAGATCGCCAAGGCCACTGGGACAAACAATCCCACCAGCAGCAAAACCAGCAACAATCTCGCAGTCAAACGATGCATAGACTCTTTAGAGACGCACCGTCAAAGAATAAGTTATCAGCAATGAGAGTACAAGTTTTTCGCTTGGCATGCGGCGGAATTGTGCATTGTGATAGCGGCTGCTGGGACAAGCCGTGCTTCTCACGCCTTGCCATGAATCTTGGCCCACCACCAGCGCAGGCCAACAAACAAGAAACGCCAGTCGTGAAAGAATTCAGGCTCCTTGTGCTCAAACGCGTGGCCAATGAATTGAAGCGTCCATCCCACAAGGAAAAGCACAAGCGCATAAAGCCACAACCGGTGAACAAAGATGCTCGCGAGGAACAGAGCGACCGAAGCCACAATCGCCGGTATCCCCAGCGTATGGCATATCCGGTTCACCGGGTGCTGATGGCTGCCCGCATATTGCGCGATCCATTGTTCATTCGAGCGAGGTTCGTTGCTGCGGCCAGCAAGCATGGCGATTTGAATGATACACGGCTCCAAACGAAAAGTGGCGAGCCGAATGCTGGTTGAGAGGCCTAGCGGAGCCGTGTTAGCATCCTTAGTTTTGGTAGGCTGCTCGACGTTGGCCTGTAGATCATCCTCTTCGTTTGTTCGTTATGGGCCCGCCGCAGGAAAGATTCGCAGATCAGGAGATTGCTGAACCTCGCTCGGCCAAACAGCCGCGCGCGGCGGTCCTGAGATGATCCCGGTTGAAGGAGTGAACCCGTGAAAGTTTACGAAGGCGCAAACATCCGCAATGTCGCTGTGGTGGGCCACGGTCATGCGGGGAAAACTTCTCTGGTGTCGGCCATCCTCTACACCTCGGGCGCAACCCCGCGCTTGGGCCGCGTGGACGACGGTTCGGCCACCACCGATTGGGACGATGAAGAGATTGCCCGCAAGATGTCCATCTCTGCAGGCCTCGCGTATGTCGAGTGGGGCAAAACCAAGATCAACATCGTCGACACACCTGGCTTCAACATGTTTGTCCACGAAGCCAAGATGGTTCTGCCCGTCATCGACGCGGCGGTCGTTGTGGTGGACGGCGTGGCCGGAGTTGAGGTGGTCACCCAGCGGGTCTGGAACTATTGCGAGGAATTCAAAACGCCGAGGCTGATCGTCGCCAGCCGCATGGATCGCGAGCGCGCCGACGCCGAGCGCGTTCTGGAATCGCTGACCAACGCGTTCGGCCGCGCGGTGATTCCTTTAGAGCTGCCCATCGGAAAGGAAAAGAATTTCACGGGCGTAGTCGATCTGGTCCAGATGAAGGCCTACACCTACGAACTGGGCGGGAACGGCAAAGGCAAAGAAACCGAGATTCCCGCGAACTTGAAAGACCAGGCTCAGGAAGCGCACGAGAAGCTGGTGGAACTGATCGCCGAAGGCGACGACAAACTGATGGAAGAGTTTTTCGAGAAGGGAACCATCCCAGTCGAGGATTTGATTCCAGCGCTGCACAACGCCATTCGCGAAGACAAAATCTTCCCCGTGATCTTCGGATCAGGACTCGGCAACGTCGGCGCCGATCGGGTGATGGACTTCATCGTCGATTACACTCCCGCGCCTTCCGAGCATGAATGGGTGCAAGGCGAAGCCGCCGCATCAGGAAACGGTGAACCACCGAAACGACACGAGACCGACACCGAACCGGTTTCGTTGTATGTCTTCAAAACTATTTCGGACGCCTTCGCCGGCCGCATTTCTTACTTTAAAGTTTTCTCCGGTGTGCTGAAAAACGACGCCACAGTACAGAATTTCACTCGCAACTCGCCCGAGAAGCTGGCTCACATCTCGATCATGCAAGGTAAGACTGCCGTGCCCGTAACCGAACTGCATGCAGGCGACATCGGTGCGGTATCCAAACTGAAAGACACCCTCACCGGAGACACGCTCGGTGACAAGAGCGCGCCCATTCAGTATCCGAAAGTTCATTTGCCCGAGCCCGCCATCACCTTCGCGATCGAACCCAAGAGCCGCGCTGACGAAGACAAACTCGGCCCTGGCATCCACAAGCTCATGGAAGAAGATGCGATGCTGCGGTTCTTCCGCGATCCCCAAACCAAAGAATTCCTGATCGCCGGAACCGGACAGCAGCACATTGAAGTCGTAGTCTCAAAGATGAAGAAGCGCTACCACACGGAAGTGATCTTGAAAGCGCCGAAGGTGCCATACCGCGAGACCATCCGCGGCAAGGCCGACGTGCAAGGCCGCCACAAAAAGCAGACCGGCGGACACGGCCAGTACGGCGACTGCAAAATCAAGATGGAACCGCTGCCTCGAGGCGGCGAGTTCGAATTCGTCAACGACATTTTCGGCGGGGCAATCCCCAAGAACTACATTCCTGCCATCGAAAAAGGAATCAAAGACGCCGCCTCTCGCGGCTACCTAGCCGGATTTCCCGTCGTGGATTTCCGAGTCATCCTCTACGATGGCTCGTATCACGATGTAGATTCCAATGACATGTCCTTCCAGATGGCGGGCCGCATCGCCTTCAAGAAAGCCATGGAGCAAGCCAAGCCCACGCTGCTCGAGCCGGTCATGGCAGCCGAGATCACCGTCCCTGACGAGTTCGCGGGCAGCATCATGGGCGACCTGAACAGCCGCCGCGGCCGCATTCAGGGCATGGACAACAAAGGCGGCAACACGGTAGTCAAGGCCGAAGTGCCAATGGCGGAGATGCTAACCTACGGCGTCGATCTCACGTCCATGACTCAAGGCCGCGGCAGCTTCAACATGGAAATGCATCACTACGATGCGGTCCCTGGCCTGCTGCAAGAAAAGATTATCGAGAAGGCGAAAGCAGCGCGCGGCGATGTGAAGGAAGAAGAAGAATAACGCAGGCGCGGGCGTCCTCGCCCGTACAAGCGTCCACGTCGAACGCGCAATTGAAGTCCCTAACTCTTCAGCCCTACCGCTTTCGCCAATTTCGCCTGCCGCTCGTCGAAGGTCCAGAACCGTTCCGCTTTGAGTTCGAGCGCGCAGGCCACATGCAGCGTGTCGAGCGTTCGCATACCGAGTTTCGGCCCATAGCGGCGGGCGAGGTCGGCGCAAAGCTCGAGGGCGTTCTCTGGTAGCGGCGCCTCACGCCAAAGGCCGGCGGCCTCATCCGAGACCAATTCTGAATTCGCGCGCCGGGCCGCGTCTGCCGTCATCGTTCCACGAAATTGATGCTGGCCGAGAGCGTGGGCCCACTCGGCACGATGCAGCAAAGTCAGGATCAGGGGCGGTTTGCCCTGCACGTGACGCCGAGCCTCCGGGGAATGAACATCAGTAATATACAAAGAGACAACGAAGCTGGAATCGGCATAAACGCTCAATAACGTCCCCGATCCTCAAGAACGACATTCGGGAGAACTCGGTCGCCAAATATTTTCTTGGCACGAGCCTCGAAGTCTGGCCATTTCGCCGGTTTTTCTTCCGCGTTTTCGGGAACAATGCGGGCGATGACGCGATCGCGCTCTCGGAGTTCGACGGTGTTTCCCGCCCGAAGCCAAGCTTTTAGGCGACGTGTATCGCGAAGCTGGCGCAGATTTACGGAGGGCATGCTAACATTGTGACACATTATGTGTCACAATGTCAAAGTTAGTTAGAATCCCACAGAGGGCAACATGAAAACTCTCATTCTTATCTGCTCTGTTCTTGCTCTGCTGGTGCTAGCCCATGCCGCAACCGACACGCAAACTTTTCCGACATCGGCTGGCCCGGTCAAAATCACTCCCCTGCACCACGCCAGCACGTTGATCGAAGCGGGAGGACAGACCATCTACCTCGATCCCGCCAAGCCCGTGAAATTCCCCGGTCTCCCCAAAGCCGACCTCATCCTGATCACCGACATTCACGGAGATCACATGGATCCCGATTCGATCAAGGAAATCAGCAAGCCGGGGACCGAAATTTTCGCGCCCCCCGCCGTGGTCCAAACCGTCACGACTGCCAAACCTATTGCAAACGGAGAAACCAAAATCTGGCAAGCCTGGAGCATCGAGGCCATCCCCGCATACAACCTGAAGCGCGGACCGGAACCAGGCAAACTTTATCATGATAAAGGGCGCGGAAACGGCTACGTCCTCACCTACGGCGGCAAGCGCTTCTACTTTTCCGGCGACACCGAGGGCGTCCCCGAAATGCGCGCCTTGAAGAACATTGACGTGGCCTTCGTCTGCATGAATCTGCCGTACACGATGCCGCCCGAAGAAGCTGCCGACGCGGTCAAAGCCTTTCATCCGAAGATCGTCATCCCCTATCACTACCGCGGATCCGATCTCAAAGTATTTCAAAAAGCATTGGAAGGCACCGGCATCGAGGTCCGCCTGCTGGAATGGTATCCGGAATAGACGCTGGCAAGAGTAGAGTGTAGTCAGGTCACGGTAGCTGTTTCAATCACGGCCGAATCCCGCATGCCCGTACCAAGGTTCTGGCGTCCACCTTTCTGGAAATGGGCTGTAGTGTACCGTGTCGGCACAGAGACTTGCGAATGGTGACGTCTATCGCTACGACTACATCTTTGATTCGATGCACCACGTCATGGAAACCATCGTCACTTTGCCTTCGGGTCAGACGAGACAATTCTCCTTGACCAACGGAATTCCAGTCGGCGAGAAGTGAAGCTCACGACTATTCGATTGGGCTAACCTCAATATCGGTGAGCCTGAAGTCCGCACCCTTTGCCAGCAGCGTTTCGCCGGAGGATTTTGCCAGAGCATAAGCAAAACAATCTCCAAAGTTAAGACCCGCTGGATGGCGGCCCTTCCCGTATTTTCGCCAGGCCGAGCGCGCCAGCTCGACCTGTTCACCGTCGACCGAAACGATTTCAAGATTCGCGCGAACTACAAATAGATCGAACTCACGCCCCGCAGCCTCCCCCCGCTTAGCTTCCAGCACAATTCCGGTTTCCAGCAGGTTGGCAGCGGAGATGAGCCTTGGCCGAGCTCCGATGATGAGATTGAGGAAGCGTTGGCGCTCAGGCTCCGCTAGAAACAAAGCGACCAACGCCGATGTATCGATAACCATTAGCGAGGCATTCCGTGTTCGTCGTAACCCAGAATTTCGTCCGCTTCACGGGAGTCAATCGTCGGCATAGCGTCCACCCGCTGCAAAAGGTCTTCGATCTGTCCGGCAAGAACACCACTGCGACGCTTGGCCTTAAGCTGCTGCCAGCGTTCCTCAAGCGCCCTATGAATAGCCTCGGTGAGAGATTCGCCGGTCGCCTTGGCAACCTGCCGGGCTAACCTTTCGGTGGCGTCGTTCTTGATACTTAAAGGCATAGTCTATATCTATATACTCTAAGGTATAATTGTATCATGAGTCGCTCGACCTGCCGGAGGCCTCAGATCCCACGCGGGTCGTGCTAACATCCGTCCAGTGGCCACGCTGAAAAACGTCCCGAAAATTCCGCAGGACCGCGAGCGAATCGTCTCCGCCGCCCCGGTCGAGGACGATTCTTCCTTCGAACTAAAGCTGCGCCCGCAGCGCCTCGCCGAATTCATCGGCCAATCCAAAGTCAAAGAGAATCTAGCCGTAGCCATCGAAGCCACCCGCTCCCGCGGCGAAGCCCTCGATCACGTTCTGCTCTACGGTCCGCCTGGCCTCGGCAAAACAACTCTGGCCACAATCATCGCCAACGAACTCGGCGTGCCCTTTCAACAGACCTCCGGCCCGACGCTGCAAATCAAGGGCGACCTGACTGCGATCCTGACCAACCTCCGCGCCAAGCAAGTTTTATTCATCGACGAAGTCCACCGCCTCCAGCCCACGCTCGAGGAACTCCTCTACTCCGCGCTCGAAGATTACAAGCTCGACATCATCATCGGCCAAGGCCCTGCCGCCCGCACTCACACCATGGACGTGCAGCCGTTCACCTTCATCGGCGCCACCACACGAGCGGGATTACTTTCCTCGCCTCTGCGATCTCGCTTCGGCATCGTCCTGCGCTTGGAGTTTTACAGCCACGAAGATCTCCGCATCATCGTCGAACGCTCCGCCGAAATTCTCGGCGTAGAAATCGACAAGCCCGGAGCCCTCGAAATCGCCAGCCGTTCCCGCGGCACGCCAAGAATTGCCAATCGCCTTCTGCGCCGCGTCCGCGATTACGCCCAGGTCCGAGGCGCGGGAAAAATCGATCTGCCCACAGCGCAAGCTGCGCTGCAGATGCTCGAAGTCGATCGCTACGGATTCGACGAAGTCGATCGCAAGCTGCTCCTGATCATTATTGAGAAATATCAAGGCGGCCCAGTCGGACTAAACACGCTGGCAGCGGCGTTAGCCGAAGAGCCCGACGCCATCGAAGAAATCTACGAACCGTTCTTGATCCAGATCGGCTTCCTCAACCGCACCCCCCGCGGACGCGTCGCCACCCAACTAGCCTACGAACATTTTGGAATCACCCCCAACCGAAAACAAAGCTCCCTGTTCTAATGTAGGCGCGAGCGTCCCCGCTGAAGCGGCCGTGGCGATGGAAAATCTTTAACCCCTGTCATCCCGAGCGGAGTGAGGCGAAGCCGTACGCAGTCGAGGGACCTTGTGTGTCGCACAATCCAACCCGCGCCAGCCCCAGCGCGGCGGAAGACCATTCGCCAAACACAACTCATCTCATCCAGCTACAATGTCCCCAACATGATTGCCCACCTCCGCGGAAAACTACTAGCCAAGCATCCCAACCAAGCCATCGTTGAAACCGCCGGCGTAGGCTACGACGTCACCATCAGCGTCCCAACTTTTTCCGACCTACCGGGCATTGGCAGCGAAGTCGCCCTGCACATCCACACCCATGTCCGCGAAGACCAAATCGCCCTCTACGGATTCCTGCGCCCCGCCGAGAAGCAACTCTTCGAAAAGCTGATCTCCGTAAGCGGCATCGGTCCAAAACTAGCGATCACGATCCTAAGCGGCATGCCCGCCGATGAAATGGTCGCAGCCATCCGGGGCAACGACATCGCCCGCCTAACTCGCATTCCCGGCATCGGCAAAAAAACCGCCGAACGCATGGTGCTCGAACTCCGCGACAAGCTCCCGCCCCCAGGAGCAGGAGAAGCGCCCACAGCTCCAGTGATGAGTGCGATCGAGGAAGACGTTCTATCAGCGCTGGTGAATCTAGGCTATCAGCGCCCAGCCGCAGAACGCGCCCTAGCCCAAGCGGCAAAGAATGGAAAAGAAGAATCCTTCGAAGCCCTATTCAGAAACACCTTGGCCGCCCTCTCGAAATAATGCGGAAGAACCGCTTATGAAATGGTATCGAGAGAGTAGGATCAAGGAAACAGCCGCGGAGCGGCGAAAGAATGCAGCCCACGGCGTAAGCCGTGGGCAAAAGTGAAAAACGAAGGGAAGCCTCGTACGGGGCGAAAGACTGGGTGAGATACGATGCCTTCTACACCCCTACCGCTTCCGAAACACCTCAAAAATCAAATTGAACAACTGCACCAGCGTAATCCCGATGGTGACGTAAACCGCAATCTCTAACCGCCGACCGGCCTCTTTGGTCCCGGCCAGCATATCGATCACTTCTTTAGTGCTCTCATGCAAGGTCTCAGCCAACTGCTCGAAGTGCTGCGTCGACCCCCGCAACTTTTCCAGCACATGCGAGGTCGCCGATAGCGCCGCCGCGATCTGCTCCCCATTGCGGATATCGAGTTCAATCTTGCACGCCGACCACCACGGGCTTCCCGGCGGATTGTCATACATTCGCTGCCGAATCTCTTCGTAAGACCGGGTCCGAAGCAACTGCACCAGCGCGTGAACCTTATCGGGGCCAACGACCGCCGTTTCTTCGCTCATTACTGCCATAACTCGCGAGTGTAGCAGCCGCCCCCACACACGCTGAGATACCAGAAGGTCATCTCCAACTGTGCCCGATAGCCATAGCGCCGAGAAGTTACCCCATGACCCGGGACATTCCGAGCTTCTCCAATACATGACCCAATCAGTACAGATTAAAATTCTGCTGGTGGACGATTTTTCAGCCAGTCTTAAAGCGCGGAAGAAGCAAAATTTCTTGGACGATTTGTCTATTTCCGGTCCGGCCGTTCGACTATATCGTGAAGGCAGGGCAATCGGCCCCCCGACGCCGTTACAGGAAGAAGCTCGTTACAAGATCGAAGACCGTTACAGGAGAACGGAGAACTCATGACGCGATATTTGATTTCTATTCACCACCCCGACGGATACGACGGGTCGCTCGAGGCTGAAGCGATGCACCGCGATATCGACGCGCTCAACCAGGAGATGGAGGCTGCCGGTGTTAGGGTTTTCGCTGGTGGCCTCGCCGCGGCCTGCAACCGATCCAATATGCCGGCTTGGCCCACTCTCAGGAGGAAAACAATGCGGAAAAAGAAGGTTGGCACAATCGCAATCAGAAGCTTCGCACTGCTTGTCGTGCTCGGTATGGCGTACCTCGCTACGTCGAACCAAGCAATTGCACAGGATGCCACGACACCCTATCCGAACATGGCCCCGATCGACCAATACCTCATGACGGATCAAGCTGCGGAAATAGCCCTGGCGCGCACTGCGGCACCGGAATCCATTTCACGTGATGCAGAGGTCCTGGTTCTTGGACGTCATGGTTTCGAAACGGCGGTCAAAGGCAAAAACGGTTTCGTGTGTATCGTGGGGCGTTCGTGGACGTCCGCAGCTGATGCTGACTTCTGGGATCCGAAAGTGCGGGTCCCGATGTGTGTGAATGCGGCAGCCGCACGTTCCTACCTTCTGCGCATCACCAAGATCGCCGAGCTGGCTTTGGCCGGACACACGCTAGCTCAGGTGAACGAGACCATCGCCGCCGCCGTCGACAAAAAAGAGCTGCCGCCGATGGAACCCGCGGCGATGTGCTACATGATGGGGAAGCAGGGATACGGCGGCGACAGCGCACCACACTGGCCTTCCCACCTCATGTTCTTCTATTCAGACACCGACCCTGCAACCTGGGGAGCGAATCTACCCGGTTCTCCCGTCGTTGCTGTGGCTGATCCCATGGAGCACCTGACGCAGTTCGTCATTCCAACACAAAAGTGGTCAGACGGAACCGAAGTTCGCTAACCCGGGCTGTGCAAAGGGCGCATAAGCGCTGGTACATAAAAGGAGACAGGACAATCCAATGAGAAAAGTAATCTTCGCAATCAACGTTACCCTGGATGGCTGTGTCGACCATACCAAATTCAATCCCGCTGAAGATTTACTTGAACATTACACGCGCCTCTTGCGAGATGATGCTGGCGTGCTCGTCTATGGGCGTAAAACCTATCAATTGATGGTTCCTTATTGGCCTGATATCGCAAAAAGCCAGTCCGAGACAAAAGCGGATATCGAATTTGCTCAAGCATTTGACTCCAAGAAACTTGTTGTTTTCTCGCGATCATTGGATAGCGTCGAAGGAAAAAATACGAGAATTGTTCGTACGAACCTTCACGATGAAATACTTAAATTGAAGCAAGAACCAGGCAAAGATATTTTGGTCGGCGGTGTAGATATTCCTTCACAGCTTATAGAGCTTGGCCTGGTTGACGAATATCGTTTTGTCATTGCACCAATCTTTGTAGGAGAGGGGAGACGGTTGTTGGAAGGTGTCAGCCTGCCGGAGAAATGCCAACTAAAACTTGTTGAGTCAAAGACTTTTAAATCAGGATGTGTTGCGCTTCGCTACCTGAAACAGTGAGACCTGACTGAGTTCGTGGCTGCTGTGGACCGGTGGTCGGACGGACGGAAGATCGCTAAGCCGTAAATTAAATTCCGTTCTCATGTCGATTCGGCCACACCCCGTTCGACGTCTTAGCAGAGAGGCCAGTACGATAGCGAGCAACAGCGATCCAACTGCACTCTCAATCTGAGTTCACGGGTTAGCCAACCATAGCTAAACTCGAAAACAAGCCACCCACAAAGGAGATTTCGCAATGCGATTCATGGTCATCGTCAAAGCAACCCCAGAGTCAGAAAAAGAAGGCGCCCTCCCCGATCCACAGCTGCTGCTCGAGATGGGCAAGTACAACGAAGAACTCGTCAAGGCTGGCGTCCTGCTCGCCCTCGATGGCCTTCATCCCAGCTCCAAAGGCGCACGCGTCAAATTCTCCGGCAAGTCTCGTACCGTCATCGACGGCCCCTTCACCGAGGCCAAAGAGCTCATCGCCGGCTTCTCGATCTTGCAGGTCAAGTCCCTCGACGAGGCCATCGAGTGGGTCAAGCGTGGCCCCAACTGCAACCCCGGCGGCGACTACGAAGTCGAAATCCGCCAGGTCTTTGAGATGGAAGACTTCGCACCCATCCTGTCCGAAGAGCAGATCCAGCACAAAGTAGCGAAACGAGCCGAGCTGCCGAATCAGACCGCCAACAAATAGCTGCACTTGCATCCATGGATCGAAATCTGGTGTGATCGGTAGCAGTGTCCGCTACCGATCCACATCAGGCCCTGCATCGCACCATCGAAGCCGTCTGGCGCATCGAGTCCGCCCGCGTCATCGCCGGACTCACCCGCCTCACCCGTGACGTCGGCCTCGCCGAAGATCTCGCGCAGGAAGCACTCGTCGCCGCACTCGAACAGTGGCCGCAATCCGGCGTCCCCGATAATCCCGCGGCATGGCTCACCGCAACCGCCAAACGCCGCGCCATCGATCTCTTCCGCCGCAACGCCGTCGCCCAGCGCAAATACGAAGAGCTCGCCCGCGAACTCGAAGCCCTCGAACAAACCTCGCCCGACCTCGACGCCACTCTCGACAACACCATCAGCGACGACCTCCTCCGCCTCGTCTTCATCGCCTGCCATCCCATCCTCCCCGCCGAGTCCCGCGCGGCCCTTACCCTCCGTCTCCTCGGCGGCCTCACCACCGACGAGATCGCCCGCGCCTTCCTCACCCCTGAACCCACCATCGCCCAGCGCATCGTCCGCGCCAAACGCACCCTCGCCGACAAGCACATCCCCTTCGAAGTCCCCCGCGGCCCCGAGCTCGCCGACCGCCTCTCCTCTGTCCTCGAAGTCATCTACCTCATCTTCAACGAGGGCTACTCCGCCACCGCCGGCGACGACCTCATGCGCCCCACCCTCTGCGAAGACGCGCTCCGCCTCGGCCGCATCCTCGCCGAACTCACTCCCACCGAACCAGAAGTCCACGGCCTGGTCGCCCTCATGGAGATCCAGGCCTCCCGCACCCACGCCCGCATCACCTCCACCGGCGAACCAGTCTTACTCTTCGATCAAAACCGCACCCAATGGGATCAACTCCTAATCCATCGCGGACTAACCGCAATCGAACGCGCTCATAAAATCAACACCACCCGCGGCCCCTATCTCCTCCAAGCCGAGATCGCCGCCTGCCACGCCCGCGCCCTCACACCATCCGAAACCGACTGGCTCCGCATCGTCATCCTCTACACCGAGCTTGCCCAGCTCACTCCATCTCCCGTCATCGAGCTCAACCGCGCCATAGCCGTCTCCATGGCCCACGGCGCCCAGGCCGGCCTCACACTCGTAGACGCCCTCGCTTCCGAACCCTCTCTCGCGCGCTACCATCTTCTCCCCAGCGTCCGCGCCGACCTCCTCTACAAACTAGGACGCCACTCCGAAGCCCGCACCGAGTTCGAACGCGCCGCCGCCCTTACTCGCAACACCCGCGAACGCGACCTCCTCCTCACCCGCGCCGCATCCTGCGAGACTGACCCAACGAACCCTTAGAAAAAATAACCAACGAGGCCGATATTTATGCGGCCCGGGTCAGCGCTGGCGGCACGACGATCTCAACAAGTCCGGTCGCCACGTCATAGACCAGGCCTGATATAAGCCACTCGCTCGGCAACGCCCGAATCGCCCGGAGCGAAGCAACGTCGGCGCTAACCGCAGCGCGGGGGTCGGCAACCGCTTTTTTCTTGAGTTCCCCCTCGTTCACCTGAAAATAGTGCGCCAGCTTGGCCGGGTCGCCCACAAGGCGAGTGATGCCGCAATCGGTATGTTGAAGTACGATGAGGTGAAACTCACCGCCGCCTCCAGGAATCTCCCCGGCAACTTCGCCGATTCGCCCGAGTAGGCCCAACTGCTCCAACAACCCCGGCGTGACTCGACCGCCGATGTTGCGGATCACGACAGCCTCCCCAGGTCTAATTCCAAGTACGTGAGCCGGATCCACACGCATATCAGCGCAACCGATGACGATCGCCTTTACGTTTGGGAGTGCCCGCGGAAGCGAGGGCATAAGTGTGCCCGCAGCAGACTGCTCGCCAGCAAAATCTTTGTTACGTTTCAATATAGAGTCAAGAGTGTTCATGCTGATTCTCCTTGAGGGATGTTGCCTGGCCCTTTGCCGGAACCGCTTTGTCAAGCCGACGGCCGCGAGCAAGCCGGAAGTTATCCGGCGGGTCAGACCGAGAAACGTCAATGTCTTGCGTACTCTCAACTGTTTTGATGGCACGCCCGATCATTTCGGACCACATGACGAAAGGAAAACTGTGGACTTGCCCCAGTTCCGCCCCAGAGCGGCAATTCCCGCAGAGCGGATTCGGCAGTTGAAAAAAGGTAGAGTAGCTGTCGATTTTCGCTCTCCCCGAACGACTATCTGATAACAGAACGATGATCTACGGCCCTTGAGTTCGCAGCAAACAAGGAGGAATGGCTGGTGGCCCATTCAAGCCGTTCTTTGGCTTGAGTGGGGCAATTCCGCTGCCGGACGAAGTCTCCGCAAAATCCGCTGGCTGGTGGCCCATTCAAGCCGTTCTTTGGCTCGAGTGGGGCAGTTCCGCTGCCGCACAAACTCCCCGCAAAATCCGCCGCGCGCCCTGCGATTTGATATTTCCTCCCTGCCGTCTACAATCGCAACTCGCAATGGACGCCCGCCGCATAGCCGAACTATTGCAACCCTTCCTGGGGTCAGCCCAGAACCAACGATTCGACGACCAACAACTAACGACCAACGACCTATTTAATATATCGATGTACATCGATCTATTAATCCGCTGGAATGCCCGCATCAATCTAACCGCCATCCATAACGAGGAAGAAATCGCAACCCGCCACTTCGGCGAATCCCTCTTCGCAGCCCGTAATCTCTTCCCTTCAAGAATCGCGTGGGAACAGGGGCCCTCGGCTGTCCAGGCCGAGCAAAGCTCGGCTCGCACCCGCTTGATCGACATCGGCTCAGGCGCAGGCTTCCCCGGACTTCCCATCAAAATCTGGGCCCCCGAAATCGACCTCACCCTCATCGAGTCCAACCAAAAGAAAGCGACCTTCCTGCGCGAGATCATCCGGCAAATTACATTGACGAACATCGATGTGTTCTCAGGGCGCGCCGAAAGTTTCCCCAACCCTCCTGCCGAAGTAGTAACCCTCCGCGCAGTCGAACGCTTCGATACGACTCTGCCAGTGGCCGCAAGCTTGGTCGCCCCCGAAGGTCGCCTCGCACTTCTCATCAGCCAGGCCCAGCTCGCGCAAGCCCAAGACCTCACTCCAACATTCACCTGGACACCCCCGCTACTTATTCCTCTTTCCGCAAGCCGCATCCTGGCAATTGGCGTTAAGGAATCACGAACTCCACGTGCCCCGAGAAATAACAGCCAAGCCGAAGCCCCGAACCAATAAAGTAAAAGTGGTACAACCAAAGCCAAAGACTGGCCACCCCGAGACCATCGAGATCAATTCTTTGCGTGCCAAAAGGGTGCAAGTGGAACGGTACTCACAAAGCAGCCTGGAAAGACGAGCACAGGCATCGCCAACTCACTGAATGTTCCACGTGGGAACATATCTCGACTTCTTGTCCCCTGCATGACTTGAAAGGGTGTGTCCAGAAAGTGTTCCACGTGCAACACTTCACATTTATCGGAAGGCCAGACGTTCGCTTTCGCTGTTTGAAATGTTCCACGTGGAACACTCGAGGTACCTTTCGTGCAATGTTCCACGTGGAACACTCTGTGGAAAGATGGCTTGCGAGTGCTTGCAACTCACTAACGCTGCGACGATATGCCTTTGTGAGTTCTCTGCACTGAAATCTGTCATTGCAAATGGACAACGGTTCGGCCTATTCTGCAGTCGTCTCTCCGATTCTTCAAAACTAAATGGGACGCGTCATCGCGGTTGCCAACCAGAAGGGCGGCGTGGGCAAGACTACGACTGCCATCAATCTGGCCTCGTCCATTGCCGCAGCAGAGGTCGACACGCTGCTGGTCGATTGCGATCCGCAATCGAATGCCACGAGCGGGCTTGGTCTGGTCAAAGATCCTAGCCGAATCAGCACCTATCATCTTCTTATGGGCGAGGCCGCTGCCGAGCAGGCTGTGCAGAAAACTGAACTGGACCAGCTGTGGCTCATCCCGGCACACAAGAACATGATTGGCGCGAACCTGGAGCTTATCGATGGGGAGCGTCGCGAGTTTCGGTTGCGGGATGCGCTGGCTCCTCTTCGTGAGCGCTTCAAGTACATCGTGCTGGACTGTCCTCCGGCTTTGGATCTGCTGACGCTTAATGCGCTGGTTGCGGCCGATTCGATTCTTATTCCCATGCAGGCGGAGTACTTTGCGCTCGAAGGCGTGTCGGAGTTGCTTGATACGATTGAGCGCATTCGCGCGTCGTTGAATCCTGAGCTCACGATCGAGGGCGTGGTACTGACGATGTTCGACGACCGAACCAACCTGGCTCAGCAAGTCACAGCGGAACTCGATCGATACTTTGGCGAGAAGCTTTGCAAGACCACGATTCCCCGCAACGTGCGGCTGGCTGAGGCGCCGAGCCATGGGAAGCCCGTGCTGCTCTATGACGTTCGTTCGCGTGGAGCAGAGAGCTACATTCAGTTAGCTAAGGAAATCATTGGGCATAGTCTGCCGGTGGAGATGCCTGCGCCGGCTGTGGGCGAGGAGAAGCAGGTGGTGAATGCACCGCGATGGAAGCGATGGATCAAGGAGCGAAACAAATTGACGACCATCAATATATTAGATCGATAAGCGTCGATGTGATGAGTGGATTCACGTTGGTCCGCGCTAGATCCTTTGGGACTTCGTCCCCTCAGGATGACGTCGCATTTTAAGGGGACAAGCAGAAGCGAGTGAACACGAGGTCCCTCGACTGCGTTCGGCTTCGCCTCACTTGCTCGGGATGACAGATTGGGATTAGGGGATGGACAAATGATGACGACTACGACGAGTGCAACTACTGATAAGTCGACCGATAGAGTTGCTGAGAAGCGGCGGGCTTTGGGGCGGGGGTTAGATTCTTTGTTGCCTTCGGGGCCGCGCGTGGTGGAGGCTCCTGCGCAGTCTGTGGTTTTGCCGGAGGTGCATGCTCAGGCGGCGCGGGGGGATTCTGTGGTGGAGATTTCTTTGGATTTGATTGACGAGAATCCTTACCAGACGCGATATTTCGCCAAGGATGAGCCGGTTTCGGAGGACTTTGTCGCAACCACGCTGGAAGAATTGGCGGATTCGATCCGGGTGAACGGAGTGATCCAGCCGATCTCGGTTCGGCCGGGAAGCGAGGGGCGCTTCGTTCTGATTCTGGGGGAGCGGCGCTGCCGGGCTTCGAAGATTGCCGGGCGCACGGCGATTCCCGCGATCGTCCGTAAAGTTTCCGACCAGCAGGCGGCGGAGATGACGGTCGTCGAGAACCTGCAACGGCAGGATTTGAATTGCATGGAGCAAGCGACAGCGTTTTCGAAGTTGAGCCAGGATTTTAAACTCACGCAGGAACAGATTGGGCAACGCGTGGGGATCTCGCGAGAATCGGTTTCGAACTATATGCGGCTGCTGCGGCTGCCGGCTTCGGTCACGCAGTACTTGCAGGAGGGACGGCTGGGATTCAGCGAGGCGAGGGTGCTGCTGACATTGCTTGATCCGACGCTGATTCCAAAGATTGCCGATGAGGCGGTGCGCAAACATATGTCGGTCGAGCAACTGGAAGACCTGGTATTCAACACGAATGTCCCTTTGCAAAAGGAGAAGCAGCCAGGAACGGCGCGCTGGGTGGATCCGAATGTGCGGCATGTGCAGACGGAGCTGGAACGCACGTTGGGAGTGCGGGTGCGCATTCGCGATCGCAAGGGCAGGGGGAAGATTGAGATCGAGTATTCGACGCTGGAGGATTTTGACCGCGTGGTCGGGATGTTGAAGGGCGGTCGTTAGGCTTTCGGCTTCAGGCTACAGGCTTTTGGGCACGGCGGCTTCGGCCGCCTTTTTTCTGCCTGGTGCGCGGAATTCGGATTGATACGAATTCGAGCAGTTAACGCGTGGGACAGAGATTCGGATTTCGATTCCTCTTGGCATCTCGTAGAACCGGGTTTCTCTTTGGAGTGGGAAATCTCCTGATGGTCCCTGCGGAGGTCTTACCTTTAAGGAATCCCAATGGGTACGAATCCTAGGAGTAAACTGTGGGACGATAGGCAGCATACCGTCCTGTGCGAGAGGTGGGCGAGGGCGTTTGCCCCCACACATTCGACGAACGAGTGGGATTTTGTTCAGTTGCCGGTTCTTGGTTCTCAGTTCTCGGTTTGTAGCGCCACGGGCGACGGGGAGCGGCATCAGTTCGGTTGCCATGGAGTAGGAATCTGGATAGTAAACTGTGGAACGACGAGCCTCGCTAGATGGCGGGCCGATGGCGTTCGCAACACACATTCGACTCGGAAGTGGGATTTTTTGTTCATTTGGGGCGCGAATGTTCACGGCGGAAGAGCAGCGGGCACTGCAGGCAGTGGCCGTGCAGCTTATGAATGGCGACGAAGTCGCGTTGGATGATCAGCGGCTGCGGGTGAAGCGTGTGGGAAGTGGGCGTTTGCGGATGGTGCCGTTCAGGTTGGGCGGGCGGATGTTTGAGGCGATTGAGCAGAACCCGATGAAGCCCAGCCGGTGGGGACAGTTGGCGCGCGAAAAACATCAGGTGGTGCAGTTCCGGGATGTGGCGACGCACAAGTATGTGGCGGTCGCGGTGGATGGCGAGATTACGGAGTACGGGCGGGGTTGAAGTTTCGCGAAAGGCCAAGATGCAGATTCCTCGACGGCTGACGCCGTGTCGGAATGACAATCTATTCGTCAGGGAAGATCGGCTCCATTGACAGGGCTTGGGATCACAGATAGCTTGGTACGCCGAAATTCTTTGCTCGGACGTTGCGGTGCGTATTCGTTTGGTGAGGAGAAATCCATGAGACGCTCAAGTCTGGTCCACTTCGTGTTAAGCCTGGCATTGCTGTCTGCGACCACCGCGGCGCAGACGCCGGCGTTAACCTTCAAATTCAAAACCATCAAAGTTGCAGGGGCGCAAAGCACGGGTATTTACGGAATCAATAATGCGGGCGTCATGGTGGGATCGTATGTCGACAGCAGCGGAGTACGGCACGGGTTCAAGCTATCCGGCGCGAAGGTGACCAATATCGATGATCCGAAGGGCACGGACACTTACTGTTTCGCGATTAACAAGAGCGGAGCGATCGTAGGCTACTACGCGACTTCCAGTTTTGCCGCTCAGGCTTTCCTGTATCAGAAAGGAAAGTTCATCGACATTGGCCCGGCAGGCGCAACTGGGTCGCAGGCTCTCGGGATCAACGATAGCGGGGACATCAACGGAAATTTTGCCGACTCGAAAGGTTCGCACGGGTTCCTCTTGAAAGGCGGCAAATATACGACGCTGGACGTGCCGGGATCCCAAGGCACGCTCGGCGGAGGGATCAACAACGCCAGCCTGCTGACCGAGGTATGGCTGGATTCGAGCTTCGATTCGGAATCGTCGCTTTACAACGGCAAGAAGTTTACGAAGATTAATGTGCCGGGTGAGCCGAACTCGGACGCTGCCGCGATCAATAATGTTGGAGACATTGTTTATTCATGGGAAGGCACCGGCGATTCTTACGGTGGCGCGCTGCGGCATGCGGGCAAGGTCTACAAGTTTCACGTGCCCAAAGGCGATCGTACATTCGGGTACGGGATCAACGACCATAACGTGATCGTGGGAGCGTACACCGACGATGACGGCGCGCTGAGCGGCTTCTCGGCGACTTATTGATCAAGACTCGCGCGGCCACCCACGCCGATCGTCGCTTTTTTTCGACATCGATTGCACAGGTAGCCTCGCGTCGCGACAAAAGCTTACATGCTTTTGAAGACGAAGTTGATCTCCTTAGTCTGGTTTGCGTCGACGGTGATGGTCTGAGTTGACGTGCCCAGTTTCTCGTGCCAGGCCTTAATGGTGTAAGTGCCGGGCGGCAAGTTGGGTAGATCAAAAGTGCCGTCCGGCTTGGTCACGGCAAAATAGGGATTCTTGAGAACCGCAATATAACCTCGCATCCAGGGATGGATGTTGCATCGGACCGGGATGGCGATTTCTTCGCGCGCGAACGCCTCTTCCTGCTTGGCTCCCGGAAGCTCAGCTTTGTTCCACTCCCGGTTGTTGGTTGGGGTGGGATGAATGTTGTGCATCGTCGGATCGTCGTTCACCACTTCGATGGGCTGATTGGCCTGCACCGCCAAGACATGCGGCAGATAAAGACAGCCTTTTTGCGTAATGACGACAGGTTGCGCGGGGGGATCGAAGGTGCGATCGCCGAAGCCGTCGGAGATGAACACGAGCACGTCTTGCAAGCCACCTTTGGAATCAGCGAGGACTTCTGGGGTGGAAATGAGTCCAGGATGCTGCTTGGCGCAGCTTGGGTCGGCGGCCATACTGATCGCCTTGGTCTTCGGCGCGGTACCCTCGAATTTAACCACGCCGCGGATGGCCGAGGCACTCGGGGTGGTGGTCGCTGGCGATCCTGCTTTTGCGATCTGCCGGCTAGAAATAGAAATGGTTAGTATCAGAGCGAATGCAACGAGCAAGGTTTTGGTTTTCATACTGCTCCTCGAAGAGGCTAATGCCTCTAAATTTGTGAGCGTGTCGGTACGCTCGGTTTATTCGGCCTGATGCGTGGCCGGGGCACGGCGGCGGGCGAGAGAATCGCTGTACGCTTGTTGATAGCCGGCTGCGAACAACGCGCGATCTCCCAAAGTTGCCCACCGGCCGCGAGCGATGTGGGGTTCGGCGCCTGCTTCGGCGGCAAGTCTTCCCAGGTACAGTCCATCGCGAAATGCGGCGTCCGTGGTCTGAGCAAGGGACTCGCTTGAAGTGTGGTGCAGCATGGACGCGGTTCCCATGCCGAGGGTCAGGGCTAAGGCGAACAACGAGATTGTCTTCATGATTTTTTCCTTTTCGAAATCTTGAGCGTGTTATGTGGAGAGTAGGGCGGGCGGGAAGTTACGTTGTCATGGGGTGGTCAGCGGTCAGTTAAATCGTCGTCATCTTTTTGTCTTGTTGGTTGGGAGTTGTCAGAGATTTGTCAGTGGGAAGAGACAAAACAAATAATACGGAGGCTATGTCTGCGAGCTCAGCGGGCGGGCGGAACGTTGACGATCAAGCCTTTAGGGCCGACGGCGATGATTTCACCGGTTGCGGCGACGCTTACGGCGTTCAGATTCCCGTCCCAGGTTTTCGGGAGTGACGTTTTCTGGGGTGACGTTTTCTGGGGTGGCGTTTTCTGTCCTGAGGTTTTCCCAGTTTCATCCTCGTAAGCGGACCCGGACGATCCCACAATTACAATGGCCTGGCTGACTGAGTGCGGCTTGGCAAAGGCTACGGCAGAAAAGTACTTTTGGGGCTTTAGCGGCGACAGAGTCCAAGTGAGGCCGCCGTCGTTGGTGAATGCGAGGTTAGGACCATCTTGCGTGGGATGTTTGTAGTCTCCCCCGGCGATCACTCCGTGCGTCGGGTCGCGGAAGGCGACGGAGAAAATGCCGGCGGAGTCTTGGCCGTGGGTGATCAGAGTTTCAGCCACGGCCCAGGTCTTGCCTGCGTCGGTGGAACGAAATACGCGCGCGGCTTTTCCGCCGGTGGCGAACCAGACGTTGGTTGTCCCTTGGACGGTGATGCAGGTTCCGCTGGCGGCAAATGCGCCTTCGCCTTCGATCGCGGTTGGGAGGGATTCAGGAGGAAGCGGATTCCAGGTCTGGCCGCCGTCTTCGGTAGAAATCAATTCGAATCTGAGTGTGCCTGAATTGTCGGTGACAGGGTCACCGATGGCGATGCCGCGATCGCGATCCCAGAAAGCCATGCAATCGAAAAAGCCTTTGGGATTCTTGTTGGTGAATTGCAGAGTCCAGGTTTTGCCGGCATCGGTGGTTTTGTAGATTCGCGACTGGTCGCCGGGTCCGGCGCTGAGCAGGTAGGCGAGGTCGGCGCTGAAGGCTTCCACATCGCGGAAGTCGAGGGCAGTGGCCTCGGGGACCTGAGCCGCTTGCCAGGAATTTCCGCCATCGATGGTGCGGAGATAGGTTCCGTGAGTGCCACTGGCCCATGCGACCTGGTTCGCGAGCACGCTGATGCCGCGCAGGTTTTCAGTGGTGTTGGATTTCAGGATGGTGAGGTTCTGCGGGAACACGGACGCGGCAAGGAAGAACATCGCGAACAAATGAGGTCGCATAATTGCCCAGCTACTTCTCGTTGAAGTCCGCGAAAGCTCCAATCGTTTCGTAATACAACCGGATGCTGCATACCTTGGGCGCGGTGTGGGCGAAGGAAACTTGCAGTTTCTTGGGCGGCGAGTCGACTCCTCCGATTTCCATGGGAGCGCGCACCAGGTCTTGTTTTTCGTCGTAGGTTTTAGGGCTGGTGACGTTCCGGCTCACGATGAGCGTCCACTCCTTTTTATTCGGGATAACGTACATGCTGTAGGCACCGATGGCGAGCTCCACGTGATTCAGAATGAGCGGAACCTGAGTGAAGAGAGTCAGCGGAGCACCTGCCGGCAGCCATACTTTGCCGTTGTGAGGCTGATCTTTCTCGCTCATGACGGAATTGTTGTATTGCACGGTGATTTCTCTGTCGTCGGTGAAATCGCAAGTGGCGGTTGCAGTTTGGTCGGTCTGATCGTTCTGCTGAGCGGCTGCGGCCAGAAGCGATTGCGTAATCAGGACAAGGCAGACGGCTAGCACACGCATGAAGTGCTCTCCCGTGGACTGGGCTTTCGAGATCAACAGCAATGCCGGTTTATTGTACTTCGGTCGACCTGCAATTGCAGAGAAAATCCGTGCTGAAGGCAGCTTCTGGAGGAAAGCGGGATCAAGCGCGGCAACCTTCATAACACGGTGGGTCCGGTCCGAGTCGTGATATTTCCTATGCGGGATTGGTCTTCGGTGACGTTCTCTTATCCCTCCGGCATTGCTACCGTGAGAGGTCAGCGGCAAGAAAGGCTGGCTCGAATCACATTATGGCAAAGAGTGAGAAGTCATTTCAGCTCAAGATTCTCTACGGTGAGGGCGATGCAGAAGTAGTTGCCTCACAGGCAGTTTCCATCCAGAAGGCGGGCCATCAGGTAGAGACAGCGGTGGGCCGCAAGGGGATTGACGAGGCGGTGCGCCGAGGAGGGTTCGACCTGGTGATTCTTGGTCCGACGTTGACCAGGAATGATCGGCATCACCTGCCCTACGTGATCAAGAAAACGCAGTCGGCTACGCGCGTTCTGGTGATGCACACCGATGGGGAAGGGCATCCTGCAGTAGATGCGAATACCGATACCGGAAGGAGCATGGCAGATGTCGTGGCGAAAATCGCCTCGCTCATGACAAATGGCGAGATCGCTTCGAACGGGCTGGTCAAGAGTGCGGCGGCCGGAAGGTAATTATTTCAGTTCTCAGTTCTCAGTTCTCTGTTCTCAGTGAGGCGGCCTTTTTGGGTCGCCTTTTCTTATTGGTCGGCACCTCATCAGATACGAATCAAGAAAGTAAGAGTGGGATGAGAGGGCAGATTTGTCTCGTCTTTGTATTGGCAGAGCCTGCTCGGGGTAGAATATCGACGAAGCGGACTCTTGTTTCGTCGGATAAGTATGAGCGAAGCCGGCAATGGAAACGAACAGAAAAAGATCTACGTAACCCTGACTGGGTTACCACTTTCATTTCATTTGCAATGGCCTTTTCGCAAATCTACTTCGGGAGCGGATTTTTTCTTCCTGCATGGAGACATCCGGCTGGAGAACTCCGCGGGGTTGCATGCGCCGGTCGCGGTAAATCTTTCGGCTACCGTGCGCGAGGTCTTGCCGTCGCTTGAGCCGAAGGATGTAGAGGATCCCGTCATCAACGCATTACGCAAAGAAGTCGACCGCCGGCAATTGGAGTTTGTGAAGTCGGGCAAGCTCGTGCCGGTACAGTTTTCCAGTCGTCATTACGATTTCAAGCACAGTAAATGGGTGTTCGGCAAAGCCAGCGACGAAGACATGGGGTTGCTGCTGGCGCGAAAAGTGTATTGGCAAACACGTTTGGTGGGCGGCAAGGTTTGGATTGGGGATCCTGCCGAGGCGATGTATGTTGAGACTTCGCCGCAGCATCTTCTAGAGATTGCCGGGAAGGTCGAGGATCAAGGTCTGATCAAGCTGGACGGAGAATGGGCCACGGCTAATCCACTATTGATGGAGCAAGCGGCGAAGTTTGAAGGCGATTTGCGAGCGGCACTCGAGGAGTTAGAGAAGAAACACGCCTTCGAAAGAGGCTGAAGAAACGGCACGCCCTAGGGCGCCATGCCTTCGTCCATCCATTGCTTGAATCGGGCAATCTGATCCTTTGGCCAAGGCTCGTCGCAAGGCATGCTCCCGTCGAGAATGCGTGCGTAAATCTCTTTCGCCTGCGCCTTAACATCAGCGAACGACGAAAGATCGAGGCCGAAATCTTTCATCGTATCTATATCGGGAGTGTCGCGGAACAGTGGGCGAATATCGTTGGCAAAGCTTAGAGCCATTGAAATACTCTCCTTCTGGCGGACGCCGATTCTAACTTACTACTCGGCCTTCATGGCATCGATCGTCTGAAAAAGTTGATCGCTCGGCTCTTTCACTTCAATAAAGGGATGGCTCTTGGATTTGCTGCTCACCACGTAAATGGTCGGAGTGTGGTCTATGTTAAGGACTTTGCCTAAATCTTGTTCGGCCTTAACCTCAGCGGCGAACTTGCCTTGAGGATCGACCACAAAGGGCAGATCCACCTTGTGATCGGCGGCAAACTTATCTGCGAATTGGCGCAGGTTGGTGGGAAAGATTTCGGGCTGGTGTTCGAAGATATAGTCGCGGAATTCAATTCCAAGCTGCTGGGAGCGGCTGTCAAAATAGTGGGCGATGACCGCTGCCTGAAAAGACCAGTTGTGCATGGGCAGGGGAAAATCATGGCGAACCACCGGAATCTTATAAGTTTTGGCTGCTTGCGCGACCAGAGGCGCCTGACGCCGGCATTGCGGACATTGTAGATCCTCAAAGACCACGATCGCGATCTGCGCGCCTTTCGGCGGGCGCAGGGCCGGATTGACCGAGTCCTGGGCGAAAGCCGCAGCAGCAAACATGGCGACCGAGAAAGCAAATATACCCAAGGTTCTTTTCATAATTAGGATGAGTGCCTGACCTTTATTAATGTACCGTATTCGCACTGCGGGTGCGCGAAAGCACAACTGTTCCAAGGCTCAACAAAGTTAGCAAAGAAATCACCACGAGCGAGGCGACACAATAGATGCACCACACTCCTAGGATATGAGCTTCCACGTGCGCCAGGTAAAGCGAAAATGATAGGCCGACCAAGGCTGCGGCGAGAAACAAGCCGTAGGCACGCTTGATGGCAAGCACGGCCAGGAAGACATAACCTGCCATTCCGATGACAGCGACCGGGATGCCAGCCAGCACCGCGAACGGGCTGTGGTTAACGATGCCGCAGTCCCAGTGTTCGTTGATGCTGCAGGGCGACGAGTCTGTCCGGTAGTGTTCCCGCAGCGCGAGGCCGGATGCGATGAAGCCAAGGAATGTCAATAAAACCAGGACGTACCGCATTCAGCCGGGATCCTCGCGAAGTATGAAAGTAGTTCGTATTTTACTCTAACCGGCCTTTCAGTCGGTCAGGGCTCTAGGATCGTCCGAACAATGGTGGGTCAAAGCAGACGCAACTGACGTCTCTCGAGGGCGAGTAGTTTTTCTTTGATGGGCAGACCGCCGCCGTATCCGGTGAGCTTGCCGTTGCTGCCGATGACGCGGTGGCAGGGGATCACGATGGGAATCGGGTTGGAGCCGTTGGCAAGGCCGACGGCTCGTGAAGCTTTGGGATTTCCGATTCGGCTGGCCAGTTCGCCGTAAGAAATTGTCTCGCCATAACGAATGTCGCAAAGGCGGCGCCACACTTCGAGCTGGAACGGCGTGCCCTCGGGCGCGAGTTGCAGATCGAAGTTTTCCAGGTCTCCGGCGAAATACGCTTGGAGCTGGCGGATTGTTTCGCGATGCGGGGCGCGGTCTTCTGTCCAGGGAGATTCTGGCTGGGCCGGGTGGCGTCCATTCACAAACAGAATGTGGCGCAGTCCGGCTTCATCGGCGGCCAGCAGTAGCGGGCCTAGCGGACTCTCGATTTGAGTGTAAAACGTCACGGGCATTTGCCGACTCCGTGCCTACGGCGTTGCTGAGCAGAACGGCGTAGAGTAGGCACTCTTGCATGGCGCGTAAATCTCATCGCAGCGAAGGACGGTGGCGGATTTTCGATCTCGTGCCGCTGTTCCCATGCAGCTTCGCCTCGGTCACCGCGCGGCAATTTCCTGGCGGCGTTTGGCTTGAATCTCAATAAAGACATGCACCAGCGACACTGCCGCGGGAGTGACGCCGGGAATCCGCGAGGCGTGGGCCAGGGTGCGCGGCTTTATCTTTAGCAGGGTCTCCTGCATCTCGCGCGACAGGCCGCTGACCGATTGATAGTCGAACCAGTCGGGGATGGCGTGCTGCTCGGCCTTTTTCAGCCGGTCGATGGCACGTTGCTGCTGGAGCAGATAGCCTTCGTACTTGATTTCGGTTTCTACCGACTTGAGTTCGTTTCGCACTTCGGAAGAAAGAGCGGGCACGGATTCGCTCGGATTTCCACGGATTTGTTCGCGGTCAAAAAATTCTGGATCAAGTTCGCGGAGTAATGGGGCTAGGTTCTCGATTACGATCTCGGGTCGCTTCAGCAGTTGGGCGAGGGTCTGACCGGTAGCGGCAGAAAAATGATTCGCGGGCAGCAGAGAAACACAAGGTCCCTCGACTTCGTTCGGCTCCGCCTCACTCCGCTCGGGATGACAGTGGGTTGACACTTCCATAGTTGCAATCTTTTCCAATAACGCGCTGGTGAGTCTGGTTTGTTCCAGCAATTGTTTCATTGCTTCCAGGCGTTGCTGCTTGGCCAAGTGGTCCGCCCATGCGGCGTCGGAGATCAAGCCGATTCTGCGGCCATGCGGGGTTAGGCGACGGTCGGCGTTGTCGATGCGCAGGTGCAGGCGAAACTCGGCGCGCGAGGTGAACATGCGATAGGGCTCGTTGGTGCCCTTCGAAATGAGGTCATCGATGAGAATCGCGGTGTAGGCTTCGGTGCGATCGAGGATTAAGGGTGGCTCATTCTTTATTTTCAGCGCGGCATTGATTCCGGCCATCAGACCCTGGCAGGCGGCTTCTTCGTATCCGCTGGTCCCGTTGATCTGGCCGGCGAGAAACAAGCTGGTGATCTTCTTGGTCTCGAGCGTGCGATCGAGTTCGGTGGGATCGATCGAATCGTACTCGATGGCGTAGCCGGGCCGCAGCATCTCCGCCGTCTCCAGCCCGGGGATGGACTTGAGTATCGCGAGCTGAACCTCGACTGGCAATGAAGTGCTCATGCCGTTGACGTAGATTTCGTGCGTGTTCAGTCCCTCGGGCTCGAGGAAAAGCTGGTGCGTGGTTTTGTCAGGGAACTTTACGATCTTGTCTTCGATCGAGGGACAATATCGTGGGCCGATAGATTGAATCTGCCCGCTGTACATCGGCGAGCGATGCACGTTCTCGCGAATGATGCGTTGGGTCTCCGGGGTGGTCCACGCGATGTAGCAGGGGACTTGCGAATCGTGATGCGCAACTCGCTTGGTGCGGAAGCTGAACGGAGTGGGATCAGCATCGCCGGGTTGAACTTGGAACTGCGACCAGTCGATGGTGCGCCCGTCGAGACGTGGCGGCGTACCGGTCTTGAGGCGGCAGCCGCGCAGTCCGAGTTGCTTGAGAGATTCGCCGAGGAGGACAGCGGCGGGTTCGCCCGAGCGTCCCGCAGGATATTGCTGCTCTCCGCAGTGGATGAGTCCGTTGAGGAACGTGCCGGTAGTGATGATGATGGCGCTGGCGCCGACAGTGCGGCCGTCACGAAGTCTGATGCCGCGACAGATGCGGTCGCTGGTCGTTGGTAGCTCGGCATCCGCAGAGACGCAAGGTCCCTCGACTGCGTTCGGCGTCGCCTCACTCCGCTCGGGATGACAGGTTTGTGACTGACGGCTCTCCACGATCAGATCCGCCACTTCGGCTTGCTTGATCTTTAAGTTTGGCTGCGACTCCAGGACCTCACGCATTTTCAGCCGGTAGGCTTGCTTGTCGCACTGGGCGCGGGGAGACCAGACGGCTGGTCCTCGCGAAGTATTCAGTAGACGAAACTGGATGCCGACGGCGTCGGTTATTTCGCCCATGATGCCGCCGAGGGCATCGACTTCGCGGACGAGGTGTCCCTTGGCAATTCCACCAACGGCGGGGTTGCAGGACATCTGCGCGATCAGGTCGACGTTCAGCGTGTACAGCGCAGTCTTCAGACCCATGCGGGCCGCGGCCATAGCGGCTTCGCATCCCGCATGTCCGGCACCGACCACGACTACGTCGAAATATTCTGTGAATGCCATCCGTTGTATCTATTCTAGCAATGAGTCGGTCCCCGTGCGGGAGCCACCCTCGGCTGTCCCCACATAATCCTAGAATTGTGGGCCTCCGATATCGGTGAAGATGGCTTCTTGCCACTGCTCGGATGGGAAATACCAGTTGCTGGCGCCGGCTTCGTGATTGTTTCCACCAGTGCCGTAACCGATGATCGGCGTGCGCCAATAGTCCATCCCCATCTGCAGTAAGGCTCCCGGAGAAATCTTGACGCGGGCTTTGACGGTGCAGCCTTCAAGGCTTCCGGTTGGTAGGGCGGCTCTAGGCGACGGACTCCAAAAGTGCCACACGCGATCGGCGCGCTGGCCGACTGCGAGTACGACCGCGTGGTTGGCCGCATCATGAGTTACGGGCATGGGGTCGCTTTGATTGGTGCCGAACCACGGGTCGCGGCTGTAGAGTCCGCCGCGAACGTTGCCGGCATCGTCGTTGAGGATTGCGTCCTTGCCATCGACTCGGCAAGTGAGTTGCGTCGAGGCAATTTCGATTTGGGCGGACTCGTAGCCCGAGACGCGGGTATCGGCGATTGCAATTCCCCAAAGCAGAGCAGATTTGAAGTTGCGGGGCGCCGGAATTGGGTTCACGTAGCCTGCTTTGTAGCTGGGCTCATCGGGTACCCGGGGGTCGTTGGTAACCACGAAGGCGAAGGGGCTGGGAGCGCGGCCTCGGGGTGTGACTACGGAAATCGTAGAGCTGACACTCTTGTGCGGAATAAGCATGACGAGGTCTTCGGGAGAAACAAGCTCGAAGGTGGCGTCCGCGATGCCCAACAGAACAGCCGTGGCGTCCTGTAAATTCTTGCCCGTGATTTCCACGCGAGAGCCTTCCGGCCCGCTGGTGGGAGAGATTCTGAGAATCTCGGGCCGGCCGGTTTGTGCGATCGCGGCCGTGGACAGAATCGAAACCAGAACTCCAAGCACCGCAATCGTAATTCGCTTTTCCATGTTCACCCGCACAACTAATGGCAATGCGGCGAGGACGCCCGCGCATCCATTATCTGACGTGAGTTGCTCTTCGCCTGCTCAAAACTGCGTTCTCGTGCGGGGGAGTTCCCGGATCGGGTCAGTTGCATGCGCCCTGCCCTCCCCGTATATTGGAATGTCCTTTATTCGAAAGTCTTGGAGGCTGCAATTATGACTACTGAGCAATTCTTCGAACAGCTGGATACTCGGATCGCTAAATACGACTTGCTTTGCCATCCTTTTTATCAGGCATGGAGTGCGGGCGAACTCACCCGCGACGACTTACGAGAGTACGCGCGGGATTACTACCATCATGTGGAGGCTTTTCCAATCTATCTGGCGGAGTTGGGCATCCGCCTCGACGAAAGCGAACTCCGCCGTGCGGTGCTGGCGAATATGGCGGACGAGAAGGGCATGGACGACGCGTTTGGCGATAGATCGGCGCCGCATTCCGAGTTATGGCTGGACTTTGCCGAAGGCATGGGCGCGCGACGCGACATGCGTGGACATAATCCGGTGCCGGAGGTCAAGGAGCTGACTTCATTCTTCCATCGCGTGGCCAGTGAGGGCACACCAGAAGAAGCGCTAGCGGCCTTCTACGCGTATGAGTCGCAAGTACCGCGGGTCGCGAAGGAGAAGGCGCGCGGACTGCGAGAGATGTACGGCGCCGACGAACGCGTGACCGCTTATTTCACTCTGCACACGACCGCGGACGTTTACCATTCGCAGATCTGGCGTCAGCAGTTGGGAAAACGGCTGCAGTCGAATCCGCGAGCGGCTGATCAGGCGCTGGTTGCGGCTGAGAATGCCGCAAAGGCGTTGTGGCGTACGCTGGATGGAATTGAGACCCGTCGGATGCAGGCAGCGGCGTAGAGGGGGATCTTCAAAACAACCAATGGGGAAAATGGAGCCGGTGATTCGTTAGAATCATTGGCTCTTTCCTTTTTTGCGAGGATTCTTTTATGGCGAAAGCAATGCCAATTGGCGCTCGCGCAACGGTAGAGGAGACGGTTGAATTCAAGCACACGTTGACATCACATCATCCCGAATTGCCGCCGGTGTATTCGACTCCTGACATGATCCGGCTGATGGAGACGGCAGCCTTCCATGCTCTTCATCCTTACTGCGAGGGTGATGAGATCACGGTGGGCACGGCGATCCATGTGGAACATCGTGCAGCCAGCGGGATCGGGTCGCGGATACGGGCGGAGGCGGTGTTGGAGTCGTTTGACGGTAAGTTTTATTCAGTGCGGGTCACCGCGTGGGACGACGTGCAGGAAATTGGCCGAGGGACGGTAGGGCGAGCGGTGGTGAGTGTGGGAAGGTTTTTGGAGAAAATGAAAAAGAGCAGTCGTTAGTCGTTGGTCGTCCGGCAAAGATCCGATCTGGGCTATCTCTGGTTGTACTATGTTGCCGTGCAGAAGCTGGCGCAGAGGGTACTGGACTACATTCGGAAGCATGAACTCCTGAAGGCCGGGGATCGCGTTGGCACCGCGGTTTCGGGCGGGGTTGACTCGGTCGCTCTGCTCCGTCTGCTGCTCGAACTGCGCAAGGAAATTGGCGTTGTTCTTTCCGTGGTTCATTTCAATCACAAATTGCGTGGGGATCCGTCCGAGGAAGACGAACGGTTCGTCGCCCGTCTGGCTCAGGAGCACAAGCTAGAGCTGCACTGCGAAAGTGGCCAAGTCGCCGGGCACGCGGAAGAAAAGCACTTGAGTCTGGAAACCGCGGCGCGTGACATGCGATACCAGTACTTTCGGCAATTACTGCTCGAAGGGCGGTTGAATCGGATTGCCACCGGGCATACGTTAGACGATCAGGCCGAAACGGTGCTGCTGAAGATCGTCCGTGGGGCCGGGACGCGTGGGTTGGCGGGAGTTTATCCCCAGTTGTCGGTTCCCGGTTCTCTGTTCTCAGACACCTCGGCTTCCATCGTTCGGCCTTTGCTTGGAATCCGGCGGAGAGATCTCGAGGCTTATCTGCTTGGGCTGGGACAGAGTTGGCGGGAGGACCAGAGCAATCGCGATTTACGGCATATGCGCAATCGCGTGCGGCATGGTATTTTGCCGCGTCTCGAGCGCTATCTGAACCCGGGGGTGCGCGAGGCACTGGCGGAAACGGCGGAGATTGCGCGAGCCGAGGAGGAGTATTGGCAAAGGGAAGTTTCGCGAGTGTTGCCGCTGGTTTGGGCCCGAGGCAGGCTTACTGTAACGGCGTTGGCGAGTTTGCCTCTGGCATTGCAGCGGCACTTGGTTCGCGCCGCCACCGGATCTTTGAGATTGCGGCTGGATTTCCATCATGTGGAGGAGATTCTCGCGTTAGCCTCCAGCCAGCCCGGATCCGTCAAGGCCATCGAGTTGCCGAATGGATGGATGGTTCTGCGAAACAAGAGCGAGTTGCGCTTCGAGCTACAAAGCGAAACGCCTAGCAAACTGGACTACGAATACTGCCTTTCGATCCCCGGATCGATCGAGGTTCCGGAGACGGGATCCCGCTTCGAAGCAGTATTAATTTCTGGAAAGGCCATCAAGGGTTATAATCCCGAGGATTTGCTGGATCGGTCGCCGTTGGCCGGAGAATTGAAAGTAAGGAACTGGCATCCCGGGGATCGCTTCTGGCCGGCGCATACTAAGGTACCCAAGAAGATTAAAGAACTGCTGCAAGAGCGCCATTTGACCGGGCCAGAACGGAAACTGTGGCCCGTGGTAGTGAGCGGAACCGAAGTAGTTTGGGTTCGCGGCTTTCAGGCGCCCAGCCGGCTTCGGTCACAAAGGGACGAGGCAGTTTTGATCCGGGAGGTCAGGTCGTAGGGGCACTTGGCTCATGGCGGACGCGGCCAGGGCGCCCGTCACCCCGTGAGTCCATTCTGAACCATGAATGCCAGTCCTAGACCGGAGCAGTTGCGCACGGTGATTCCGACCGAGCAGATTCAGAAGCGTGTGCGCGAGATGGCGCGGCAGATCTCCTCCGACTATCAGGGCAAGACCATTCACGCTCTGGGGCTGCTGGAGAATGGGTTTGTGTTCATGGCCGATTTGGTCCGCGTCCTGGAAGTGCCGGTCATCTGCCAGTTCATCAAGCCCAGGTACCGTAGAGAGCCAGAGAACACAGCCGCAGGCTTTCTCGAAATATTCTTCAGCCACGAACTAGATATCGTGGGCCAGCATGTATTGCTGGTTGAGGGACTGGTGCATTCCGGGGTGACGAGCGAGTTTCTCATGAATGACTTGCGCAGCCGGGGAGCAGCGTCAGTCAAGCTGGCCACCCTGCTCGACCGGCAATCGGCTCGGAGAGTACAATTACAGCCGGATTACTTCGGGTTCTTAGTGGACGAAGCATTCCTTGTGGGTTATGGCTTGGGATCGCCGGAGCAGACTCTTCGCAACCTGCCCTACGTGGCTGCTGCAAGCTGAACCTTGTCTGTGACTTAAGTCACGGCAAGAACTCCATCCTTTTTTGCACAAGAAGCGTTAGAATGGCGGAGTAGGTAATTTCCTCTATCCAATCCTTGCGGCTGGCATCTAATTGTGTTAGCGGGCCCCAGGCGCGTTGTTGGAACAGGGCGCGACATTTTCAGGAGTTTCTAGGTGAATTCAACAGTTAAGACCGTGGTTTTCTGGCTGGTGATCGTGCTGTCGGCGTTCCTGCTTTGGCAAGTGGTAAAGGCGGGCGGGGCTGGCCAAAAAGAGAAGGAAGTCAACTTCTCGCAATTCATGACCGATGTGGACCAAGGGAACGTCAAAGAGGTCACCATCAACTTGCAAGAAGTCCATGGCAAGACGAGTGATGGCTCGACGTTTCACACCACCGTTCCCACAAACTATCCCGACATGATCAAGCTGCTGCGCGATAAGGGCGTGGTTATCAACGTCCGGGACGCGAGCAGCGGGAGCTGGCCGAGTTGGCTGCTGAATTTGGCGCCGCTCATTCTGCTTGCTGCGCTGTGGTTCTTCATGATCCGGCAGATGCAAACGGGTGGCAACAAGGCACTTTCGTTTGGGAAGAGCCGGGCGCGGCTGCTCTCCATGCAGCAGAAGAAAGTCACGTTCAAAGACGTGGCCGGCGTCGAAGAAGCCAAGGAAGAGCTGAAAGAGATAATCGAGTTTCTGCGCGAGGCGCAGAAGTTCCAGAAGTTGGGTGGACGCATTCCCAAGGGCGTATTGCTGGTGGGACCTCCAGGAACTGGCAAGACTCTGCTAGCTAGAGCAGTTGCCGGAGAAGCCAACGTTCCGTTCTTCTCTATTTCCGGTTCGGATTTCGTCGAGATGTTCGTAGGCGTCGGAGCCAGCCGCGTACGCGATCTGTTCGAGCAGGGCAAGAAGAATGCCCCATGCATCATCTTTATCGATGAAATTGACGCGGTGGGGCGTCACCGCGGCGCTGGTCTCGGGGGCGGTCACGACGAGCGCGAGCAAACGCTAAATCAGCTCCTGGTTGAGATGGACGGCTTCGAATCCAACGAAGGCGTGATTCTGATGGCCGCGACCAACCGTCCTGACGTACTTGACCCCGCGTTGCTGCGGCCGGGCCGTTTCGATCGCCGGGTAGTTGTGCATCGGCCGGATGTGCGCGGGCGCGAAGAGATTCTTCGGGTCCACACGCGCAAGATTCCTTTGGCGGATGATGTCGATCTTTCCGTGCTGGCACGAGGTACTCCGGGCTTCTCGGGAGCGGACTTGGCCAACATGGTGAATGAAGCGGCGTTGAGCGCGGCGCGGCAAAACCGAAAAGCAGTGCTCATGTACGACTTCGAGTTGGCGAAGGACAAGGTTCTGATGGGCGTTGAACGCAAGTCGCTCATCCTCACCGAAGAAGAGAAAAAAGTGACGGCGTATCACGAGGCTGGGCACGCGCTCGTCGCATCCAAGTTGCCCAATTCTGACCCGCTGCATAAAGTCACGATCATCCCACGCGGCATGGCTCTCGGTGTCACAATGCAGTTGCCGATCGACGACAAACACAACTACACCAAGGAATATCTGGAGACGGAGATCGCCATTATGATGGGCGGCCGCATCGCCGAGGAGATGTTCCTCAATCAGATGAGCACGGGCGCAGGTAACGACATTGAGCGAGCTACGGAGCTGGCGCGCAAAATGGTTTGCGAGTTCGGAATGAGCGATTTGGGTCCGCTAACCTTCGGCAAAAAGGAAGAGCAGATCTTCCTGGGACGCGAGATTGCGCAGCACCGCGATTACAGCGAGGCGACGGCGATCAAGATCGACGACGAAGTTCGCCGCATCGTCGGCCAAGGCTACAACACTGCGAAGGGTATTTTATCGGCAGACAATGGAGCGCTAGTCAGAATCGCGCTGGCGCTGCTCGAGCGCGAAGTGCTCGATGCCAACGAGATCAAAATGATCATCGAAGGTAAGGAACTACCTAAGATGACGCCTCCGCCGAAGTCCGATGATGGCGTGCAGCAGGTGCTCAAGCCGGAGCCGGGTCGGCCGGGAATTGCCAAGGGCGGGGAGAGCCCCGCTCGAGCCTAGAGCTTACACGGTGCTTTTTGGACCTGGGCAGCCCTAAAAAGGCTGCCCTGTTTTGCGTCTGCCCTCACCTGAAGAATTCTTGCGCTACGCGTTCACCAAGTGCATCATGTGTTCTGGATAGCGGGCTCCGGCGGTTGCGTCACGGGGGAACACTTCGTCGATTCGCTGCAAATCATTAGGTGTGAGTTCCAAGTCAATGGCTCCGATATTCTCTTCCAAATAGTTGCGGCGCTTGGTGCCGGGAATCGGCACAATGTCATTCCCCTGCGCGAGTACCCATGCCAGCGCCAACTGGGAAGGCTTGCAACCCTTCTCTTTCGCAATTTCCTCGACCCGGTGTACCAGGTCAAGATTTTTCTGGAAGTTCTCGCCTTGGAAACGCTGTGAATTGCGACGGTAATCGTCGGCGGCAAGATCATTGAAACTCTTAAACTGTCCGGTGAGGAAGCCGCGTCCTAGCGGGCTGTAGGCGACGAATCCGATTCCCAGTTCACGACAAGCAGGCAGGATTTCGTCTTCGGGATCGCGTGTCCACAGCGAGTACTCGGTCTGCAATGCGGTGATGGGATACACCTTCACGGCTCGGCGAAGAGTTTGCGGACTCGCTTCCGACAAGCCGAGGTAGCGGACTTTGCCTTCCTTCACCAGTTGCGCCATCGCGCCTACAGTCTCTTCAATCGGGGTGCTCGGATCCACGCGGTGCTGATAGTAAAGATCTATCGTATCGACGCCAAGCCGCCGCAAACTGCCCTCGCAGGACTGGCGGACGTAGTCCGGTTTGCCGCTGACGCCGCGAGCGTTAGGATTCTTGGGGTCGCGAACAATGCCGAACTTGGTGGCCAGCACGACCTGATCGCGACGCCCTTGAATGGCCTTGCCAACGAGTTCTTCGTTGATCAACGGCCCGTAAACATCGGCGGTGTCGAGAAATGTGATGCCGAGTTCGAGGGCGCGGTGAATTGTGGCTAGAGATTCATTGTCGTCGCGTCCGCTATAGAATTCCGACATACCCATGCAGCCCAGGCCCATGGCGGAGACTGTCGGGCCGCCGCGTCCAAGTTTTCGAGTTTTCATAATTGCCTCCTGGTAAGAAAATTTAGAAGCGTGGCGAGAGGAACGCTGATCTGATTACTAGTTTATAGATGCGCGGGCTGGCAGCTGGGTGTCAAGAGTTTGGGCGGTCGTCGCGCGTTAGGCTCGTTATTTTTGATAGGGTGAATCCATGAGTCAAGTTCCCAATTGGTTTGAGCGGAAGTTCGAATTTTCGTTCCCGGCGGAGTTATCTCCGAACCTCTGCGTCCGCTTGCGAGGGACCCCGGCACGGTTAGAGGAAATGGTTCGCGCGTATCCCCGTGAGCGGTTAGTGCGGAAACCAGCGCAAAAGTGGTCGGCGCAGGAACATGCTGGACATTTGCTTGACTTGGAACCTTTGTGGATGGCGCGCGTCGAGGACTACCTCGCGGGGAACGCCGAACTCACAACCGCCGACTTGAGCAATCGAAAAACTCACGAAGCAGGGCATAATCAGCGCCACGTTGAGGAGATCCTGACTGACTTCCGCAATGCCCGCTTGCAACTTGTCGATCGAGTTGGCGGGCTGGAGCCTGCGCTGTTTTTCCGATCAATCCCTCACCCGAGGCTCAAGAAACCTTTTCGATTGGTCGACCATTTGTATTTCGTTGCCGAGCACGACGATCATCATCTGGCGCGGATTTGGGAGCTTCTGAATTGAAAGATAGCGGCGCCCAAATTCTTTCCTTTCGCTCGTCCTCGGAGTTTCGCAAGTGGCTGGCTGCTAACCATCGCATCTCAGATGGGATTTGGCTGCGTATTTTCAAAAAAGACTCGGGAGAATCTTCTGTCACCTATGCCGAAGCGCTGGATGAGGCGCTCTGCTTTGGATGGATTGACGGCCAGAAGCAGCGCCATGACGAAGTTTCGTGGCGGCAAAGATTCACACCAAGACGGCCCAAGAGCGGTTGGTCCAAGATCAACACGCAACATGCGGAAAGGCTAATAGCAGCGGGCCGGATGAAAGCGGCCGGCGGGGTTCAAATAGATACCGCGAAGAAAGATGGACGTTGGACAGCTGCCTATGATTCCCCGAGCAAAGCAACTTTTCCCGAGGATTTTCTGGCGGCGTTGCGGCGGAACAAGAAAGCGGAAGCTTTTTTCGAGTCGCTGAACAAAGCGAATCGTTATGCCATTGCCTACCGTCTGCAAACCGCCAAGAAGCCGGAAACGAAGCAAAGGCGTATGGAAATGATTCTAGCGATGTTGGCCAAAGGCAAGGCATTCCACTAGCGGCGTTTTGAGTGAGCGGCTTGGTCGAATCAGGGTGCAACCGCGATCAGAGGTTTGGTCGCAGGTAATACTTCCCCGATTTCTACGGCGGGAACTCCGACCGCGTTGAGGGCTCGCGTGAGTTCGGTTGCGTCGTCTGCAGCGACCGCGATCAACAGACCACCGGCGGTCTGCGGATCGAAGAGAATCGCCTTCATTTCGTCGCTGATTCCGCCTTCATACCCAACCACGCACTCGGCAAATTCGCGGTTGGCTTTCAGGCCTCCGGGAACGTGGCCAGCGCATACGCATTCCAGCGCGCCCTCGAGCAGTGGAATTCGATTCGCATAGAAGCGAAGCGAAACGCGCGAGGCGAGCGCGATTTCGCGGGCGTGCCCGATCAGCCCGAATCCGGTAACGTCGGTCATGGCGTGGACGCTGAAACGGTCGTTAGTCGTTGGTTGTTGGCCACCAGCCGCGGGGCTTTGCTGCGCCCGACCGGTTCGAAGATTCTGTCCCACATGGTCCGCGATGACCTCAGCGGCTTTCTTGTTCAGCGTGGTCATGGAAGCGATCGCGGCATCGATCCACGTTTGTTGTGCGGCTTTTTTCTTGATCGCCGTAGAGATTACGCCTGTCCCCAGCGCTTTGGTGAAGAGAAGACGATCACCCGGTATCGCACCGCCATTCGTAAGCACGCGGGCAGGATCAATCAGGCCAGTCACGGAATATCCAAACTTCATCTCGTCGTCGCGAACGCTGTGGCCGCCAATCACCGAGCAGCCGGCCTCAATCATTTTGGAAAGTCCGCCGGCGAGCACGCGTTCCAGAATCGCCAAATCGGCTTTTTCGGGAAAACAAACCAAGGCAAGCGAAGTGCGAGGTTGGCCGCCCATCGCGTAAACGTCACTCAGCGCATTGGTGGCAGCGATCTGGCCAAATGTGTAAGGATCGTCGACCATCGGCGTGAAAAAATCCACTGTTTGCACTAAAGCGCTGCCAGGTCCGATTAGATACACTCCGGCGTCATCGGCATGATCGAAGCCGACCAGAACATTCGGGTCGTTCTGCCGAGGCAGCCTGCTGAGAACTTTGTCCAGAATGGCTGGGCTTAGCTTCGATGCACAACCGCCAGCTTTGACAGTTTCTGTTAAGCGTATTGGCGTCGCGTTGGCCATGAAGGCATTCTAAAGGAATTGGAATCCGGCCACGGATTTTAACGGATCGCACGGATCAGGAAATTAGGGGTGATCCGCGTGGATCCGTGGGGCTCTCGATTCCTGGCTTCTACTTCACCGTGACGTCGGTCACCTGCAGATCGGGATAGGCTTGATTCCAGTCGCTGCTGATGTGCTCGAAAGTGAGACGGAACGCTTTGCCCTGGCCTGGAGCCAGCGGCGATAGAGTGAGATCGACGGCGTCCGGGTATGGTCCGGTGGTTTGCAGAACGTGTAGAGGCACGTTTTCGGCTTGTGCGACTTCTCCGAGTGAGTTCCTGAAACCAACGTGGACGATTGCATGAGTAACCGTTTTATCGCCGGCGTTGGTGACGGTGCCGTCGATATAGGTCACGCTTGCCCCTACAAAATTCTCCGCCGCACTCATTTTCAGATCGGAAAGTTTGAGGTTGGCAGCGTACGGATGCGGAGCAGTCGCGCCCTTGGGAGTGCCGCGAGTCAGCAGAGCAATGACGCCGACCACGACCACGACCAGCGCCACACCAAACAGAATCGGGCGCAAGTTCGAGTCGCGATCCTTTTCAGTCAGCGGAGATGGCTCGATGAGACCGCCCATGCCATCAGATTGTACTATCGGCGATAGAGAAACGAGTTCCCAGTTCAGATGGCCTAGTTGCAGAGCGATTCATGTGAGAAGAAAACAATTTGGAGTGAAGATGAAAAGAATCGATAACTTCCTATTCGCCGCCGACCATCAGTCCATCAAGCCTGATCGTCGGACAAGCCACGGCGCCGCGGAACTCGAGGTCGTTTCCGATTTCGGAGATGTTGAAAAACATTTCTTTCAAGTTTCCTGCCACCGTAATCTCTTCCACGGGATAAGCGATTTCTCCACCGGAAATCCAGAGTCCCGAAGCGCCGCGCGAATAATCTCCGGTAACCAGATTGGCTCCGTGTCCGAGAAACTCGGTGACGTAAAGGCCGTCTTTGATCTCTGCGATAATTTGCTGGGGCGTTTTTGTGCCCGGCTGCAGGAAATAATTCCCGGGGCCGATTCCGGGAGTTCCCGCCAACCCGCGAGAAGCGTTGCCAGTAGTCTGGAGACCGAGTTTTTTCGCGGTGTACGTGTTCAGTAGGTAAGATTTGAGCACGCCGTTCTCAATCACGATGGTGCGCCTTGATGGAATGCCCTCGCCGTCAAAAGGGCTGGTTCCAAAAGCGCCGGGGATGGTGCCGTCGTCGATCACGTTGACGCTCTCGCCTGCCACTTTCTGTCCCAGCTTGCCGGCCAGGAATGATGCTCCGCGATAAATGGAGTCGCCATTCACTCCCTCGAAAATGTGCTCGAGGATCGAGTTCGAAACCATGGGATCGAGAACCACAGGGACCTTCGCGGTCTTCGACTTTCGGGCGCCGAGGCGACGCAACGTGCGCAGCGCGGCTGTCCTTCCCACATGCTCGGGAGATTCGAGTCGGCTTAGGCTGCGGGCGACCGAAAACCAGTAATCGCGTTGCTTGGCGCCGTCGTCGGACTGTGCGATCGGCACGGCTGCGAGAGAACAATAGGAACGCTGATACTCGCCGACGAAGCCGTGAGAGTTGGCCAGAATCTTATGTCCGGTTGCGGCTTCGAAGGAACCACCTTCAGAATTCTTGATACGAGGGTCGTAGTCGAGCGCAGCCTTCTCGGCCCGCCGCGCGTAGCTGATGCGCTCTTCTCCGGGAAGGGAATAAACATCGGCCGAGTACAGATCGAGATCGCCGCTGATTGAGCCCAGTTGCGAAGCTTCAGGAATTCCGCCGAACGGATCTTCAGAGGTGATCTTGGCCAGTTCCAGCGCCGATTTGACCATGCGGTCAAGGCCGTCGCGAGAGAAGTCGCTGGAATAGGTGCTGGCCGCGCGTTGGCCGTAGAAAACGCGCATGCCGATCGCCTTCGATCCGGATTCTTTCAAAGTTTCGACCTGCCCTAAGCGGACAACAGTGGAGAACTCATCTCCTTCACGGATGACACACTCCGCGGCACTTGCTCCGCCAGTCACAGCGCGACGAACAATATCCCGAGCCAGTTCGCGGAGGTCGGTCTCAATTGGCAGGTTTCGAGTTTCAAGCTGAGTTTGGGACATAGAATTCGTTTATCTGAGCATCCCTTGGTGTACCTTCGGGCCCTTTGTGTTGAATGTATTCAACGGCATCAACCACAAAGGACACGAAGGTACACCAAGAAAACAAGAGTGGTTGCCCTGGCACGTTTACTGCATGAAGCCGCCGGGATCCTTCCGTGCTGTTCCGCCAACAGTCAGGCGATCGATCTTGATTGTCGGAATGCCGACGCCGACAGGTACGGCCTGCCCGTCTTTACCGCAGGTGCCAACGCCTTCGTCGAGTTTCAAGTCATTGCCGACCATCGAAACCCGAGTGAGAACATCGGGGCCGTTTCCGATCAATGTCGCTCCCTTGATCGGAGCTGTGATCTGCCCATCTTCAATCAAATATGCTTCGGACGCCGAAAAAACGAACTTCCCATTCGTAATGTCCACTTGCCCGCCGCCGAAGTTTACCGCGTAAAGGCCATGACGAACGGAGCGAATAATGTCTTGTGGATCGTCTTCCCCTGCGAGCATATAGGTGTTGGTCATGCGCGGCATGGGAATGTGCTCGTAGCTTTCGCGGCGTCCGTTGCCGGTATCGGCCATTCCCATCAGGCGCGCCGACAGCTTGTCACTCAGATACCCCTTCAAGATTCCCTTTTCGATGAGCACAGTGTTCTGGGTGGGCTCCCCTTCATCGTCCACGTTGAGGGAGCCGCGTCGCCACGGCATGGTTCCGTTATCAACCACGGTGCACTTTTCGCTGGCCACTCGTTTTCCGATTAAGCCAGCAAACGCGGAAGTCTGCTTGCGATTGAAGTCTGCCTCGAGACCGTGACCCACGGCTTCGTGCAGAAGCACGCCGGGCCAGCCCGGACCAAGCACAACTTCCATCTCGCCCGCCGGAGCTTCGCGAGCATCCAGTTGCAGAATCGCCTGACGCGACGCTTCCTTGGCGAAATATTCTGGCGTCTTTTCTCCGAAGAAAAAGTCCAGGGCCACGCGTCCACCGCCGCCGGCGCTGCCCCGCGCGGAATTACCATCCGTTTTTGCGATACAGGAAACGTTCACCCGCGCCAGTGGTTGAGAGTCCTCGGCAAAGGTGCCATCCGATCCGACTACCAGAATGTGCCGAAGCTCATCCGAGTAGCTGGCACGGACTTCCTTAATTCTGGGATCAAAGGCGCGCGCCGCCTGATCCGCACGCATTACCAGCTCGACCTTCGCCGTAATTTCCGCGTCCACGGAAGGCAACGTCACTGGATACAAACTGCGCGCAGGCTTTTCCTGGAAGCCGACCACGGGAGTCTTAGCCGGACCGCTGGCAATTAAAGCGGCGGTGCGGGCAGCGTGCAGAATACGCTCGGAGGAAAGATCGTCGGTGTAAGCGTATCCAGTCCGCTCGCCGGCGATCACGCGGACGCCGCATCCGGCGGAAATCCCTTGGGAAGCCGACTTCACCATGGATTCGTCCACCATTAGTGAAGTCGAAGAAAGATATTCGAAATAAAGGTCGCAGTAGTCGCCGCCGGCTGAAAGAGCCGCCGCCAAATACTGCTCAAGATCGTGCTCAGTCAGGCCGTAATGCTGGAAGAAGAATCTATTTTTATCCACGTCGATTAGATGCCCTCGGAGTGCAAAAAGCTCCGTGAGTCATTATCCCATACGTGCTCGTGTGGCGCGGGCTACCTCGCGCGTTTTCTGTACACGAAGCTGACCAGCTCGCAAGGCCATGTTCACTCGTCACAGACGAGATTGTGGATCACCTGAAACACTCGCGCTGTGACTCCTGAATCCCTCGTACGTACGGTCGAAGATTTTCTGGTGTGTGCCCGCGATGCCGTAATCATCGAAGACGGTGCTGTGGTTTTTGATCTCGCCCAATCTAAGTATTCCATCTCCGGGGAGCGTAACAAGTGCCTGTTGCATTTGTGGTCCGAGGAACGGAACTTCGTGCGGCGAGTACTGGAGGCCGAGGTTAAGAATGAAACTCTTCGGCTGGCGGTGCAACGCCTGGGACAGACGAAACCAAACAAGCTGGAGATTTGCCGCGAACGCGACCGGCGCACGCCCACGGCGAAGCGGGCAGCGCGCGTGTCGTACCAGCGGATATTACAACGCATGCTGCAGCGCCGATTCCCCGGGTTCACGGCAAACAAGCTCAACACTTCCATGGATCTCGAACGCTCGTTTGGACCTGTCTATGCGCGCGGCTTGCTGCATCGGGGGCAATCCGCATTTGCGGTGTTGGGAGTCAATGCGCAGGAGACACAGGGCTCCATCGATGCGGCGTTGACCTTCGGTATTCTGTGGCTCGATGCCTGCCGACTTTCGAAAGCTGGGAAGTTCGCTGTCGAGGGGCTGAAGCTGTTTCTCCCTGCGGGAGCTTCTGCCCTAACTCGGGAACGCATGGCGCATTTGAACGCGGAGGCGGCCAAGTGGCAGTTGTATGAACTCGAAGAGCGCGACGATAGCTTAAAGACGTTGGATATCTCCGATTGCGGCAACGTTGCGACTCGACTCATACACGCGACCGACGAGCCAGCAGTGCAGGCGAGGTTTGCCGCCGCAGTCGCGCAGGTTCGCCAGCTGATGTCCGAGGTCGAAGTCGCAACTTTGTCACCCGCCGAGATCGCCTTCCGTTGTCACGGCTTAGAATTCGCACGGGCGCGGCTGGCGCATGAGCCGGGATCGTTTCTCAGCACTTCGCAAATCGTCTTCGGCGTGGGCGCCCAGGAACGAGTTCTCAGCGACACAAACTTCGCGGCGTTCGTGCAACTGGTGCGAAGCATCGGCGAAGTGCGTCATCCCGGGGGGCCGCGCGATCATCCGCTATGGCGGCTGCATCCCGAACGCTGGCTGGAATCGCTGGTGGTGCAAAACGTAGCAGCAGTGGACGAACGCCTGGATTCAACCTGCGTGTATTCGCAGGTGCCAGCATTTTCGGCGTCCGATCGCGCCATGATCGACGTGCTCACGGTCACGCGCGACGGTCGTCTCGCGGTCGTCGAACTCAAAGCCGACGAGGACATTCACTTGCCCTTACAAGGTCTCGACTACTGGGCTCGAGTTGCATGGCATCACGAGCGCGGTGAGTTCCAGCATTTCGGATACTTTCCCGGACGAGAGTTCTCCGCGGATAAGCCCCTACTATTTCTCGTCGCTCCGGCCCTCCATGTGCATCCCGCGACGGACACTCTGCTGCATTACATCTCGCCAGAAATTGACTGGGCGTTGCTTGGTATTGACGAGCGATGGCGCGATGGAGTCCGCGTCGTGTTCAGGAAGCGGCCCGCGCGAAATGTGCAAATGTTCAAAGCAGGCTAGCTTCGCGGTGGCGCTAATCCGTGTTCATCCGAGCGAATCCACGGCGAAGCTGACGTTCATTTTTCCGGCCATGCTCCCAGAAGGCGGCGCGCGTCTAACATCTGCCCGAGGTGGTACGCGTTGTGATCGGCCACCAGCAGGGCTTCGCGAAGGATGGTCTGGCCATCGCCCCACGGAATTCTGGCGAACAGATCGGTCTTGGGATTTTTTACCAAGTCCTGCATCGCCTTCAGGTCGTGGCGGAATTTCTTCACGCTTGCATTCCACGCGGTAGCCCGGGGCGGCGCATCCGTTTCCGGCCAGTATCCTTCGGGCCATCCCGGGGAAACGTGTTTCGCATTGCGGCTGAACTCGAGAATGTCCCATTGCGCGATACGCAGGTGTTCCAGCAGCATCCAGAGGGAATGCGGAAGGCCAGCAGGCTTTTGTCCAAGCAGTTTCGGCGGAATGCCTGCGACAACTTCTTCGAACTTGGCATGAGCGCCGCCTCCTTCGAGCAAATAAATAACATGCTCACGCAGCGCGTTGTCTTTGCGGTCTTGTTTAGTAACTGCCATATTGCATGACTCCTCTACATCGTTAACTATCCCGCAGAGCCGGGTAAAGGATTAACAGCATCGGCATCTGATTTCTCCCCGCGATAAACACGCGCAATGCCCCGCACTAGACGGCGCATTGGCAACGTGCCCCTCTCATCCCCAAAAAAGATTTCTCCCAGGCGGCTGCTTCGGTAATACCAACGCTTCAGCATCGCCAGGTGCTCCATGGTTTCAAGCGTTGTACCTGCAGTCGTCGCTGGAAACGAGGCGAGGGCTTCCTCGACTCGCGATTCCATCGACTGTGATTTGGTGTGTTCCGCGGACTGAATGGCAAAAGTCACGGGCCCTGAAATGCGCCCAGCATCGACGCGGAAGAAGTTGACGGATTCTGCACTGGCACTTCGCTGCACCATGACGCCCGAAAGGCCATCGATGCGGTGCACGACTTCCGCAAGTTGGCTCAGCACGGGTTTGAGCTTGTCCAGGCGCGCGTGTAGGGCGGAAGCATTTTCAAATTCCAGATTGGCTGAAGCGGTGTCGCGCTGCACGGAGATTTCCCGCACCAGAGATTCGCCGCCGGTGTCGAAATACTCCTGCACGCGGGCAACTTCGGTTTGGTATTCATCGTCGCTACAACCTTTGAAACAGGGAGCGAGACACATCTTCATCTCCGAGTAGATGCAGCCCGGGAACTTAGGATCGGGATGCAGATCGTCCACGCAGCGGCGCATCTTGAAGAAATCGAGAGAGTCGCTGGCAAACTTCTCGGCCACGGTGCGCGATGGAAACGGCCCGTAGTAAACGTTGCGCCCGCGTAGGCGTCCAAGCCGCGTTGTGACGGATCCCCGCGGAAATTCGTTCTCCAAGTGGAGTTTTACGAGGGGCGCAAAACGCAGTCGCAGACGGTTGCCGTAAGTTTTCGGGAACGCTGAGCGCAGCAACCGATAAAGCAAAAAGCCAGATTCGAAGTCCGAGCCAGTCGGGCTGTATTCAATCCAACGAACGCGATCGCGCAAGTTGAGTTTCTTGCTATGTTCCGCGGGCGCGCCCAGCAGCCGCTGGAGGCGGCGGCGCAGGTTGGCAGTTTTGCTGACGTAAGGCTCAGAGTGGGGATCGTCCCCGCGAAGAAGAAAAACTGCAGGCGTTGGTGGGACTGCAGCGAAGAGTTCAGAGTCGTGAACGGGAACACACTCTAGCCGCTGTGGGAGCACTGAATCATTGTATTTGGAATCGGGTTTGCCTAGCTTTTCAGTACGTCGCGCGCAGCCAGGCCTGCCCCCAGCAGACCTACCCTGCGAAGGGTTCCGGTTTGGTGGCCTCGCGAACAATACGCTCGATTCGGTCCGCGAGCCCGGTAGCTGGATAACGGCGTTGTTGGTTGCGCATGATTTCGAGTATCGACAATAAATGGTGTTCGATCGTGAATGACTCCGGCTTATCAAGCTCCTGAGTAACGCGCTCCAAGCTGGCAGTAAGCCCCGTCACGGGATAGCGGGCACCCTGCTCGCGGATGATTTCCAGTATCGAGAACAAGTGCGGGCCAATGGCGAGGGATTCCGGCCTATGAACCTCTTGCGTCATGCGGTCGATTCGTTCTGCAAGCCCTGCGACGGGATAACGGCTCTGTTGCTCTTGCATAGTCTCAAGTATCAGCTGCAAAGTGCGCTTCGTTTCGTTTTCCACCCGAATGTCCCTCCATCGTGCTCCCGCTGCAGCCAGGTTAGGATGGCGTTCATGCAGCGTCACTCCCCGGACCCATTTCGCGAGCGCTTCAGGAACTCCTTCTGAGCGTCGGCCTTTTCGCGCAGCGCGCGCGACTCATCCGGAGAGCGGTCTGACGAGGTCTTGCGCAGGGGCAGCGGATTTGCCTTGAGCTCTTCGGGGACGGTGCCTTCCATTCGCATCTTCGCTAGTATCCCGCCCAGCCCCGGAAGATTGGGCACTTTCTCAACCTTCCCTGTCAACAACGCATTGGCCTCAGCGGACGGCAGCATTCGCGCAAAGTCATTGCGTCGCTCTCCCGGCACAAACTCCAGCGCGTTCTCCAGACTCACGCGGCGTTCTTGAACGGCGGTCGACAGTGTGGTCAAGCGGTGCTCGATGTCGTAACCCATGCTCACTGTCCATTGGGCAGGCCTTCCCTGGCGGCGAGCCTCTGCAAGCTCCTTTTCGTAGCGCTCCTTGAAAGCCATGCGCGCGCCGATCTGATCGCCGTTGAGTAGCAACCCTCGGCAGGCCCCATAGGCGCTGCGCTCTTCTTCGCACCATACAATGCTATCTTCCTCAGCACGCTCTCCCTTTGGCATCCGCGCCCACGCTTCCTCCGGTCCGGGACGACCATCTGCTGGAGCATCGACCCCAGCCATTCGGCGTATAAATGCAACCGGCGGCAGCTTCAGATATTCGTACTCTCGGCGTGCTCTCAGGAACGCCCGAGCCAAACGTCCTTCCGGTATATCGCAGAGGTCTTCGGCATACACCAAAAGGCGCTCCGTCGAAGGGTCGTCACCCATAGCCAGTCCGAGCGCCGCGACTTGGTCAGCGATCCATTTCCGCATCGATGATGGCGTGCGCCTCGTCTCGCGCTCTCTTGATTCGCTCGAATTGTTGTTGGCCTTTACCAGTTCGTCCACGGCTCCTCCATTTCGCATCTTCAAACCAAAACTTATTGATTTGTACGCCCTTCTCTCGGTCACTGATGGCCGCTCCGGCAATAACACTTACTGCATCATCAGGTGACCTCCCGGCATATTGGATCTCAGCTTTAACCGCAGCCTCAATAATTCTAAGGTTCGTTGGGGTTCCAGGCATTCCCATGAGCTCAACGATCCGCAGGATGCCCTTTTGAGTTCGCGCTTCATCCGTTTCGTAGGGGGGCACTTGTAAAGTCTTGTTCCCCCTTAAGTCTTGTTCTTGTGTCTTGTTAAATACGTCTTGTTCTTCCTTATTGCGATTCTCGCCGGTGCGACTGTCTGGTCGTGCTGATGAGACCGGCTGTGGTATTTGTGCAACTGATGCGTTGCGCTCGCGAGAATCAGTCTCACTAGTCGGACTTATTCCTGCTGGTGCGACTGGCCAGTTTGCATCCCGCTCGGAGGATTTGGGATCGATTGCGTCGAAAAGCGGGGTAGAGCCTGCTTCTGGGCGAGGGGGAGGGACAGGAAGAACTACATAAATTGTTTTTTCACGAGTTCGCATACTTTTGATCAGTCGCAAATCCTCGAGCTGTTTTAACTGGCGATAAACGGTGCTCCTGTCTATATCCAACACCTCCGCCATTTTATGGGCGCTGATCCAAGTTTCTTTGGTCTCTGAGTTTGCGCAACGCTGAAGAATGCTATACACAGCAACTCCGCTCCCGCCAACTTTCGCTGCGTAACAATCAATAAATCTGTTCTCCGTAATGAAGAAATTCGCTCTACGTCCACTACGAACTGCTTCTCTCATCCCCTCATACCTCCTATAGCTTAGTAGCGTAGTCCTGCCGCGGGTGTGAATGGGCAAGAATCGCTTTGGAAAACTGACATTAAATCAACAAATATTTGGCAGGCTGTATGCAGCTAATCAATTCGGCTCCCGCGATTGTAAATCCACCGTCAGTCATCGAGCCCTCGCGCTCGAACATGCACAGGATCGGCTCGCATTCTTTTTCAAAGAATTGCCGAGTGCGCGCATTCGCGAGGCGCCACAACTGCCCGTCGTCTGGCAAATATCCCGGTCGCTCCGAAACCCATGATGCAAACAGTAAATTCAAATACCACGCTTGCTGATAGTCCTTCAGGGCCCTGTATCGTACGTCTCCCACCAAGCGGTGAACGTAGAAGCGAAACCACTCCAAAAGTTGGTTTCGTCGAGAACTCACGGGTACAGAAGCCATGATGTAAGGTGCGTTTCGAAGGGTGCCTCAATGTTCCGACTCATGGCAATGCGAAAGAACTGTTCTCCTGTGCACATGCTGTGGAGATGTGGTCAAGGTTGTGGATGGAGGCGGAAAAGGGAGGACGGCAAACTCTGGCCGACCTCTGCTCGGGGCAGGCTCGCCTGTCCCCGCGTGACTCTGGCTCGCACGCCGGCTATCGGCGTGATTTTATTTTCTTGCCAGGATTGCCGCCCGAAGAATTTTCGTTCGCCGCTTCTCGAACCATCTGCAAGAACGCGCGGGCTTCCGTTCTCAGTGGACGATGCCGGGGATGGATCACATCCAGGCTTCGCCGTAGCGGTTCCGCATCCAGGAGTTTCACAGTGGTCAGTTTATGAATGCGAATTTCGTGGCCAACCGCGAGTTGAGGTAGGAAAGAAAGGCCTAGCCCGCGTTCCACCATCCGCTTCGCCGTCTCGATCGAGTCAACCTCGAGGGCCACATTCGGAACTAAGCCCGCGGTGCGAAACAGGCTATGGGTGAGTGTCCAGTCACTCGATCCCCGGTCGTAGAAAATCAGCGGCCAGGTTGCTACCTGCTCTAGCCGCGCCCGCCGCGAGTGTTTCGGACTGCGCGTGGGATGTGCGACCAGCAACAAAGGATCATCTCGAAGCCTGATGGTTTCAACCTCGGGATGTTGCAGGGAGCGAGCCAGTCCAATTTCTGCTTCTTCGCTCAACACCATATCCAAGACCTCTTTCGAGTGACCCGGGCGAATGCTAATGATCACGTGGGGATGAGCCCGCTGAAAGCGCTTCAAAATATCGGGCAGAAAATAAACGGAGATCGAAAGCGCGGCGGCAATTTGCAACGGCGTTCCGCTCGATGATTGTAATTCGTGGACAGCTTGCCGGGCGAGGGCGGCTGTCCGCAAGAGTAGCTCGGCGTGAGGACGAAACGTGCGTCCCGCATCTGAAACGATCAATCCGCCCCGGGACCGCGAAAACAGCCTTACGCCAAGCGAGTCCTCCAGCGCCTTGATGCGGGCGCTCACGGCCGGCTGGCTGATGCGCAAGGCTTCTGCGGCGCGATGAAAGCCGCCAAATGTCGCCACCGCGAGGAAGGTCTCAACCTGGTCGATTTCCATGCGTTACCTGCCCGCCGATTTCCGTATCTAACAACATCCGATTATCACAGACAGCCGCCCTGATAACAATCCTTTATCGAGATGATAGAAAGGTTCAGTTTGACCGGCCTCGGTTTGTGCTCCACAATCCGCAAAGATGCAGGCCTTCTGGCGGCCACAAAGGAACGCAAAATATGGGCAGTAACGGAAATGGAAATAGCTCAAACACGGCAATGGAATGGAAGTTGAGCACGCGCTGGGCAGGAATAACCCGGCCTTACACTGCGAAGGATGTCGACCGTCTGCAAGGATCCCTCCACATCGAACACACCCTAGCTCGGCAGGGCGCGGAGCGGCTTTGGGACCTCCTGCACAGCGACTCGTACGTTCCCGCCCTCGGCGCCATGACGGGGAACCAAGCCGTCCAGCAGGTCAAAGCTGGACTGAAAGCCATCTACGTGAGCGGCTGGCAGGTTGCGGCCGACGCCAACGATGCCGGGCAGATGTATCCCGACCAGAGCTTGTACCCGGCCGACAGCGTGCCCAATCTTTGTCGCCGCATCAATCAGGCATTAACCCGCGCGGACCAGATTCATCATGCCGAAGGTGAGAACGGAGTGCATTGGTTTGCTCCGCTGATTGCCGACGCCGAGGCCGGCTTCGGTGGCAACCTGAACGCATTCGAATTGATGAAGGCCATGATCGAGGCCGGCGCAGCATGTGTCCACTTCGAGGATCAACTCTCTTCCGCCAAAAAATGCGGTCACCTGGGCGGTAAGGTACTGGTGCCGACCGTCGAGGCGATTCAAAAGCTGGTGGCGGCCCGTCTGGCGGCCGACGTGTTAGGTGTACCCACGCTGATCATGGCGCGTACCGATGCCGACAGCGCCCACCTGATCACCAGCGACGTCGATCCGCGCGACCGCGAGTTCCTTACCGGAGAAAGAACTCCAGAAGGCTTCTACGGCATCCGCGGCGGAATCGAATCGGCCATCGCCCGCGCCCTTGCCTACGGGCCGTACGTGGAGCTCATCTGGTGCGAGACTTCGCACCCCGACCTGGAGGAAGCTCGCCAATTCGCCGACGCCGTACATGCGAAATATCCCGGCAAGATGCTGGCTTACAACTGCTCGCCATCGTTCAACTGGAAGAAGAAGCTGGACGACGCCACCATCGCCCGCTTCCAGACTGAGCTTGCGGCCATGGGATACAAGTTCCAGTTCATCACCCTGGCTGGTTTCCATGCTTTGAACCTGAGCATGTTTGAACTGGCTCGCGGATACAAGGTCACCGGGATGACCGCGTACTCCAGACTCCAGGAGAAAGAATTCAGCCGTGAATTCCAGCATGGCTACGAGGCCGTGAAGCATCAGCGCTTCGTGGGTACCGGCTACTTCGACGCTGTCACCCAGGTAATTGCCGGGGGAACGTCATCGGTGACGGCGCTAGCCGGTTCTACCGAGGCCGAGCAGTTCGCCCAGATAAAGCCTCCGGTGCGCCCGAAGAGCGGCCCGGACACGGCTTGTCAGCCAATTCTCGGCGACTGCCCATCGATTTCGACAATCCAACTGCAAGTTGCAGAACCCGGCCCGGAGGAAAGCTTGGTGCCTTCAGGGGACTAACCCAACGAACGGATAAAGAGTTGAAAGCCAAAGCAGCCACTCTCCGCCGCCGCAAACCGGCAGGGAGGGTAGCTTCGGTTTCTCGCCCAGATTCCAATCCTTGGACAGTTTTTCCACTCAGACGACCCAAACAAGGCATCCAGAGCCGATTTTCACAGTTGACATTCCTCTTTGTCAGGAGCTAAATAAGGCCGCCGGGTTTCTCACTCAGGGAGTGCCCCTCCCCGCGCGCTTTGAGGACAAAGAGACCTGCCAGGAGAGACGATGAACAAAGCCGATCTCATTGACCGAATCGCATCTGGTAGCGGCATCAGTAAGGCTCAAGCAGCTACCGCAATCGACACAACCGTAGACAGCATTACGTCCGCCCTGAAAAAAGGCGATCGAGTAGCGTTGATTGGTTTCGGCACTTTCTCTGTATCGCAGAGAAAGGCTCGCAATGGGCGCAACCCGCAGACGGGCGCCACTATTAAGATCGCTGCCCGGAAGGTGGCAAAGTTTTCGGCCGGCGCCGAACTCAAGAAAGCGGTCAACCGCAGTAAGTAATCGGGCCCAGTTTCGCATCGAATACGGCAGGGGGTCGGCCCTGCCGTTTTTATTTGCGGGTCAGGAGGACGGGCGTTCTCGCCCGTCGAAACCGCGAAGAAGCCAGGCAGTATCTAACGGAAACGCGGTGTCAGAAAGCCAGCTTGCCTGCGATACTCCCCGTACTGGTCGCCGAATTCCGTAGCCAGCAAGGCTTCTTCTTTTGCGGCTTTGCGAGAGAGTTCAAAAAGGGCCAGCAACACGCCAACCAGTGCGCGCCACTCCCCAACGACCAGTGCTGTGCCACCCATCGCCAAGAGCAGCCCAGAGTAGATCGGGTGACGAACATAAGCGTATGGGCCGACACGGATGAGCTGATGGTCTTCCTTCAGAGTAACCCGCCCACTCCAGTATTGACCCAAACTGTACCGCGCCCAAATCGCCAACCCAGCGCCAACGTATGTCAGTAAGATGCCGGGAGCCCAAACCAACGCGCTCTGCGGCGCAAAGCGCCAGCCTAACGGGCCGAGCGCGAGTCTGTCGGAATACAAAAGCATAAATGCCAGAACCATAATGCCGATGTGCCAGAGCCGGCTGGCGGGGTCTTCCGAGACCTTGATCCGCTTCAGGCGCAGAGCGCTAAGCGCCCAATAAATAAGAAGCGCATACCACGGCGCAAACTCTAAATTCGATAGCGTGATGAACTTCATCTCTTCCTCCCCGTCATTTCAGGCCGGCTGTTTTTTGGGCTGGCCCCGAGCCGGCGAAGGCGCCGGATCCAAGCTCGCTCGGATTCAATCTGCTCGATCAAATAGCGGACGACCTCTCCGCCATAAATCCCCAGATCCACGTTCTGGCGCATGGCGGTCAATCTTTCTTCGCGGTGTTGCAGGTAACTCTCGCGCTGTTGCAGGATGCGTGCGCGGACCTGCTCTTCGAGCAATGCGAACATTCCAACTCGTGTGATGAAGCACGAGAACGATGATGCATCTGCTTCGCCGAATTCGCTCAGGCGTGTAACCAGCTCCCGCCTTCCCAGCGGGGTGATCGCGTATTGGAGACGCGTTTGGCCACGCTCTCCCGGCATACTCTTCTTGGTGACCCAGCCCACGGAGGTGAAGCGCCGCAACAACGGATAGACCAGATTGTTGTGCATCACACCCTGCCCAAGAATGAACCCAGCCTCGCGCTTCAACTGATATCCGTGCTTCGGACCGTCGAGCAGGGTGGCCAAGACTATTAGATCATTCATGACAGTGTCGATTATGTCCTAATAAGGAAGTTGCGGTCAAGTCAACCGAGACGGCCGACGAGACTTTTTTGATCCTTTGCGCTCTCTGTGGTTTATTGATCTTTTCTTGGTCTACGAGAAACCGAGCAGGGCGGTTCCATTTGCTGAATCCTGCGGGCATCCTTTAGAATCGAATTGTTCCTTGAGAAGTTCGGTACAGAGGTCCAAACATCATGAAAGCAGCCATACATCCCGCTTACAACGAAATCCGCGTCATGTGTGCATGCGGCAACAGCTTTACCACCCGCTCGACCCACAAGGGCGACATCCACGTTGAAATCTGCTCCAGTTGCCATCCATTCTTTACAGGCAAGCAGAAGCTCATGGACACCGCCGGTCGCGTGGAACGTTTCCGCCGCAAGTACGCCAAGAAAGAAACACCGAAGGCCTAAGTTTCGGGCCGCGATTTAGCCTGTTTCAAGAGCCTCTCCATCAGAGAGGCTCTTTGGTATTTGGCGAATGAATCAATGGAGACGGGCGTCCCCGCCCGTCCGGGCTCAAGCTGAATCAGTCGTCTTCCGTAGGGTTAATGGGTTCCCCCACGATGTTGTAGTAGACCTCCTTGGGCGGTTTCGGTTTCGCTGGCTTCGCCTTCAGGGACGGAGGAGGCGGCGCTGTCGCCTTAGCCTGCGACGGGGGTTCAGGCGGCGACCAGAATTGACCCGACGACTGTGCCTGCGACGCCGCTGCTGGCGCTGCCGATGGCACTGTAGGCGTTGGCACCGGCGTGGCGACCACGGGGGGCGCAGGCGGCGGCACTGAAACTGCCCCTTGAACCGGCACGACCGGGGGCGATGGCGGCACAGCCGCAGCTCGGGCCGCAGCCGCGGGCTGCGCCGGAATCGGACTCACCCTCACCGGCTTGCCGCGCCGCACCCTGGGTTTGCGCTGTAGAAAAGAATTCAGGATCACTGCGGCGATCCCCGCAAAGCAAAGCTCCAGAACCGCAGTCAACAGAGCAGGCAGGTTGAAGTCGCCCTTGCCCAGATATAGCGGCGACTGGACATCGCCGCCCATGGTCCTGGCCAGCAACGGCAGAACCAGGCCGTTGGTGACAGAAACAATAAATCCCCAGATCGCTTCTGCCAGCAGCACAGCGATGACCACGCGGCCGATCCATGCACCAGCATCCAGCGCGGACGATTCTGACGCGGACGTTCTAGGAATTTCATCCATAAAGTAGTGTGATGCAAATTGTGCCACAGCTGCATAACTTGGGGAAGGCAGTAAAATAGCCAGGTGCGTAAGTTCTGGGACAATCCGGCGCATGTGGGCGCGGGCGTTCTCGCCCGTGCTGGGGCTACTGTGCCCGACCGAGTGGCGATCGGCAATCTCCAGATCGCCCCCGCGACCGTTCTTGCTCCCATGGCGGGCGTTACGGACACGGTCTTTCGGCGATTCATTCGCAACCTCGGCGGATGCGGGTTGATCATGACCGAATTCACCTCGGCCGATGGCGTGCTCCGCGCGAAAGACCCGAAGGCCAAGCGCTATTTGCACTTTTACGAAGACGAACATCCGATCTCGGCCCAGCTTTTCGGCAGCGATCCAAAAGTGATGGCCGAGGCTGCTCGCATGGTGGAGGGTCTGGGTTTTGATTTGGTTGACCTCAACTTGGGCTGTCCCGCGAAAAAGGTCGTCAAGTGCAATGGAGGCTCGGGACTCCTGCGTGATTTGCCTGCGATTGGCAAGATTTTCGAAGCGGTTCGCGCGGCCGTCAAGATTCCGTTCACGGTAAAGTTCCGTGCCGGCTGGAACGACGAAAACATTATCTGCGTAGAGTTGGCGAAGATGGCCGAGGACTGCGGGTTATGCGCCGTCGCACTGCACGCCCGCACTCGCGAGCAGGGCTACAGCGGCGAGGCGCGTTGGGAATGGATTGCCGCCGTCAAGCAAGCGGTCAAGATTCCGGTCATCGGCAACGGCGACATTCGCACGCCCGAAGACGCCTGCGCCATCGTTGCGCAAACCGGATGCGATGCAGTAATGATCGGACGGACAGCGCCGGCAAACCCCTGGATCTTCCGCCAGATCGTGCAATATAACGCCTGGCTAGGCAATGGCCACATAGCGGCGGACGCCCTCGTCCGCCCAGCGGAGCACAGCTCCGCAGTTGCCTACGAGGAACCGGCCGAGGCCGATCGCTATCAAATGATCCGCACCTACTTCCAGATGCTGATCGAAGAGGAGCTGCCAGACGCGGTTGGGAAGATGAAGCAATTCGCCTCATGGTTCACACACGGCGTTCCGGGCGGCGCCGCGCTGCGCAAAGCAATCTATGACTCGAAGAGTGCCCCCGAGATTCTAGGGAAGGTGGAAGAATTTTTCGAGGAAAGACTGCGGATCGCATCGCTGGTGGCCACAAACTAAACTACCGCTCGCGCTTTCATTTTTCCTTTTTCATCTTTTTCTACGTATGCCCATGGAATGTTTGGGTCGTGAGTGAAGATGGTCAGCCACTTCTCGGGGATGGACTGGGCGTAATACCGCTTGCGGCTTTCAATGGTTTGGAGCGGCAGCAGATCGAAGGCCATCACCCAGGTCAGATCGATGTGGGCCCTGGTGGGAATCAGATCGGAGATATAGCAGGCAGTCTGACCGCCGCTCTTGATGATCACGGCTTGCATATGCTCGGTGTGTCCAGGGAACACTTTGACCGAGATTCCCGGGACGATCTCCCGATCTCCCTGCAGCAACTCCATCTGGCCGCTTTTGATCAGTGGATCGTAGTTTTCCGAGATGTAACTGATCGCGTCGCGCTCGAGTTGAAGCCGTCCGTGCCGCCACTCGCCTTCGGGTGCATAATATTTTGCTTTGGGAAATGTTGGCACGACCTTGTCGCCCCGTAGCACGGTGTTCCAGCCGCAGTGATCGTAATGCAGGTGCGAATTGATCACGATGTCGATGTCTTCCGGCGAAACGCCCGCAGCAGCTAGATTGTCGAGCAACTTGGCGGGTTGACCGAAGATCTTGATCAACCGCTCCGGCAGTTTGTTGCCGATACCGGTTTCGATCAGAACTGTCTGCTGGCCAGTTCGGACCACTATCGAATTCAATCCAACGGGGACGTAGTTCTCGGCGTCGGCCTTTACTTTCTTCTCCCACATGACCTTGGGAACCACGCCGAAGAAAGCTCCTCCGTCGAGGCGGTAGTTCCCGTCGGAGACGGCAGTCAGTTCGAAGTCGCCAAGGGTCAAGCGGTGCATTCAGCTTTGAGCTTCCACCGAGTTGTTTTGCACCGTTTTATTTTGCCTCATCCAGCCCGAAGATGGAGGTTTACTTTTTGGTTAGCGGGTACCCCTCCCCCCTGATCTTTGAAATCATGGCATTAGGGCCGCACTACCAGCAAAATCTTTGAGTTGGAAGGACTTACATGCAAAATCTTCCGGACAAAGGAGTTAGCTAATTTCTGTATTATCTATAGGCTGAATATACACTTACAGGATTAACTCCAAGCGTGCATGAAAGTCAAGGTAGAAACGAGAAAAGTAGGGAGGCATCTCCCATTTTGGAACGCGGCTTTCTGAGAATGCTCAGAACTCCAATCGAGCTTGAAACGCGATCATTCGCGGACTGCTATCGCCGCCTAATCCGACCCCCAGCAGGCCGGTCGGCGGAGATGTTGTGTAGGTAAGGGCTCCAAACCCTGTCTGCGTGGAAGGCTTTCCTGGAATGCCGGCCAGCACCATGCTCGGGAGGCCAAAATTGGGATGGTTGAAGACATTAAAGAACTGGCCTTCTATCCTGAGCTTCACATGCTCGGTCACCGGAAACCATTTTGTGAGATAGAAGTCATTCCACACGAAATCGGGCCCGCGCAGGGTATTGCGGCCGAGGCTGCCGAACTGGCAATGCTGGGGGCCGTCGCCGCCAAAGCACTGTCCGGTACTGGGATCAACGGCCGAGACGAAGGCATTCGGATTGAGCCATTGGATCGTGCCCGGTTGAGTTACGCCAGCAATTGGATGACGCGTATAGAGCGGAACGCCGGGAACGACACTCGCGAATTGTGGGCCACTGCCCTGCACGATGCCGTTTCCGTTCGCTGAATAAGGCGTACTCAGCACGGAGAATGGAACTCCGCTGTGCCAAAACATGGTCCCGGAAATCTGCCAGCCGTTCAGCGCGTGCGCTAGTACGTCGTTCCGAACTTTGATCGGCAACTGATACACAAACTGCCCGTTGAGATTGTCCCGGATGTCGTAGTCGCATGGACCGTAGTCTCGGGTAAGTTCTCCCGGCAGAGGTGAAAGAATCCCTCCGGCAGAAAATTGAAGGAACCCCCCGTTCGAAACTGCGTCCATGCAACGGCTCCAGGTGTAATTGAGCTGTCCTTGCAGACCGAGGCTGAGTCGCTTCATCGCCGTCAGTTGAAGTCCGTCGTAGTGACTGTTTTCGCCAGTGGAGAGCTGCGTGACCGCGCTGAATCTAGGATCGGTCGGCTGCATGTAGGGGAATGGGGCAAAACAGCCTTGGCACACGGTTTGGTAACCGTTCACTTGGGTTAGATAGGGTTGGTTCACCGCGCGCGTGCCGACGTATTGCGCCTGCAAACTGGCCGTCGTTCCCAATTGATGTTCAATTCCCAAGCTCCACTCCATGAAGTATGGCGCATGGAGTGTGCCATCAGGCACCGCCGTTATCGCAACTGGCGGAAGACAAGTTGCGGGATTCGCTAGCGGAGATGCACACGACAGCTGGCGCTGAGGAAACCCGAGACTAAATCTTTGATTTGCGGCCACAGTTGCGTCGACGGCGCTGTTGGGTACTCCGGGCGCGATTGCCATGCCGCCGACGCTGCCCAGCAGGCCTCCTTGAAACGTCTGCACGTAGGGTGGATTGGTTCCGATGAGGTCCGCCACGCTGCCCGGCAAAATGTCGCTAAAAATGCCGAAGCCCGTTTTCAGCACAGATTTCGGTTCGAACTGCCACGCGATTGCGGTTCGCGGCTGCAGGATGGCCAGCGGTGTTGACGAGAACAGATTACCGAGATGAGTTTGGATGGCGGCGCTCAGGGGCTGATTGACATCATGCGCAATAGAACTGAAAGAGCCGTTAAGACGAGCGATTTGGTCGTGTGGATTTAGTGGATTGGAGTTGAACGTGTCGCGCAGACCGAATGTCCAAGTCAGTTTGCGAGTCACCTTCCAGGTGTCCTGGGCGTAGAGATCAAGATTGAGGAAGTTGAATGGTTCGTTCGCCGTCAGTGGAAAAGTCTTGGTTGCTGTAGACGCCACTCCATAGATGAATTGCGGCAGCGTAGTGTATGCCACGGTCGGAACTGTGCCTTGTCCAAAATCATAGTCGTTCAGACGAAAGATTCGTGTGTTGGTGCCGAACCTGAGCTCGTGGGCGCCGTGACTCCAAGCGAGGTTGTCGTTAATGAAGAAGCGAGACGCCCGCCTTCCTTGCACCCAGGTGTTGTCGAGCCCGCCGATCGTAGTAAATGGCGCGTTTGCCCCGCTGCCCTGCAGCACAATTGGGAACGCCGAGAGCGTCTTCTGAAAATCGCTGGGAGCAAACAAGCTCTCGTACCACGAGAATGCAGGGTTGAAATAGTTCACCAGGTTTTGTGAGAAGACATGGGTGTAACCTGCCGCGAACGAGTAGAGAGGCTGAGGAGAAACGGCATCAAACAAAGGGTTGATGGGATCTGTGAAGGCAGCTTGTACGCCGGTGTCAGCCTGAAAACGAAACCAGGTTGTATCTTTCTCGTGGATGTTGTAATCGACGCGGGCCGTCTGTACCTGTTCATGGTCGTCGCTGGAGTGCGAAACGCTTTGTCGATTCGCGCAACCGTTTCCGTTTGGAGGACTGCCCGAACCAGGAGTGCCGTCCGCATTGAAAGGACACCCGAGCACGGTGAGAGGCGTGCCGTTGGTGTTTCCGTACAAGGAAAACATCTTTTGGTAAAACGGAACCAGTTGCGGTGCTGCCGGATAGTTTGATCCGGTTACCGAGTCCCTTCCACCAAGGGGAAGCTGCTGCAGCACATATTGTTGGAACGCCGCGCTGGGAACCGTCGTCGGCGTGACGATGGGCAGCGCGATTCGAACCCATTCGCTGTCGAAGAAAAAGAAAAGCTTGTCGTGCACAATAGGCCCGCCCAGACTGCCGCCAAAGTGATTCACGGTCGACCCAGGCTTGTGATTTCCCGGCGTCGCATTGGTAAAGTAGTCCGCTGCGTTCAGTAGCGCACCATTCCACAGTTCATAAAGATTCCCATGGAACTGATTCGTGCCGGACTTGGTGACGTAGTTGACCTGCGACGCTCCATAACGCCCTTGATCCACGGAATAGGAAAGAGTGTTCACGGTGACTTCCGAAATCGAATTCAATCCCAGCACAAGGTTGGTCGAGAGTCCACTGTTGAGGTTGGTAAGCGGGTCGTTTGTTTCGAGTCCGTCAACGATGTAACCGTTTGAGAGCGCGGGAAGGCCGTTGAATTCCACATTGCCATATCCGTTACTGCTGCCAACGAAGTCGTTGCCACTGCCCGCTGTGTTGATGAGCGCACCGGCGGCGAACTGCAAAGGGTAAGTGAGATCACCGCCAGGATTGGGCAGATTCTCCAGGGCCGGCGCGTTCAGCGTCGTGGACGTGTTCGCATTTGCCGGGTTGATGACTGGAAGCTCGCTGCTTACCTCCACGGTCTCACTTGATCGGGCGACATCGAGGGTGAAATCCACTACTTGCTTCTGTCCCAGGCCCGATATGACGTCGTTATTTTGCTGTGGTTCGAAGCCTTGTGCTTCCACTTTGACCGAGTAAGTACCGGGTTTTAACTGTGGAAAATTGAACCGGCCGGCGTCGTCGGTTTTGGCACTACGCTTTAGCCCCGTCTGAGGATTGACTATCGTCACCGTGGCGCCCGGCAGGACGGCGTTGGTTGTATCCCGAACCTGGCCAACGATGGCACTCGTGGTTTCGCCTTGTGCGAGCGCCGCCACCGGGAGAAGACAGGTGGCACTCAACACAAGAAAGGCAAAGCCGATTGCCCGCGCCCTATAGTTCCGCACTAATTTGTCCTATAAGTTTCCCTGCGTGATGTGTTAACCAGGGATGATTCTCACTAGTTAACCATAGTTAATTAGCGTCTGGCAAGGACGAACAGAAAAAGCGCTTGCACTCAGGCGCGGTCAAGGGGCGACGGAACGGCTGAATCTGTAGGTTAGGCTTAGGCTGGCGTAGGAGGGGATGCGGACGCCGACCACTTCCTGGATGTCGGAGGGATAGAAATTTTCGGTGGTCTGTCCAGTGTAGCCGCTGGCGATGAGGAAATTCACGCCCGCATCCATGCGGCCATTCCAAAAGGGACGAACGACCGCGCCGCGAAATTCTTTTACGGGAGTGCCGGTGCATTCGGCGGTCGGGACTGGCAGGCATCCCGTGCCCAAAGGTTTCGTGCCTACGTATTCGAATTCTCCTCGCGCTTGCAGATGAAACGGTAGCTTCTGAATGGTTCCGAGCAGATCGAAGAGAGTGCGGGGCGCTTCGGGCGTGGGTTGTCCGGTATCGAGGTCACGGGCGTCGGCTTTGGAGAATGTTGCGAGCAGCGATGCGGAGCGAAAGTTTCGACGGACTGCGACCGTCATGAATCGAAGGCGGCTGGGGCCTTCGTCGAATGGGAGGCCGGTATCGGGGTCGAGCTTGGCCAGTTGCTCACTGCTGGTGACGTGGCCCAGAGTGAGGCGAACATCGGTTTTGTAGATGGTTTTGCTGGCGACGAGTTGATAAGAATGCGCCGTGGCTACTGGAGTGCCCGGCGTTGTTCCGGTTCCGATGCGAGGGTCTTCGGTAAAGAACGCCTGGCCAAAGCTGAGAGAGATGAGGGGAACGTACCAGGAATCCTTGGGAAGAAAAGAGACCGTAGCCTTCGGAGAGTTCACGCCCGCCCATTTCTGAAATGAATTCTGCGACTGCAGAAGATCTTCGTTGTCAAAATCAATTTCGTCGCGACGCCAGCCGAGATAGTAGCGGAAGTAACGGGTCAGAGCGCCCTCGGCGGCAATGTAGGGTGACAGCGACCCGATCGTGACGTTATTGGCGGTGACGGGAGTGAACGGGCCGTAATAGCTGGGGTTAGCGGGATCGAAGAATCCGTAGTGATCGAGATCGTCCCGGCGCGGAGCCTCGCGGTTGTAGTCGAAGCCTCCGAGCAGGGAAAGATATTCGGCAATTTTGTTCACGTAGTTCATGCTCGCTCCCGCGACGGTGCGGAACTCGCTTTGCCGGATGAGACCTTGTCCGAAGTCTGAAAACAAGGACAAATTGTAGGTACGAAAAAAGCCGGAGAGCTGCAGTTGTTGGCTTCCGCTGAATTGCCACACGTCGTTCAGAGCTACGAGCGCGGTGTGGGTCTGGTCTTTCTGGCGGGGATCGATCGTGTCTCCGTAGTTGGGGAAATTCGCATCGGCGGAATTCGGGGAAAAGATGGGGACGAGTCCCGGAACGTAGGAAAAACCGTAATAGCCGATGCCAAACAAAGTGAGTTGGTGCTGGCCGACGTGGAATACTCGCTCGCCATTAAATTTGTACTGCTGGCGATGTTCGAGGCGGTCGAGAAATCCGTTGCCGTAGGAGGCTTCGAAGGCCAGCCAGGATCGGGGGCTGGGGCTTAATCCTGCTACGACGTCGATGTCGCGGTAGTCCCCCGTAACTGTGATGAACGGATCGAGCCGGGAGCGCAGCCCGTAGGTCGCAGCCAGATTCACGGAGTGGTTGCCTTCGCGAACGTTGAATGCGCCGCCGTCGATCTGCACGCTTTCGAGCACTTCCGGAATAAATATGTTGGGGTCGGCATAGCCATTACCGTGTGCGTTCGCCGACAAATTATTGGGCAAGACGTAGCTGCCTATCGCGATGTACTGGGCGATGGGCTCGCCGTGATCTCCGGCGACTCCGGGAGCAAAATATTGCGGCGCTTTGATGCCGCTGGAGGCGGTCTCGATAGGATATCCGGGAATGGAGACGGGCGCGCCGGGACGGCCGGGGTTGGCGTCGAGCAATTCCTGACGGATGAAAACTTTTTCTCCAGGGTCGGGAGAAAGTACGTCGGATTCGTTGACGTCGGCGGTGACCGTGACGTTCTCGATCCGCGAAGAAAGCTGGGTCATTTGAATTTCAATCTCGGGGTTGCCTGTTGAGCCGATTGTAATGGAGCTGGTGACAGGACGGAATCCGGGGGCGTCAGCTTTGACGACGAAGTCGCCTGGCGATTTGACCTTCAGCAGAAACTGCCCATGCGGGCCTGATGTCGTGTGGGCGAGAACTTGATTGGGCTCGAGCAGCTCCAGCGAGGCGTTGGGCAGAGCCTTTCCTTGCGGATCGGTAACATGGCCCTGTAACACGATTTCTTGCGCAAACAGGGCGCAGGAAAAAAGCAGGAAGAACGGGAGTAGGAAAATTACGAGCTTGACTCCCTTCATGCGACATTTTCTCCCTTAGGGCTACCCAAAGCGAATAGTTGAGGGCAAGATGCTGATTTGCCCTTCTCAACTATTACGATTTCCGCTGCCGGTTTGGATTGGCATGGGTTTCCAACCCAGCTCGGCCGCGTAACGAAGACAAGGGTAACAGGGTTCGGCGGGCGGGTCGCTCGCTGCCGGGCGGTCAAAGGCAGCAGGGGAGTGTCCGCTCTACTTCAGTTCATGCTCGAAGTGGTCTTGGATCAGATGGAACAGGTGATCGCGATCCTCCGAGCCGCGGATGCTGTGGGTTTTGTTGGGATAGATCATGAATTGAAATTGCCTGCCCGCCTTGGTTAGAGCATCGACCATCTGAATGCTGTTCTGGAAATGCACGTTGTCGTCGCCCGTGCCATGCGCGAGGAGCAGTGAGCCGAACAATTTGTCGGCTACTTTGGGCAGATTGAGATCGGTGTAGCTGGTCGTGTCTTTGTCGGTGGGCAGGCCGTTGTAGCGTTCGGTGTAGATGGAATCGTAGTTGCGCCAGTCGGTGACCGGGGCGACCGCGGCCCCAGCCTTGAACATGTTGGAGTGGGTCATCGCGTAAAGAGTCATGGACGCACCATTGCTCCAACCCCAAATCCCTACCCGGTTGCGATCGAGCTGGGGATACTGCGCGAAGAGCTGATCGAGGGCGGTGAGCTGGTCTTTCAGTTCAATCGCGCCGAATTGATGACGGACTGCGGTCATGAACTTGCGGTCGCGCGCGGGAGTGCCGCGATTGTCGACGGTGAAGATCGCGAATCCTCGCTGAGCTAGAAGTTGATGAAAGAGTCCGGAGGAACCGGTCCAGTCCTCGATCCATTTGTTCCTGACCAATTGAGCCGCCGGACCACCGTAGATGTTTACGAGCAACGGAATCTTGTTGGCCGGCGCGCTTTCCGAGGGCAGCACTAATTCACCGTACAGAATCGTCCCATCGTCCGCTTTGAACTCAAGAAACTTGGGCGCAGTCAGGCCGTAATCGTCTACGCTACGGGAATTCCATAGCTTCTCGCAGTTGCCGCCGGTGCTGCAAAACCGCAAACGCGGCGGCGTCATCAGGGCAGAAAACTCGTCCACATAGTGCTTGCCGTCATCGGCGAACGTCACGTGATGGGTGCCATCTTCGGTAGAAATGCGCTCGAAGTCGGTGCCGGAGCCGTCCAACTTCACCACGTAGAGCTGGCGCTGGCGTGGATCATCCTTGTTGCAGATGAAATAAACTTTGCTGTCAGTTTCGTCGACCGCCTCGACGCCCAGCATTTCGAAATCGCCCTTGGTGAGCTGGCGTGCTAACTGCGCATCTCTCGCTAGCGGATTCTCTTTGTCGAAGCTATAGAGATAAAGCTGGGTGGTTCCATCGCGCCAACTTGACCAGAGGAAATGGTCTCCCGACTGTAGGATTCTCATGTCGTCGTTCACGTTGACCCAGGCATTGAGAGTGGTCTCGGATAGAACGTTACGGGAACGGCCGGAGCGGGCTTCGATGAAGTACAGGTCTACGTGGTTTTGGGCTCGATTAAGCACTTCGGCCCACAGTATGCCGTCGCGCACCCAGCCGAAACGCGGAATGTATGTGTCCGCGTCGTCGGGTAGTGAAATCCATTTGATGTCACCGCCGGACGCGCTGACCACCCCCAAGCGCACGGTCGGATTGGGATCGCCGGCTTGGGGATACTTTTGCATATCTACGGTTGGATGAGTCGGCATCCAATCGGTGATCGGGTACGTCGGCACCCGGGTTTCGTCCATGCGCAGGAAGACGATACTTTTGCTGTCGGGCGACCAGAAATAGTTGCTCCGAACATCCAACTCCTCGGCGTAGACCCAGTCGACTTCGCCGTTCAGCAGGTTTTCATCTTTCTTTTTCTCGTCTTTGTCTTTGTCCTTGTCGTCTTTCTCGCGGGTGAGCTGGGTTTCGCTGCCGCTGGATACGTGGCGCACGTAGAGGTTATGTTTGCGCACGTAGGCCAGACGGCTTCCGTCGGGAGAGAATTTGGGATCGCCGTTGGGGTCAGACGATGCACTGAGTTGGACGGCGGTGCCGCTCTCCAGCGAGTAGAGCCAGAGCTGGCCTTGCGGAACAAAAAGGAGGTGTTTGGAATCAGGAGCCCAGTGGTAGGGATCGACGTCATAGCGAGTGATCCGTTCCATCTCGCGCTCATCCTTGATTTTCTCGACGGGCGGAGCAAGCGTAGCTAATTTGGATTCGCTGACCAACAGCGCTTTCTGGCCCGTGGTTGCGTCGACCGACCAGAGCTCACCGTGCTCGCCGGAGTCGTCGCGCTGGATGTACGAGAATTTCGTGTGGTCGGGAGTCCACTGGATGGTTTCCGGAGGACGCCCGGCGATGCCGCCAGGGGCGAAGATGGCTTCAATGGTGAGGCTCTTCTTGGTTGATGCGTTGGGAGACTGGGCGCCCGCAAGGGGTACCAGCACGCAGCAGATCACCATCCGGCGAATGAATCGATTCACAAGGCATCTCCACGCATGAAATTCTGCTCTGAAAGACAAGGGTAAAAAGTTTACACCGGGAGAGCGGCTTCTTGCAGGTGGGTGAGACCAGTCTCACATCGAAATGCAGCAAACTGAGACGTTGCAAGCGACGTCTGCACAGATGAGCATGGTAAAATCAACAGAGTGCTACCCTTTGAAGATGCTTCCTGACGTGCAAAACCTGATCGCACTGCAACAGGCGGATCGGGAAATCCTACGCCTGAAGGAAGAAATCGCCGCCCTGCCCAAACGGGTGGCAGCCATCGAAGAGAGGCTGGCTGGCACCAGGGCGGTCCTGGAAAAAGCTAAAGGCGCGGTAAAGGCCGACGAAGCCTCCCGCCGCAAGTACGAGAGCGCGATTTCGGACCAGCAACAGAAGATTTCGAAATATCGCGACCAATCCCTCGCCGTCAAGACCAACGAACAATACAAAGCTTTGCTGCACGAGATTCAGTTCGCCGAGCAGGACATTCGTGCCAACGAAGACAAGATTCTGGAGTTGATGGTCAATGCGGAGATCCGCGAGAAGGATGTCAAGGCAGCCGAAGCGAAATTAAAAGCGGAGACGGCGGAGATCGAGAAAGAAAAAGTCGAGGCCCGGCAGCGAACTGCGGAAGACGAAAAGCAGTTGGCCGAGTGGAACGCGAAACGCGACGCGGCGCGAGCCGGAGTGAGTTCCGATCTACTGCCGCAGTATGACCGAGTCGCAAAGCATCGCGGGACGGGCCTTTCGGAAGCCCGCGATCATAAGTGCATGGCGTGCCAGGTCATGCTGCGTCCGCAGACCTACAATGAGGTGCGCGCAGCGACTCATGTGGTCGTCTGCGAATCGTGCCAGCGGATTCTTTACCACGACCCGGCGCATGATGAAGAACCGGATCCAGTCGTGGTTGCGAGACGGCGCAGAGCCCACCCCAAGTTTGAATCCAGCCAGGCCTGGTATTACCGTCCCAGCTTTGAGGATCATGGGGAAGTGTTTCTGGTCTATCTCAACAACAAGGGAGAATCGAGCCGCCACATTTACGATGGCTCATCCGGGCGGGGCGTTGGCGACATCCTGGTCCGTGAAGGTGAATATCGACTGGCGTTTCCCGAAGACTTTTCCGAGGACGTCATCCGCCTGAATGGGAGTTGGTCCGAGTCTGAGCTCGAGGAGTGGGGGAATGAGCTCCCCACAGCGACGCTCGACGCTTTACACCGAGACCTCGATCTGGCGCGGGTGGAATCGCGTAAACGGGGCCACGCCAGGACTGAGAATGTGGCTTCGGAGCATCCCGCCGCTAGCTGAGCGTTGGCGAGTTGCGAACGTGTTCACCTGCAGTTGCAGTGACTGCGGATTAACAGAATGGCGGTCTTGCTCACGGTGGCCCTCGTGACGGCTGGATTCGTGTGGTGGGGGTTTGCCACGAGCCGGAAACAGCGTGGAATCGATCGTCGGCACCGCGCTGCATTTGTCGGATTCAGCGCTGCTCTGGTTGCAGTAAGCGCTACAACTCTCGGATTGATAGTAGGTGCACCCCACACCCACCCGAGCCCCGCAGTGGCAGCGTTCCTGGGCGTTACAGGGATCATCTTTACCATCTCATTGCTCGTCACCGTTTTCGCTGGCTTGTTCAGCCAGGGTGCTCAGCGCATCGCACTTCTAAGCTGTTGCGTCGTGCTTTTCCTAATCCTTCTATTTAACGCGGCGGGCCATTTTGGGGACTAGAAGTCTTCGGGCGAACGTTTCGCCCACCTTCTCGTAGGTCTTCGCTTCGCGGGACAACTTGAGCTAAGGCATCGTGCTATCAAAGCCCGAATGCCTCCGGTCCTCCGACACGAGCCTCGCCGGGGTAAGATTCCTCAATGCCGAAAAAATCAATGGACTCTCAAGAGCTTCCCGCGGTCAAAGTCTCTCGTAAGGGAGCGAACCGGCTCACGGACGGTCACGTGTGGGTCTATCGTTCCGACATTCTCGCGGCGGACGGGATTGCTCCTGGCGCCTTGATCGAAGTGGTGGACGAACGGGGGAAATTTCTGGGTATGGCTCTCTACAGCAGCGCATCGCAGATTGCGATCCGCATGATTGCGAAGGAGACTGTCAAAGACCTCGATAGTCTGTTGCGAAAACGAATTCGAGAAGCGATCGCCTATCGTGAGCGAGTCGTCCGCGATACGGACGCGTACCGAATGGTTTTCAGCGAAGGAGATTTCCTGCCGGGCCTGATTGTGGATCGCTACAACGACTTGCTTTCACTCCAGGTGCTCACCCAAGCGATGGATGCCGAAGCGGTACGCCAAGTGATTGTTTCCGAACTAACAGAGCGCCTAAAACCGGCGGCAATCGCCGAGCGCGTCGATCCCCGAGTGCGGGAGTTGGAACAGTTGGCAGCCCGAACCTCCGGTCTGCTGCAAGGCGAAAAGACGAGCACGCAGTTTTCAATGAATGGCGTCCGCTTCCACTACGACGCTTTCGAAGGCCAGAAAACCGGCGCGTTTCTCGATCAACGTGAGAACTATGCGGCCGCTGCTCAGTATGCGCGCGGCGAAGCGCTGGACGTGTTTTGTTATCACGGAGGATTCGCGCTGCACTTAGCCCCGCACTGCGCCAAAGTCACGGGAGTGGATAGCTCACGCCCTGCGCTCGAGGTAGCCGACCGCAACGCCGGCTTGAACGGGTGCGAGATCGAATGGATCGAGGCCAATGCCTTCGACCTATTGCGCGACTACGCCAGCGCCGGCCAGCAGTACGATACGATCGTCCTCGATCCTCCTGCCTTCGCCAAAAGCAAGAGCAGTCTGGAAACTGCACTCCGGGGCTACAAAGAGCTGAATCTGCGGGCTCTGAAGATGCTCCGCCCCGGCGGGATACTGGTCACTTGTTCCTGCTCGTACCACGTCAGCACCGACGAGTTCATTCAGGTGGTGGCGCAAGCCGCTCATGATATGCACAGAAATCTTCGTATTCTGGAGAGCCGGACCCAAGCGAAAGATCATCCCATACTGCTGTCAGTGCCGGAAACCGCCTACTTGAAGTGTCTTATATTGGCTGTAAGCTAATGAAAAATAGGCCAATATAAACATTGATAATAAGACGCTCATATTTTATGCTTCCTTTACAGTAATTAGGCATCCAAGTCAGTGTAGGAAGCCATACAAGCCACTTAAATTTGAAGGAGGATTTAGCCATGACCGTATTAACCCGTTGGGATCCTTTCCGTGAGCTCAACACTTTGCAAGATCGCATGAACCGGCTGTTCCGTGATTCGGTAGCTGGCGACACGCAAGACCAGTCTTTGGCCACGAGCGCGTTTGCGCCGCCCGTGGATGTGTACGAAGACGAGCACAACATCACGCTGAAAATCGAAGTCCCGGGCATTGACGAGAAGGACATCGACGTTCGCATCGAGAACAACACCCTCACCGTGCACGGCGAGCGGAAGTTCGAAAAGGAAGAGAAAGAAGAGAATTTCCGTCGCGTGGAGCGGCAATATGGAAGCTTCACGCGGTCCTTCACTTTGCCCACCACCGTGGATGCGGAGAAAGTCTCGGCCAACTATGACAAGGGAATCCTGAAGATCAGCCTGGCGAAAAAGGCGGAAGCCAAACCCAAGCAGATCAAAATCAATGTTGCCGGCGAAAAGACTCTGGAAGCCAAGGCTGCAGGCAAAGCCGCGTAAGCGGAACAATGCTTGTTTAGGGACGGGTCTTTGACCCGTTCGGGGTTTTTCGCGGGAGACGGCGACGTCTCCCGTTTTCTATTCGACACCCTGTCATTCTAAGCGAAGCGAAGAATCTGTTTCATTCAACTCAAACAAATTCATAGACCCTTCGCTTCGCTCAGCGTGACAATAGGTATTAGGTATAAGGGAAACAATTATGGCCATTCGTTGGGATAAATTCACAGTCAAGGCACAAGAGGCAGTACAGCGTGCCAACAGTCTCGCATCGGAGAACGGCAATCCCGAACTGATGCCGGTGCACCTTCTGGCTGCACTGGTCGAGGACAAGGAAGGTATCGTGCCACCGGTGCTCGAGAAGATCGGGATTGGCCCGCAGGCCGTGTTGCATGAAGCCTATGACGCCATTCAGAGCTTGCCAAAAGTCTCAGGCAGCGCGGCGCAGGCGACGATTTCGAACTCCGTGAATCAACTGTTGGAGCTCGCCTTCAAGGAAGCCCGCAATTTCAAGGACGAATACGTTTCTACCGAACATCTTCTGTTGGCTGTAACTCAACTCAAGCGTGATGCTGCGCAGGAAATTCTGGCACGTCACGGCGCGACCCATGACGCAATCCTGAGAGCGTTGACTTCGGTTCGCGGCAATCAAAAAGTCACCGACCAGAATCCCGAAGACAAGTATCAGGCGCTCGAGCGCTATGCGCGTGATCTTACCGAGCAGGCGCGTCGAGGCAAGCTCGATCCTGTCATCGGCCGCGACGAAGAGATCCGCCGGGTGATCCAGGTGCTCTCCCGGCGCACGAAAAATAATCCCGTGCTGATTGGAGAGCCGGGCGTGGGCAAGACCGCCATTGTGGAAGGCTTGGCGCAACGCATCATTTCTGGCGATGTGCCTGAAGGACTGAAAAACAAGCGCGTTGTCGCGCTCGATTTGGGTGCGATGCTGGCCGGCGCGAAATACCGCGGCGAGTTTGAAGATCGCTTGAAAGCCGTCCTGAAAGAGATTGAAGACTCGTCGGGACAGATCATCCTCTTCATCGACGAGCTGCATACTCTGATTGGCGCGGGCGCGGCCGAGGGGGCGATGGACGCCTCCAACATGCTGAAGCCGGCGCTCGCGCGCGGCCAGCTACGCGCGATTGGTGCGACTACACTCAACGAGTATCGCAAGCACATTGAGAAAGACGCGGCCTTGGAACGCCGTTTCCAAATCGTTTTCGTGGGTGAACCCAATGTCGAGGACACCATCGCCATCCTGCGCGGCCTGAAAGAGCGCTACGAAGTCCATCATGGCGTGCGCATCAAGGACTCGGCGATTGTGGCGGCCGCGACTTTGTCGCATCGTTACATCTCCGATCGATTTCTGCCCGATAAGGCGATCGATCTGATCGATGAGGCGGCGGCTTCGCTGCGAATTCAGATTGATTCTCTGCCCACCGATATCGACCAGCTTGAGCGCAAGGCAACCCAGCTCGAAATCGAGCGCCAGGCGCTGAAGAAAGAAGATGACGCCAATTCGAGAGACCGGCTCCAGGTGATCGATAAAGAGCTGGCCGAGATTCGCGAGAAGGCCAATACGCTGAAGGCCAACTGGAAGCGGGAAAAAGATCTCATCGCACGCTCTCGTGCTCTCAAAGAAAAAATGGAGCAGTTAAAGACGGAAGAGCAAGCCGAAGAGCGCAAGGGAAACCTGCAGCGCGTGGCTGAGATTCGCTACGGCTTGCTGCGCCAGACCGAGGAAGAACTGAACAAGCTCACCGCGCAGATGGACGGCAAGGGCAAGTCGCGGATGCTGAAAGAAGAAGTGGACGAAGAAGACGTCGCCCGGATCGTTTCCAAGTGGACGGGCATTCCGGTTTCGAAGATGCTCGAAGGCGAGGTCAAAAAGCTGATCAGCATGGAAGATCGCCTGCGGGAACGCGTGGTTGGCCAGGACGAAGCGTTAGAGCGGGTTGCAAATGCCATCCGCCGCTCCCGTGCCGGCTTGAGCGATCCCAAGCGTCCCATTGGCTCGTTCATTTTCCTGGGCCCAACAGGCGTGGGCAAGACTGAGTTGGCGCGCGCTCTGGCCGAGTTTCTCTTCGACGATGAGCATGCCATGGTCAGAATTGACATGTCTGAATACATGGAGAAGCACGCGGTATCGCGGCTCATCGGCGCGCCGCCGGGATATGTTGGCTATGAAGAAGGCGGACAGCTCACTGAGCAAGTGCGGCGGCGCCCGTACGCGGTCGTGCTGTTCGATGAAATCGAAAAGGCGCATCCCGATGTCTTCAACGTACTGCTGCAAATGATGGACGATGGCCGACTCACCGACGGAAAAGGTCGCACGGTTGATTTCCGCAACACGGTGATCATAATGACTTCGAATCTGGGATCATCTTTTTTGCAAGCGGAAGGTCTGCGTTCGGAGAAGGATTTCGACGAAGCTTCAAAGCACGTGATCAATGCTCTGCACGGACATTTCAAGCCGGAGTTCCTGAACCGTGTGGACGACATCATCATCTTCAGACCTCTGGGCAAAGAACAGTTGGTCAAGATCATCGAACTGCGTCTGGAAGACGTGCGCCACCTGCTGGCCGATCGCAAGATTTCGCTTGAACTGACCGATGCGGCGAAAGATCTGCTGTTCGCCGAGGGCTTCGATCCAAACTTTGGAGCGCGGCCGTTAAAGCGGGCGATTCAAAAGATGGTGCAGGATCCGCTCGCGCTGAAGATTCTCGACGGCGAAGTGTTGCACGGCGATCATGTAATTGTGGACGCCGACAAGAAAGCTGGAAAGATGAAGTTCGAAGTCAGCAAGCGCGTGGGCGAGCAAGAACCAGTAAAGGCAAGGCGATAAAGAGTCAGCCACGGATGCACGCGGTTTGTCACGGATCTGAAAGAAGATTGGGGAAATTGCTGATCCGCATCAATCTGTGAACTCCGTGGCTAGTTTTTTGCGAAAGTTTCGGCTACTGGCGCCTGATACAGATACCAGACAATTATCACGCGCACGATAATCCCCACTCCGCTCCAAAGCAGCGACGCGCGGAAATCCACTGCCGCAGCCGAAACGGCGGGGACCAGCATCACGACTCCGATGAATGCCACAACAAGGGCAGTCCGCCGCGCCCAATTGTTCAGCCGCAACAATCCCCATCCAATTAGAGCTCCAGCTCCGCCGATCAGCAAGAACATGTAAGGTCCAGCCAGCTCTAAGCCGCCGAGCAGAGGCGCTCCCAGTGCCATGGATACCGCTCCCGGAGACGCAAGCATGACTATGCCGAGCACAGCGAGATAGGTTGCGGCGAGGAAGAAGCCGACCGCAATCGCGGTGACGCCGCTCGGAATCGAAGACGCCGGTTTCGACGCATCGGCCACAGGAATAACTCAGTCTGCTATTGAATCACAGACAAAGACCAGCGACGGATTACATAGATTTTCGCGGATCACTGAAGCTAAAGTATCCGCGAAAATCGGTGGCCAGGTATTTCATGCCCTTCGCGTGAAACATAACGCGGAAGACGTATGACGTTCGGGCGAGCCTCTGAGGTGACATAAGAAGACCCTGTGCCGATAGCGTTAGTAGCGCTTTGCGGGAGAATAATGAGGCGAAATGTTGTCGCGGTTTTATTGACGCTGAGCTTCCTCGGATGCGGGGGAAGTCCAAAGAGCCCTGTCCCGGCGGCCGGATTTATAAATCAGACACGGCATTCCGACGCAGATCTGAACGCGATCTGGACGGAAGCACAGCAGAGTGTGGCCCAGCAGATCGACCTCAATCCGCTGCAGCAACTCTCGAACAACGTACCCCCAAACACGCGGCCGGGCGATCCGCGTGCCTTGAGCGTGGAGCCTCATCAACTCTTAGTAGCGGCCGAGCCGGATGTTTCGTCGGAGGTTTTATTCGCCGCAACCGGCCAGCAGCGAGCCAACCCAACCGGCATGATTGCCTGTCCGGCGCCCTGCAGTGTGCGCTATTCGACAGCGTATTCGTTCTACCAGCCTGAACTCACGAAGTACGCGTCGTCTTGGGAGTTCTCGGGCGACAACTTCGACGTGATCCTCGAATATGAGTTTGAAAACCACATCCTGAGCGCGCTGGGCTACAACATGACGTGGCGATAAAGCATGGCGACAAATAAAGCCGCGACGTCATCCTGAAAGACCGGCAGGTCTTGAAGGATCTCGCGCGCAGTGGAACTGCCCCCACCCACGGCGTTACTTCTTTTCCGATTTCTTGCTGGAGGCTTCCGATTTCGACTTTTCGCTCGACTTCGAAGACTTCTCTTCCTTCTTAGAAGTCGATTCCTCTTTCGAAGCAGATTCTTTCTTCGAAGCGGCCTCATCCTTCGACTTGGAATCTCCATTCGACGAAGACGCGGTGGCCGAGGACTTCTTGGCGTAGTCAGTGACGTACCACCCTGAGCCTTTGAATTGAACGGCGGGTGCGGTGATCGTTTGCTCGACGGGACCGCCGCAGTCGGGACACTTCTTCATGGGGCGATCGGAATATTTCACGATCCGTTCAAAGCGGTGATGGCACTTCTTGCATTCGTATTCGTAAAGTGGCATGGACTCCTGAAATCGCTCCCCGAAATAGGCGAAATACTCGTACGGCTGTCTAGAATTGATTCTAGGTATTGGCACTGCCTGGCGTCAATTGATGTAGGCCCGGGCTGTTCCCTTTTCGTGCTGGCGGAGTACAGAGATCCTTCGTCGGGAGTGCTTGGCTTTCGCCGAAGACTCCGGTGCCTCAGGATGAGAGTGGTGGCTAGCCTTGCGTTTGGCGTTGGCGATTATTCTTCTACGTCCGCGGCGATCTTTGGCAGCACGGCACGCAGGAGGGCCGCGAAGTCTCCCTTGACTCGCTCGCCGGTTGCGAGCACATCTTCGTGTTTAAGGACCTCGTCGGAAATTCCTGCGGCCATGTTGGTCACGCATGAAATGGCGAGCACCTTCAGTCCCATGTGGCGCGCCACGATCACTTCGGGAATGGTGGACATGCCCACCAGATCGGCGCCGATCGTACGCAGATATCGAATCTCCGCCGGAGTCTCGTAGCTTGGGCCCAGAACGCCTGCGTAGACGCCTTGATGCACGGTCTTGCCCAGGCGAAGGGCGGACTGAATGGCGATCTCGCGATACGGCTTGCTGTACGCTTGAGTCATGTCGGGAAATCGCGACCCTAAGCGATCTTCGTTCGGCCCGACCAGGGGATTGGTCCCCTGCAGATTGATGTGGTCGGTAATCACGACGAGCGCGCCCTGTTTGTACTCGAGATTGATGCCGCCGGCAGCGTTGGTCAGGATGACCGCGCGAATGCCCAGTCTGCCAAACACGCGGATGGGAAAGGCGACCTCGTTTGGAGAATATCCTTCGTACAAGTGCACGCGCCCCTGCATGGCTGCGACCGAGACGTCGCCGACGTTTCCAATCACCAATTGCCCGGCATGGCCGACCGCGGTAGAGCGAGGGAAGTAAGGAATATTTGCGTAGGGAATACGCGTGGCCTCGGAGAGTTCGTCAGCAAAACCGCCCAGACCTGAGCCCAGAACAAGTCCGATGGTTGGACAAAGTGTGGTCTGCAAAAGCAGGAACTGTGCCGCAGCTTCCGCGCGAGTGAAGTCGTCCATTGAGCGATCCTTGTTACTGAGAACGGAACTAAGAGCTAAGAAGTGCCTTCTAGCATCCTTTACAAAACTGTCTTCAGAACTTCTTTTCGAATCCAGCGAACTGTTCTTCCAGCTTCCACTGCGTCTGCGCACGCTCGTTTGCATCCAGAAACTTCTGGCACGCGGCGGAGGGCTTCTGCGCTCCGGCACGATCATTGGCACAAGCGGCCACGGGACGGAAATCGTCTATCCACAGGCTGGATCCGGCCAGAAAGCTATGCTCGAGGCTCATTCGCGCCATGCGCTTTAAATCTTTGTAGCCGAGAAAATCGTAGGTTTGAGCTGCGCGCAGATATTCATGCGTCAGATCGGAGCGCGATACTCCTTCGTCATCAGTCGCCAGGGCCACCGGCACGCCGTACTTGAGATAGATCGGTAGAGGATGCGCATCGCCGGTTACGCCCAAAATCACATCGTTCGAAGTCAGGCAAATTTCGACGAGGACCTTGCGCTGAGCCATCTCACGTAGCAGGTCGAGCGGGCGATCCTCGTTCATCACATCGACTCCGTGGCCAATGCGCTCGGCGTGCCCGCGCTCGACCGATTCGCGTATGTGAAAACGCAAACCCTCAGGCGGGACCAAACCCATAGCCAACTCCCCGGCGTGCAGGCTGATGTGCACGTTGGGATACACGCCGTGCAGGTAGTCGAGCATCTTCATGTGCAATTCGAAATCGTGCATCGGGACATACCAATCTTCGGGCTGGACGAGGTTCAGACCAACGACGCGCGGATCTGCTTGCGCGAGTTCGAAGCCGAAAAGAATCTGGGCGAAGACCATCTCGCGAGGCAATCCGCGTAAAACCAGATATAGATAGCGAATCTTGACGCTGCATCCGGGATTCGCTTCTAGAGTTCCGCATTTAAGCACGGACCGCATTTTGCTCTCGTCGTCATCAATCCGCTTGCGCGTAGTGGCGACGATGTCTTTCAGACCGCCGTTCAGCAACTTCTCGCGCATGCGTGCGAAGTCATCGTCCCAGCCCAGCTTGGCTCCGAGCTGCCCGGACTGCGCAGAATCCGCATTTTGCATCAACTCGAGATATTGAAGATGGTCCTCTGCCGCGCGCGAAGCCACCTCGGCAAGAGCGTCCCCGGTATGATTGCGAGTTGCCAAAGAAAACTTGTCGAAGGTCGCGAAGAAGTGATCGTGTCCTGATTCCTCGCCTGGCTCCCAGTTGTGCATCGACCACGCATCGAGAATCGAGCTGTAGAGCACATGATCGCCATAGGCGCAACGGATGGCCGGCTTACTTGTGTACTTTTCGCAGGAATCGTCACACGGCGGAGCGATAAGCATCGACGTGGTGCGATCCACGCACAAGTTGTCACTTGCGGCATAGTCGATGAGATTTTCCGCATAGAGCGCGCCGCTCAGGTGGACGTGCAGATCGCCGCCCTTGGGCATTTCGCGCAGAAACGACAATTCAAGAGAAGGCTGCCGGCGGATAGATTCGAAATAATGTGCGGTGTGCTGCTCGGCGGTTGCGTCAGACTGCGCCGACGCCGCACTGCTGGCCCAGATTCTGCTGGCCCAGATGATGATCAAAAGTAAGCGAGCGATTCGCGTCACAGCATCTCCTCAGAGAGGTTACCGGAGACGGGCATTGTACCTTGCGCGGAGAAAACCAGGAAACAATGCGGCTGTAGAGACGTAGCTCGCTATATCTCGCGACGCGCGCCGAAAAGCCCGACCCAAGGCCCAGAGTCCGCACTGAGAAAAACCCCCCGAGACGCAAGCCCAGAGCGGTTTTGGCGAGATTTTCACAAGCAGAATCCAGCTCTTTGCACAAGGCTCGGCAGCGTTGGATAAGAATATGCACAAAAATTGCCCATTGGCGCAGATCACAATGCGCTGTGACGGATGAACTGCACCAACTCTGCTACACCGGCCTGTGAACCAGCTGCACTCGATTGAAAATTCGGCAGATACGTTTCCACAATTTTGATTGACTGTAAAAATGAAAAGAGTAAAAACATAATCGTTCTTTGACAACTTCTGAAGTTTTCCCGGTTGGTGCGGCGTCCGGGGCTCAAGCGAAGTCACCCTCTACATTGCAAAATGACTGAGGGAGGGTTAGCAAGGGTCTATAGCAAAGTGCTGGTCGAGGCGAACGAGAAGATCTGTTAAAGGCAGGATAGAGTCCCGAGGCGTTGGGTTGATTTATCCGGTTGGCGGTAAGCCCGGAGCCCGAGCAAAGATCGCGAGTCGCCATCCGCAAGGATCGCAACTAAGGCAGGTCGGCGAGGGTCTAAAGCGAGCTACTGGCCGAGACGAATGATCCCAACACCACCTCGGGACTCTTATATTTTTGTCCGCAGCAATAAGTGGGCAGTGGTTAGCCTGAGCTGCAAGCTCTCCCCCAAGGAAATGCGAAACAGGTAGCAAGGATTACCCGCTGTCCACTGTTTTCACGGCCCCTGCAATAGTTGGAACCGCTCCTTCGGCACCAGACGCGCCCGATAAATCGAATTCGTCGCAGCTACTTCGGCGACCGCGTCCACGTTCAGTTCATACGAACCCTGCGGCAGGTTTTCTCCAAAAGGAATTTCTGTCCCTGTGTCGCCCTTCTTCAAAGGGAAGCGCTGGTAGCCGATCGCTGTAGCGCGTCCGGTTTCATTCACTGCCATCATGATTACGGTTAGATCAAAGTCCTGCTCGGTCTGGTTGGAAACGATAATCGAGCCCTCCAGCCGTCGCCCTGTAACTTTAGGATAGCGCCCCCACTGCGCGAAAAGCGGTGCTACCACGGTTAGAACAAGTTGCTGATTACGTTGCACCGCCGGTCTGCCGCTGTCGGTCACCGTTACCGTAAACTTAAACTCGCCAGTTTCTGCTGGAATGCCGCTGAGAACTCCGTCGTGCCCCAGCACTATTCCCGCGGGGAGCGTGCCCTCGGTGACTTCCCAACGCAAAGGAGTGATTCCCCCGTGCGCTTCCAGTCGAGTTTCGTAGTGCTGTTTGACATATCCCTTGGGCAAACTCGTGGTTTGAACCACAACCGGTTCGCCTGTGGCGGCACCTTGTTGTGCGCTAGCAACGCCGGCAAAGACGCAAAGACAGAAGGTGAAAAGGATCACGTGGCGATGTTTGACGGGCATATCAGATCGGAAGGACACAGAAGCGATTATAGTCTTGTGCCCCTCGACGCCGCCGCCGCCCTCACGATAAGCTGGTAGGTTTCCGAGAGGGGCGGAATGCATGCGCGATGCGGTCGCACGACTGTGGCCGGAAATTCAGTGGATTGAGAAACCCAAGCTGCGTGAGCAGGTCACCCAGACCTGGATCAAGGCGCTGGAGCGCAGTCCGCTGAAGCCCGACGACCTGAACCGCATCCCCTTCACCCTACTCGTGCCCAACTGCCCTATCACTTTCATGGAGCATAAGCGGTGCGTGGTTCACATTGCGCGCCAGAGTGCCGAATCCATGCAGGAGTTTATGGGCCGAGCTCTGCCGATCAACATCGACGTAGTAATTGCGGGTGCCATTCTCGCGGACGTCGGGAAGTTGCTCGAGTATGAACTCGGGCCTGACGGCAAGAGCAAGCAAAGTGAACGCGGAGAAGCGCTGCGGCATCCGTTTACCGGGGTCGCGCTCGCACTCGAATGCGGCGTGCCCGACGAGGTCTGCCACATCATTGCGGCCCACGCAGCCGAGGGCGATCTGGTGAAACGTACGACTGAAGCCTACATCGTGCACCATGCCGACTTCATGGCGTTCTTGCCGTTCAAGAATCCGAAGAACGTGAAAGTGAAATGAGTGATGGCTTGCATACTCTTTCTTATTAATTCCGAGCGAAGCGAGGAATCTGCAGTTTTGGCCTGCGCCTCGTGAACGCAGATCCTTCGCTCGGGATGACAAGTTTAGAGAGATGACAAGTTCAAGCGAGCAACGTTACCGAAGGAGAATTCTTGGCCGACGCGAAAGAACCTGTTGCAACGAAAGAAACCATTACCGCGAAAATGTCGCGCTGGGCCGCGAGCCTTGACTACAAGCATCTCTCGGGAGATGCCGTCTATCAGGCCAAGCGCTTCCTGCTGGATTCCGTCGGCTGTGCCCTCGGCGGCTATCAACAGCACGACGTAAAGATTGCGCTCGAAGTGCTCGACGAGATTGCGGGCAAAGGCACGGCCACCGTGATCGGCAGCGGCGAGCACATCGATCCTGTTTCGGCGTCGCTCGCCAACGCCCTCATGATCCGCTGCATGGATTACAACGACATTTACTGGAAGCAGGATCCGTCGCATCCTTCCGACATTTTTCCCGCGGCGTTTGCGGCGTGCGAACGCACGAAAAGCGATGGGAAAGAATTGATCGTCGGTCTCGTGCTCGGGCACGAATTTGAAATGCGCTTCTGCGAAGCCGCATTCCCCGGCATCCGCGAGCGCGGCTGGCATCACGCCACCTTGACTGCCTTCGTTTCACCGTTCGTCGCGGGACGCGCCCTGCATCTTCCGTGGGAACAGATTCAACACGCGGTAGGCATTTCAGCCAGCCGCCATGCCACGCTAGGCGCAGTGACTGCGGGCAAGCTCACCATGATGAAGAACACGGTCGACCCGTTGGCCACGCAGAGCGGAATGCTGGCCGCTCTCATGGCGGAAAAAGGTTATACGGGACCCGAGCACGTGATCGATGGGAAAGAAGGATTGACTCACGTTTTCGGGCCGGAGTGGAAATTGAATATCCTGACTGACGGCCTCGGCGATTCATGGCGCATCACGCAATGCGGCATGAAGGCGTTTCCAACCGAGGCGCTGACGCACACTCCAATTTCGGCGGTGCTCGACATTGTGAAGTCGAATGACTTGAGGCCGGATCAGGTCAGCAAGATTCAGATTCGATCGCTGGCCCGTGCCGCTGACATTCTTTCCGATCCCAGCAAATATGATCCGCGCAGCAAAGAGACAGCCGATCATTCTTTACCCTATGTGATCGCGGCAGCCCTGGCGGAGCGGCAAGTGACGCCAGCGCAGTTCACCATCGAAAAGATCATGGATCCAACCATCCGTGCTCAACTGCAGAAAGTCGAAGTGGTCGCGGATCCCGAGATCGAGAAAGTTTTCCCGGCACTGCAGCGGGTGATTGTGAACATCACAACCGTGGATGGCCGCACATTCACCAAGCAACTCGACTATCCGAAAGGCGATCCGCGCAACCCGCTTACCGATCAGGAGGTCGAAGAAAAATTCGCTGCGTTGGCGGAAGGCGTATTGTCGCAGAGCGCCCAGAAGAAGTTGAAAGACGCCATCTGGAATCTGGAGAAGATCGGATCGGTCAGCAAGCTGATGGTGCTGATGAAAGCAGACGTGCGAACAAACAAAGCAGTTCCGATCAAGCGAACGAGCAAAAAGAAACAACCGTAGAAACGTTGCTCGCAACGTTTGCTTTGACCTGTTCTGTTCAGGTTTGTCATTCCGAGCGCAGTGAGGAATCTGTTTCTTGTTTGCACCGGGAGTATCCAATGCCGCAGACCATCGTTGAAAAAATCGCGCAAGCCCACCTCGCCGAAGGCCCCAAGCGCCCGCTGCGCACTGGCGACTTCCTCTCTATTCGCCCCCATCGCGTGATGACTCACGACAACACCTCGGCGGTCATGAGCAAGTTCAAAGGCATCGGCGCGAAAAAGATTCACGATCCCAAGCAACTAGTGTTCGCCCTCGATCACGATATTCAGAATAAAGACGAAGCCAACCAGAAAAAATACCGCGCCATCGAGGCCTTCGCGAAAGAACACGGTGTTGACTTCTACCCCGCGGGCTCTGGCATCGGCCATCAGATCATGGTGGAGCGCGGATACGTCGTGCCTGGATCATTCGTCGTCGCCTCTGACTCGCACTCAAATATGTACGGCGCGTTGGGAGCGATCGGCACTCCAATCGTGCGCACCGACGCCGCCGCAGTCTGGGCCACGGGCGAATTCTGGTGGCAGATTCCGCGCTCGGTCGAAGTCGTGCTCGAAGGCAAGTTACCGGAGGGCGTAACGGGCAAAGACGTGATTATTACGTTGTGCGGACTCTACAATCACGATGAAGCTCTGAACGCCGCCATCGAATTCAGCGGACCGGGAGTGGCGAGCCTTTCGATGGACGCGCGCTTTTCGATCTCGAACATGACCACCGAATGGGGCCCGATTGTTGGCTGGTTCCCGGTGGATGAAGTCACGATCAAATATCTGAAAGGTGTCTATCAGCGGCTGAAGTCAGCCGGCGTCGAACGGTTCTCAGAAAAAGACATCGAGCGTTGGGCGAAAAATCCACCACGGCCCGATGCGGGCGCAGTTTACGCGGCTCGCATCGTGCTTGACTTGAGCCGGGTCACTCCGCACGTGTCGGGACCGGACACAGTGCAAGTCATGAGTTCGCTCGCCGAAATGGAACAGAAAAAAGTGCCCATTCAAAAGGCATATCTGATTTCGTGCATGAACTCGCGCCTCGAAGATCTGGACGCGGCGGCGAAGGTGATAAAAGGAAAGAAAGTCGCACCGGGTGTGAAGTTCTATCTGGGCGCGGCCAGCCAATGGGTGCAGGAAGAAGCCGAGAAGCGCGGCATTTGGCAGACGCTGCTCGACGCCGGAGCGAATCCATTACCCGCGGGATGTGGCCCATGCATTGGGCTGGGAGTCGGCCTGCTCGAGCCAGGTGAAGTCGGAATCTCCGCCACCAATCGCAATTTCAAAGGCCGTATGGGATCACGCGATGCCAAGTGCTACCTTGCGAGCCCCGAGGTTGTCGCTGCTTCCGCCGTCGCAGGCTACATTCGCGGGCCGCACGAAATGAGCGGCCGAGAGCCCGCGCGCAGCTACACAGAATTTGCAACAATCGCAGCAGCAGAGAAAGTCGACATCCTTCCTGGTTTTCCAGAAAGAGTTCATGGCCGCATGGTCTTCCTGCCGCAGGACAACGTGAACACCGACGCGATTTATGGAAAGGACTACACTTACCGCGACGACGTCACGAAGGAATTGATGGCGAAGGTCGTAATGGAAAACTACGATCCCCAGTTCGCCTCTCGCACACTCGCAGGCGATGTGGTCGTAAGCGGATTCAACTTCGGAACCGGATCGAGCCGTGAGCAGGCGGTGACTTGCCTCAAGGCCAAAGGCATCCCGCTGGTGATCGCAGCCAGTTTCTCGCAGACCTATCTGCGCAACGCGTACAACAATGGATTCCTCTGCGTCGAAGTGCCGGAACTGGTGAAGCGCTTGCGCGAGCAGTTCACGAATGAAATCGCGGTGAAAGAAAAGACAATCATTCCCGGTGACGAAATCGATATAGACTTCACCTCCGGCGCGATCCATTGGCGGGGGGAGCAATTTGCGTTCCCTGCGCTGGGAAGCGTTCCGCAATCGCTGGTCATCGCAGAAGGAGTGGAAAACTTAGTGGCAAAGCGCTTGGGCCTTAGCTGAAATCGAGCGATTCTGTAGAGATGTTGCTCGCAGCGTCTTTTAGGCCGAGTCTAAAAATTCTGTGTTCTTTGTCCCTCTGTGGTGAAAAGTCTTAGAGCCTGTTAGGAGAAATTGCATTCATGGCAAAACATACGGTGGTCACGATGCCCGGCGATGGGATCGGAAACCAAGTCCTGCCCGAGGCATTGCGCGTTTTGAAAGCCGTCGGCTTCGATGCGGAATACATTCACGCCGACATCGGCTGGGAGTGCTGGAGAAATGAAGGCAACGCGCTCCCCCAGCGCACCATCGATCTGCTCGCCAAGCACAAGCTCGGACTGTTCGGTGCCATCACCTCAAAACCAAATAAAGAAGCACAAGCCGAGTTGAAGCCAGAGTTGCAAGGCAAGGGGCTGGTCTACTACAGCCCGATTGTGACCATGCGCCAGAAGTTCAGCCTCGACATCTGCATGCGGCCCTGCATCGGTTTCACGGGCAACCCGCTGAACTTCATTCGTAAGCGCGTGGACGATGACTATGACGAACCTCAAATCGATACCGCGGTGTTTCGTCAAAACACCGAAGGCATGTACGCCGGGATCGAATGGACGAATCCGCCCGAAGTTGTGCGCGCTGCACTGAACTCGCATCCCAAGTTCAAAGCGTTTGCTGACGTGCCCGGTCCGGACATCGCCGTCAGCGTGCGTATCATCACTCGACCGGCTGCGCGCCGCATCGTCACCGCGGCGTTTGAGTATGCGAAGAAGCGCGGCTTCAAAGGCGTGACTATCTGCGAAAAGCCCAATGTAGTTCGCGAAACTTCGGGCATGATGGAAGAGACCGCCAAAGAAGTCGCCAAGAATTATCCGGGAATTGCACTCTGGTCCACCAACATCGACGCGCAGTTGATGTGGCTGAATAAGAATCCCGAAGACTACAACGTGATCGTAGCCTCGAACCTGTTCGGAGACATCCTGTCCGATGCCTTCGCCGGGCTGGTCGGAGGCCTGGGATTTGCGGCCTCGGGCAACATCGGAGATGAAGTCGCAGTGTTCGAACCCACGCACGGATCAGCGCCCAAATATGCCGAGCTGAATCCGCCAATCGTGAATCCAATCGCCATGATTCTCTCCGCAGTCATGATGCTCGAACACGTGGGCGAGAACGAGAAGGCAAAGCGAGTGAAAGATGCCATCTCAACGGTGGTGAAAGAAGGCAAAGTACGAACCTACGACATGATGCGAATTTCTGGCGGCGCGAAGTCGATCAGCCAAGGCGCGGCCTCGACTATACAAATGACCGACGCGATCCTGGCGAAGATAAAGTAATTCAGAGAAAGTTATAGGATTTCCTTTGGGGACCTTCATGTCCGGAGCCTGCCCTCAGCGGGGTCGAAGGGTGGTTAACGATTTTCGATGAGCAGCGATAACACAGCCACGACCGCGCATCCTGCCGAAGCTGGCCACCACGGGAAAGACGTGCGCTCCGACATGCATGTGTCTATCGAACCCCGCGACAGCGGCGGGCTTGAGATCACGCTCGAGTCTCGCGTCGGAACCTACTACGGGGGTTCGATCGTGAGCCAGACTCGGCAAGTCCTCGAATCGCTCGGCGTCAAGCACGCGCGAATTTCAATCCACGATGAAGGTGCGCTGCCCTTTGTGATCTCGGCGCGGATTGAAGCGGCTGCCAAACGCGCCGGCTTGGGTGGTGACCAAAAGTCCTTACCCGAAAAAGTCGCGTTATCAGAACCTACGACTCGCGATCGCCTGCGGCGGTCTCGGCTCTATCTGCCCGGAAGTGAGCCGAAGTATTTCATCAACGCCGCATTACACGGGCCCGATGCAATCATCCTCGATCTGGAAGATTCCGTCCACCACGCCGAAAAAGATGCGGCGCGAATCCTGGTGCGCAACACCCTGCGCGCTGTTGATTTCGGCGGCTGCGAACGGATGGTACGCATCAACCAGTCTCCCATGGGGCTGCAGGATCTCGCCGAAGTAATTCCAGAGGCGCCCGATCTCATCCTGATTCCGAAGGTCGAGAGACCCGAGCAAGTTAGCCAGGTGGATCGCATGATTGACGAACTGAAGTCACGCGATCGGATTGAACGCCCGATCTGGCTGATGCCGATTCTGGAATCCGCTCTGGGGATCGAGAATGCATTCGCGATCGCGACTGTTACTCCGAATATTGCCGCGCTGACCATCGGACTGGAAGACTACACCGCGGACCTGGGCGTGGCGAAAACTCTGGATGGCCGCGAGTCGGAATACGCACGCACGCGGCTAGTGAACGCGGCGAAGGCGGCGGGCATTCAGGCCATCGATTCCGTTTTCGGCGACGTCGGGGATTTGGCCGGGCTGCGACGCTGGGGAGAAATGTCCCGCGCCCTCGGATTCGAGGGCATGGGATGCATTCATCCCTCGCAGATTCCGGTCATTCATGAAGCCTTTGCGCCCTCGCAGGCAGAAATCGAGAAAGCACTAAAGATCGTCGCCGCATTTGAGGAAGCGCAGGAGCGTGGGCTCGCCGTAGTGAGCCTAGGATCGAAGATGATTGATCCGCCAGTCGTCGAGCGCGCCCGCAAGCTGGTAGCAAGAGCGAAAGCGATGGGGAAGGCGCAATGACGGAACGCATCGAACTCGCGCAGAATGCCGCCGGACGCAGCGTGCCCACCATGGTCAACGGCAGGCCGCAGATTCCGTTTCTCGGGGTCGGGCAATACCAGCCGCGCGGACGGAAGACTGCCCCACCCATTTGCTCGAGCAAAGATTATCCCGAAAACGGCGACAAACGCGTGGCCAATCTCGAAACCGCTCTTCGCAACTGCGGACTGCGCAATGGCATGGTGATCTCCAATCATCATCATCTGCGCGACGGTGATCGGGTCGCGCTTATGGCGCTCGAAGCTGCGGCAAAAATCGGCGTCAAAGATCTGATGTGGTTTCCAAGCGCGTCTTTTCCCTCGCAAAAAGCCGCAATCGACCTCATGCAATCCGGCGTCATTCACCACATCGAAGGCAGCATGAACGGACCGCTGGGCGATTACTGCACTCAGGGCAAGATGCGCGGCATGGGCGTATTGCGCTCCCATGGCGGGCGCTGGCAGGCCATTCAAGACGGCGAAGTCCACATCGACGTCGCGGTGATTGCCGCGCCCACCGCCGATGCGTTCGGCAACGCCGACGGTTCGCATGGAAAGTCGGCTTGCGGATCGCTCGGCTTCGCCCTCGCCGATTCCATGTACGCCGACCGCGTCATCGTGGTCACCGACAATCTGGTCCCGTTCCCTTGCATTCCCTGGCAGATTCAGGGCAACAACGTGGACTATGTCGTCGAGGTTGATTCCATCGGCGATCCCGCAAAGATTGTTTCCGGCACGACCCAAATCACCCGCTCTCCGGATCGCTTGCGCGTCGCGGAGTTCGTCGCGCGTTTCCTGCGCGAGGCCGGAATCATGCGCAATGGTTTCTCCTTTCAGGCTGGAGCGGGCGGAATCGCGCTTGCCTTTGTCGACTACCTGCGCCGCATGATGAAAGAAGATGGTGTGAAGGCCCGCTTTGTCCGCGGCGGATCGACGAAATATCTGGTCGAACTCCTGCAAGAAGGGCTGACCGATTACATCCTCGACGGACAAACTTTCGATCTCGACGGGGTGAAGTCCATCGGCAGCGATCCGCGCCATGTGGCTACATCGCCGTTCACTTCGTACAACTATCACGGCAAGGGCAACTTCGCTTCGATGGTTGATGCCGTGGTGCTGGGCGCGACCGAAGTCGACGTGAACTTCAACGCCAACGTGGTCACGCACTCCGATGGACGGCTGCTGCACGGCATTGGCGGCTGGCAAAACTGTTTAGCTGCAGGGTGCACCATCCTTGCGCTGCCGTCATTCCGCGACCGCATTCCTGTGATCATCGACGAAGTCACGACGCTTACCGGGCCGGGGGAACTGATCGACGTCGTGGTCACCGAGCGCGGCATCGCGATCAATCCTCGCCGGCAAGATTTGCTGGATGCGGTGAAAGGTTCGAGCTTGCCCATTCGTCCCATTCAGGACATCAAGGCCGAAGTCGAGCGCATCTGCGGCGGCAAGCCCGCACGGCCGAAGTTGGGAGATCGTCCCGTCGCCGTCGTGAAGTGGGTCGACGGCACCCTGCTCGACACCATCTGGCAGTTGAGTTAACTCCCGCCTAGCCGGTCTGCCTTAGCTACAGTTGACACTCCCTGGTCTTGAAAACCGCGAGACCCTTTGGGCTTTCTTGGCGAATTCTAACTCGGACCTCCTAGAGTGTGGACGTTGTCGTGCCGATAGAGCTGCCATGAGAGCGATGAAGCGACTCCTCGCAATCGGCGTGATTCTAGGCCCTTGTCTCAGCTGGGCGCAGGGAATTCAAGGCAACGTAAAACTCAGCGGCAAGGCGACGATCGTCGCCACCGGGCATGCAGTCACACTCACCTGGAAGGCCAGTCAGGGCGCGGCAAGTTATTCCATCTATCGCGGCACTATAGAGGGTGGCCCGTACGCCAAGATAGCCTCTGGAATCCTGGCGACGAATTATTCCGACGTACACGTAACTCACAAGCAAACCCTTTACTACGTAACCACGGCCGTGAGCGGTGGCGAGGAAAGTGGCTACAGCAACGAGATTGTCGCCGTGGTCCCCTAAGAAATCAGGAGATGAAATGAAGAATTGTTGGCTGGCCGTCATGCTGAGTCTGTTGTCTGGAATGTCGTGGGCACAATGCGCCACGGGCACTCCGGGCACAAATTGTAGTGGTCCGTTGAGCGTGCAACCGCTGAGCGGAAACAACACGCAATCGGCGATTACCTTGGTGGATCTTGGCCTGCCTGTGCTTGCGCCGGCAGCGAGCCAGTACACGCTCTCGGTGGCCAGCGGCATGATCGTCGAATCAGACAACGGAAACAGCTATCACTCCCTGATGGGACCGCAAGGTCCGCAAGGTCCGGCCGGAGCAGCCGGTGCTCAAGGCGCGACAGGAAGCGTTGGTTCGCAAGGGGCCGTCGGACCGATTGGCCCAGCCGGGGCGACGGGTGCGACAGGAACGGCGGG
>Ga0209010_1000019_pt1 | contig 105770 bp, 85 predicted proteins | sample BlaSpr_A8_OM1_O3_FD_187985 | JGI IMG/M metagenome (GOLD analysis project Ga0209010, IMG submission 187985) | Forest soil microbial communities from Thunder Bay, Ontario, Canada - Black Spruce, Ontario site 2_A8_OM1_O3 (SPAdes) (version 2) | ecosystem: Environmental > Terrestrial > Soil > Boreal...
GGGCTCACCGCTGGCGGGGCCCTCAAAGATAAAGACGGTGGAGGCGGAAACATGATAGACGACGTTGTTTTCGATACTCACGCCGGCTGACTGAAAATCTAAGTAGATGCCCTGACCGCCGTATCCGAAGCCCGGGAGGCCGCGATCGATCACGGAGGCATCGCTCACGTCATGAACCAGGTTGTTGAGTATCTGGTTTCCTGACCCAGTTTTCTGAGCATTTCCTATTCCGTAATAAAGTGCTCCGCCATCCGACGTGATGCCTTGCATGAGGTTCCAGAGGTGGTTGTACTGGCTGACGGTGTTGTTGCCGTTCTGGCCGGGGCATCCGAATCCACAGACTGAGATGCCGGCGTGGTATCCATCGTCGATGTCGTTGTGCAGATAGGTGATGTTGTTCCCGTTCCCTTGGGCAATGCCTAAGCCATCGGCAAACACGCGGGAATAACCCTGGATGACGTTATTTTGCACGGTAACCGAGTGCACCACGCTGGTGGCGAGGTCGTATCCCTGAGGCAGGTGTCCGATATGGATGCCGCTATCGCCAAGGTCGTAGAACGCCGAGTTTTGGACCACATCATTGGCTGCCGGGGGTCCAGAGTGACTGGCGATGGAAGCAATCTGCAGACCGGTGGCGGCAGTATGCCTCACGGTGATGGTGTCGAAGGTCACATATTGGCAACTCTCGCAATCAATGGCTGCAGGGAATGAGCCCTCCCCGGTCTGGTCATTGTTGAATCCGGATGGAGGCGGGATAAAGTTATCTGCCTGGAAAACAATACCCATGAAAGTCACATAGCTCAGCTGGGTGGCTACGATGATGCTCCCGCCGGTTGGAGTGGCAGGCAGAAGCTGGGGGATTGTGACGTCGTTGACGTTAGGGTTTTCTCCATCATTCGCAATATAGGACAGGGTCCAAGGTACGCTGGAGCGATCCACAAACCAGACTCCTGTCTGACCGTCCTGTTGCTCCTGCTCGAAGACATCCTTGGCGTTATCGATGACGTAACGGTGGCCGGGGGTCGGACCAAAACAGTTGTAGTCAACTGCCAGCCCCTGGGTTGGACCCGTGAGGTAAACGATGTGGTTGGTGGTATCGACGCAGTTGATGCGCATGAGGTCTACGGTAAAGGAATCGAACAGAGTTAGCTCGACGTCGCCGACGGGATAAGGATTGGAGCCGTCGGCCCGGCAAGGCTGCGATGGATCCCCTGTATAGAAGCCGTTCAAATTACTCCAGGTAGTGATGGGGTCGGCGGGGTTGTATTGGAAGCGGTCCAGGCACTTGGACTCTTTTCCATTGCTGACGCTCGGACAACCAGTATTGCCGGGAGGAACCGTAGCAGCGATGCGAAGAAAAGTGCCTAGATTACATTCGGCAATCGCGACGGTCTGCCCGGTGACGGTAGAGTAGCAGGAACCGTCGTTGATGTAGTATCCCGTGCCCGCGGCGGACTGCAGGCGGGAGCGCAGGCGCCGTTCAGCCGATTCGCCAGTCGTGCTCCTGTAGAACAGAGACTCAAATGGCTGAGTGTCGGCCGGCAGCTGAACTTGCCACAGATTGCCGGAAACTTGTGTCCAGGTAAGTCCCAACTCGCTGATTTCTTCTCCACCGCTCACAATCGGAACTTCCCCGGGATAGTTTTCCCAGAGGATGGGCATTTGCGAAGTTCCGGAGTCGCTGGTGGTGAAATTCAAGGTTCCCGGGTTGGTCGGGCTTAATAGAAGAGAATAGTTTCCCTGCCGGATCATGACAATAATGGGCCGGTTAGGATTGCTCTGAATCAATACTCGCACTGCCATTTGGGCCCGGGCGACGGAGGCGAAAGGCCCATCCGTGTTTTGCTTATTGGGGACCGGCAGCGTACCACTCCAGGAATCGTTCCCATTCTGGGCCACAAAAAAATCGGCTTCGGGACTGCCCGGATTCTGTTTCTGTGTGACAGAGCGACTAGGACTGGCGTTGTCTACAGCTTCTGCCACTCCCAAGACGGCCCACAGGCAGCTGAGAATCAGTACAGCGCACTCAAAGAGGATTGCAAAGATCTTTCGGTTCGACGCAATCAACAGATAGGGGGACAATGTGCGTCCTCGCAAGTGAATTTTTGGCCGCGTGCACTAGGGACTCTATTTACTTGGTGGCAGAAGACATAGATCACACTAGTACATGACGGAGGTCAGGACGTGTGCGTGGAGGACCCCCGGCTTTGACCAGGTCTTTCTGCTGGGCCGGCACGGCATCGCTGTTCTTTGTCCACCTTACCGGTTAAGATTTCATGCAGGAGAAGACTCATGGTTACCGCCCTTGGCAATATCACTCCGTTGGCCAACGACTACAGCGAAATCGCTCGCACTCCTCTCGAAGCCGAGCGCTGCGCGCTTCTGGTGGTCGACATCCAGGAAAAACTCCTGCCACCCATTTTTCAAAAAGAACAACTCCTCAAGAATTCCCAACTCCTCATTCGACTCGCGGGCATCTTGAAACTCCCTGCCCTCATGACTACGCAATATGCCAGGGGACTGGGCAATACCGTGCCGGAGATCGCTTCCCTGCTGCCGGAAACGCACGCCATCGACAAACTAATGTTTTCTTGCTTTGGCAGTGACGCGTTCTGCTCCGTGCTGAAACGGCTACCCGGAAACCGCAATACCGTCTTGATATGCGGAATGGAGAGTCACATCTGTGTGACTCAGACCGCGCTGGGAGCGCTGCGCGAGGGCTACATCGTCCACGTGGCTTCGGATGCCGTAAGTTCGCGTACTGAATGGAACTGGAAGATCGGTCTGGAACGCATGCGCGCGGCTGGCGCCGTGATCTCGTCCACCGAGATGATCATTTATGAGCTGTTGCGCTCGTCGGGTGCGCCGGCATTCAAGGAATTGTTGCCCTATCTGAGAAGCTAGGGCGACCCGGACTATCGATGGATCAACGTCAATCTTTCTGCTTCACTTTGACTACGGTGATCTTGGAAAATCCTTCCTCAAACGATGGTTGCTTCAGTTTTCCGGCCATGCGCCTCATCGCGTCTTCTGGGACCTTGCGTTCGCGGCGCTGGTTGCGGGCTACGCAGACCTCCACTGGCACATCGAAGAACACCGCTTGCACCTCATAGCCATAATCCTTGGCCAGTTTGATCCAGCCGTTGCGCTCGTGAGGCGATAGGTTGGTAGCGTCCACGTAGTTCATGGGACGTTTTGCGATCAACCGTGCCTTCAGCATAGAACGCAGGTTAGAAAAAATCAGATCCTGGAAGCGCTGTTCCGTAGGATCGTCAAACAGGAGCGCGCGCAAGAGATCGCTCGAGAGTGGCGTAACGTTGTGGCGCTTGAACCACGAGCTCTTGCCGGAACCAGGCAGCCCAATCGCCAGGACGACTACGCCCTTGGAAGGACGCTGAGGCGCCTCAACCTGGGCTGGGGATGACGAAGCGACCACCGCAGCACGACCTTGCGGGGCCAGAGCCGTCGACGCCGCGCTTTCTTTGGGAGCAGGTTGCGCCGACCTGCCCACGTCGCTGCTCGGCGTTGCGGATTCGACCGGCGAAGCGCCATTACGGCTTCGGCCGCGGCCCCCTCTTCCCCGCCGACGGCGGCGTTTAGCTACATCTCCGTTTCCAGTCTGTCGTGGTTGCGCTACCTGCGGCTCAGCCGACGCATCCTGTGCTGTTTCCGGCTGCAGCGGGGCTGGGGTGACCTCTGCCGCCAGCTGCGGGTGGGCAGGCTCGGTATCGTAAAATGCCGGCTGCAGCGGGGCCGGATTAGCTTCGCTTCCGGCTTTCCCCGGCTCTTTTTTGCGGCGCTTCAGGCGCTCGCTCATCCATTTGCGCATGTCTGGCTTGTAACACACCCAGAGCCTCGTGGGCAACGTATGCCGTCACAAGCGTACCAAGCCGGTTAGTGCGACTCTGCCTACTCCGACCTTATGACTGCTGTGGAAAAGCTCAGAGCCTGCTCGCACCGTGCCTTCCGCGACGAGCGCTGCATTTTCAGCAGCCTCGGATCTCGACTGCCCGTACAATATCCCCATGACCATCCCGCGCGAGATTCAAGGCCAGAAATACATCAGCCTAACCACCTTACGCAAGAGTGGGGTCGCCGTACCCACGCCGATCTGGTTCGGGGAAGAAGGCGACAGACTTTATGTGATGACTCGGAGCGACTCAGGGAAATACAAACGCATCCGGAACAACCCCCGGGTCCGAATCGCTCCTTGCACCATGCGAGGCAAAATCACCGGCCCTGAGTTCGACGCCGACGCACGTATACTCCCTCCAGAGGACTGGCCCCGCGCTCGCAAGACAATCGAAACAAAGTACTGGTTGGCGCGAATTCCCTTCTTCTGGAGCAAGAAGAACGTCTACATCGAGATTGATGGCTTCACGTCGCATTCGTAATCTCTCATCTCACGCCTCCCGATCTGGCTCCGAAGAACGCTCTCAGCGGCGCATTTCGCCCTGCCGCATTTGCTGCGCTTCTCTTTCCCTGTTAACATTTTGTGTTCCCGGCCCGGCATTCTTTTCAGTCATATCTTCATCATCATCACGGAGGGAAAGATGGCTATCAAAGTAGGCATTAACGGTTTTGGACGCATCGGACGTAACGTAATGCGCGCCTCGCTCAACGATCCCAACATCGAATTCGTTGCAGTCAACGATCTCACGAACCCCAAGACGCTCGCTCACTTACTCAAATATGACTCCATTCTCGGCAACCTGCCCAACCAGATCTCCGCTGGTGCCGACAGCATCACGTTGGACAACAAGACCTTCAAGGTTTTCGCCGAAAGAGACCCGGCCAAGCTTCCCTGGGAATCGGTCGGGGCACAGGTCGTGCTCGAATCCACCGGCCACTTCACCGACGCAAACGACGCCAAGAAGCATCTTCGAGGCCCGGTCAAGAAAGTCATTATTTCCGCGCCTGCCAAGAATGAAGACGTGACCCTGGTGCTCGGCGTCAACGAGCAGGTTTACGATCCTGCCAAGCATCACATCATCTCGAACGCCTCTTGCACGACTAATTGTTTGGCGCCCATCGTGAAAGTGGTGCATGAGAATTTCAAAATCGTCTTCGGTACCATGACGACCATCCACTCCTACACCAACGACCAGGTAATTCTGGATTTCCCCCATAAAGATTTACGCCGCGCCCGCGCTGCTGCACTTTCCATGATTCCGACCACGACTGGCGCAGCCAAGGCGCTGAAGCTCGTCATCCCCGAGATGGCCGGCAGGATCGACGGTTTTTCTATGCGGGTTCCCACCCCCAATGTCTCGGTTGTGGACTTGGTCGCCTTGGTCGAGAAAAAGACCTCCAAAGAAGAGGTCAATGCCGCCCTGAAAAAAGCATCGCAAGAAGGCCCCCTGAAGGGCTACCTCGGATATGAAGAGAACGAACTGGTCTCGGCGGACTTCCGTGGAGACTCGCGCTCCTCGATCGTGGATGCGCCCATGACCCTGGTTGTTGGTGGAACCTTGGTCAAGGTAATTTCGTGGTACGACAACGAGTGGGGCTACTCGTGTCGCGTGCATGACCTGATCAACTACATCGGCAAGAAAGGGTTATAAGGTTTTTTGCAGCACCGGCATCGTGGCTGTTTAGCGAGAGCATTGGTCTTCGCCAAGAGCCAGTCCCATGCCGGAATGCCGCGCTGCACCGAGGAATCCATAAATGTCTAAGCTTTCCATCCGCGATCTCGACATCAACGACCACCGGATTCTCATGCGCGTAGATTTCAACGTGCCCATGGAGGACGGCCGGGTCATGGACGATACCCGCATCCGTGAAACACTTCCTACGATTGAGTACGCGCTGCGTCATGGCGCGCGGCTCATTCTTGCTTCGCACCTCGGCCGTCCCCAGGGCAAACCCAATCCCAAGCTGAGCCTCAAGCCCGTGGCCGAGCGTCTGCGCATGCTTCTTGACAAGGAGCTGGCGCGTGGGGAGAACGTCGGATTCTCTCCGGAATGCGTCGGCCCGGAAGCCGAGGAGATCGCTGGCAAGCTGGAAAAAGGACAAACCCTACTGCTGGAGAATCTCCGCTTTCACCCGGAAGAAGAGGCCAACGACGAAAAGTTCTCCAAGCAACTTGGTAGTCTTGCTGACTTCTACGTGAACGATGCCTTCGGGACTGCGCATCGTGCCCACGCTTCGACGGTTGGCGTCACAAAGTTCGTGAAGAAATCTGCCGCCGGACTTCTTATGGAAAAGGAACTGCGCTACCTGGGCAAAGCGCTGCAGCATCCCGAGGAGCCTTTCGTCGCCATCCTCGGCGGGGCCAAAGTCAGCGACAAGATCGCCGTAATCCAGAACTTGATGAGCAAAGTGGACACGCTCCTCGTCGGTGGTGCTATGGCTTATACATTCCTGAAAGCTCAGGGCGAGCAGGTTGGCAAGTCGCGCGTGGAAGAAGACAAACTCGACCTCGCGCGCCAGCTTCTGCGGGAGGCCAAGAATCATAAGCTGAAGTTTTTGTTACCGGTCGATCACATTGTTGCGGACCGAATTGACATCAACGCCGTCGTCCACGTCGTGGGCAGCGGGCAACCGATTCCACCCAACATGATGGGCCTTGATATCGGACCGCAGACCGTCGAACTTTTTTCCGAAGAAATCTCTCGGGCCCGCACCATTATCTGGAATGGCCCCATGGGAGTGTTCGAGGTTTCTCCTTTTAGCAGGGGAACTTACAAGATCGCTCATGCCATCGCCGAAAATGTAGGCGCAATTTCGATTGTGGGAGGTGGCGACTCGGTATCAGCGGTACACGCTGCCGGAGTCGCCGACAAGATGACCCACATCTCGACTGGCGGTGGCGCATCCCTTGAATTCCTGGAAGGGAAAAAGCTGCCCGGCGTGGAAGCGCTGACTGAGAAGCGTTGACCTCTGTGAAGACAAGTGCACCCCGTTCGGAAGTTCGTATCCTCTTAGACCGCGGGCGGACCATAGAGTTTCACGGTCCGGCCGACATTACCGAAGAGACAACGGACGCAGTGGTAAACGCGGCAAACTCGTCGCTTCTAGGTGGAGGCGGAGTCGATGGCGCCATTCACCAAGCTGGCGGACCTGCGATACTGGTCGAATGCAGGCGAATTGTTGGCCAAATTGGAAGCCTGCCTGCGGGGCAGGCGGTGATCACGACGGGCGGGCGGTTGGCGGCAAAGCATGTGATTCATACCGTAGGGCCGGTTTATCGTGGCGGAAAAAGTGGAGAAGCTGAAAAGCTGGCAAGTTGTCATCGCGAGTCAATCCGGTTAGCCGATGAGCACGGCATCAAGTCTTTATCTTTTCCGGCTATCTCGACAGGGGCTTTTGGATACCCTGCTGCGGAAGCCGCATCTATCGCGATCTCTTCCACGGTTGAGGCTCTAATCTCCACGAGCCACGTAAGCACTGTTCGATTTGTGCTGTTCGCCGTTGCGACTTTGCGAGCGTACACGCGAGCCGCTGAAACGCTGCAGAATCAAAATCCATCGTTTTCATACCGACTCGAAAAGGTATCCCCATGAGAAAGAAACTAATCGCTGCCAACTGGAAGATGTACAAGAATCCTGCTGAGACCAACGACTTCTTTCGCGACTTTCTTCCCTTGGTCGCGAACCATGATCGAGACGAGATCGTCGTCTGCCCACCGTACATAGATCTTTGCGCTGCCGTAGACGCCGTCAAGGGATCGAACGTGGCGATTGGCGCGCAAAACCTGTACTGGGAAAAGGAGGGCGCTTATACCGGCGAAGTCTGCCCCGCCATGCTGCTTGCCGTCGGCTGCACCCACGCAATCATTGGCCATTCCGAACGCCGGCAGTTTTTCGGTGAGACCGACGACATGGTGAACTTCAAACTGAAAGCCGCCCTGGAAGCTGGACTCACGCCCATCGTTTGCGTGGGCGAAGTGCTGGAAGAACGTGAAGCGGGGCTTACCGAAGACGTACTCCGCCGCCAATGCCTGCGCGCGTTCCACGCTATCTCGGGCAAGAAGGCTTCCAAGCTGGTCGTTGCTTACGAGCCAGTCTGGGCCATTGGAACCGGCAAAACTGCTACCCCGCAGCTTGCAGCCGAGTCCCACAGTTTGATCCGCGGAGAAGCCTCCAAAGCTTTCGGCCAGGAGATGGCTGAAAATCTTCGCATCCTCTACGGTGGCTCCGTGAAACCTGGGAATGCCAAGGCGCTCATGGCGGAAGAAGAAATCGATGGCGCATTGGTCGGCGGCGCCAGTCTGGATCCGAAATCGTTTGCAGCGATCGTAAAGTATTAACGGTTTTTGACCACAGAGTCACAGAGAAAATAAAAATCCTAGAAATAAAACCAGTCCCTTAGCTGTCCAAAAGAAGACCGAGTTCTCTCTGTGACTCTGTGGTAAATAGTTCGAGCAAACTATTTTGGCGCTGCAGCGCGTTGTCTCACTGTGGAAATGAAAGTGGTGGTGGGACGCGTGTGGGTTCGATCGCGACGGTAAGCCAGTCCCAATTCGCGCCACAACTCCACGCCTTGCAGAGGAATCAGCTTGACTCGTTCCGCGAGCACTTGGTCACGGGCAAAGCTCGCGCTGATCAGCGACACGCCCAGCCCAGCCGCGACAAAGCTCTTGATCATCCCAATGCTGGGCAATTCCATTCTGACTTGCAACTGAGAGCGGTACGGCCGGAATAACTTGTCCATTACCCGCCGACTGTATCCGGTTCTGGGCAACAGCAACGGCTGTCCAACGATGTCTCCGACGGAAACGTGCTTATGCTTTGCCAAAGGATTCTGCGGACTGACCATCAGCATAAGCTGGTCGCGAAAAATCGAATGCACCTTCAGACTTGGGGATTTTACGGGCAAGGTCACGATACCGACGTCAAGCGAACCGTTCTCGAGCTTCTCAATGATTTTGTAGCTGAAGTTGCGGTAGATGCTAATTTGGACTCCGGGATAGAGCCGGCAATATTCAGCGAACACTTCCGGCAAGACGTACAGGCAGGTGGCTTCGTTGGCGCCGATTAACAGCGTACCTCGAGGCGTGGCGCCCTGATCAGCAACCGCCAGCAGGGACTCATCGCGCATCCGCAAGAGCCGCTCTGAATAGGCAAACAATACTCTTCCCGCTGGCGTGAGTCGCACGGACTTTCCCGAGCGGTCGAGAAGTTTGTCTCCGTATTCCTGTTCGAGCAATCGGATCTGACTACTCACGGCCGATTGCGAACGAAAAACCTTTTGTCCCGCGCGCGAAAAGCTGCCGAGCTTGGCGACTTGCAGAAATGTCACTAGTTGGTCGAAGTCCATGATTAGTGTGTGATTATAGCGGAGACGGCCGGAAGGTTCTGCAGAAAAGGTTATCGATTACCCTGGAGCACCCGCTGCTTGCGATACGATGGCAAGCCATCGAGCGGTACCACCCGTGCGACATCGAAAACTGGAGTTTGGTGCCTGCCGAAACGCGTCAGGATCGCGTCCCAGGTCTCCGCGACCGAACAGGCTAGAGACAGAGGCTCGACGCGGCTGAATGGCAACGGCCGTTCGCTGCGCAGTAACTGCGCAGCCCGCGGACTTCCCGTGAGGCGTTCGTGCCTGCGGAGCACCCGGCGGAGCCACAACTCTTCCTTGAGTTCAAGGGGAAGCATCCTCACGGATTGGTCGTTGAGCACGTGCCCGGCAGCGGGATCGCGTAGCAAGTAAGCCAATCCGCCCGTCATCCCTGCCCCGAGATTGATTCCCGCAGGCCCGAGGATTACGGCCACGCCGGCAGTCATGTATTCGCACGCATGTTGGCCCACCCCTTCGACCACGGCCAGCGCGCCACTGTTGCGCACCGCAAACCGTTCCCCCGCCCGACCAGCGATGTACAATTCTCCGCTGGTAGCGCCGTACAGCACGGTGTTGCCGGCCAGTACATCTCCGCGCAGAGAGGCTTCTTGGCTCGCCGAAATGACGATGTTGCCGCCCGACAAACCCTTGCCCACGTAATCGTTCGCTTCGCCAAACAGCCGCAGGTTGATTCCGTGGATCAGGAACGCACCGAAACTCTGGCCCGCCGTCCCGGTGAAATCGTAATCAACCGGCGTCAGAATATCAGAGCGCTGGCGTAGGACCTCGCCCGACAAATGGGTTCCGACAGCTCGGTCTGCGTTAGTAATCCGGAAACGTCGGGAACGATTCGTGTCCTGTTGCACGAAGTTCCGGCTCAAAGCGAGCTGAAGAGCGCTAGCGGACTCGCGTAGGCAAGATGTTTGTGTTGGTGTAGAAATCGGTTCGAGCAGTTCTGCCAAGGCCCGCGCCGCCTGCTGATTGCGCGGCTGAAGGCGATCGGATGCACCCACAATCGCGTCGATGGAGTGAGCTCCCATGGCTGCGAGCAGTTCTCGAACCTCGCCAGCCACGGCGCGGAAGTAGTCTTCCACCATTTCCGGTTTGCCGGTAAACCGCATTCTCAGCTTGTCGTCTTGCGTCGCGATTCCGACCGGACATGTGTTCAGATGGCACTGGCGAGCCATCACGCAGCCGAGCGCGAGCAACGCTGCTGTACCGAAACCAAATTCGTCGGCCCCCAACAGCGCGCCTACGATGACGTCCCGTCCAAATTTAAATCCGCCATCGACGCGCAAGCGAACCCGGCGACGCAACCCCGCACGCACCAGAGCAGCATGTGCATCGCGCAGTCCAATTTCCCAAGGCATGCCCGTGTTCTTGATGGAAGTCAGAGGAGACGCACCTGTTCCACCGTCATACCCGCTGATGGTGATAACATCCGCCCCAGCCTTGGCAACGCCCGTGGCGACAATACCTACACCTGTGCTCGAAACCAGTTTGACCCCGATGCGAGCTTGCGGATTCACCGCCCGCAGATCATAGATCAGTTGCTCCAAGTCCTCGATGCTGTAAATGTCGTGATGGGGCGGCGGCGAGATCAGCACCGTGTTCGGCACCGAATGTCTCAGCCGCGCAATGTACGCCGTGACCTTGCCCGCGGGCAGTTGGCCGCCTTCGCCTGGCTTCGCGCCCTGCGCGATTTTGATCTCTAACTCATCCGCGTGGACAAGATAATCCGCAGTCACGCCGAAGCGCGCTGACGCGACCTGTTTAACCCGATTGTTGGCCTCGGGTTGATCGCGATATATGTCCGGATCCTCGCCTCCTTCGCCGGTATTGCTGCGCGCTCCCAGCCGATTCATGGCGATGGCCAGCGTGCGATGAGTTTCCGGAGAGATCGCTCCCAGTGACATGGCCTGAGTGCTAAAGTGGCTGAGTATGGAGGCATCGGACTCAACTTCTTGCAAGGGCACGGGAGTAGCCGGCGCGATTTCCAAAAGGTCGCGAATCGCCACCGGCTCTCTCGTTGCGGCAAGTTGCGTGAACGCGTTGTAGCTTTCTTCGCTTGGTGACTTGATGTAGTGATGCATTCGCCGGACCAATTCCGGCGATGTAGCGTGGCGTTCTCCTTCGCGGCGGAAGCGGTACAATCCGAGATCGCGCAGTTGCGAATTTTCATTTCCAAATGCTGCGGCATGACGTTGGACGCAATCTTCGAGGAGTTCGTCGAGTCCTTTGCCGCCCAGCGCGCCACCCGCGTCTTCGAAAAAGCTTGCCCGAAGTTCTTCATCCAGACCTATGGTTTCAAACAACTGACTGTTGCGATAGCTGGCGACGGTCGAAATCCCCATGCGTGCCATTACCTTCCGCAAACCTTTCTCCACTGCCAGACGATATGCAGCGAGCCCGTCAGCGCGTAGTTTCTCCGCCTGCTCTAACGCGGCATAAGGCAGAACCGCGCTGGCGCCAGCCGCGATCAGCAACGCAATATGATGGGTATCGACGACCTGCCCCGTTTCCATGATCAGCGGTACATTCCAGTGTCCCGCCTTCACCATCGACTTCCAAACTGCAGCTAGAGCCAGCAATGCGGGCAGAGCCGCATGGTCAGCATTGACCCCACGATCACTGAGCAGAACGAGTCTTGAACCCGCCGTCGCCTCTCGCTCGAGTCTCTGCAGAACTCGCTTTGCGCCTTCAATTCCATCGGAAATCGGAAACGTGCAATCAATATCTTTAACCAACTGCAGCTTGTCCCGGATAAGTTCCAGCTGGCCGGAGTCCAGCAGCGGAGAAGGAAGCAACAGAGTATCGCCCAGATGAACCTCCAGCGACATCACATGGGCTTCGCGCAGCGGGTCGATCGGCGGATTCGTAACTTGCGCGAAGCGCTGCTTGCAATGCTCCCACAGCGGCCGCCGCATGTTCGACAGAAACGCCGGCGGGGCGTCGTCACCCATGCTCCATACCGCTTCCTGCTCATTTTGAACGAGCGGCTGAAACAGCAACCTGAACTGATCGTCGCTCCAGCCCAGCGCTGCTAAAACTTTCGTCGGCTCAGATGTCGAAGCGACAGACACTTGGTCGGAAGGATCAATCCGTACCGTCGCACGGTGGGAGACAAATTCACGCCATTCGCCAAGCTCTGGCGCGCTTCCAGGACGCAGAAATCTTCCCTTTGCCGGATCGACCACCAGCATTTCGCCGGGACCCAATCGCTGACGCTCAATCACGTTCTTGTCGTGCAAGTCCGCGATCCCCACCTCCGAACCTGCCACGAGCAAGCCGTCAGAGGTCAGCGTATAACGCAACGGGCGCAAGCCATTGCGGTCGAGCTTGGCGCCCACGGTAAATCCATCGGTAAAGATGAGTGCGGCGGGTCCATCCCACGGTTCCTGCTCCCGCGCGTGGGCGTCGAGAAAAGACTCAAAGTCCGAATGCGCGCCGGAATCACTTTCGCGCGCCGACGGCACCATGCGCCACATCGCAGCTGCCGGGTTGTAGCCTCTGCGTAAAAAGATTTCCAGACCATTGTCGAAGCTCGCAGAGTCGCTCACCTTCTGCTCAAGCAATCGTACGGTCGCCGGTAGCCCGAGTGTCTGGCGCAACGACACTTCTCTGGCGCGAAGCCATCGGCGATTCGCGCTGATCGTATTGATCTCGCCGTTATGGGCGACGAAACGGAATGGTTGCGCCAGCGACCAACTGGGGTTTGTGTTCGTCGAATAGCGCTGATGAAAGATCGCGAAAGGACTGACAAAATCCGGATTGCCCAGATCGGAATAAAACGCGGGCAATTGCTCGGGCGTCAACAATCCTTTGTAGGCCACGGTTCGCGAAGAAAGAGAACAGAAATATGTTCCGCTCGGAGCGACGGATTCTGCTTCCTTGCGGAAACCAAAGAGGTCCGCTTCCAGATCAGCGGATTCTTTCACCGGAGCAAAAAAGCATTGCTCGATGACGGGAAGAGTTTCCAAGGCACGTGGGCCAACAATCGAAGGATTGGTTGGCACAGGACGCCATCCCAACAATCGCAGCCCGCGACCTGCTGCCAGCGTGGCGATCAAGTCGCGCGTGACGTTCGCCTGCCTGCTGGGCAAGAAAACCATCCCTAGCGCATACAGGGATGGCAATTCAATCCCAGCTTCGCGCGCGCAACTTCGGACAAATTTATCCGGAATCGGCGTAAGCAGACCCGCTCCGTCGCCACTTCTCCCGTCCGCGTCCAAGCCACCGCGGTGGCCGAGCCGGCGCAACGCCTCAAGCGCGCGCTCCACCACCTCGCGCGAACCTGGGCTGCCAAGTTGCGCCACGAACCCCACACCGCAGGCATCGTGATCGACGGTTTCGAAACTCCGAGTCATCTTACATTGTGTACCCTCTGATGGGCAGGAAAGTACAATCAAGAATTTCGATGGCAGTGATGTATTTTTTAGGCAGGCCAGGATCTACCTGATCCCCTACACAGAAAGCATTCACCTTAGTGATTCAGAGGTTTCACTGTGGAAGTAATCCCGTGCGGAAGACCGCTCTGCAAAGCTTCTCTTAATGCCGTCTCCACCTGTTTCAGGTGGTCGCCCGCCAGCTTCTTCCGGTCTGCGGAGAGATAGAAAACATCGATGGCCATCTGTCCTTCGGTGTCGATGAGGGCAATTTCGATGTTGCACTTGTGATGGGCGAAGCAGGAAGCAACCGTGTACAAAAGCCCTGGACGGTCCTGCGCCACCACCTGCACCAGCGTGCTGTTCGAAGAGCACAGATTGTCAAACTCAATCGAGGTTTTTATCTTTACCCTAGGTGTGGCTTTCTTCTCCTCGGCTTGCATCCGGCTCTTCAGCATGCGCTCGAGATCCGCTTCTCCCGTCAAAACGTCGCTGATGCCGCGCTTGAAGCGCTCCCATTCCGAGAGATTCAGTTCAAGAGTTCGAAAGCGATCGGTGAAATAAAACGTGTCGACGACCGTTCCCGCCTGGTTCGAAAAGGCGTTCGCCTTCACAATGTTCATTCCCCACGCAGCCAGCGTTCCCGCTACGCGGCCGAAAAGAAAAGGACGGTCGTTCGTAACCAGCGTCAGTTCGAACCAGTGGCGGCCGCGCTTCAGGTCCAACTGGATGGGCTGCTTCCCCAGGCTCTCCGCCATTTCGAGATGATGAAGCACTTCATTCACCGCATAGGTTCTCAAGTAGCGCTGCGGGAATCCCTCCAGAAAAGCTTTTACTTTCTTGCCCGCGACTGGGGCTAGCGCACGCAAACGAGCGATCTTCTCGTCATCGAGATCGGCGCCGGGATGCAGTCGCTGATCCACGTTGCGATTGAGTTGATTCGCGGCCGCAATATAAAGCTGCCAGACATTCTCCGCTTTCCACGGAGTCAGCGCGTCGGGATTAACCGCCTTGATGTCTGCATAGGTGAACAGGCAAAGCATTTTCAGCCGCTCGGGAGTGCCCACTTTGTCCGCAAATGCGGCGACAGTCGGCGAATCGAAGATATCGCGGCGCAGAGCAGCTGACATTTCCAGATGATTACCAATCAGAAAAAGTACGGTGTCGCGCTCCGACGACTCCAGATCCAAACGCTCCAAGCATTGTTCCGCAATGAGCAGACTACCTTCCACGTGGTTCTCGGACTGCACGCCTTTGCCGGTGTCGTGCAGCAAGAGAGACAAGTAGAGCAATTCTGGCTGTTCTAGCTCATCCAGAATTCCGGCGTATTGCTTCTCCCACTCCGAGTGAGACTGCTGCAGCCGGTGCAGGCTCTCGATCGCCAGGAAAGAATGTTCGTCAACCGTGAAACGATGGTAGAAGTCGCGCACGACTAGCGAGTCGATCGCCTTCAATTCCGGCAGAAGCAGAGTCAGCAACCGTAGCGAATGCATCGCGCGCAGCGCCTGTGCTGCGTGCGGCTGAGCGAGAATTTCTCCCAAATAAAGCCAAAGCTCGGCTCCCCTCGGCGGCGTCGCCGCCAGCGAGGGCAACACTTGCTCAATCTTGTATTCCGTAGTCGTGCCCAGCCGCACATCATGATGGGCCACAAAATGAAATAGGCGGAGCAACACTTCCGGATCTTGCAGCACGGACGCTTGGCGCAGGAAAACCAGGCCATCGACCACCGAGAAATCCGCATCCGAAACGCGCGCCCGCAAATTATGGAAATGTCGCGAAAGCGAAGACCACGCCGCAGGAATTTCTTCCAGCAATTGCGTCGCAGTGCGATGCACCGAACGCGCATGGCTGAAATAAATACGCATCCAATCAGCGGGGGCGAGTTCGTGAGCGTCATAAACTCCGATGCCGCGTTTGGCCGCTTCTTCTTGCGCTTCCCAGGACAGCATATTGTCGTCGCGGCCGTAACGAAGATGCAGGAAGCACCGAACCGACATCAGAAAATCGAGCGCAGGCTCGAACTGTTTACGCGCCGACGACGATAACAGCGACTTCGGATCGGGCCAGTCGTGCAGCTTTTCCATGGACGAGAGCAGGCTGAGCCAAAGCGCGACATTGCAATCCCGCAGGCCCCCAGGAGTGTCCTTAACGTCGGGCTCAAGATGGAAGATGGTGTTGCCAAATTTTTCATAGCGTTTGCGCGTGACGTCAGCCAGTCGCTGCACCAGAGGCTGCGTTTCGCGGATCATTAACTTTGGGATGACTTTGTCGTGCAAACGCGTGAACAGATCGCGATCGCCAGCAAGGTAGCGGCAGTCAAGGAGAGAGATAGCAAACTCGACATTGGCGGGATCGAAGCGGTCGCATTCTGACAGAACGCGGGTGGCCGGACTCACTTTCAGGCGCAAGTCCCACAAGCCCTGCGAAAAGCCGCGAACCTGATCCTTGGAAGCCTCTTCGGTTTCGTGGTCAGCGTGAAGAAAAAGCAGATCGATATCAGAGTGCGGAAAAAGCCAACTGCGTCCGAATCCGCCCAAGGCGACAAGGGCAAACCTCTGTGGACCTTGCTCCTCTGGGCAAATGACTTCTTTCCAAAGATGATGAGCAATCTTTTCTACCAGCGCAGTGCGCTGCGAAATGGCCGCCCGGCCGTTGCCCGTAGCAGCAAAATCTTCCCGGATCCGCGCCGATTCTGTTGTGTAGAGGTCCCGTAGTTCGCTGCTTAACGAGCCTGCCGTGGTCATAGCGTTTGATCCGGTCCGAACCTCACGCACTTAGCAGCGTTCTTGTGGCTTGGGGGATGTTGAGTCGATCTAAGCTCCTAGCTCTTGCCGTTTCACAGCGCATCTTCTCCGCGTTCATCATTGCGGATGCGGATGATCTCATCGATGCGCGAAAGAAAAATCTTTCCGTCACCGATTTTGCCGGTGCGAGCGGCTGCAGAAATTGCCTGCACGACTTTCTCAACCATCGGCTCGGCGACGACCAATTCGAGCTTGATCTTGGGAATAAGATCGACGGTGTATTCCCGGCCGCGGTAGAACTCGGTGTGTCCCTTCTGTCTGCCATGGCCGCGAGCCTCGAGGACGGTCATGCCTTCGATACCAATCTCGTGCAGCGAATTCTTTACGCTTTCCAGCTTGGAGACTTGGATGATTGCTTCGACTTTGGTCATCGTGATTCGTATCAATCCTACGCCAAAATCTCTGAAGCTGGAATCATCGTTATTAGTTCTCGTTCTGCTGCAGGATCGCGGACTCGAATTTCATCGCACTCGTCGGCCGGCTCACGGGTTCTTCTTCCAGACCAGCCGGTGTTCCGGCGGAAGAAATGACATATTCCGGATACGCGGAAATCCCATGTTCATGCAAATCTAAACCGTAAAGCTCTCCTTCGCGCGAGACCCGCAGTGTGCCGGTTGCATTTACCAGATACATGACGGCGTAGGCAACCGCGAAAGTAGTCGTCGTGATAATCAAACTCCCGAGCGCCTGTGCAATCAGCAGCTGCGTGCCGCCTCCGTAGAGCAAACCCTTGAGCGCCGCTGAATTGTCTGGCGCGACGGGGCCGGTCGATCCATACTTGCCGCATGCAAATAGACCTAGCGAAAGCGTTCCCCAAATGCCGCAGATGCCATGCACAGGCACCGCGCCGATGGGATCATCAATGCGCAGCCACTCCAGCAACTCGACGCCCGCAACCACCACAACGCCAGCCACGCCCCCGAGAAGAATCGCTCCCGTCGGACTCACCCAGTAGCACGGACAAGTGATGGCTACTAACCCGGCGAGAAATCCGTTGATCGTGAAACTCACATCCCACTTCTTACTCGGGATGTACGCGTAAAGCATCGCCGTCAGTCCGGCCGCGCAGGCAGCCAGCGTGGTATTCGTTGCCACTCGGCCGATGCCTTCGAAATCCATTGCGGAAAGCGTGCTTCCGGGGTTGAAACCATACCAGCCGAACCACAGCAACAGGCCGCCGGTGGCGGCGATGGTTAAGTCATGAGGCAGCATTGGACCGCCGCCGTCGCGCTTGAATTTGCGTCCCAGCCGCGGCCCTAGAACGATGGAGCCAGCCAGCGCGATGACGCCTCCGATCGTATGCACAACCGTGGATCCCGCGAAATCGTGAAAGCCGATCCCCAAGGAAGGAAAAAAGTGCCCTTCGCTGCCCATCAGGGCCAGGAAACCATCAGGCCCCCAAGCCCAGTGACCGATAATCGGATAAATGAAACCGGAAACGGCGACGCTGTACAGAAGGTCGCCAACGAATCCAGTGCGGCCGATCATTGCTCCCGATGTGATCGTCGAACAGGTGTCAGCGAAGGCAAACTGAAAAAGCCAGAATGCCAGAAACGCGACGCCGGTACTTTCGTAGGTTGCGGGAACGTCTTTCAGGAAAAACCAGTGATAGCCGATGAAGCCATTGCCGTGACTGAACATGAACGAGAAGCCGAAGGCCCAGAAGAGCAAGCCGCACAGGCAGGTGTCGACGATGCATTCCATCAGGACGTTCACGGTTTCGCGGGAGCGGCAGAAACCGGCCTCCAGCATGGTGAATCCGACCTGCATTCCGAAAACGAGGAACGCCGCGATCAGGGTCCAAACGGTGTTAATCGGATTGACGATGTCCGCAGCTTTGACCACGGCGTCAGCCGCATAGACGCGTCCGAAGAACAGACCTGAAACGACGGTGATGAAGAGCAGGGCCACCGCAACGCCGACGGCCTTCCCGAGAAATAACAGCTTTCCGTAGCGTTGCCATTCCGGATCTCGCAACCGAACGGCCAAACGGGAGAATCTCTCGCCTAGAGACAGTTTCTTCCGGCTCTGCGGAACAGCACGCATCACATCGCTCCTTGACAGGGCTATTGGGGGAACCGCATTTCACAAGCACTGCTCACGTTCTACCCGAACCGCTCCTCCGCGGGTAAACTCGGCGACTGCGTGGCCGATCAGCACGACAGTAAAAGACCAATCCAGCCAGCGTCCAATGCATAGTTCTTATCACAAGCATCTGAAATATCTCTGCAATTTAAATTTATGGCGGGCATAAAGGAGATTTATTCGGGCTTGATGGAACACAAGAATCAGTCTGAACGATGACGGGAAGGCCGCCAAGTTAAGCTGGGGCGAACCGGCGAGTAACTAACGAAGATTAAGCGACAACCACGGCGTGGTCGTCAGACGATCCAGTTCTGGCGAGCCACGCCGCCACTCACATGCTACAAGCCGCTACCAGATGGGCTTGCCGTCTTTGTCACGGAAGACGAAGGTTTCACTGCCGCGGGTGACTTCCCGTGCGAAAATCGTTTCCACACCTTCAAACTGGACCTTCGTACCAACCACCGTGACTTCATCGCCCTTGTTAAAGACCAGGTCGTAGGTTCGCACAAACTTCGTGCTGGCGAGGTGGACCTCGATCGTCTTGTCAGGAGCGAGCTGCAAGATCAGGTGCGAACCCATGCCACCGCTCATCGGGCACTGACGGTCTCTTACTTCTTCCACCGTTCCTTTGAACGTGGCTTCGGCCGCCGGATCATACTTCGGAACTGAAACGCCTGGAGCGGACTTCTGCCCCACAGTCGTCAAAGGTATGGTGAGGGCTAGCGCTACAACGGTGAAGATCAGAATGATTCGTGAGGTTTTCATAGCCACCTCCTGCTGAACATCTAACTTCTGATCTAAGTGTGGCCTCGTTTCGCCCCGCCCGCTGTGACCACCATCACAGGGCGCTGTGAGGACAGTCAGACGCGGGAGGAATGTGGAAGGAAACCAAGGTGTATCATGTCGGGTTGCCAGAGCTAGACAATAAAGAAGCTCTGGCCTTGGAAAGGTCAATCATGAAAGGTGACGCAAAGGTCATTGCGGTACTGAACCAGGTGTTGAAGGCGGAGCTGACGGCAATCAATCAATACTTCCTGCACGCGGAGATGTGCGAGAACTGGGGCTATGAGCGGATGGCCAAGCACACCCGCGCCGAGTCGATCGAGGAAATGACCCATGCGGAAAAGCTGATGGAGCGGATTCTGCTGCTCGACGGCGCTCCCAACATGACCGACTATTTCAAGATCAATATCGGCCAGACTGTAGGGGATCAGCTCAAGAACGATCTTCAACTGGAATACGACGCGGTCAAGCGCCTGAATGACGGAATCGAAACCGCCGTGAAGGCCGGAGACAACGGTTCGCGCGAACTGCTGGAAAAGATTTTGAAGGATGAAGAACACCACGTCGACTGGCTGGAAGGCCAACTCCACGCCATCAGCGAGATGGGCATGGAGAACTACCTGGCGCAACAACTTCACAAAGGCGAAGAGGAAGATGGCTAACCGCGACGACGACGGGTTCCGTCTTCATCAGTGCTGTCCCGGCTCGCAACTCGGGCGACGTGTGACCTTGCTCGCACTCACCAGTGACTCATGTCACAGCCACTTGGCTTAGCTTTCCTCACAATACCGTAAGTAAGCCATGGGGAAACATGTTCAACATTCTGCACGCTGAGTTTCTGGCGCCGGGGATCAAGCGTTTCGTGATCGAGGCGCCACGCATTGCACACAAGCAAAAACCCGGACAGTTCGTCATCCTGCGGCTGTATGAGCAGGGTGAACGCATTCCTATCACCATCGAAAGCTCCGATCCCGAGCGCGGAACGATTGGCATTGTGGTGCAGTCGATCGGCAAAACCACCCACCTGCTCAATTCGCTGAATACTGGCGATAGCATTCTGAATGTGGTCGGGCCGCTGGGAAAACCCTCGGAAATCCAAAAATTCGGCACCGTCGTCGTGATAGGTGGTGGAGTAGGCACAGCCATGGCTCTGCCGACAGTCGTGGCGTTGAAGGGGGCCGGCAATCGCGTGATCTCCATCGTCGGCGCACGCAATAAAGAGCTGGTCATTCTGGAGCGCGAACTGCGCGAGGTCAGCGATGCGCTGATGATTACGACCGACGATGGAAGCTATGCCGATAAAGGCTTCGTCACCGACAAGCTGCGGCAATTGATCGAAAACGGCACACGCATCGACCTGGTGCTGGCGATCGGTCCCATCCCAATGATGAGAGCCGTGGCGGAGATGACGCGGAAAGAGCACATCCGCACCGTCGTCAGCCTCAATCCGATCATGATCGACGGCACTGGCATGTGCGGCGGCTGCCGCGTTCTGGTCGACGGAAAGAGTGAGTTTGCCTGCGTCGACGGCCCAGAGTTCGACGCGCACCGCGTGAATTTCGCCGTGCTGGTGCAGCGTAATTCCATGTACCGGACCGCCGAACAAAGGTCGATGCAAGAATTCCAGTGCAAGACCGGGTCGCAGCTCGAGGCCGTTGCTGCGGGCGCATACGCGGTCGAAGGAGGCACTCGATGACGCAAACTACGAAACCGCCGTCGCTGAATGTTCTGCCCCTGAAAGAGCGAATGAAAGTGCCCCGGCAGCACATGCTGGAGCAGCCTCCGCTGTTGCGTGCCACGAACTTCACCGAAGTGAACCTCGGCTATTCCGAAGAGCTAGCGCGGCAGGAAGCGTTGCGTTGCCTGGAGTGCGCCAAGCCACAATGCACAAATGATTGTCCTGTGGGCGTCAAGGTGAAAGATTTCGTGCAGTTGATCGTGGCCGGCGACTTCCTGGGCGCAGCCGCGAAAATCCGCGAAGACAATGTGCTCCCAGCCATTACTGGCCGGGTTTGCCCGCAGGAAGATCACTGCGAAGGTGGCTGTTTGATGGGCAAGAAAGTTCAGCCGCTCGGGATTGGATATCTCGAACGCTTCGTCGCGGACTACGAGCGGCGCCATCTGGATATCAGCAACCTGCCTAAAGCTCCATCAACGGGGAAGAAAGTCGCTATTGTGGGCAGCGGTCCCTCCGGCCTGACTGCGGCTGGTGATCTCGTTCAGAAAGGGCACCAGGTCCACGTATTCGAGGCGCTGCACACTCCGGGCGGCGTTCTGGTGTACGGCATTCCGGAGTTCCGTTTGCCCAAGCAAATCATTCGCGAGCAGATTGATTACATGCGCGCCATGGGTGTGGAGTTTGAAACCGACGTGGTTGTCGGAAAGACCGTCACTCTCGACGAATTGCTCGAAGAAGAGGGTTACGACGCTGTGTTCATTGGCACAGGCGCGGGGTTGCCGCAGTTCATGAATATCCCCGGCGAACACCTGAACGGAGTTTACTCGGCCAACGAGTTCTTGACCCGCATCAACCTGATGCACGCTTACGAATTTCCCAGATATGACGAGCCCATGCTCGATCTCCACGGCAAGAATGTGGCCGTGATTGGCGGGGGAAACACGGCGCTAGACGCGATCCGCTCGGCGCTGCGGTTGGGCGCAAGCAAGGCATACGTCATTTATCGCCGCAGCGAGGCTGAGATGCCGGCGCGCAAAGAGGAAGTGAAGCATGCCCAGCAAGAAGGCATCAAGTTTCGCGTCCTGACCAATCCCATCGAATTTCTGTCGGACGGCACAGGTTGGCTGAATGCAGTCCGCTGCATGCGCATGGAACTTGGCGAAGCCGATGCTTCTGGACGCAGGCGACCGGTTGCGGTCGACGGTTCGGAGTTCGAAATACCTCTGTCGGTTGCCGTCATCGCGATCGGCACGGGCGCGAATCCGCTGATCCAGAGCACCACGCCAGGTCTGAACACCAATAAACGGAACTACATCGAAGCTGACGTAATGACGCAGCGTACGTCGCGCAAAGGTGTTTTTGCGGGCGGAGACATTGTCACCGGAAGCGCGACCGTGATCCTGGCCATGGGAGCCGGACGGCGCGCAGCGAAATCGATCCACGACTACTTGACGTCAGCAGAGTGGTAGGAACCTGATGTGATCGGGCTCACAAAGACGAGTGCTTAAGCTCACCGCTGGAAGTTCGCAGTAGCTTTCTAATCGCAATTGACCGGTTGCGCGGCGGCCGCAAGACACGAATTTTCGCGCCGGGAGTTCGTCATGAACGACCAAGATCTTCTCAGGTGTCCATTGCTCCAGGGCCTCGACCGAATGCACCGGGCCGAACTCATTGGCCTGCTGAACGACAGCGGCGTCCGCGAAAAGCTGGAGAAGTGTTTGGCCGAACACAACAGCGCCGCGGAATCCGCGGGGCAGCCCTTAACCGCGTGTGGCAGCGAAAAGCAGCCTGGGGATTTTGAAAAGCAAGTTCATAGCTGGAACCCGCAACGCTCCCCTTGGAACCGAAGTCTCAAAGAGTAATGCAAGGGCACGGAAGACACGGAAACAGTAAGGCTTCCGCTGCCCGTGTGATCTACATCACAAACAGTTGTGCCTTCTGTCATAGCCGGAATGGCGGTTAGAAGTCGATGATGGGATCAGTCAAGGAGGGGCGCCGATGATGCTAGCGTATCGACTTCTCCGGTTGGTCGAAAACCACTCTGAGGCTCTGGCGGCAGGGCTCCTCGAAAAGACACAAAGCTCCCCATTGCTCCCCGGCTACCGCAATGTCCCGCCCGGGGAACTCGAGCAGCGGGTGTACGAAATCTATCGTCACCTGGCAGATTGGCTCTTGGGTAAGAGCGAGCTGGACGTCGAAAAGCGCTACACAGAAATTGGCGCCAAGCGCGCCCAGCAAAATGTGCCCCTAAGTGAGCTTATCTGGGCGATTATCCTAACCAAGAAGAACCTTTGGGACTTCCTGAAAAAAGAGGCGGTTCTGGACCGTCCGGCGGAGATCTCCGGCGAACTCGCAGTTGAGGAGTTGCTGGATCAATTCTTTGACCATGCCATCTATTACGCGGCGGTCGGTTATGAGCGAACTGGTGTGTCTGAGCCGCTGCGCAAGGTGAGAGCAGCTGGATAGGGAGAGAAGAATGCCTTGGGAACTTGAATACGAGAAGAAGTTGCGGACGGCCGACGAGGCGCTGCGCTGTGTGCAATCGGGGATGCGCGTCTACATTCAGCCCGGCTGCGCTGAGCCTGAGACCCTGGTAGAGGCCCTGATACGCCGCGCTCCTGAAGTGCAGGATGTGGAAATCGTTCACATGATGACCATGGGACCGGCTCCCTACGTGGCTCCAGAGATGGCTGGGCACTTCCGGCATAACGCCATGTTTATCGGGGGCAACGTGCGCGAAGCTATCAACGAAGGCCGCGCCGACTACACACCCATCTACCTGAGTGAAATTGAAGAATTGTTCGAGAGCGGGGCCATGCCGATTGACGTGGCCCTGCTGGAGCTCTCTCCTCCTGACTGTCACGGCTTTTGCAGCTTCGGCGTTGGCGTGGACACGACGCTCACTGCGGCGAGATGTGCCCGCTACGTGGTTGCGCAGATCAATGATCAGATGCCCCGCACCTACGGAGACAGCTTCATCCATGTGACGGATCTGGATGCCATCGTGGATTCCTCACGCCCGCTGTGCGCAATGAAGCAACCGCTAATCACCGACATGCACAGGACCATCGCCCGCAACGTCGCAGGCTTGATCGAAGACGGAGCGGTGTTGCAGACCGGCATCGGTGGAATCCCCGACGCCGTACTGCCATTGCTGATGGATCGCAAAGATCTCGCGATTCACAGCGAGCTGGTTTCCAACGGCGTGATTCCTCTGATCGAAGCCGGCGTTATTACTGGTGCGCGCAAGAACTTCAAGCCGCGGAAGATCATCCTGGGATTTGCCATCGGCACGAAACAGTTGTTCGATTTCGTAGACAATAATCCGATCTTCGAGTTCCACCCCACGGCCTATACCAACGATCCGGCGCTGATCGCGCGCAATGACAATATGGTCGCCATCAACTCGGCGCTGCAGATCGATCTTACCGGACAAGTCTGTTCCGATTCCATCGGTACACGGTTTTATAGTGGCATCGGCGGACAGGTTGATTTTCTGCTGGGTGCGGGACGCTCCAAGGGCGGGAAGTCGATTATCGCGATTTCGTCTACGGCAAAAGACGGCGGGATCTCGCGGATCGTCCCCATGCTGAGCCCCGGCGCGGGAGTAGTTACGTCCCGAGGGCTGATCCGTCACGTCGTCACCGAATACGGCGTGGCCTATCTGCATGGCAAGACCATACGGCAACGGGCGCAGGCGCTGATCGACATTTCACATCCCAAGTTTCGGGAAGAACTTTATCAATTCTGCGAGAAAACCGGGTGGCTGCAGCGGCCCATAGCGGAGACGGCAACGAGGTGAATCATGGCAGGGCAAGCGCGCGGTAAGGTCACGGTCGATGTCGAGGAATGCAAGGGATGCGGGCTGTGCGTGGAGTCCTGTCCGCCTAAGTGTCTGGAACTGACGCCGGAGTTGAGTCCTTACGGAGTTCATCCGGCACGCTACGCCGGACACGACTGCAGCGGATGTGGAATCTGTTTTTATTGCTGCCCAGAGCCGGGCGCGATTACGGTCTGCCGGATAAAGGCTAAAGGAAAGACATTCGCGGCGGCGCAAGGAGGCGAACATGCGGCAGCTCTGTAAGGGAAATGTAGCTGTAGTAAAGGGCGCAATCCTCGCCGGATGCCGCGGGTATTACGGATATCCGATCACCCCGGCCAGCGAAATCGCCGAGGCTGCCGCGCTCTACTTCCCGCAAGTGGGAGGAACTTTTCTGCAAGCGGAGAGCGAAGTCGCCGCCATCAACATGGTCTATGGCGCTGCGGCGGCCGGAGTTCGCGTTATGACTGCGTCTTCGGGACCCGGCCTCAGCCTGATGCAGGAAGGTATGTCCTACCTAGCCGGCGCGGAATTGCCGTGCGTCATCGTCGATGTAATGCGCGGCGGTCCTGGCCTGGGCAACATCGCCCCGGAACAAAGCGATTATTTCGCCATGGTAAAGGGCGGCGGCCACGGCAACTATCGCAATATCGTACTGGCTCCTGCATCGGTGCAGGAGATGGTCGAGCTCACCATGCTGGCATTCGATCTCGCCGACAAATACCGCAATCCGGCAGTCGTGCTGGCTGACGGCTTTATCGGGCAAATGATGGAGCCACTCGATCTCGAATATCGCGAGATTCAACCCCCCGAAAAAATCTGGGCTGTAAAAGGAACGCCAGAGACACGGGCCAACCTGGTCAGTTCCATTTATCTCGAAACCGACGAATTGGAAGAGCACCAACGCCGAATGGAAGCCAAATATATCCGCGCCCAGGAAGCCGAGCCACGCTGCGAGCTCTACCACACCGATGACGCCGACGTCCTGCTGGTTGGGTATGGCATTGTATCCCGTGTGTTGTTGTCTACGGTCGAAGCGCTGCGCAAGGACGGCGTGAAAGCAGGTCTGTTCCGGCCCATCACTTTGTGGCCTTATCCCTCGAAGGCGCTCGAGAAAGCGGCAGCTAAGGTGGAAAAAGTGCTGGTCGTCGAATTGAGCAACGGACAAATGGTAGAAGATGTGCGCCTGGCACTGAACCGCAGGGTGCGGGTGGAATTCTACGGGCGGGTAGGCGGCAACGTGCCCTCGGTCGCAGAACTGCAACAACAAATCATGGACCGCATGGCCGTAGCAGTGTGAGGACAACGAAAATGGCAAACGAGAGCGTGATCAGCGTGGATCCTGAGATTAAATCCGAAGCCAGCCCTGAAGTTGAACCCAAGCACAATGACGAATACGAAACAGTTCACTCCAGGTCACCGCTGTTCTATGACCTGTACGAACGCAAGTCAGAACTGAAGCACCAGACCCACTATTGTCCCGGCTGCGGGCATGGAGTTGCCCATAAGCTGATCGCCGAAGCATTGCAGGAACTCGGGCTGCAGGATCAGACGATCTTCGTGAGTCCGGTCGGCTGCTCGGTATTCGCCTACTACTATTTCGACGTGGGCAACGTGCAGGTCGCGCATGGCCGCGCACCGGCTTCGGCCACCGGAATCAAACGATCCTGTCCAGACAAGATCGTCATTTCCTACCAGGGAGACGGCGACCTGGCGGCAATCGGCACTGCCGAAATCGTGCACGCTGCGAATCGCGGAGAAAAGATCACCGTCTTCTTCGTGAACAATGGAATCTACGGGATGACTGGCGGGCAGATGGCGCCCACCACGCTCGTCGGGCAGAAAAGCACCACTTCTCCCTGGGGACGGCGACCGTCGAATGAAGGCTTCCCGCTGCACATGGCGGAACTGCTCTCAACGCTGGAAGCGCCGGCGTACGTCGAACGCGTTGCGCTTTCGGACAACAAAAATATTATGAAAGCGCGGCGGGCAATTCGCAAAGCGCTCGAAATCCAGCGCGATGGCGCAGGTTTTTCATTTGTCGAAATCCTTTCACCGTGCCCAACAATCTGGGGCAAAGATCCGGTAGAAGCGCGGCGCTGGGTTCTCGAGAAGATGATTCCAACCTTTCCGCTGAGTGTTTTCCGTGATCGCCGGCCGGAAATGCCCGCAGGTAATGAGCCTCCTCAACGGCCGGTTGCCGATGTGCTTGAGATCACTCCAAAAGCGGAGACGCGCGACAAACCGAAACACGCCCATCACTTCAAAGACGTGAAAATCAAAATCGCCGGCCTCGGCGGACAGGGCGTGCTGCTGCTGGGCCAACTTCTCATTGAAATGGGCATGCGCGAAGCGCTGGAAGTGAGCTGGCTGCCGTCCTATGGGCCGGAGATGCGTTCGGGCAGCGCGCACTGCCACGTGTGCCTGTCCAAAGAACGGATCGGGTCGCCCCTGGTCTCCCACCCCGATGTGCTGGTGGCCATGAATGAGTTCTCGCTGCGCAAGTTTGCGCACGAGGTCGCGAGCGGTGGGACCATCCTGTACAGCGGTAGTAGCCTTCCTGCCGACTTTGCCGCGCCAGGAGTGCAGGTGTTCGCGATCCCAGCGGCGGAGATCGCCGACAGACTCGGCTCGACCAAGGCCGCCAACATCGTAATGTTGGGCGCGCTATTGGAAGAGACCGAGTGTCTCGCACCCGGAACCGCATTCGGCGTGCTCGAAGACAAGGTGAAAAAACTGGATCTGCTGGAAGTGGATCGGAAAGCTCTCACTGCGGGCCGATTGTTTATCGACGATCAGGCGCACATTGGTGCCGTCAGTCAGCCGGACGGCTTCGCTTAGGCTCGCAGACAGCAAGCCTGACTGGCTTTTGAGGCCGGTTTTCTCATCCAACCGTAAGGCGCTCTCGGACGCTCTCCTCTGTCGCCGCACTTTCCGCGCGCGGTTTATCGAACTTCGGGCTAGAAGACGGGGCGACGTCAGAGGTTACAGCGTATGGGTAGCGACGTCTGGCCGGATGTTCCGCCGCCGAACGTTCCATGATTACAGCCACCACCAGCAGAATCCCGATGGTGCCAAAAATGATCAGAGCGAGCAAAGCCATTATTAGGATTGGCATAAGTCCACCTCGCTGCCCAGATTGTCTCTCTCGCTTGCATAGGGCGCGGTGACCGCAGTCACCTGTCGGCGTGACCTGGGATCAACGCCGAGCTACCGAAACAGGCCAAACAATCAGCAAAAATCACGGTTGAGGGTGACCTGGATCACTGCGCCCGTTCCCTCTAAGCGTTGAAACTCTCGATAGGCGGCGATTAGCGCTGCTGAGTTCTCTTACATCCAGTTGTTGGAGGATTGGATCAGTGGTTACTTTCGCAACATCCGCAGGAGCGCGAAAAGAGCTGCTAATTCTATCGAGCTGCAAACTTTACAAGGAGAAAACGAAATCATGAAGACTACGAAGCTGGTAATGCTGGTGATGACAATTGCGGTAGCCCTTTTCATCCTGATCCCTAATCTGTCCTGGGCCGCCGATGACGGAGCCACGATCTACAAAGCGAAATGCGCAGCCTGCCACGGTGCGGATGCAGCGGGCAAGCCCGCAGCCAAAATCCCCAGCCTGGTTTCTGACGAGTTGAAGAAGGCATCCGATGACGAGTTTGCCAAGGACGTTGCGGAGAAGCCGAAGCATCCCGCGACGATCAAGAGTTTGGCGCCGGACCAGGTGAAGATGGTTGTGACCTACATTCGTACTCTGCAGAAGTAAGCATCGGCTGTTCCTATGAGCGCACCGCCGCTGCAGCGCGACATATTATCGGGCAGCGGTGAAGAAGGCGGCAGGACGAGTATGAAGATGTCCGGCTCAATTCGGCGGACCGAAGGGAAAACCGGGCCATCCGTCGTGAACCGGAAATCCCCTCCCATGTTCGCCTTCCATGGAACAGCCCTCCCGGGTCCGGGTGCACACCTCTCCGGACCAGATTTTTTCTTTGCAGTCGGTTTGCCGAAGGTGTTCTGTGCGGTTCCCAAGCCCGTTCTGTTCCCGCATTCGTTTACTTCGTACTTTGTTCCACCGGAACGGAGGTCGCACTTGGGAGTGAGGAGCAATTTTCATGAGCAAGGCCCTGCTTTATGACGCCACGATATGTATCGGTTGCAAGCAGTGTGAAGGCGCCTGCGCGCAGCAGAACAAGCTACGGTATGACGACACTGTAGCTGCGGAGTCGGTGCAATCCGAACACAAGTACACCGTCGTCCTGACCAAGGACGACAAATTCATGCGCCGGCTATGCATGCATTGTGAGCACCCCGCCTGCGCTTCGGTTTGTCCGGTTGGAGCCTTCCACAAAACAAAAGAAGGTCCGGTCGTATACGACGTCTGGAAGTGCATTGGCTGCCGGTATTGCATGACTGCCTGCACGTTTGCCCAGCCGAAGTACGAGTGGCATTCGCTGAACCCTCGAGTACGCAAATGTATTATGTGCCCCGACCGCGTGCTCGCCGGCAAGCAGACGGCGTGCGCTGAGATCTGTCCGACGGGCGCCACTAAGTTCGGAGACCGCGACGACCTAATTAAGGAAGCGCAGGACCGTATCCGTCAAAATCCATCCACCTACCAGCCTCGCATCTACGGCCTTAACGAGGTTGGGGGAACCTGCGTCCTCATTCTTTCCAGCGTCAACGTTGAAGAGTACGGCTATCCCGCTTCCGCAAGAATCGGCACGACGCCGATGCCGGAATACACCGGGCGAGTGATGGAAAAAGTTCCAGACTTCATTCCCGTGTGGTCGTTGGTCCTGGGAGGCATTTATTGGATTTCGCATCGCCGCGAAGAAGTAGCCGCCGCGGAAGCAGAAGATAAAAACGGGAGCAAGCAATGAAGATCAAGCTGACCTTCTGGCGAATCGTATTCCTTGTAATCATGGTTCTGGGCGTGTATTCCGCCTTCATTCGCTATTTTTACGGCTTGGGTGCGGTTTCAAACATGAGCGATCAGTTTCCCTGGGGACTCTGGATCGGCTTCGACTGCCTGTGCGGAGTCATGCTGGCGGCGGGCGGTTTCTGCATCGTTGGGGCGGTCTACCTGTTCAACGTGGAGCGCCTGCACAGCGTTGTGCGGCCTGCCGTGTTGACCGCGTTCTTGGGCTATTTGCTTTTCATTGTTGGGCTGCTGTTCGATCTTGGCCGCCCCTGGTACATCTGGCATCAACTCATCTACATGAACCCGCACTCGGTCATGTTTGAGGTGGGCATGTGCGTGATGGCCTATACCACGGTGCTCTTCTTCGAATTTCTTCCCAACGTGTTGGAGCGCTTCAAGCTGACGACTCCCATCAAGTGGATTAAGAAAATCTACGCTGTGCTGGTCGTCCTGGGCATTCTGCTTTCTACGCTGCACCAAAGTTCGCTCGGATCACTCTACCTGATCATGCCCAGCAAGCTGCATCCCTTCTGGTACACGCCGGCGCTGCCTTTTCTCTTCTTCGGATCGGCGATTGCCGTTGGTTTGGCCATGACCATCTTCGAATCCACGCAGAGTGCGAAAGCCTTCGGCCGTCATCTTGAGCTGCCGGTTCTGGTCGAACTCGGCGGAGCTTTGCTGGTTGCTCTCTGGGTCAATGCTCTGCTGCGCTTCGAAGATTACTTTCATCGTGGCATGCTGCGCCAAATCGTTGAGCCCAGCTACGAAGCATATTTTCTGTGGCTCGAATTGATGCTGGCCTTTGTAATTCCAATCATCATGCTCAGCTTTAAGAAGGTCAGGCTTTCACCAAATGGCTTGTATCTGGCCTCGATCATCAGCCTGCTCGGATTCATTACCAACCGGCTCAATGTCAGCCTAACCGGCTTTGAGACTTACGTCGGGCACCACTACCTGCCGAAGTGGACGGAGTTTTCCGTAACCCTGATGATCATCGCGATGGGCTTCGCCCTGTTCGGATTGGCCGTGAAGTACCTGCCCATCTATCCCGAGGAAGCACCTGCCCTGGAGCCGCGTCTGCGGGCCGAAACCGGGCCATTGGTTGCAACAGCGGTATTAGGCCATGCGGGAGATTGAGCCAACTCGCTTCGATCTGAAATGGAAGCAGCTGACGAACAGCATCAGCGCAAAGTTGATCGGGTCTCTGTTGGCAGTCATGGTCGTGATCTTCGGGTTGCTCGGATATTTGAATATCCGCCTGCATCGCCAGCACCTGGAAGCGGCCACACTGGCCAGTGCCGAGCGCGTAAGCGATGTAATCAAGCGCAGCACCACGTATTACATGCTGCGCAACGATCGCGAGGGACTCTACCACTCGATTCAAACCATCGCCGACGAACCTGGCATGATCAAGGTCCGCATTTTTGATCGAGAGGGGACGATCAGCTACTCGACTGATCCGGCGGAAGTCAGCCATGTCCTCGACAAAACCGCCGAGGCCTGCTACGGCTGCCATACCCAATCGCAGCCGCTGGCGCGCCTGGATCGCCCTGACCGCTTTCGCATTTACCGCAACGGTGTCGGGCAACGGGTGCTCGGAATTATCACTCCCATTGAAAATCAACTTGCTTGCTCGAACGCCGCGTGCCATGCGCATCCCGACAGCCAACAAGTTCTGGGCGTGCTCGACGTAAATCTTTCACTCGCCAAAACGGATGTGCAACTCGCGGAAAGCAGCGCCCGCATGCTCTCTTACACCACGGGGGCAATGCTGATTGTTGCGGCGTTCAGTTGGTCATTCGTGTGGCGCGTGGTCGGCAAGCCCATTAAGGCGCTTAAGAACGGGACCGAACATCTTTCCCGTGGAGAGCTCGGTTACCAAATCGAGGAACGGTCTCACGACGAAGTGGGCAACCTGGCTCATTCCTTCAATGGCATGAGTCTGCAGTTGCGCGCAGCCAACGAAGAAATCGTTACCTGGACGAAGACGCTCGAAGATCGTGTCGAGCTGAAGACGAACGAGCTCAAGCGTGCCCACGATCACGTTCTCCACGTGGAAAAGATGGCTTCCATCGGCAAGATGGCGGCGGTTGTAGCGCACGAGGTGAACAACCCGCTCTCCGGAATTCTCACCTACGCCAAGCTGATTCGGAAATGGGTTGCGTCGGGCCAGGCCGAACATGAAAAACGCGAAGACGCCATGCAATGCCTGGAATTAGTTGCCGCGGAAAGCCGACGCTGCGGGGACCTGGTCAAGAACTTGCTGACTCTTTCGCGGACTGCGCCCATGAATGTGCAGTGCACCGACCTCTATGCCGTGATTGATCGCTGCCTGCTGTTGGTGCGGCATCAATTTGAACTGGCCGGAATTCAGTTGCAACCGAATCTCGCAGATGATCTGCCGCGTGTTCCCTGCGACCCTGCGCAGATGGAGCAAGTCTTCCTGGCACTGATCATGAATGCAATCGATGCCATGCCGAGAGGCGGAAATCTCTGGATCGAGGCGCGGCTGAGCCACGATGAAACTGAGATCAATATCCGGGTGCGTGACGACGGAGCCGGCATCGCTCCCGATATTCTGCCGCAGATCTTCGAACCATTTCTGACCACGAAAGAAACTGGGCACGGAGTCGGGCTGGGCCTGGCCATCAGTCGCGGCATCGTAGAGCGGCATAACGGCCGCATCGAAGTCGAGTCCGAACTGGGCCGGGGCACAACCTTTACCGTCACTCTGCCGGCTCAAGAGAATCAGGCTCCGCTGGCAGCCGTTGGCGACCGGGATGTCGTGATGAAGTGAGGTGATTGACTTGAACACTCAAGGAAAACTGCTGATTGTCGACGACGAACTGAGCGTGCGTGACTCGCTCGCCAAATGGTTTCGCGAAGAAGGCTACGAAGTAACTGCGGTTGAAAACGCGAGCGACGCACTCACCCGACTGGCGGAACAACGCTGGGATGCGGCACTCGTCGATATAAAGATGCACGGCACCGATGGAATCGAACTGCAGCGCCGCATGCACGAAGTCGATCCGGACCTCATTGTGATCATCATGACCGGCTATGCCTCGGTCGAAACCGCAGTCGCGGCCTTGAAGAATGGCGCCTACGACTACGTAACCAAGCCGCTCGACCCCGACGAAATTGCACATCTGGTCAAGAACGCCCTGGCGCATAAACGCACGGTACAGGAGAACTCACTCTTGCGCGAAACCGTGGCGGAAGTGGCGCGTCCGGGAGAATTAATCGGGCAAAGCAGCCCCATGCGCAAGATCTTCGACGCCATCGAGACGGTTGGTCCGACGGACGCAACCGTCCTCGTGACCGGCGAGAGCGGGACTGGGAAGGAATTGGTGGCACGTGCGATCCATCAGGCCAGCGCGCGAAGATTTCATCCGCTGGTCGTCATTCACTGCGGCGCTCTGACTGAGACGTTGCTCGAAAGCGAACTCTTCGGACACGAGAAAGGCGCGTTCACCGGCGCGCAGTACCGCAAGAAAGGCAAGTTTGAAATCGCTGAAGGCGGAACTGTATTTCTCGATGAAATCGGCGACATCACTCTCAAAACACAGACCGACTTGTTGCGGGTACTGCAGGAACGCGAAATCACCCGCGTGGGCGGCAATCAAATTATCAAGGTGGACTTCCGCTGCATCGCCGCTACTAGTAAAGATCTCGAGAAGCTAATCGAAGAGGGCAAATTCCGTCCCGATCTTTTCTACCGGCTTAACGTCTTTCGCATCGAACTACCGCCGCTGCGCGATCGTAGAGAAGATATCCCCCCGCTGGTCGACCACTTCGTTCGCAAGTTTTCCCTGGCCATGAACAAACGGATCACGCGGGTGTCGCCCGAAGCGATGGACCAATTGCAACAGCAGCCCTGGCTGGGCAACGTTCGTGAATTGGAAAACGCTGTGGAGCGCGCCATGGTTGTGGGAACGGAGCCGGAGCTGCACGAACAGGACTTCATCTTCAAGCCACAAAGCGTGCCTGCTTCCAGCGGCTGTGGCAAGAAGCTTGAAGAAATGGAGCGCGCCCACATCCTGCGCGTAGTGGAGGAATGTAGAGGCAATCAGAGCCACGCCGCCGAGATACTCGACATCGACCGGGTCACTCTTTATCACAAGCTGAAGAAATATGGCTGGAGCCGCACACCCGCTGAACCGATGAAGCTGAGCCGATAAGGCTGGCCGCGATGAAGCTGCTGCAAATCTTGCCGATCGGGAACGTGGACGACGGGTTGCTGAAGGATCTGCGGCCCGTTATCGAAGAGACTTTTCGCGTTCCCTGCAAAGTGCTGCCGGTCCGGCTGGATCCAGAGTTCGCATTCCACGGAGAGCGGCAGCAATACCACTCCTCGGAAATCCTGCAGCGAATGCAAAGCTTTCTCAGCGCAGACTCATGGCGGATGGTGGGCATCAGCGCCGTCGATCTGTATATCCCCATTCTTACTTTCGTTTTTGGCCAAGCGCAAATGGGTGGGCCATGCGCCGTGGTCTCGGCTCACCGGCTGCGCCAAGAATTCTATGGTCTTCCGTCTGACCATGAACTATTTCGCAAGCGCGTAACAAAAGAAGCGGTCCATGAGTTGGGACACACTCTGAACTTGACTCACTGCGAGGACTACCGCTGCGTCATGGCCTCCTCGCACGCCGTGGAGTGGATCGACCTAAAGGAAAGCGCGCTGTGCACGGCCTGTCGGGCCGTAGCGACGCCGGTGACGCCAGTCAGTCGGCGCGGAACTTCTGAACACCTTGGCGGTCGGACCTAGGAAGCCTTGAAAACGGATTTGGGCGGCGCGCAAATGGATTCGAACCAGCGGCTGATGTACACCTGGGAGTGGGCTTCGCCGCAAAAATGTCGCGCCGTGGGACTATTGGCGGCAGTCAGATCCCACTTGATGACCGCGAGCGTCTGATCTCCGCATTCGATCACAAACCAATGGATCGGATTGTCACTCACGATCCCACAAATCTCGCACTGGAATTCCTTTAGACTCGACATGCATTCTCCGGTGAGCGATGGCTCAGCACTGGCTAGTATAGCGGCAAGTCGTCCTGGCGAACATCGTCGAGCCGCCTCGCATACGCACGAAGCCGTGCAGAGATCCTTCGTCGAAAACTCTTCACGAGCGAAGCGCTCCGCTTCCTCAAGGATGACAGCTCTCTGCGGATGACATCTCTCATGCTGTCGGCGGACCGATCTCGAAAGCCCTGGACGCTCGTCCGTAGTGGCCTTTAGGCAGGGTAAAAAGAATTATTACGGCGATGAGGGCTAAAACGGCAATGATGAAGATGCTACCTTCAGGGCCGGTGGTTCCGCCGCTGAGGATCGGCTTCCCTACCGGGTTAGTGGCGAACAGATGGTGCTGGACCATGAGTCCGCTGTCGGGGACACCGTAGAGAAAAGACTGGCCCCAATCCCACGAAGTGTGAAGGCCGATCGCCCACCAGAGCGAACCCGTGCGCCAGAGGCTGAGGCAGAAGACCATGGAGGCCAGGCCGGCGGAGAGCAACCCAATAGGCGATTCCCCAGGATTGCTTTTGTGCCCGAGGCCGAAGAGCAAGGACAGGATGACGGCCGAGGTCCAAAAGCCTAAGGCCGCGCTGTGGCGCGTCTTGAAGGCCCACTGGTAAGAACCCGCGAGCCCGCGGCTGAGTGTGTATAGGATATAGCCACGCGTCAGGTACTCCTCGAGCAAACCGACCAGGAAAAAGCCGAATAGCCAGATGGCTCCGTAACGAAGTACGTCGCGGCCAAAAAGCAGGCGACCGTCGAAGACCAGGAGGCCACTCTTCCAGAGCGTCAAGATGAGCAGCGAGAGACAGGCGATTCCCCAAGCCATGCCGGCGAAGAAGTGCGGGAGCATGCGGCTATCGCCAAAGCCATAGACGGAGTTGGGGCGGCGCTCAATCTTCGACATGATCCAGGTAACAAGAACGGTTATGAGCAACGGAATCAGCTCGGCGATGTACCCGAAGCTTGGGGATATCTCGGTTGGGGCGTTACCGGTCTTTGGAGCAGGAGGATGGAGCTTGTGTCCGATGCGGTTCGCGCAGAAAGCTATGACTGCGAAGATAGCGATGAAGATCAGCAGGCTCCAGCCGGCGCGCAGGCCGTCTTTGCCAATGAATATCTTGTGGAGAGTCGACGGTTGTGCAGGTGGGATTGGTTCGGCGGGAGTCAGGGTCGCGTTGTTGTTGAGGGGTTGGCCGTCAGTCTCATTGTTCAAGGGTTTCCTCGCGTGGCAACAGTATATACGTGGTCTCGAATTCGCTGGTTCAGCGAAAAACACCGGCCGCCCGGTGTCCGTGGCCGTTAGCCTTGGATCCGGGCGGCTCGGTGTTCCAGCGGTCCTCAGCGAGGCTCCTCCACCCCGCTTGGCCCGCGAGGTCGGCTTATGACAAGAAGAACTCTTTCGCCAGCGGCAGCCAGTCCTGGTCCGGAATCTGCGCAGTAATGTTATCCACAGCCACTCCTCCGTCCTGGGCAAGCGCGCCCAGCGGCGTGGACATGCGGCGTTGCAGGCGGCTCGCGGACTCCTCTGTCCACCAGCGAGCCAGCGGACCACCCAACAGATTGCGGAAACTGGTCTTGGCGTCGGGAGCTTGCACGGTAAGCAACCAGCCATCACTGTAGGGATCGCGCAGGGCGAGCTTCGGATCCTTCGTGATTGCTGGGTTGATGTCAGACACCGTGCCCTCGATCGGCGAAACCAGGTCGACGGCGCAGCCCTCACGATGGACCGTGCACATCTTCTGGCCTTGGCGAATCCATTGGCCCCGTTGCGGCAGCGTGATGCTCTCCACCTTGCCGGTCAGCTTCGAGGCAAAATCGTCCATGCCAACCCGCACCAGGCTGGGGCTCTCGCTCAATGCCCAAGTGTGTCCGGGATGGTAACGCAGGTTTTCTGGCACGTCGAAGCCGCCGACCAAGGCTGGCTTCAGCCGGGCTACGACGTCTTCCTTCGCTGGGGCAACCTGCAATACCGGTTGCACAGCGGCGTGGCGACTGCGGAAATGATCAATGAGTAGGAAAGCTGTGAATGTAAAGAGAACCAGTAGGACTGTCATAAGTCACCTCGTCGTTGCGTTTGGTGGAGGGCCGTCTTGCGAGCCACTCACACTTTTCTAAAGGCAATCGCTGGGCCAAGTCGCAGGAGGACTGCGGAGATGTTTGTGCGAGCGCGGATCTTACAAGAAATAAAGCAGATAGGCGGGAAATGAATTCTTCGCGCTGGATCATGCGAGGAAATTGTCAACAGCGCTTTGATAGAAATCACAACAAGCTAAACATCGTGTCTTCACCGTTTAGTGTGTCCTTGCGAGAGTGACGGTTTGCAATCACGCGTTTACGAGTTGGTTGGCGGAACGATGAATCTCGCAACAGCGAGGGCTGAAGAATGCAACGGTCAATTTGAAAGCCCGATGGAGGGCTCGGGGCAGAAAACTGAGAACCGAGAACTGCCAACTGGCTCTTGGTCGTTCCGCCTGTACAGGGAGCGGGTCAATTATTCCGGGGAGTACTGCACTTGCAGTTCAGCGTCGGCTGGGCTCGCGGTCGCGGCTAAGGCGGTGGCGCCATACTCCAGTCCTTTTTCGAAGGCCTTCAGGTTCAGTTCTTGAAAGCTTGGCGGCACGGAATCCGCGACTGCTTTGCGCACGGCCTCAGGGTCGAGCAGGTGTGTTACCGCGGTGAAGAATCCCACCATCACCGAATTCTGTACCATGCGCTTGCCGAGCACTTCGGCGATGCGCGTGGCTGGAATGCTGTAGACCTGGATTTCTTTGTCGAGGTCCGAAACTCGCACCAGATCCTGCTCGACGATCAGGATGCCGCCGTCTTTCAGATCGTGTCCAAAGCGCGTATAGGCCTCTTGCGAGGTTACGACGAGGATGTCCGGCTGCGTGACGTAGGGATACAACACCGGCAAATCGGATAGAACGAGCTGCGCGCTGCACGCGCCGCCCCGCGCTTCAGGGCCGAAGTTCTGAGTCATGGTGGCAAACGCGCCCTGGTAAATCGAGGCAGCCTTGCCCAACACAATGGCGGAAAGAATCACTCCCTGGCCGCCAAAGCCTGCGAGACGAATTTCGGTTAGCTGCATACCATCTCCGCTTGTTCCACGAAGCGCTCGCCCAGCGAGTGGGCGTATTGCGCTCGCATCAAGGTTTGGTAGTCGGGGCGGTCGCGGTCTACGAATTTGCCCACGACGATTTCGCCGGTCATGGTCAGGCCGACTTCACTGGTCGGTGCTCCGTGCCGGACTTTGCTTTTCTCTTTGTAATACTTCATGGTGTCGAGGCCATCGCCCAGCTTGTTCCGCCGTTGGTAAAGGGTGGGGCATGGCGAGATCACTTCGATGAAAGAGAAGCCCTTTTTCTGGAAGGCTTCGCTAATGGCGCGCGCCAGTTGGCGTACGTGGAACGTGGTCCAGCGTGCGACATAAACCGCGCCCGCGGCTTCGACCAGGTGCGGCAGATTGAAGGACGGCTCGAAAACTCCGTACGGGTTCGTCGAAGTAATGGAGTCATCCGGAGTAGTGGGCGCAGTCTGGCCGCCAGTCATCGCGTAAATCAGATTGTTCACGCAGATTACTTTCAGATCGATATTGCGGCGCGCGGCGTGAATTAAATGATTGCCTCCGATCGCCGATAGATCGCCATCGCCGGAATACACGACCACGTTCAGCTTCGGGTTCGCCAGCTTCAATCCAGTAGCGAATGGAATTGCGCGGCCATGCGTGGTATGAAACGAATCCAGCTTGACGTAACCCGCTACGCGGCCCGTGCAGCCAATACCAGAGACCAGGGCCAACGATTGCAAATCGATTTTCGATTCAATGAGAGCGCGCGCGAAAGAGTTTACTGTCGTGCCGATGCCGCATCCCGGGCACCAGATGTGCGGCATGCGATCGCTGCGCAAGAAGGGCTCGACCGGGTTCACGGTTGGATTATCAAGATCGTTATTACCGAGATCGTTATCGCCAAGATCAGTGATCAAGCTATCCGGCATCGGCTGGCCTCCACGATTACTTTGAGGATGTCTTTGGGGTCATGAACGCCGCCGCCCGCGTGCGATACGGCGAATGTCTTCGCCTGACCTGCGGCAGCCCGCTCCACTTCTCGTACCATCTGGCCGAGATTGAGTTCGGGGACGACGAATGCTTTCGCCTTCGCGGCGAGTTCGCGGATCTTTTTCTCAGGGAACGGCCAGGCAGTGATCAGGCGCAACTTGCCTACGCGCAGGCCCTGTTCCCGAGCCGCCTCGATTGCTCGTTGTGCCACTCGAGAAGTGATTCCGTAGGAGACGACCACCACATCAGCGCCATCGAGTTGCTCTTCCTCAAACAGCGCAATCCGGTCCGCGGCATTGCGAACCTTGTTTTGCAGGCGGCGAACCAATTTGTCTTGCACTTGCGGAGTCATATTTGGATAGCCGCGTTCGTCGTGGGTCAACCCCGTGACATGAAACTTGTAGCCTTCGCCAGCGTGCGCCATTTCTGGAACCAGGTCACCGTTGGTTTTATAGGGAAGATATTCGTCAACCGACTTCTGAGTATGGCGGCGAGGGACGACTTCGATCTCGTCGGCTGGAGGAATCACAACCTTCTCGGTCATGTGCCCCACGACTTCATCCATCATGAACATCACAGGAACGCGAAATTCTTCGGCCAGGTTGAAAGCTTTAATAGTGAGATCGAAACACTCCTGCGGAGAATTTGGGCAGAGCGCAATGATCTCGTAATCACCATGCGACCCCCACCGCGCTTGCATCATGTCGCTCTGGGCGGGGAGGGTGGGCAGGCCGGTTGATGGGCCTCCGCGTTGCACATCGACGAACACGCACGGCGTTTCGGTCATGGCGGCGTAGCCGATGTGTTCCATCATCAGAGAAAAGCCGGGGCCCGAGGTCACCGTAAACGCTTTAGCTCCGCCCCAGACCGCGCCTTGCAACGTAATCGAAGCCGCGAGTTCGTCTTCCATCTGGATAAACGTTCCGCCGACGGTGGGCACACGCGAGGCGAACCGTTCGACGACTTCGGTAGAAGGAGTGATGGGATATCCGGCGGCGAATCGGGCGCCAGCGGCCAATGCGCCTTCACAGCAGGCATGATCGCCGTCCATGAAGTGAATGCCGGTGAGCACGCCACGAGGGTCAGCCTTCATTTGTCACCTCCAGCGGGAAGTAGCTTGGTTGCGAAAATGGCGAAATCAGGGCAATACATTCCGCATAAATCGCAGCCGCTGCACTTTTCTGGATGGACAACATGCGGCGGATGGTAGCCCTTGGAGTTGAAAGCGGAAGAGAGCGCGAGCACGTGCGTGGGACAAAACTCCACGCAGAAGCCGCAGGCTTTGCAACGCTCGACGACAACTGAGACACGTCCTTTTGCCATGCGATCTCCACAGTCGGGGTGTTAGAACGCTCCCCAAATCTTGACGAGATTATGCTTTGCGGCAGTGAACTTGGATGTGACACGAATCACGGACGTAGGTGAGGGCGCGCACACGCTGTTGAAATGAGTTTCGCTCAGAGGCACAGGGCTGATTTGTGATTTCCGCCACAATTAGTTGTGCCCTTGATCACAGCAATCGGGCAAAGGGTGGACTAAGAATAAGCAGTGGTGTAGAAATTCGCAGCTTTTCGAGGAGGGTGCCATGTTTGAAGCGGAGCTTGAAATGGAAAGACGTTCATCGTTCTTGCCGCTGCTGCTCATGGCGTGTCTGGTAGCGGCGATCGCGGGCATGGTGGCATATGTGGTAATCCAGGTCCGGGCAAAAACCCCGCTCAGCGCGCAGGAGGCGAGTGGCATAGTGGCATCGGCTCTCGAGGGGCCGGGTGCTGCCGTCGTTCACTTTCACACCGGCTTGGTGAAGCCCAATGTCTCTGATGACCCGGGAGACGCACATTATCGGCTGCTGGAAAAAGCGGGAATCGTGAAGCTGGCCAAGGTCGGCGAAAGGGAGAATATTTCGCTCACGCCCGCAGGAGAACGCCTGCTGACGGCGATCCCCGACTCCAAGAAATGGAAAGAGACCGATGGCACCTTCGCGTATCAAATTCCCCTGGCCCAACGCCAACTCGTAAGCGTCACGAATATTACGATGCGAGGGGTGAACAACGCGACCGTCGAATACGCGTGGAAATGGGCGCCTAATCAGTTAGGAGACGTGTTCGACGCGGGTGGTTCTTTGGTTAAGGGCTTCAATCTTTGGGATCGTCAGACCCTGATCAATAAGTTCGAGGCCGATTTCTACCACGGGAATCCCACGAAATCGACGCTGGCGCTAGCGCGCACCGATCATGGATGGAAAATCTCGGCGGAATGAATGGCGTAACGCAGCCGGTTTCTTTCTGAGGTGCGCTTAAGGGTTCGTAGAAGACGTTTTGGTTTCAAAAGGAGAAAAGCAATGCCTATGAAGAAACTGCTATTGTTGTTTACCGCTCTGTTCGTATTTACCTGCACGGTCGCGGCGCAGGACCAGACTCCGGATCAGAACCAGAAAGTGATCCAACACGCCCCGATCCAGGCCACCTCGCCTGCATCCGGCAAGGAAATGTACACGACCTACTGCGCCGTTTGCCATGGAGCTGACGGCAAAGGCGGAGGCCCGGCGGCCAGCGCCCTGAAAACACCTCCCGCTGACCTCACCACGCTGAGCAAAAACAACGGAGGGAAATTCCCCGCCATGAAAGTGACCTCTGCCATCCGTGGCGATTCCGGTCTTCCCGCCCACGGATCCAAGGAAATGCCAGTGTGGGGATCGTTGTTTTGGACGATGAGCCACGGACATGAAGGTGAAGTCCAGCAACGCGTGGCGAACCTTACCCACTACATCGAATCCTTGCAAGCGAAGTAACGCGTTCGCTCAGGTTCCGTCGATCAAGCGCAGTCCGGGCACAAGCACTCACTTGTGCCCGTTGCTCCGAGACGTGCGGCGCATCGTTGGAAAGCCTTTTCGAATTTCTCGTAGTCCGTTGCTTCTGCGTTCCTTCGACTCCGTGGATACTGCGTTGCACGCAGCATCCACAGCGCTCAGGATGACTAGGATTTGTTTGATCCCGACAGTGCTTGCGCTTTTAGTCCGCCTGCGCGACGGGCTTCGGGACCTCGGGTATCGCTGTCGGCTCAGACTCCCGCGCGTCCACTACTGCGATCGCGACGACGTTGACGATTTCCTCCACTTCAGCGCCGCGGGCCAGCAAATGCACGGGCCGCGCCATGCCCATGAGGATGGGACCAAGGATCTCAGCGCCGCCGACCGTGGTTAGCAGCTTGTAGGTAATGTTGGCGGAGGCGAGATCGGGGAACACCAGCACGTTGGCGCCGCCCTTCAGAGAACTGAAAGGATAGGTCTGCTCCAATTTCTCGGGAGACACGGCAACGTCCGCCATGATCTCTCCATCGACGATGAGAGTTGGGTCGGCTTTGTGCAGTAGCTCGACTGCCTTGCGAACCTTTTCGCAGAGCGGATGCTTGGTGCTGCCAAAACTGGAGAAGGAAAGCATGGCAACTCGCGGGACGACGTCGAAGCGACGAGCTTCCTGCGCGGCGCACAAGGCGATTTCCACCAGGTCTTCCGCCGTGGGATCGATGTTGACGCTGGTGTCTGCCAGGAAAAACAGTTGCCCTTCGCGCGTGATTAACGGGTAGCATCCCGCGACTTTGTGCAGGCCTTCCCGCATGCGGACGATCTGCAAAGCGGGTCGAATGGTCTCGGGAAAGTGCTGCGTCACGCCGGAGACAAGGGCATCGGCATCGCCCATATGCAACATCATTGACCCGAAAATGTTGCGGTCGTCGATGAGCGTTTTCGCCTCGCTGAGAGTCACGCCTCGTCGCTGCCGTAAACGAAAAAGTTCCTGGATGTAGCTTTGGCGGAGAGGCGACGTGGCAGGATCAACGATCTGCGCATCTTTCAGATCCAATCCGAGCTCAGCGGTTTTTGCATGAATAACCGCAGCATTGCCGATAAGGATGGGCGTGGCGATCTTCTCGTCCAAGATCGAATGCGAGGCGCGCAGGATTTTCTCGTTATCGCCTTCGGGAAAGACAACCTGCTTGGGTTTAGCTTGAGCCTTGTGAATCATCATGCGCGAGATCTCGTGGGCCTTGCCCTGCCGCCGCTCAAGTTGTTCGCGGTATTCGTCAATGTTAACGGGCTCCTGGGCCACTCCGGTTTCCATTGCCGCCTGAGCTACGGCTGAAGACTCCCACACCAGCACCCGCGGATCGAACGGCTTGGGGATGAGGTAGTCGGGACCGAACTCGAGTCGGGCCACTCCATAAGCGCGGCATACCGAGTCAGGCACATCTTCCTTGGCCAGGTTTGCCAAGGCGCGAGTAGCCGCAAGCTTCATCTCTTCATTAATCTCTGTGGCATGCACGTCGAGAGCGCCGCGGAAGATGAAGGGGAAGCCAAGCACATTGTTCACCATGTTGGGATAGTCGGAGCGCCCGGTACACATAATGACATCGGCGCGGCAAGCTTTGGCGTCCTCGTACGTGATTTCGGGATCGGGATTCGCCATCGCGATGACAATCGGACGGGCAGCCATCGAGCGCACCATATTCTGTGTGACCACGCCACCGACGGAGAGTCCGAGGAACATATCGGTGTCGACCATAGCCTCGGCTAGCGTACGCAGTTTGGTGTCTTGCGCGAAGCGATCTTTGTACGGATTCATGCCTGCGGCGCGGCCTTTGTACACCACTCCCTTGGTATCGCACAGCGTGATGTTCTCGCGCTTCATGCCCAGACGAACGTAGTGCTCGGCAGTAGCTACGGCGGAGGCGCCGGCGCCGTTGATGACCAGACGGATTCTGCTGATGTCCTTGCGTACCACCTCCAGAGCGTTCAACAAAGCAGCCCCAGAAATAATCGCGGTGCCGTGTTGGTCGTCGTGGAAGACCGGGATCTTCATCGTCTTCTTCAAGGTCTCTTCAATGTAGAAACATTCCGGTGCCTTGATGTCTTCGAGGTTGATACCGCCGAAGGTGGGCTCCAGCAACTGGCAAACTTTGATCACTTCGTCGGGGTCGTGACTGTTGACTTCAATGTCGAACACGTTCACCCCGGCAAAGCGTTTGAACAGGACGGCCTTCCCTTCCATCACCGGTTTGGCCGCGAGTGCGCCGATGTCACCCAAACCAAGGACTGCGGTCCCATTGGTCACGACCGCGACCAGGTTGCCACGGCCCGTGTACTTGAAGGCATCGTGCGGATTGTTATGGATCTCCATGCACGGTATCGCGACTCCTGGCGTGTAGGCGAGGCTTAGATCGTGTTGCGTGCGGCAAGGCTTGGTGGGAGTAACTTCAATCTTTCCTGGGCGTGCGCCGAAGTGGTAGTCAAGTGCTTGTTGCTTGGTAACCGGCATATGGTCCTCACTAGTGTCTTGGTGGCGGAGTCCCGCGGCCTGAATTTCGAGGCCTCATCTTATGGGGATGATTTTCGTAAGGTGATTTCGCAGCATACTTTAGCGCAGGCGCAAGGGCCATGTGCCCCAGGGTTCCACTCACCATTACAACTATGCTCTTCTGCCCTCAAACATGATGTGACGCCGGTCACTGAAACCTGTGAACGTCGCCACGCAGCTTGCCTTAGTGCCGAGGGATCGAGAGGTTTGCCTGGTCAACGAGAATTTTGTCCGCAAGAACCTGGATCCCTCGCTATGCTCGGGACGACAAGTATCTCTTGATCCGCGCTACCGGGGAATAAACGGTTGGTTTAGAACTGGAGCCGCAGCGACATCTGGATCTGCCTCGGACTGCCGATCGTCTTGTTGGTGATGCCCAGCCCGCTGAGCGACGGGCACACGTACAACGATCCAGAGAAGCTCTTATTGCAAGGAGTCGTAGTCGCAGGCGTACCGACGACCGGAAAGCCGCTGAAGTTGATGTTCTGGCTTATATCGTCGATAGGGATATCGAAGCTTGCAGTGTTGGTTACGTTGAAAACATCGAAGCTGTACTTGAGCAAGAAACGCTCGGTGATTTGGGTTGTCTTCAATAGCGAAATGTCCGCGCGTCGCTGCCACGGTTGCCGGAAGATATTGCGCTGGCCATGGTCGATGAAGTTGGTCTCGTAGGGATCGTTGGAAGGAATCGCGCCATCCAAAGCGCCTGGCTGCAGCAAAGGAATGCCGAAACAACTGGCTTTGAGCGCAGGGACAGCGCCCGCGCCCGAGGCCCCGGTAAGCGCTCCCTTGGGTGAGCAACCATCGAGCGGAACCACCGGATTCGTAATGCCGTCGTTGACCCCGTAAAAAATGCTGCCGACCGCGCCAGAGTAATCGATAACGCTGTACGGTTGTCCACTCTGGATGACGGTCAGGCCGGAAAAAGCCCATCCGTCGGCAACTTTGCCTTTGATTGAAGATTCCGGGAAAAACTTTGGCAGTTCATACATATAGGTGAAATTGATGATGTGCTCGCGGTCGAAGTCAGACAAGCCGTAACCGGAGCGCAGATCCAGAGGATTGTTGCCGTTGTAAAAAAGTCCCATTGCGCTTTGTTCGTCGGTCGCGTGGGAGTAGGTATATGAGAAACCGACTTGTATCCCGTGACTCATTCGCTTTTCAACGTGGGCTTGAAGCGCATTGTAAGCGGAGATGCCGGCCGCGGTGTAGGACTCCGACTCAGAGGAATAACCGATGTAGGGAACGCGAAGGTCGACATTTCCGCCTTCAAAAGTCTGCAGGTAGGGCTGTCCGTTGGGGAGATTCGCCGGCGCGAAGGTGCTGGCGTTGGTGAGGATCGAATAGCCATACGTATAGTCCTGCTCGAACTGCGTGCCCTTCAGCAAGGGATGAGAGGGCGAGGCAATCTGCGCCTGGTTGAAAGGCAGGGGAACGACGGCATGGCGGCCGAGATTACCAACGTAGCCGATGTCGATCGCCAAGTCGCGGCGCGGCTGCCATTGAATGTCGAGCGTCTCGTTCATACTGTATGGAAGCTTGTTGGCACGGTTGTAATCGGCAAATGAGAAAAGCGGTATTCCGGTCGAGATGGCCGTCGCATTGGGGAGAGACAAATCCTTGGGATTGCCGGTGGGAGCGGGCCCGAGAGTGGGCCCCCACGGGTTTTCGAGCGTACTGCAAAATTCGTATCCGTACACGCTGCAAGACGTCTGATTCACCCACGGCGGAGTCTGGTTTACACCGAACGGACCGCCCGCGATCACCCCAGAGGCAAAGCCCGGAGAAAGGTAGGTGAACAATTCGCCGCGATCGTAATACATTCCCCAGCCCGTGCGCACAACGACTTTGTCATTGAACATCTTTGGGCTCCACGCCACTCCAATTCGCGGAGCGATTCCCCACTGGCGGCCGGTCAGAGTTGAATCGCTGACCCCCTTGCTGGGAAAGTCAGGATTGTTGCCCGCGACAATAAATCCGTTCGAGATGATCGTGTCCGTTGTCGCATCGTAGTTGTAACCTGAGGGATCAAAATTAAAGATGCGCCCGTTCTTCTCCGTGAGGCCTCCGTGATAGTCGAAGCGCAGGCCGGCGCTTACGCTGAGGTTGGGGCGGATCTGAAATTTGTCCTGGACATATAAGCCGTTTTCCTTCGAGCGGTAGTAACGGTTGGCATCGCCTTGCAAGAAGGTCGTAGTAATGTATCCGTTTGCCGTATAGGTTATCGGCAGGCCCTCAACGAAATTGGAGAAATTCGGGAAGGCGATCATTCCGGTGTTGGTTCTTCGGTCGCGCGCATTGAGCTGGGTATAGGAGAAACTACCGCCGAAGTTAATGGTATGTTTGCCGTGGTTCCAAACTGCATCGGCGGAAGGCATCCAGCGGTTTTGAAAAACGCCGGTAAAGGCGCCCTGTGAAGCTGCCGTCGATCCGATATTCATCCCTGCGTTGAAAACGAAATTTGTATTCAGCGGAGAGTCGTTCCCTAAATTATCCACAATCGTAATTCCCGGGAAGACTGTCGAACCGAAGGCATTAATGCCCATCGCCTGCGGGGTAAAGGGCTGGCCAATCGTGCTGTAGACCTTCTCGCGAATGAAGCCGAATACTTCCGCAAGGCTGAAGTTCGGTGTAATCGATTGCGTGTTGGTGATGCTCGCAACCTGACTGCCGGCGTCCAAATGTTGCGGAAAACCTTCGACCGAGGAATATCCGAAAGGCGCCGAGGTCGGGTCATGCTGGTAGTAATACTTTAATGACAGCGTGTCTTTGGGATTTACGAGGTAATCGAGGTCGGATACGACTTGGTCGGATATGAAATATGCCGGCTGCGTGATGAAAACATTTTCCGGGAAGTTCAGGGTGGGCGTGAAGGCCGGATTCGCCGACGGTATTAAATACTGGCCATTCGGCAACTTGTAGTTCAACATCGCGTAGGAAATGGGATTGATGTCGCCGGCAGCTGTCCCGACCACGGGGATTACGCCAGAGCCTGGCCAATTCGTATTGGTTACGTTTGCCAGTGCGGTCGCGCTGCGATCGTCGGTTAGACCGGAAGGCACGGCGGTGCGTGAAGTTCCAATCTCCAGATCTGAAACGTGGACGTGCTGGTAACTGAGAAAACCGAAAAGCTTGTCTTTGATGAGCGGGCCGCCGAGCGTTCCACCCGCCGTGTATCGGTGCAGCTCTGGCACTTTCTCGTTGCTGGGGATGTTGGCATCCTGATTGTAGAAATAAGGCGCGGCATTCAGCCAGTCCGTCCCGCGGTGAATGTAAGCGCTGCCGTGAAGGGCGTTGGTGCCGGAAGCAGTGCTCATGTCGATGTGCGCGCCGCTCGTGGACCCCTGTTGCGCATCGTACATGGAAGTATTAACGCGGAACTCTTGAACTGTTTCCGGAGCGGGAGTGGGCAGCGCCTGGCCGATGGCCAGGTAGGGCGACGCTGTGCTCTGAATAATTTCCGCGGTGGTGCTGCTGGCTCCGGCAATGCCAGTGTTGTTCACAATTCGGGCTGAAGCAACCTGGCTCGTGCTTTTTCCGTTGAACAGATTGCTGGCGTCGACGCCGTTGAGCAGAAATGTGTTGCTGGTATCGCGCTGTCCGTTGGCCCAGATCGGTTGATTGCCCAGGCCGGCATTAACGCCTGTGCCGGCGGGCAGTTCCGCACTCACACCCGGAGAAAGAATGGCGAGCCCAGTGAAGCTCCCGGTCGGCAGAGGGACGGACTGAATCTGCTGTTGGTCGAGCACATAGCCGTTGGTCGTGTCGACCGCATTCATGAGCGGGACCGCCTCGACCTCAACCACCGTCCCCACCTGGCCGACCGGTAAGACGACATTGACCGTAGCGGTGCGGTCCGCCTGAACCGCAATCGAGGGCATGCGCTGAGTCTGAAAACCATCGTGGGTGAAAGTGAGCGTGTAGGTGCCGATGGGCAAATTAACGAAATCGTAACTGCCATTCGCGTTGGTTTTCTGGGTGCGAGTGAGTTTGGTTTGGTCGCCCACGATGGTCACGGCCGTGTCCGGCAAAACGCTGCCGGTTTTGTCTGCGACCGTTCCCGTGATGCCACCGAGCGTCTGCTGCGAGTGAGAGTAAACGGTAAAGGCAAACGGCATCCACAGGGATAACGCGACGAGAAGAGCGGCGAGTCGATTTCCCTTGAGCATCAGCGACCTCGTGAAAGTCTACATTCGTACTCAACCGCACGCTTGCGGTCGAACCGTCACGGTGTTGTTCAAACGATGATCGCGGCAGAGATGGTTTGCCCTGTCCGTCCACGCAAAAATGATTGACCGAATCTACGCGAGTTTCGTTCGGAATGAAAGCATTCAGTCCAGTCAAAATTTCTTTGGCACAGATCAGATATTTTTATCGCACTGAGTGAAGCCTTTACTGAATTCGAACCCGGCGGAGAACGCACAAGGGCGACCTCAGCTCTCGGCCAAGGCTTCGTCCTTGCCGCGTCCACGGAACACGAACCACACTAAGCCCGCAGTCAAATAGGCAAGATAGATGTATGGCAGCTTGCCATACGGTCCTTCGGGCACAGGATAGAGGTTCCCGACCAGCGCCAGCAACATGGCGGTGCCGGCAAGCCAGGGAACGATCTGCGCTCCGGCTCGAAAGACGCCGTGCTCGCGCAGGTACCGTGGCAGTGCGATGCACACCAATGCATAAGCCACGATAAAACCATACGTCGCCAGCGAGCCCATCCAACCGTAGACGTCCAGGCCACTGGCACCGCGTGCTGCCAGCACCGCCACGGGGAGCAGTGCGGCAATGCCGGTAATCACGACGGCGCGGCTTGGTGTTTGATTCCGGACATGCGTGTTACGCAGAGAGCCGTGGGCGAGCCCGTTGTGTGCCATCAGAAGTAACACGCGTGCTGCCGCCGTAATGCACGCCAGAGTTCCGGCAAACAGGCTGACCAGCGCACCGATATCGATCAGCAGTCCCAGCACTGGGACACCGGCGACTCGGGCCAGCAGATACATCGGAGCCTGGCTCGCGCCCAAATCCTGACCCACAGTGTGGAAGCCCAACACTTCTGCGTAAGCGCAAATTGTGAAGAAAGCTCCGGCGAGAATCGCGCTTGAGATGACCGCTCGTGGAATTGCTTTCAGCGGATTGCGCGCTTCGGATCCTAACGTGGTCGCGCTCTCGAAGCCAACAAAGCTGAACAAAGCCAGCACCAGCCCCAAGCGGAGTCCACTGCCGGTCATCCCGTGGAGATGCAATTGCTCCGCGTCCCAGTGCCAGCCTTGACGCAGCAGCAACAGTGTCACCACGATAACAATTACCGTAACCGATGCCGCCTCGATCCACAGCATAAGGCGCGCGGAGATCTTTACGTCACGATAGGCAATCCAGATCGAAATGCCAGTGACGAGAATAGAGAGCAAGACCGAAGAGTAGACATGGCCGGTGGCATCGTGCAAAAGCAAGTTTGCGTAGTGATAGAAGCCGCCGATCACACTCGATCCCGTGGCCACGTAAGCGAGCAGAAGACTCCACGCAACCGTCGCGCCAAGCCACGGAGGCAAGGTCATCGATGCGTAGGTATACAGCGAACCCGGCGAGGCGGAATGGCGAGCATAGCGGGCGATGCACACGGCCACCAGCAAGACAGCCGAGGTCGCCAGCACATACGCGAGCCAGGTGCCGTTTCCCGCGAGGGCGCAAACTAGAGGGATCGTGGCCGCGGGCGTAGTGGTCGGTGCCATCGTGGAGACTGACTGAGCCAAGGTCTCCATCGGAGAAAGAATCTCGCGCCGTAAGCCGTAGTCTGTGCTTGGGGAATACTCTAGTGTCGTCCGCTCCATTCCGCGCCGATCCTTTTCATCCCGATCTTTTCAGAACAGATTGCCGCAGATCAATTGGTGTGGGATTGTACAACACTGGATTACGCAAGCAATCGAAAGAGTCTGATTCACTTGATGTCTTTGTCTTGCGCGTCTGTTCGCTATTCTGGAACGTCACTCAGACAAGGCGGCCAGAGTCTCGGCGAGCACAAGCGTTCCGCGGACAATATCTTCCGGAGCAGCGTACTCGTCGGGACGGTGACTGTATCCGCTGCGGCAGGGGGTGAACAACATCGCGACGGGAGCGATGCGTGCGATAAAAAGTGAATCGTGATAAGGGCGGCTAACCATAGGAAGAAAGTTCAGTTCGTGCTTGCGGCACGATTGAGAGAGCGCTTCTATGATTGCGGGAGAACAGTCCGCAGGCGCGTCGGCGTTCAGCAATTCGCTGTTTATCGATACCTGCCGCTTGGCTGAAATCGAATGAGAGGCAGCCTCAATCGCGCGCATCACGATGTCGCGCCGTTGAAGATCTGTGTCGCGGATATCCACGCTAAGGCGGACCCGGCCAGGAATGCTGTTGACCGCGCCGGGAAACACGTCGCAGATGCCGACGGTTGCAACTGTGTCAATCGCTCCGCTGGTGCGGGCTGCGGTCTCAATCGCCAGAATCAGCTCGGCTGCCGCGCAAAGAGCATCGCGACGGTCGGGCATTAAAACACCGCCGGCGTGTCCACCCGATCCCTCGATCAAAACTCTGAGACTCGCCGGCGAGGCGATTTTCGTGACAATGCCGAGAGGGATATGCTCTCGCTCCAGCAGCGGTCCCTGCTCAATGTGCAATTCGATGAACGCCTTATAGTAGCCGCTTGGCAACTTCACTTGCTCGAGTTCGCCCTCGAAACCAGCCGCACGTCGAACGTCGTCGAGCGGGACGCCGTCGTTGTCTTTTAATCTTCTCGCGTCATCGGGAGAAAGACTGCCTGACAGCAACCGGCTTCCAAGACATCCGACTCCAAACCGTGTCGGTTCTTCGGAAGTGAAAATAACTAACTCGATCGAGTGCGTCGGACGAAATCCGCTCTGCCGCAAAGAGCGTATCGCTTCCAAGCCTCCCAGCACTCCGACAACTCCGTCGTATTTCCCCGCGTTCGGAATAGCGTCGATATGCGAGCCCGTACCCACCACCGGCGCAACCGGATCGGAGCCATTCCAGCGAGCGAAAGTATTTCCAATGGCGTCTTCACGCACGGTGAGTCCAGCCTCTTCGCAACGCGCCTTCATCCATGCACGAGCCTTAAGGTCCGTCGGCGTGAAAACAATTCGTGTTACTGCCGGAGTTTCAGCGTCAGAGAACGACGACAGCGTTTCGACTTCGGACAGAAGGCGATCGCGGTCGATCGTAAGCGTCATCGCTGCAGGCCTACCAATGGATGCCGGTTCCAGTTTTTGTAGATGAGATATTTTGCCGGCACTTTGCCGAGCGCTCCGAACCACTGCGGGCACCACGGGCCCATCCAGATGAAGTCTCCCGCAGTCACCGGATACCACGAATCGCCGAGCCGATAAATTCCGCCACCCTCAAGCATGATGAGCCCGTGCTCCATCAGGTGCATTTCAACCATGCTCAACGAAGCGCCCGGCTGGTAGACCATGGTGTTCACTGCGAAGTCAAAACTCGTCTCATCGGGAAGCAGACATTTGACCTGCAAGCTGGGATCGTCTCCGAGCGGATGCGAGGTGATCGCATCTTCATTCGAAACTATCAAACTTGGAGTCGCGACCGATTCCAGAGCCTGATAGAGCTTCTCGATGACGGCGACGCGGCTCGCCTTCGTAGCCAGTACTCGATGCCGCAATCCTTCCGGCAGATAGGCGTAGCCGCGCTCGCGCAGTTCGTTCACTTTGCCATCAACATCTAACTCTACTCTGCCCTCGATCACAAAAATGAAGCGCTGGGCGGCCGTGCCACCGAGTTCTCCGCCCGCCTCGATCTCAGCTGTGTATTCCGTAAATTTTGCCAATGGCGGACCGACGTGAACAATCGCAGAGCACGCTTTCATTCCCGGCAGAGTAGTGCGTACAAAAGTGTCTGCCGTCAGCAATAAGTGATTCGGTTGTTGCGAGCTTCGGGTCCAGCCCAGATTATGCACGGCTTATCCTTTGTTCTTTGTTGAAAGTCGCGTGTTGAAATTCGGGCGAAGAAGCAAGTTGATCGAGAAAATGCAAGCCGCACTGGATCGCCCTTTCCACGTCCTCCGCGGCAACTGACTCCGCGGGATCATGACTGATGCCGCCGGGAGTTCGCAGAAAGATCATCGCGCTGGGAACTTTCTCCGCAAGGATCATGGCATCGTGGCCTGCGCCGCTCACCATCTTGTGCGGCTCGCATCGTGTTTTGATCATCGCTTGTTCTATTCCCGCAATGAAGGAAGGATCCATCGCCACCGCTCGCTGGCTTAATAGCGTACTCAGCCGTACAGATAATCCACGCCGTCCGGCAATTTGTTCAGACTGATGGATGATTTCTTCCACTGCGCGCGTTCGAATCTCGTCGGAACTGTGTCGAACGTCGAGCGTCAACCGCGCCTCCGCCGCGATCACGTTCGCTGCTCCGGGCTGTGCCTCGATCTTTCCGACAGTCGCAACCAAACCAGCTATTCCTTGCGCCGTTCGTTCCACGGCTCCGATCCACTCCGCCGCCCCTGCAATGGCATCGCATCGAAGATGCATAGGCGTCGTGCCTGCGTGGTTGGCGCGACCTAAGAACGTGAACTCCAATCGGCTTTGTCCAGCAATGGCCTCGACCGCTGCGAGTGGCAGATTCAGTTTTTCCAAAACTGGCCCCTGTTCGATGTGGAACTCAAGATAGCCTAGCGTATTGTTCTCGAGTTGAGCGCGAGGAATCTCTTCTGGATTCAATCCGAACTTTTCGATCGCTTTTCGGATAGAGATCCCCTGCGCATCCTGAATATCCAGAAGTTGCTGATCCAGCCTGCCTACCAGCGCACGACTACCGATGAAGGGAACGCCGAAGCGTACTCCCTCTTCCTCGGAAAAGCCAACGACCTCGATGGCAAACGGAAGCCTCCGCCCTTCCAACTCTTCCAATAGCGCTACGGCAAGCACAACTCCCAGAATGCCGTCGTAAGCACCGGCGTTCGGAACCGTATCGAGGTGTGAACCAATCAACAGGCGCGGAGCGTTCGGCTGCGCGGCTGGACAAACTGCACGGAGATTTCCGGCGGCATCGATTCGTACCTGAACGCCCAATGGTTCAATCCATCGCGTAATTTCTTCGTGGCAATCACGCATAGGCGGGGACAAGAACGTCCGCCGGGTGCTGCCTGGGTCTTCCGTAAACGATGCTAGCTTTTGGCATCGGGTAATGACTTTCGCTGCGCGATTTATGGTCCCAGTTGTCTGCACGAGATTCCAGTTCTGCGAACGGTCGTACGCGCATGGAAGTTCATGACTCACGTATTAGCTTCGCTGCTCCCCAGCCAACAACAACGAGTGCGACGAGAACCTCCCAACCATATTTGTTTCCGTAGGTCGCGACGGGAAAGTGATTGCTGATCATGATAAAGACAACAGGGACGGCCATAAACGTGTTGTGTTTGGAGCGCAGCTTGGCCTGAGCGCCAAGCGAAGCATCGAACTGCGCCCCGGCTGCCGACGCCGCGATCATTTTGCGCTGCGAGGGAAGAATTCGAAACCAAACATTGGCGGCCATAATTGTGCCGAAGATTGCCCCGACGTGGATATAGGCGGCACGACCGCTGAATAGATGCATCAATCCCCAGGCAAGCGCGGCGATCGTCAGGAGAGAGAATACCGCGAACCCGGCTTCCGACTTGCCCAGAGGCGAGCGCACCGCCAGATCGTAGACGATCCATCCGCCCGCCAGCACAGCGAGTCCGATGGCAATGCCGCGCCCTTGGGAGATGTCAGCAACATCGGGATCAATCAATCCGCTGCTGAAGTAATAGACGAGGAACAGCAGCACCATTCCGCTCAGCCAGGTCAGTAGTGCTTCCCAGCGAAACCAACGAACTTGCTCGGGCCCGACCTTCAGGGATTTTTGTTTGGTGACAGCATAGAAACCACCGCTGTGGACCATCCACACCGAGCGGCTTACGCCGTCTGCAGCATGCTTCTCGATCCTGCCAAATTGGCCGTCAAGCCAAGTGAAATAATAGGTCTGACCGATCCACATAATGGCCACGAAGACGTGAAACCATCGCACCAGGAGGTTAAGCCATTCGCGGATTGACGAGCTCACGCTATCAACTCCATCTTAGCTTCCCCGGTAGGTCGTGTACCCATTCGGACTGAGGAGCAGCGGAATGTGAAAGTGCGCTTCGCCTTCACGTACCCGGAAAGTGACCTCCACCGCTGGGTACAGTGCCTCGATTCTTTGCTGTGCAAAATAACTTCCTGTATCAAAATTCAGCCGATAGACTCCGGCGGACAGATCCTCGCCTTCCGGCAGCAACTGAGGACATCGACCGTCTTGATCCGTGCGCGCGGAGCTCAGCAATCTCCAATCTCCAGATGCGCTCTGTTTCTCTAGCCGCACAGGCACGTCCCCGGCTGGCTTTCCGTGAACCATGTCCAGAACGTGAGTCGAAATGCGTTTCATCCTTGAAGCCATTTTCTCAACCGGATTTGTGTAATCTGCCGCTGCTGCTCGGCCGCTTCGTGAAGTTCGGTTTCAGCGTCATTCTTGAGCCGTCGTCGAAGAATTTCCAGAATCTCGGTTGCGGATTTACCCGTCGCGCAGACGATAAAGATACGATTGAAACGCTGCTCGTATTCTCGATTCGCATCCACCAGAGCGGTTTTCACGGCGGACTCGGCGTCCCCCACTTTGCTTTGCTCCTGCGCCGACCATTCTACAGACTGATCTGGCAAAGTTACGCGTGGTAGAGACTGCGGCGATCGCGACTCGCCGATTCTCGGATGACTATCGAACGCTTCCATCCAATCTGATCGTGTGAGATTGCGCCATGTCTCGTCTGACGTAGATAGCACGGCAGCTTCGTCGGCGAGCGGTCTTCGGGCCGCCATGCCTTGTGCCCAGGCCCTGGACCCGCAACACGGCAGGATCGCTCGGATGGCGTCGTCGAGTGGAAGACGATTCCACCGCGTCAGGGTTTGTCCTTCGTTCTCCGCGCCCGTTCGCTGCGAGTTCAACCGATCCAAGAACTCAACTAGAAGATTGCCCGCCACAGCGGCACGGTACCTCGCGGTAGATCGAATATCGTCAATCGGCCGGATCTCGGCCGCGACGGCCTTTCTTGCTGAAAGCAGCAAATCGGAATTAACAACCTTGCCCTTCACGATTTGCTCGGTCTCTATCAGACGGAGCGGAACCGGCGCCACGCTGCCTAAAGCGACGCGAACATCTTCAACCAAACCATCGGCAAGTCGGCCGAGAGCAGCGATGCACACTTTGGAGATCGCTTGCGCATTCCGAGCTCCTACCTTGCGGGCATGGCTAAAATATCGCGAGAATCGCCGCGGCAAGCACACGGCTTCAACCAGCTCATCGGGCGAGAGCAGCATCTTCTTATAGCCGGTGTGAAAGCTTGTATAAGGCAACCGACGCTCACCGCGGACTGACACTAGAATCAACTCCGCTTCGTAAACCAGCAGAGCTGGCAACGAGTCAGCGGCTGGCGATGCGTTCACGATGTTGCCGCCAATCGTTCCCCGATTCTGGTTCGCGACTCCGCCGGTCCAGCGTGCGGCGCTGACTAACAGCGGGAACTCTTTTCCGATAATCTCGTGCTTGCGGAGGTCGGTATAAGTGCATGCCGCACCGACACGAATTTCGTTCGGCGTGACGTCAACCTGTCGCAACTCAGGAAGATTCCAGATGCTGACCAGCTTTCGGGCCGGAAGCTTCCCGGCCGCGTATTGCACCATCACATCGGTGCCTCCAGCAATCGGAAGCCACGCGCCTGGTTCTTTTGCCAGCAGCGCGACAATCGTCTGCAAGTTCCCGGGTGCGATCATTTCATAATCAGCGGGGTTCGATCTCATGCGGTCGTCCTGCGGTGCACCGCTTCCGCCACAGCTTCAACGATCTGGCTGTAGCCGGTGCAGCGGCAAAGATTGCCGGAAAGGCCCTCCCGGATTTCGTTCATCGCGGGGTCAGGTTTTAGGTTCAATAAATGGAAGGCTGCGAGAATCATCCCCGGCGTGCAAATGCCGCACTGCGCACCACCGCATTGCAGAAACGATTCCTGCAAGGCGTGCAGCGTGTCTCCAGATGCGAGCCCCTCGATCGTAACCACGCTCGAGCCTTCAGCCTGAAGAGCAGGCACGAGGCAGCTATTCACCAGCACGCCGTCGATCAACACCGAGCACGAACCACACTCGCCTTCTCCGCAACCTTCTTTGGCACCGGTGAGTCCGAGATCGAACCGCAAGACGTCCAGAAGACGTTCCATCGGGTAAACATGGACGGTCTTCGGCTCACCGTTGACCACGAATGAAATGTCGATCTTGGCCCCACTCACGCGAGAATTATTCATCGGACGCCGCCTGCGGAGCCAATGCTGCGCCGAATGGCGACACAGAAGCGAGTCCATCCATGATGTCTTCCGGAAGCAGCGGAATGGAATCAAAAGGAACTCCCAGCGCGTCTTCCACGGCATTGACGATTGCCGGGGCCGGACCATCCATAGGGAGTTCGCCGATTCCCTTGGCACCATACGCTCCGTAGACATTGCCCAACTCTTCGAAAAATACGCGAATAGGAGGGAGGTCACTCGAAGTCGGCATAATGTAATTCGTCATCTGGCCGTTCTGCATGCGTCCATTCTGCCAAACCACTTTTTCATAAAGGCTCATGCCGATCGCTTGGGCGACACCACCGATGATTTGGCCTCTCGCCAGAAGTGGATGCAAAACTTTGCCAACTTCCTGGAGCGCCACGAAGTCGTCAACCGCTACGCTATACGTCATCAGATTAACGGTGACTTCTGCGACGTAGACCGCCCAGGCAAACGCCGCGTAGGCTTCTCCTCGATATTTCTGATCGTCCCAGAAAATGTCGCTGGGCGCCTCGTAACGAGACCAACTACGGAAAGGACCATGCGCCGCAACATACCGTTGGCAGGCAGCCCGAAACTCGTCCGCAGTGTAGGCTTCGCGGAGCAGGCTGGATGAAATCAGCGTCTGTCGAACTCCCAAAGCAGCAGACTGTACCAATTTTCCAACCACCATGACCGTACGCGATGCCACGGTTGGGCCGCTATTGGGCACTTCCAGTGTATCCGGCTGGGCCATGCTGACGGACTCGTATGGCAAACCGAGGGCCTCGGCGGCAATCTGGCTGAGAACAGTTTTTGTTCCCTGGCCAAATTCAGTGCTCGAAACCAGGACGCGCACACTGCCGTCAGCACAGCCCTCTACACCGACCACAGAACTCAAATAGCGCTCTCCCGATCCCGTGAATCCGGCCCCATGCAGAAATGCGGCGATGCCCATGCCCTTCCTTGTAGCTCCGTGTTGATTCTCAGTTCCGAAGCGTCGTTTCTTCGACTGATAGTCCGAAAGTTCCAGGGCGCGGTCAAGCAACTTCCCGAGATTGATCGGCTCCCGCACAACCTGCTCTGTAGTCGTGGTCTGTCCCGGCTGGAGAAAATTCCGGCGACGGATCTCAATCGCAGAAAGACCTACTTCACGCGCGATGCGATCCATGTGCCGCTCCATGGCAAACAGGCTCTGTGGCGCTCCAAAACCGCGAAAGGCGCCATGAGGTGGTACGTTTGTAGCAACTGCCTTCGCGCGGATTCGAACGCTCGGCCAGTAATACGGCCCTCCTGCATGAATTGCCCCACGGGAAAGCACCACCGGCGACAATGTCATGTATGCTCCGCCATCAATCGTGAAATCGATTTCGCCGCCCAGTATTTTCCCGTCTTTGCTGACGGCAGTTCGATGGCGCGTGCGCGACGGATGCCGTTTGGTGGTCGCCGCCATGTCTTCCATGCGGTCATAAATGATCTTCACAGGTCTCCCGGATTTTATCGCCAGCAGCGCGGCATGCCCGGCGATCATCGACGGATACTCTTCCTTGCCGCCAAACGCGCCTCCGGTTTCCATTTGCACGACACGAACCTTTTCCGGCGGCAAATCGCAAAGCGCCATCAGTGCTTTGTGAATGTAATAAGGACACTGCAGTGAGCCCCAAACAGTAATTCCCCTTAGGTCGTCGAAGACAGCAATCATCCCGTTGTTTTCGATGTAAAGCTGCTCCTGCGCGCCAGTCGTGTACTCGCCTTCCACAATGAAGTCGGCCTTCTCCCAAATACCATCAACGTCGCCTTTTTCGATCACGTAGGTTTTGAAGATGTTGTCTTCGCCCCACACAATCTGGGAGGGGCACTCGCTTTCCTCGATCGTTAAAATCGCAGGCAGAGGATCGTACTCGATCGATACCGCCGCAACCCCTTGCGGAAGAACATGGCGGTCAGGATGGGCCAAAAGCAGAATAGGTTCCTCGGGATGGTTGACGAATTCACTGGCTAAACACGGTTGATCATCGCCGATCAGCGCGATGCAGTTTTTCCCGCGAATATCTTTCGCTGATACAATCACGAATTCATCCCAGGCAATTCCGGACCCGAAGGTGATCTTCTTGATCCGGCCACGCGGAATCGAACTGCGAACCGTCGCTCCGAAGAGCATGTCTGTCAAAACCATATCGTCGACGTATTGCGACCTTCCGGTTACCTTATCGCGTCCCTCCTTGCGCGGAACCGACTTGCCGACGATGTGCTCGCTCTTCATCATTCAACAATCAATTCGTTCCCGCAGCCCACGAGAACTGGCGGGCATGCAAAGACTCGCGGATGGGATAGTGTATGACAGACCACGTCAAAATGGAGTGAGAAGTCTCGCCGCGTGGGATCGAAAAGTTTTACGTGGCTGATTGATGATTTGTATTTGGCGAGTATTCCCGGCCTTTAGGTCCACCAGGAAATTCGCCATATGCAAAGACCGGACTCCCTCGCAGATACGTGGCCTTCACCACGCCGCGCAATGTTTCTCCTAAATACGGAGAAATCGGATGCCGGTAATGCAATCTGTCTTGGGTCACGATGAATTCGCCGTCAGGGTCGAAGACAACAAAGTCCGCGTCGTATCCGGCGGCAATTTTTCCTTTGCGCGTGTCGCAACCAGCCAGTCGCGCCGGCGCCTCTGCCATCCAACGTGCCAGGTCGCGCAACGTGAATCCTCGCCTGCTGGCTTCGCTCCACATCAGCGGCAGCGCGATTGAAAGGCTGGCAATACCGCCCCACGCGGTCCGAAAATCGCCTTCGGCGAGCCGCTTCATCGCTGGAGGACAGGGAGAATGGTCGGTCACCACCAGATCGATCGTCCCGTCTTTAAGGCCCTGCCACAATCGCTCGCGATTTTCGCGGCTTCGAATCGGCGGAGCACATTTGGTCAAGGTCGCGCCGTTTGCGATCGTTTCTGCGGAAAGATGCAGGTAATGTGGGCAAGTCTCAACGCTAACTGGAAGTCCGTTCGAGCGCGCGGCGCTCAGTTCCTGAAGCCCCTGACTGGTCGAGAGATGAACGATGTGCAAACGAAAACCGTATTCTCGGCATAGCGATAGCATCAGGCGAATGGCCTCTAGTTCGGCTTCGTCTGGCCGTGACTGAAGATAGGTCGAGTAACACCTCCAATCGGCGTTGGTGAGAGAATCCGTTGCCTGATCAATCGGGCCGGGAAGTTCCGCGTGCACTAGCAGCGGCAGGCCGGTCCGGGCAACATGAGGCAGAGCCGTTCGCAGTTCTTGTTCTGTAACCATGGTGAAACCATCGATGCCAGGATTGATCAAAAAACATTTGAAGCCCGGCACTCCCGCGGCCGCGAGAGCTTCGATATGATTTCGGTTATCGTGGACAACGCCACCCCACGTGGCCCAGTCGACGCGGCATTTGCCTTGCGCAGCCGCACGCTTGGCCTCGAGCGCAGCGACAGTTGTCGTCGCGGGAAGGCAATTCAAGGGCATATCGACCAACAAGGTGTAGCCTCCCGCCGCCGCGGCTCGGGTCGCGGTTTCGAAACCTTCCCACTCCGCGCGGCCGGGATCGTTGATATGCACGTGGGAATCGACGAGCCCTGGAAGAATGGCTGCGTCTCCGAAATCAAGCACGTCAGGGCCCTCGGGCACGTTACCCAGCGAAACGACAGCCCGCACCTTCCCTTCTTCGACGAGAATAGCCGCCGGACGAATTCCTTCGGGTGTCACGACTCGACGCGATAGAAAAGCTTCCAACTATTCGCTCCTGACAGGGTTTGATGCCTGGAACGGAAGCCCGTCGCGGGATACAGGCTTCTTCAGAATCTCCCGCGCGGGAAGATCAAAAGAACATTTACGAACTCCCGATTCCCAGCTTATACTCCCTTCTCAGTAAAGCGGCTGCGAAAGAGTCCATGTCGACTGACGTGCTCGCGGATTCGCGGATTGCAGGCGTGGGCATATTGTCGCCGATCACGCGTTGACAGGGCAAAAGCATGGACAACCCTTTCATGGCCCGCGCCATTCAGCTCTCGATTGAGAACGTCCGCACCGGACGAGGTGGGCCCTTCGGCGCAGTGGTGGTCAAAGGCGACATCGTTATTGCCGAAGGCACGAATCAAGTAACTTCGAGGAATGATCCGACCGCGCACGCGGAAGTGCTCGCCATTCGCGAAGCCTGCAAGAAACTTGGTGTTTTCGATCTTCAGGGCTGCGAGCTTTACACCTCCTGTGAGCCGTGCCCCATGTGTCTGGGAGCAATCTATTGGGCTCGCCTCTCTCGCGTTTATTTTGCCAATGCTGACGCCGATGCATCCAAGATCGGATTTGACGATTCACTGATCTACCGCGAACTGGCGCAGCCGCATTCGCAGCGCAAGATTCTCATGATTCAGATAATGCGTAACGAGGCCTTAGTGGCGTTTCGTGAGTGGGAAGACAAACCCGACAAGATCACATATTGAGCCTGTTCGGATCCCGCAACGTCGGCCCATGGAGGATGATTGATCGCTCGCTATTTCAAACTCGCCGAGAACCAGACCTCCGTGAAGCAGGAGATGCTGGGTGGCCTGACCACCTTCATCACGATGGCTTACATCATCGTGGTCAACCCCCAGATTCTCGCCCAAGCGGGAATGCCGCCAGAGGGCGTGCTGTTTGCCACTTGTATTTCAGGCGCGGTGGCTAGCCTCGTCATGGGACTCTACGCAAACTATCCCATCGCGCTGGCGCCGGGAATGTCTCTGAACGCCTACTTCACCTATTCCGTTTGCATGTCGATGCATATCCCCTGGCGCACTGCACTCGCGGTGGTCTTTTGTTCGGGTGTTCTCTTCCTCATCCTCACTGTGACTCGGGTTCGCCAACAGATCGTCGACGGCATTCCCGACTGCCTGAAACATTCGACTGCCGCGGGGATTGGAATGTTCATCGCTTTTGTGGGACTTCGGAATGCAAGGCTCGTAGTGGCCAATCCGGCTACATTTGTCGGCCTCGGCAGCTTCTCCGACAAAGCAGTGCAGACGGCTTGCTTTGGCTTCGGCCTGACGCTGATCCTGGTGTCACGAAAGCTCCATGGCGGCATCCTCATCGGTATTTTCGGCACCGCATTGCTCGGAATCTTGCGCGGGATCACAAAATGGCCAGCAGCTGTTTTTTCCCTGCCGCATCCTTCCGGGACTTTCTTGCAGCTTGACTTCCGCGGTGCGAGCCATCTTGGCTTACTCGAAATTCTGTTTGCGTTCCTGTTTGTTGATCTTTTCGACAATGTAGGAACTCTCGTCGGAGTGTGCGAACAGGGCGGATTCATTAAGAACGGCAAGATCCCGCGCGTGGGCCGCGTGCTTCTGGCGGATGCCGTGGGAACCATTTTCGGAGCTTTGACCGGAACTTCGACGGTAACGAGTTACATTGAAAGCGCGGCTGGAGTTGCTGCCGGGGCTCGTACCGGTCTGAGCAGTGTCGCGGTCGCCGTGCTCTTCCTGCTGGCCATGTTCTGCTCACCGTTAGCCACCGCGATTCCGCTCTACGCCACGTCCCCCGCGTTGATTTTGGTTGGCGTTCTCATGACGCAGTCGATTGCCCAAATCGTCTGGAACGAATTCAGCGAGGCGGTTCCGGCGTTTATCACCATGCTGGCCACGCCGCTTACATTCAGCATCGCGACCGGTCTTAGCCTCGGCTTAATTTCTTACACTGTGGTGAAAGTTGCGGCTGGGAAGATTCGCGAAATAAACACGCTGATCTGGATTCTTACCATCTTATTTGTTCTGCGATACGTCTACCTTGCCGCGGCTTAGGGCGCTTGCGCTGCAACGACGTTAGAAGCGATCTAGAAACTGGCTGCCACAGCGTGCGACTTTGCGCCACTTTCCTTTTCCGCCTGCCGGTCAACCACGGTGAGTTCTTTTTCCAGCGAGGAAAAGCGTTGCAGGATTTCGTGCATGCGCAACGACATATTGCGGATGGTTTCGATCTGGGAGCGAGCGCCGGAGGATAGCGATCCCGGTTCCAGCAGCAGCAACTCCGAGTTGCCCAGCACCGAAGTGAGTGTGTTGTTCAAAGTGTGCCGCATTTCCAGCATGTACCGACCAAGCAGGGCCTGTCGTTCGAGCAATGCGTTGGCCTGCTCGAGGCGGCGCGCTTCAGCTTCAGCGCTGACTCGATGCAGGATTTCTCCGGCGACCAGCACCAGAGTGTCCAGCCAATTCTCCTGTTGACGTACCACGGAAATGCCGGGCCAGCGATCGCGGACCGTCTGCACGACCCGAGTGTTTTCCGAGACGAACAATACGCGCTTCCCTGCTGCCTCCATCGCCTCCAGAACCACCGACAAAGCTTGTGGCCGCAGACCACCAGCGATAGCCAACTGGAAGGTATCCGGATCGAAGCCGAGACAGATGTCGCTGCTCATCAGAGTGAATGCGGGAACGGTGCGCTCCGATTGCCAGCGGCCAATCACAGCGCGCGAGAGTTCCGCGTCATCCGAAATGATCAGTATGGAAAGTTGGTCCACGTTTCCTTTCTGTGTCTGTTGCAGGTCTTGGGTGCAAGCTTCTGACTTCGGGCTTTAGGCTTTAGGCTTCAAATTATCCTGATTGGTGCCGGAAGCCTGACGCCTAAAACCTGAAGCCGAGAGTCGCCCCTACTTCGGGTTGCTGTCGTCAACGTCCTGCTGCCCTGCGGGACTATTCTCGCTCCAGTCCGGCGAACTGCTGGTGACCTCGAAATCAGGCACATCCGAGGTCGCGGCCGCACCCGCAGCTTGGGCGCTAGTTTTTGTAGCGGCGGCTGGCTTGGCAGTAGCAACGCTCTTCGGATTCTTTGCATTCTTGGCCAAAGCTGCTTCCACCACTGCGCGGAGGTCGACCAGCATCGATACCGGTTGTCCGGATGAATATTCGGCGTGAAACATTACTTTCCACGATTGGCAGATCATGCGCAATCGCGCGATGGGCTCCTCGGCGGAAAACTGTGCCCGGCGGCAATCGAGGGTTTCTACGCCGCGGGTTTCCAACTCCCGCAAGCCATCCAGAATGGCGTTGAGATCCTGATGCATCAGGCGGAAAAAAATACGCCTCATAAGAAAACTGAAGCGGGTGAACGCGACCATGGCCACGGGGAGAAAATACTTCTGTCCGCACGACGTTTTTAGCTTTCGGCCTTTTTCGAGAATCCGGCTGGTAAGCAACTGGTTCAAGTTGCGGCAACCATTTGCAGTTTGCAGAACTTCATCGAGCGGATTCAGCCATTCCGGAGCGGTCAGATCGACGGACCCCAGAATGGTCTCGAGCGTCTGCGCCACATAAGCCACGTCGACATCGGCATCTTCGAGGCGCGAGGGAGCGCAATGCGAAAAGAATTGAACCAGCAGGAAATCAATCTTGTCGCGATCAGAATCCGAATGTTCCGGCCGGTGCAAATGATGCATCAGCAGGGTGCGAAGAGCTTCGTCGCTGCTTACCGTCGTTGTCTGCAGGAACTGGCGAAGCTGATGCACCTGAATACGCGCATCCATGTCTTGGAACAATTGCCGGGCCTGTTCGACCGATTCCTGGGGAGGCGCATCAACACCGGCTTCCAGATCGCTGTGCGCCGGCAGGTCGATCACGAATTCCCGGGCCAGCGCGGCATATAGCGGATAGAGTAGGCGCGCGTCACGCCACTCCGCCGCCAGTTCACTCAGTTGAGGTGTGGGTGTCATATTTTCACAAGTCGGGTTTCACGATCCAGTTGGCGACTGCGCCAGTGAAACGAGCGGCAACCGCTGTGCGGCCTCCGTTGTATTGCACGGCCACGACACAGGCTTCCGTATCCAGAGTGCCGTCGGAATTCTGCAGCCGCAGTTTGTCGGCGAATTCAAGGGGCAAGGTTGAAGCGAACAACACTTCGGTCGGGGTACCGAATTCGATGATCGTGCTTTCGCTAAATGCGCCACTTCCACTTGCAACGCGGGTCAGGCGAACGGGAATGCGAACCGGAGTCGCGTTGGGAAAGAATTTCGCCAGCTTGGTGGTCGAGCTCTCACGTGCCGGAGCAGCCGCAGCGCCCGATTTGGACACAGAGTTCCTCATCATTCCTGATTCCCGGGGGTCGTCGATGCGGCCTGGATTCCTCAGTCCGCCGGTTAGCGTGACTCAGGCACCCGGACCGCATCGGGTAATCAGAATGCACGATAGCGGCCAAACGCCTCGCGGATCGCTTGGAACCACAAGTTACGTTGTATCAATGGGATAGATCGACAGCACTGGACAAGCTCTTGAAATCACGTGAGGCCCTGCTGTCTAAGATTGAGACAGCGTCTCAGTCGGGACGTTATCACTCGCTCTCCGACAGACAAAAACCGGGCAAGTCCATTTAGCCTCGCGAAGCAACGTTTGGGCTTAGTCGGCAGGGTAGCGCGTCAATTCAACCGCGGCTGATTGGAGCGCGCCAATAGTTCGCGAAAGGAAAGATCGTCGTGCAGGCCATCGAATGACCGGTCGGTGTTCATGAACAGCATGGCGGCGTCGCGTTTTTCGTACGCGTCGCGCAGGTAGCTGAGAGCTTCCTGGTTTTGCCCAAGCTGGGCGTAGGTTTGCGCCAATGGATATGGCGATAATGAGCCCTGCTGATAGAATTTCTTCTGCACTGGCAGCATGCTTTCCCACATCGCCTGGACACCACCAGTAGCGAAGCCTTTCTCGGCGGCGTTCACGATTGCGAGGGCCGTCGAGTCGTGGCGCAACACGGCCACTTTCTTTGACTCTGCCAGATAGTTTGGATAGTCCTTCCCATTGAGATAGATTTCCGACAGGTAAAGGTGAGGCGAAAGAAAATCCGGTTCTCTGGCTTCGATCTGCGTGAGCAGCGCAGTGCCCTTTTCTCGTTGGCCTGCCCAGTAAATGATCAGTCCCTTGTCCGCCACGATCGGTGTGGAAGAAGGATCAAGTTTTCTGGCGGTTTCAATCTCGGCAACCGCCTCCGGATAACGCCGTCTAGTCATTAAGAAGGTTGCGTACCAGTGGTGCGCGGCCACGTAGTCAGGATTCAGGGCAATCGCACGTTTGAACTCTTGCTCCGCAGTCGCCGCGTCCCACGTCCAATAAAACGTGACGAAGGCAAGCGAATTATGCGCTTCGGCAGATTTGTCATCCAATTCCACGGCCTTCTTCGCCGCCGCCAGCGCTCGCGGATAAGCTTCGTTGGGCGGCATCACGGAATATTCCCGCATCAAATTATAGGAATCGGCAAGGCCAACATAGGCTGGCGCATAACTGGGATCACGGACAATGGCCTGGGTAAAAAGATCGAGGGCTTTATTCAGATCTTCAGGCGTCCGCTTGTTCCAGAAGTAGCGTCCCTTCAAATAGAGTTCTTCTGCATCGGGGTTCGGGCGATGGTCGAGCGGGACATTGCTTGTCGCCGAGGCTGAGGTTGGCGGACGTGGGATTTGATGTCTGAGAATGACAAACCCCAGCAGGACGGCCAAGAGCAATCCCAGGATTCGAGCTATCGAGAATTTCGAACTACCTGGCGGAGCAGTCGGCACAGGAACCGGCTTGGGCATCGAAGGCCCCGCTTCACCGATGACGTCGGCTGAAGACTTCTCCCGTACGGCTGCGTCGACATCCGACGCAAACGAGGATTCTCCTTCTTCCGCTGCGGGATCTTTCAACCATTGAGACAATTCGTCGGTGTAAGCGAACACACCACTTCTCACCCCTCCCGGCACCCGGTGAACGGGGAGAGCGCGCTCTTTTTCCCATCGCTTGACGGTCCGCTCATCCCGACCGAAGAAGGCGGCGATTTCCTTCCACGAATCCAGACGGCGGTTCGACGCCTGCTGCTCGCGAGCATGCATAGGCCTGAAATGTCCTGAATTGTCCTGTGATGTCCCTTGCTTGGGGGAGCAAGTTCCTAGAGTATAGCGCGACTGCTCAGATCGTGGATACTTCCCCGCAGTCTTCGCCGCCAAGAATAGGGTGGCGAGGCTTGCAGAGTGCAATATTTTGCACACTCCCAGGCGAGTCTCAGACTTTCAGGAGATTTCCCGGCTGCAAGTTCAACTCGAAACCGTTTGCGAAACGCCAGAACGATCTAATCGCACTTCCAGGAGGTTTTATGAATTGCGTCCGCCAAAAAGAGAAATGCTCGCGCAGGTGTGTGCTATTTGTGGCCGCGATGATCCTGCTCTCGCTCGCCAGCGCGACTTCGGCGCTCGCTCAGCAATGCACCGACAGTTGGACCGGAGGGGGAGGAAATGACAATTGGAGTAACGGCGTCAATTGGTCGAACGGCTCGGAGCCGGGCAACACCGACGCCGTCTGCATTCAGACGTCGGGAGCGGCAGTTTTGTTGGACGTCGGCGACACTATAGCCGACCTCGCCGTCGGCAGCGGCGACAGCCTGACGATCCCCAACGTGACGAACGCGAGTCCCAACCTCAGCATCAATGGCTCGACAATCACGAACGCCGGCCAGATTATCTTGGCCGCTCCGGTGTCGTTTGGCACAACGTCTTTGAACCTCTCATCTAGCGGGACCGTAACCCTATCCGGCCACGGAACGATTACCCTGAACGCCAACTCCTTTGGCGGCGACTCGATCGGAGGTAGCGCGAAGTTGTTGAATAAGTCGACGATCGAGGGCGGCGGCGGCTTCGACATGACATTCAACAATGCTAAGGCCGGCGTGATCAACGCCAACGAATCCGGAGTTCAACTGGTCGTGGGACGCAACCAGAACCAGGGCGCCTCGACCAATACCGGCCTGATGGAAGCCACCGATGGCGGCCAGCTCACAATGGGGAGTCTCACGCTAAACAACGTTGGCGGGACCATTAAGGCGTCGGGCAAAAATTCCTACGTCCAACTCGAGGGCGAAGGCCAGGGCGGAGAAACATTCACCGGAGGCACGTGGACAACCGCAAACGGAGGAGTAATTCAGGTTGTTGACAGCAGCGCGCTCCTCGACGGCACGAATGGGAACACCATAACCAACTCCGGAACCATGCAGTTGGTTGATGGCGCACCGCATCCAGGCGGCAATTTTCAAGGAACCTTAACTAACAAGGGAACCATTCAAATTCTCTCAAAGGGCAGCGGCATCGGCCTGAACATTCCAGGTGGCCAGACCTTCACCCTGACCGGCCCCGGCAGTCTGACCATGGGGGATGGCACCTCCAACGCCTACAACAATCAGGATTACATCAGCGGCGCAACGTTCGTGAACCAGCAAACTATCCAAGGGACAGGAGCCATCTTAAATCTCACCAGCTTCACCAATAGCGGCACCATCAACGCGAACGTTCCCACGGGTATGAACAACCTGCAGCTTCAATTGGGCCGCTCCGGCGCAAGCACCAACACTGGAACAATCGAGGCTAGCAACGGCGGAGTGCTCCTGATCGGCAGCACGACCATCGACAACGCCGGTGGCACTATCGAATCGATAGGCGCGAACTCTAACGTCTCATTAGTCGGCTCGCTTGGAACATCGGGGCTGACGATTAGCGGAGGCACCTACACCAGTTCTGGCGGGGGTGCCATCTACGGCGGAGGAGGGACGACGATTGACGGAACTACCAATGCGGTCACGAACTCCGGGACGTTCATACTGAACGACGGAGGCAACAGCATTACTGTTCAGGGGACACTCAACAACACAGGAACGATCGACATTCTCTCTACAGGAGATTGGGTTTACTTTCAGATGCCCGGAACGGGGAATCTCACCATCACCGGCAGCGGCAAGGTGGTTATGGGGGATGGGACTAACAACTCCTATAACAATATGCTTATGTTCGGCAGCGACTTTGGCAGCAGCGGTATTCTCACGAACCAGTCCACCATCGAGGGAACTGGATTCCTTGGGGAGTATCTTCAGGGCTTCACTAACAAAGGCGTCATTAACGCCAACGTGCCAGTTGGCACCGATGGCCTCGCGCTCTTTGCAACCCGCATTAGCGTATTCCTCAATGCCGGAACCATTGAAGCCACGAACGGTGGCGAATTCGGGTTTGACCCTAACTATGGCCTCAGTGGCAACTTCACCAACACGGGTACGCTCACGGTTGCCGCCCGCAGCGTCATGAACCTGACGGATGGCAATATTACTAACCTCGCCAATGGGACGCTCAGCGGCGGCACCTACAACGTCACCGGCACACTCCAGATTTCCGGAAACATCACGACCAACGACGCCAAAATCACGCTCAATGGGAAGACATCGCAGATTCTAAATCCCAACTCCAACGCTCTTGCTGGCTTTGTGACCAATGCGCCCAAGGGCAGCTTTGACGTCAAGGGGGGGCAGAGCTTCACCTCCGCAGGCACATTCACCAACCAGGGAGCGATCACCATCGGCAAGGGCAGCACGTTCACTGTGGGGTCGGGCGGATCGTATCTGCAGACTGAAGGCAAAACTACGGTAGACGGTAAGCTCGCCCTCTCGACTTCCGAGGAGAAAGCCGACGAACCCGATTCCGACCCTGCCGCGGCCAACGTCAGAATTGCCAAAGGCACGCTCCTCGGTAACGGAGGAACCATCGCGGCCCATGTCTCCTCGTCTGGAACCGTAATCCCGGCGGCTTCGCTAACCACAACGGGCAAGCTTGGGATCACCGGCGCTTACTCTCAAAGTGCGGCAGGCGCGTTGGATGCCAACATCGCCGGGACGAGTTCCGGCCAGTGCAACGTGCTCAACGTGACCGGCACGGCCACTATTGGCGGAACCCTAAATATCGGTCTGCTAGATAAGTTTGTTCCGGCGGTCGGCGACACCTTCGAAATTCTGTCGGCGCGAAAAGTGACCGGCACCTTTGCCACCGTGAATGGAACGAAGATCAACGACAGCGAGCACTTCACCGTAACCTACAACGCAGACAACGTAACCCTCACCGTGGTTTCCGGGGATTAGTTTCGCATTCACAACTCGACTCGACGAAATGATGAGTACATGCAGCGATCAGTTTCGACGCGCAAAAGGAGAAAAATGAAGATCCAAAACGTTCCAGGTCGGAGCAAGCAAACTTCGCGACGGTCAAAGGCAGCCCCTCTACTTTTCCTGGCCCCTCTTTTCCTGGTATTGAGCGTTTCGAGCGCGCTGGGACAAGGATTCAAAATGACCCAACTGAATCCTCCCGGGTTCCAAGCGGGTACTGCGATTCCATATGGCGTGAACGCAAGCGAAGCTGTGGTAGGCTTCGGCACGGCGACGTCCGGGGGCACGGTGGGATTTTTGTATAGCGGGGGCAAATACACCACCCTCGATTTCCCAAAAAAGAACACTTTTACCCGGGCCAGCGGCATTAACGATTCGAACGAGATCGTAGGCGACTGGTATGAAGCGAGTGCTAATACTTACCATGGCTACACCTATGTGAACGGAACCTATCAGCAGTACGACGTGGGCGGCAAGGTATCGACTTCGATCTTCGGAGTTAACAGTGCCGGACACTTGACCGGCGCCGAGGGCCACCAAGGCGGTAGTGGTTTTGTGAAGGGCTTCATTTACCTCGGTAGTGGCGAGCCGACTGAGTTCTTTGCCAGCGGCAAGGACAATACCTATGCCTACGCCATCAACAGCTCCGACGAGGTCGTCGGTGAGTACCTCGATTCCAGCAATGTCGCACACGGTTTTTACCGGAGCGCGGCCGGTGAAATTACGGCGATCGAATATCCGGGCGCGACCCAGACTGTGGCCTACGGGATCAACGATGCCGGCGAAATCACTGGTACTTACATCAACGCCTCGAATCTGCCCTATGGCTTTACCTATATTAAAGGTAAGTATGCTTCTACCGACTTTGCCGCAACTCGCGGGATTAACAGCAAAGGAGCTTACGTCGGCTTCTACTGGGGCGTTGACGGGGTCGCGTCCGGCTATCTGGCATCGCCGCAAGCCTTCACATTAAGCACGGTCAAAGTGCCGGGCAACCAGCAAGCGCAACTCCTGGGCGTCAACAATTCAGGCGTTACCGTCGGAGCCTACGTCAACTCGAAGGGGCTTGAGCGCGGCCTGATGATTTCCGGCGGCAAAGTCACCAATATCGACGATTCCAAGGGCGTTACCACCGACTGCTTTAGCGTCAACAGCGCTGGCGACATTGTCGGCTTATATACTGACAGCTCCGGCAATTCGCACGGCTTTGAATATACCTCGGGAAAATTCAAAGATATACCAGGCCCGAAAGGCTCACTCGGTAGTGCTGCCCTCGGAATCAATGACTCCGGAACCGTCGCGGGGTTCTACCTCGATAGTAACGGGATTCCTCGCGGTTTCGTCCTCACCAGCGGCAAATACAAAACCCTGAATGTCCCCGGCGCGGAATTTACCTTAGCCCGCGGCATCAACAATGCCGGCATGGTTACGTTGCAGTGGCAAGACTCGGCTGGCTACCGGCAGTCTTCGCTTTACAACGGCAAGAAATACACGACGATCAACGTTCCGGGAGCTGCCGTGAACGAGGTTGGGAGTATCAACACCGCCGGCGACATCGTTTACTCTGTGTTCGACCCCTACGGAGTTGGCCACGCGGCAGCGCTAATCGGAAAAGATTACTACATCTTTGACTATCCCAAAGGTTCCAACACCGGAGCCGGGGGCATCAACGACAGCAATCTGATCGTCGGCTCCTATGACCCGTCAGGCAAGACCGTGCCCGAATCCTTCCAGGGTACGCAGTAGAAAACAGTGAACGACCGAAGCATGAGCGTTTTGTGATTCGGGCCACACCGCCAAGTCCGCCGTGCCGACTCACGGCGGGCACGCGGCAGCAAAGAAGTTCGCCCTGGTCACAAAACCAGGAGATTCCGCAATTCTATGAGGGCCTTAATGAATTACGTGTTGCAACCGGTTCGATCGTTCCGCATGACCGCCGCATTCGCGGCCGCAGTGCTTGTACTCGTAGCAGCGATTTCTGCCCAGGCCCAAACCTACAAGGTGCTCTACAATTTTGGAACCAACAGCCACGACCCCACCTACCCGCACGGCCAAGATGTGATCTCGCAAGGACGCGATGGGAAACTCTATACGGACGCCGCTAGCGGAGGAGGCGGCACGGGCGCCGCATTCAATATAACCACTTCGGGAAAACTGACCGTGGTGGCCAACCTTACCAATCCTTACACCGGCAGCGGCTTGACACTCGGCACAGATGGAAACTTCTACGGCACCACCGAGGGCGGCGGGACTGATGGCGCCGGAACGGTATTCAAGGTAACCCCGAGCGGCACCCTGACAACGCTCTACAATTTCACGGCTGGCGCCGACGGCGGTTATCCTCAGGCCAATTTGAATGAGGGTACGGACGGCAACTTCTACGGAACCGCCAGTGGCGTGAACGTGATCAACAGCGTTGCATTCAAGATCACCCCAGCCGGCGCGATGACCACCCTGCATACTTTCACTGGTAGCGACGGCAACGATATCGTGGCTGGATTAATCCAGGGCACCGATGGAAACTTCTATGGCGTCGGGGTCGCCGGCGGCGCCAACGGCGATGGAGTTGTTTTCAAGATGACCCCGGCCGGCACGGTCACGGTGCTCCACAGCTTCGATGGCACCGATGGAGAGTCGGCCGCATTCGGCCTGACTCAGGCTACCGACGGCAATCTCTACGGCACCACCGAAGTGGGAGGCACCAGCAACGCTGGGGTGATCTTCAAAATCACCACAGGTGGAACTTACACTGTTCTTCACAACTTCAATGGAACCAGCGATGGCAATCAAGGTTACTCCGGTCTGGTACAAGCCACCGACGGGAATCTGTTCGGCGTAACCGGCATGGGCGGGAGCTCAAACGTTGGAACGATTTATGAGATCACGACCAGCGGAACATTTTCCGTTCTCTACAACTTCGACACCACCCACGGTGCCAATCCTCAGAGTTATCTGACCCAGCACACAAACGGAATTCTGTATGGCGACGCTGAGGAAGGGGGCAGCCAGAAACAAGGCGTCTTCTATAGCCTCAATCTCGGGCTCGCGCCGTTCGTTCGATTAGTCAGCACTTCGGGCAAGGTCGGCTCGAAGATCGGCATTCTGGGCCAGGGTTTCAGCAAATCCTCAGTCGTGAAGTTCGGCGGAGTACAAGCCAAGACGTTTACGCTCACCGGAACAACTTACATTTCGGCGACTTTGCCGGCGGGAGCGATTGACGGCAAAGTTACCGTGACCACCGGCTCAACCGAGCTAACCAGCTCGCAGACTTTCATCGTCCACAACTCCTGGAGCAGCGGAGCAGTTTTACCCACCGCTCTGCAAGGTTCGGCCACCGGAGTCATCGGCGGAAAAGTCTACGTTGTAGGCGGAGCGACGAACAGCGCCATCGTCGCCATCAATCAGATTTACAATCCCAAAACCAACAAGTGGACCACCGGCGCGTCCATGCCAACTGCGCGCTTCGCCTGTGCTGGCGCGGTGGTCGATGGCATTCTCTACGTCATCGGTGGAAACCCGAACGGCAGCTCGCAGCTCAATGTGGTTGAAGCCTACGACCCCGCGACCAACAAATGGTCCACGAAATCGCCCATGCCAACTGCGCGTGACAGCATTAGTGCAGCGGTGGAAGGCGGAATCATTTACGTGGTCGGCGGCTATAACAACAGTGATGGACGGCTCACCACCGTCGAGAGCTACAATCCTGCCACCGACAAATGGGCCGAAGAATCCCCGCTGTTGGCCGGCAAATCCGAACCGGCAGTTGGGTTGCTCGGCTCGACCATTGTCGCCGCCGGTGGCCTGACCGCTTCAGGCGTCTCCGGAGACAACGAAGGCTACTCCACCAGCAAGAATTTGTGGAGCGCTCTCACCGACGATCCGACTCCCCGGCAAGCGACCTGTGCGGCATCCGTTTCCGGGCGGCTGTATTCTGCAGGCGGTAGCAACGGAGAGCCACTGAAGGTAGCCGAATCATTCAATGTCTCCACCAACAAGTGGGCGAAGCTTTTGCCTTTGCCCCACGCGGTCGTCGGGACAGGCAGCGCCAACGTCAACGGCCTGCTCTATTGCTTTGGAGGCTCAAACAACGGCGCAGTATTTCAAGGCACGGTTTACAACTACCTGCAAATCTACCAGCCCTAGGTTTGCGCGAATAAAAATCTCACAACGCCCGCCGTAGCGATTTACGGCGGGCCTTTCGCACTCTCATTTAGCTGTTAAGTAGCGCTGCCGCGTGCAGGCAGCGCTACCCAGTTAGCCGGCTTACAAAACGATCTCAGGGGAAACAACCTATGTCTCGGTACGTAGGCAATGCTCCTCAAGCATGCGTTCGGCAAAACGATAAACTTTTCCGCACGATGGAGGGGCCAGAAGACCAGAAACCAGAAAACCAAAAAGGAGGATTTATGGTTCGCGCTTGCACTATCTGTGCGATCTTGCTATCGCTTTGCGCTCTTCCCGCCTTGGCTCAGGCACCCGCAACCTATAACATCACTTGCTCTTCGGGAACCGCTTGCAAAACCGGGACGGTCCCCCTGTTTACGACCACCGGAGGCGCCTCCAAAGTAGACAGCTCGATCGTGAGTCAATCCGGGTCGACGGTCACGGTAGCCGGTTCGGTCAGCGCCAAGACCAGCTACGAGATCGGAGGCGCTCCCTTTGCCTTCGGCTCGGTTACCAATACAAACGCATTTCTGGGATTTGCCGGCAACTCCACGACAACGGGTACGGGCAACATCGGTGTGGGCACGTCGGCTCTCAGCGCCGTCACCACTGGCGATAACAACACAGCCGTGGGTACTTCCGCACTCAGCGCCAGCACGACAGGCAGCGGCAGCTCCGCCTTCGGCTGGTTTGCGCTCGCCGTCAATACATCAGGCACGCAAAACCAGGCCTTCGGCACAGCAGCACTCTTTTCAAATACAGCGGGCTCGTCAAACTCCGCCTTCGGCTTGGCCGCTCTCTACACCAACACGACGGGCAACAATAACTCCGCCTTCGGATACGGCAGCCTCCACGCCAACACAATAGGTACTCAAAACGAAGGCTTTGGCTACGAAGCACTTTTCGCTAATACGACGGGGAACGGGAACGCCGCGTTCGGCACCGGCGCGCTTTACAAAAATACGACAGGCGGATCCTCAACCACGACTGGCGGCAACTCTGCCTTCGGCAACTTCGCACTGTTGGCCAACACGATAGCCGGCGGCAACTCCGCCTTTGGCTTTAGTGCGCTCACAGCCAACACGGCCGGCAACAACAATGTAGCCGTCGGTGCCGCCGCACTCGCGGAGCTAACGACCGGTAGCGGCAACATCGCGATAGGCACTGGGGCAGGGGGCAATCTCAATGCGGGCGAAAGCAATGACATCTACATCGGCGACAGCGGAATCGCCGGCGAATCGAACACCATCCGTATCGGCTACATCGGAACCATCACCTCGGCGTACATCGCCGGCATCGATAAGAAAACCAGCTCCAACGGCACGGAAGTGTTCGTCAACGCGACCGGCCAACTCGGCACGATCAAGTCCTCGCTCCGTTATAAGCACGAGATCGCCGACATGAGCAACGAAAGCGACATCCTGATGAAGCTGCGGCCGGTGGCGTTCTATTACAAACCCGAACTCGACGACACGCAAACCCGGCAATACGGGCTGGTGGCCGAGGAGGTAGCGAAGGTGGCCCCTGAACTCGTCGTCTTCAATGAGGACGGCACCCCGGAAACGGTGCGTTACCACTTCGTCAATGCCATGCTTCTGAACGAGGTCCAGAAGCAGCGGCAACGGATCGAAGATCAGCAGAAAACCAACGAGCAGCAAAATAACACAATCGTTCGGCAACAGGAGCAGATTCAAGATCTGGCTGCGCGCATGGCCAAGCTTGAAACGTTATTGGCTGCGAAGCCGTAGGCGAAACGGTTTATCTCAAAGAGACCGGGGACCGCCGCAGATCGTTGCGGCGGCTCGCCGCGCATAAATGTGCAAATAATTGCACAATGGCACTATTCGTTTGCGTCCCTAAGCCACAGATTCTTCAGGCTCGGAGGGTTGGTAAAGGGCTTGCCTATAGTCAGGGCGGGAGCAGATACAGACGGGACGAAGTCAGAACTTCTCCGCTGGCGTCTGATCCATAGGCTCTACGATTTGGAGAAAATGCGATGAAAATGGGATTGTTGGTTTTATGCTTTCTTTGCGCGACCACGGCACTTGCACAATCCAGCCTCGGCGGCGCGACGTTGAGCAGTCAGGTACAATTTGCCACTCACGAGGAACGTGCCTATCAAGTGCCAATGGCTGCTGCGCAGAACTTACTGGCAAACTCCAGTTATTTCTTTGTAACCGGTGAGCGACCGCTTTGGGAAGTACAGCCCCTGTCGCACTCGGTACCTCTTGGTGACGTCGCACGCGCGTTGAAGAAAGAGCACGAAACAGCTAAGAAAGCCGATATCGTTTGGAATAACTAAATTCGGGTAGGAGGCGCAGCCTATTCGGGCCGGGGCCGTGACGGAAGAAAGATTGCACGGCCAATTGCCTGCTCGCGCCTCCAACGTCCACCGGCCCAAACCGCGTGTTCACCAGAAGATTCTGTCAGCATGGTTGCGAAGTTCTTCTGGCTCGCTGCGCGATCGCTTCTGCTTCCTCCCATACTTAGTTTCATCATGAACGCAAGCACCTTCCCGAGCCAATCTCGCCTCCGAATCGCGCAAGACTTAGCTGGCGTTTTGCGGTATACTTCGCGCTCACAGCGGCGATAGCGCCGATGTGTCACTCGGACGCAACGGATGTCGGATGAGTGTCCGCTCCGGATTCCGGTAGCACAAGAGCGGAAATAGGATGAGCCAGGCCCATCGGGAAAGAAATCCAAACTCAAAGGCCCAAGCGATCACCCCCAATGAGGCGGTATGTGGCGGCTGATTCGCGAGCTCATACGTCCTTATCGAGGGACGCTCTCGGTCATATTAATAGCCATGGTGTTCGAGACTCTGATGAGCCTCGCTGGCCCATGGCCGCTGAAAATCATTCTTGATAATGTGATCGGATCGCATCATCTTCCTGCCTGGTTCAATCACTTCATAGTTTCGGTGGCGAGTGGTTTGGGCCCCGGCAAGATGAAAATCGCAGCCGTCGCGGCCTTGAGCGCAATCATGATCGCCGTGATTGGCTCCCTCGCTTCCTACATCGATAACTATTACACCGAGAGCGTCGGTCAGTGGGTGGCGCACGATCTACGCATGCGCACTTACCACCATCTGCAGCGCCTTTCGCTCGCGTATTACGACAGCCATCAGACGGGCGTCCTGCTCAGTACCATTACCGATGATATTCAAACCATTCAAAGCTTCGCATCCTCGGCGACTCTGGGCATCCTGGTCGATCTCCTGACCATCGTCGGGATGCTCGGCTTGATGTTCTGGCTCAATTGGGACTTCGCGCTCGTCGCCGTGGGGATCACTCCGTTCTTGCTGCTGTTCGTGTCGCGTTTCAAAAGGGCGGTAAAAAAAGCCACCCGCGAGGTACGTCATCGTCAGGCCGACATTGTCGCCGTGGTCCAGCAAGGTCTGCAATCAGTACGGGTCGTGAAGGCTTTCGGGCGGCAGGATCTGGAACAAGAGGAACTGAACGAAGCCAGTCACGCTACGGTCGATGCCGCGCTCAAAGCTCGCAGAGTGAAGTCGATGCTCTCGCCGGTTGTGACCGTGACCGTGGCTTTGTGTACCGCGTTTGTGCTTTGGCGAGGCGCATCGCTCATTTTGATCGGAGCCATGACGGCGGGCGCGCTGACTGTCTTTCTTTCCTACCTCACCAAATTCTTCAAACCGGTACAGGATCTTGCGAAGATGACGAACTCCATCGCCCAGGCTGCGGTGGGAGTGGAGCGCATTCAGGCGATCCTTGAGACCGACAGCATCATTCGTGAATTGCCAAACGCGAGGGAACCGGAAGCCGTTCGCGGCGACATATCCTTTGACCACGTCGGTTTCGGCTACAACCAAGACGAACCTGTGTTGCTCGACGTCAGCTTCACCATCAAGCAAGGCGAGTTAGTTGGGATTGTCGGCACGACCGGCGGGGGCAAGTCCACCGTCGTGAGCCTGATCCCACGCTTCTATGACCCGACATCTGGCTGCGTGCGCATCGATGGCGTCGACGTTCGTGAGTACAAACTGCATGCTCTACGCAGTCAAATTGGTTTCGTGCTACAAGACACGGTGCTGTTCCGCGGAACGATTCGCGACAACATTGCTTACGGCCGTCCCGGCGCTGCCCAGAAGGAAATCGAGGAAGCGGCGCAACTGGCCAATGCCGATGAGTTTATTTCCCGGATGCCCCACGGCTATGACGCCCTTGTGGGGGAACGCGGACTGGCCCTTTCCGGAGGCCAACGGCAGCGAATTGGAATTGCTCGCGCCGTCATTCGCAATACGCCGATTCTTATCCTCGACGAGCCCACCGCGGCTCTCGACACCGAATCCGAGCGGCTCGTGATCGAAGCCCTGGAACGTCTTATGAAGGGACGAACCGTCATCACCATCGCGCACCGTCTCAGCACTATTCGGGATGCAGATAAAATCATAGTGCTCAAGGCAGGCGTGGTGGCGGAACAAGGCACGCATGAGGAATTACTGGCTCTCGGCGGAGTTTATGCCGAACTGCACCACATACAGATCGATGGAGTATCAGTAAAAATTGCAACCTAGATGCACATTATCGGCGGCCTCGATCCGCGGTTGCTCGATCCTTAATTGCTCGACCCGTGCTCGATCCCGGCGATCGCATTATTCCCTGGAGGCAGTATGTCCCGTTCGTTAGTCGTCCTTCCCGACGACTCCGCTCAACCGATTCTCGATGCCATCAATGGCGCCACGGAATCGCTTCGCATCAAGATGTTCGTTTTCTCCGATCCGTCGCTATTGAAAGCCGTCATCGACGCCCACCGCCGTGGCGTGAAAGTACGGGTCATGCTGAACCCCGCTCGACGCAGTGGTGAGCACGAAAATGAGCAAACTCGTAAGGCGCTCACCGAGGCTAATGTCGAGGTCATCGACAGCAATCCCGCATTCGATCTCACTCACGAAAAATCGATGGTCGTGGACGATCGCATTGCATTTGTGAAATCACTGAACTGGGAAACCAAGAATCTGACCGAGACTCGAGACTATGCTGTGATCACGGACAACAAGCACGAGGTCGGCGAGATTATCGATTGCTTCGAGGCTGACTGGAGCCGCAAGACCTTCGACCCGGGCGAACAGGCGCACCTTATCTGGTGCGAAGGCAATGGGCGAAACAAAATCGCAGAATTCATAGATCAGGCAAAGCACACGCTGTTCCTGCAAAACGAGCGCTATCAGGACGCCATCATCATCGAACACCTGGTGCGTGCAAAGGAACGCGGAGTGAAAGTGCACGTGATGGCGAGGCCTCCGCACACCCTGAAAAAGGATAAGCTGGTCGAGGGCGTCGGTGGCCTTCGCATCATGGACGATGTCGGAATCAAAGTCCACAAGCTCAAGCATCTCAAACTCCATGCCAAGATGCTCTTAGCCGACAGTGTCCGGGCGATCATCGGCTCGATCAATCTGGCTCCGGGCAGTTTTGATAGCCGGCGTGAACTCGCGATTGAAGTGCGCGACGATGATGTGATCGAACGTTTAGACAAAATCGCACGCCACGACTGGGAGAATTCTCATCCGCTCGATTTGACTGATGCGGGACTACTAGCTGATCTCGAGGACCGCCTGGGTGCGGCAGACCTCGCGCTCCACGCCGATCACAAGAAGAAAAGAGCGTGAGCAGGCGAACGAATCTCAACCTCACGGTTGAACGATGACACCATCAAATGGCGTGGCCGCTACGAAGCGCCCACGCACTACGCTGATGAGACGAAGCGGATAACCGGAATCTGCCCCACTACGCCAGCTTTGCCCGCCATCACTGCTTTGAAAAACCGTGCTCGTCGCCATGCTCGTCGCCAGCAAGGTCTTACCCGATTCATCGTAAGAGATGGAGCTAATATCCCTGTCGGGCAGGCCATTCTTTAAGCGTAACCAAGTGACTCCGCTATCAGTGCTGCTGAACCCGCCTTCGCGCGATGCCACCAGAATCTGCGCGTCTGGCGTCACTGTTACACCGCGAATACCGCTGATGTTTCCCGGCAAACTCGCCTGCTGCCAGGTGGTCCCGCCATCGGTCGAAACGACGACCTCTTTGCGCGTGGCGGCCACTTCCAATTGTCCGTTGGACTGCACCGCAACAAAATCGCTACGACCGAGCACCGGACCGCCCATCCATGTCTTCCCGTCATTCGAACTCGTGAACAATCCCACCGTGGTGGCCGCCAGCCAACGCTGCGGAGTCACTTCAATTTCATTTACCTTCGCTTCCAGAGTCGTATGTGGCACGGGCTTGGCGACCGCCTTCTTTCCCTTCTTCGCCGGCGCCACCGGAGGCGCCTCTTTGACAATGGTATTGCTGGGCCGCCACGCCTTACCTGCATGATCGAGTATGAAGATGCCCCGATTCGTGCCCGCAATCAGTGCCCCGTTGCTGGCTTGCTGCAAGGCAAAAACGTCACGGCCTCCCAGGCCGGTGCTCTTTTGTTCCCAGTGTTCGCCGCCATAGCGGTAGGAAAACACGCCACCCCATTCGCGATCGTTCACGACGGCTACGAAGATAGTGTCGGGATCCTTCTTGTCCGCCAGGATCGCAGTCACGTAGCGATGTGCATAGCCGTGATTGGATGGCCGGAAGGTCTGCGCGCCGTCGTCGCTCGCGATCACGCCGCTACGATCCGTCGCCAGTAAAACGAGCTTGGAATTTCGCGGATCGATCAACACATCATTTACGACCGTCTCAGGATTGCCGTCCCGCTTCCAGGTCTTGCCGGCATCGCTGGTCTTCCAGAGTCCCTCGGTGGTTCCGGCATAAACGATCTTCGGATTCCGCGGATCCTGCTTCAGCACTCGTGTGCGGCGCGCAGAAAAAGGCATTCCCTGGACCTTGCGGAAACTCTCGCCGGCACTATCGCTGCTATAAATTCCGGAACAGGCGCTGGCATAAACTACCGCCGGATTGGTCGAATCGATAATGATCGAAAACACATCCGAGTCTTCGATCATGCCTTTGTTGATGTGATGCCAATTGACTCCGCCGTCATTCGTCTTCCACGCCAGGTGCCAGGTTCCGGCGTAGACGATGTTCGGATCCTTGGGATCGACGGCAATCGATTCCACATCTTTGATGTCAGCAGCTGGAGAAATATGTTCCCAAGTGTCGCCGCTATCCTTGCTTCGATAGACGCCATCGAGCGCGCCCGCGGTCACTACTTTAGAGTCAGACACAGCAAGGGCCAGGGCGCGAATGGATTTTCCGTGCATCGGAGCAAGTGTTTCCCAAGTTTTCCCGCCATCGCGGGAACGAAACACATCGCCCGCTTTCTCGTCCTCTACGCTCCAGGCGGAGACGAACATGAGGTCTGGATTCTGGGGATCGATCAGAATGTGATCGAGCACATAGTCGTTACCACTGCCGAGATGCGCAAATCGCGACCAGCTGTGACCACCGTCTAACGACTCAAACAAGCTTCCCGTGCCGGTGCCCAGGAAGATGTGATCCAGGTTACGCGGATCGTAAGCGAGGCTGCGGGCGTCTCCGCCATCCGGTCCCAGAACTTTCCATTGCTCGGCCCATGAAGGTTCCGCTGAGAAAATAGTGATACAGAGAATACCCAACAAGACAAAGAAGCACATGCGACGAATTGGCTGCACGGTCGTCAAAACCATAAGGTAACGTTCCCTCGAACAAAATATAAACAGTTACATTTAGATTAACAGCAAGCAACAGAGCAGGTCCTCAACTGTCCTCGTCGGCGCCGCCCTCCTGGGTCGATCAGGCATACCGAAAAGGCCTAATTCCTATGCTCTTCCAGAAGTACGCCAGGATAATTACACTTGCAACCGCCGCGTAGGCGCACCACAGAGACGTGAACGCGTATCGTTTAAACGCCATCACGAGCAGCAGTATCGCCAGATTGACTATTCCGAAAATGACCATATCCTTTACTTTCGACAACAAAAGCGAACCGCACGTCACGATGATGTAAAGAACTGCAACGACTTCATTGTTCGTTGCCTGATTGATGTACACAATGCTGTTGCCTTTGACGAAAACCTGCGTTGGATAAGCGGTCAAGGCCCAAAGTATAAAGAGGGCCGTTAAGGATCCAAGAACGAGGAACGGTTGCATGCGTCTACGGCTTTTCGCGTCGGATTCGAACAGAAGCACGCTGAGCGGCAATATAAATGGAAGAAGTCCCTGCGCGTACAGCATGAAGGCCGCACCCATATTGTGCGCAACCTTAGGCGACAGAATGCCATCCAGCCCAAGCCAGACGAAACCCTCGATGAACTGGTGAATGGCAAACAGCGTAGGTAGAGATGCGAAAAGCAACTCGCGCCGGTGTTTCACTTTGGTCAGAGTTACGACGCCGACGGCCGCCAAGACTCCGCTACCTACAAAATTCGCTGTCGCCGAAAAACACACGTCTTGATTCCTCCACTCGATCACCTGCTAGCTCAACCGAATTCGTGCTCCTAGATTTATTATTTATTGCAGCGCCTGGCTACTCGGCCCCATCTCCTGCCGCCCGCCGATGTTATAGCGCTTAAGCTTACGATACAAAGTCGCGCGGCTGATGCCCAGCATCTTGCCCGCCAGCGCTTTGTCGCCTTTCACCTGCTCGAAGACGCGTTCGATCGTCGCCCGTTCAATGTCCTCAAGGTCGGTAGAAGAAACTGCGCCTGACATCGCGCCCATTGGCGCTTCCGAAGACGGTGACGCTGATGCGATGGCGGGTGGCAGATCGCCGAGATCGACGAGTTTTCCATCGCCCAGGGCCACGGCGCGTTCGATACAGTTCTCCAGTTCGCGCACGTTGCCTGGCCAATCGTATTGCAGCAGGCATTTCATCGCCGCGTTAGTAACCTGCATCGAGTTGTCAGGCGCGTGACGGTCGAGAAACCAGTGCGCCAGCATGGGAATATCGGAGCGGCGTTCGCGCAGCGATGGCAAGTGAACGGCGACCACATTCAGACGAAAATAGAGATCCTTGCGGAAAGTGCCGTTGCGATACTCCGCCTCCAGATCGCGGTTGGTCGCGGCGACGACTCGGACATCCACTTTGATTTTCTGATTGCTGCCCACCGGGCGGATTTCCTTTTCCTGCAAAACGCGGAGCAGCTTGGCTTGCAACTCAAGCGGGAGCTCCCCGATCTCGTCAAGAAAAATGGTGCCGCCGTTTGCCGATTGAAACAATCCTGTCTTCGACCGCAGGGCGCCGGTGAACGCGCCTTTTTCGTAGCCGAATAGTTCGCTCTCAATGAGAGTGGGAACGAGCGAGCCGCAGTCCACAGCCACGAAGGGACGATTAGCGAACGAACCCCGGAAGTGAATCGCGCGCGCAACCAATTCCTTGCCGGTACCGCTCTCGCCAGAAATAAGCACGGGAGTACGCGTATCTTTCAGGCGCGAGATCATGCGAAGAACATCCTGAATCTTGGCGGAAGAACCGACGATGCCGTGCAGGTCGGATTCAGTATCCACGCGTTCGCGGAGAAACTGATTCTCCTCTACCAGTTGGACCTTTTCGGCCATCCGGCGCAAGAACAGACGCAGTTCTTCCAGCGGGGAAAATGGTTTGCTGATGTAGTCGTAGGCCCCGAGCTTCATGGCCTGGACAGCAGTTTCAACCGAGCCGTGGCCGGTCATGACGGCGACCTCGCTGCGAGGGAGAAGCTTTTTCACCTTCTCCAGAAAGTCGATGCCGGACATGTTGGGCATGACCATATCGGTCAGAATCATGTGCGCGGGCTGCTCTTCGAGCAGGGCCAGCGCGGTCTCGCCGCTGTTGGCTTCCATGCAGGTATAGCCCAGCGCCTCACCCACGGTCATGCACAGACGGCGAATGCTCTGCTCGTCGTCAACAATCAACAGGCGGATACGTAAATCTTCACTCACGGTGCCTTCCCCATGGTCTTTTCGATGACTGAAATAAATTGTTGAACCCGAAACGGCTTCTCCACGCACGGCGCGCCGGTTTTGCGCAAGGTGGCGACGGTATCGTCATTTGCGATATCGCCAGTAATGAAAACGATGCGCGCGGCCAGGTCGGGGCGATGCCGGCTCAACCAGGCGTGCACCCCAGCGCCATCCACACCACCGGGCGTGCGCATGTCGGAGACCACGCCCAAAAACTGCTCGGACTCGAGCAGCCGCAAACCCTCAGCTCCAGACTCCGTGCACACGACTGTGTACCCGCTGCGCTCTAGAGTCGCTCGGACGTATGCCATCACAGCGGGTTCATCCTCGATGAGCAGCACCGGCAAGACGGAGGATTTTACGATCGGTGTGCTCATGCCGGGATCACTCCTGCTGCGGCTCCAGCTGAGGCAGCTTCAGCCGCCGCGGGCAGGCGTACGATGAAGGTGGCGCCTTCCCCATCCGCGTTGTTATGGCAAAGAATCTCGCCGCCGTGTTCGCGCACGATGCCATAGCAAATACTCAAACCCAAGCCCGTACCCTTACCAATTTCTTTGGTGGTGAAGAATGGATCGAAAATGCGTTCGGGAAAAGAAATGCCGTAGCCGTTGTCGCGAAAGAGAACCTCAACAAATCCGCCCAGGTTCGTGGTTTTGATTTCGATGCGCGCCGGACGCCCAGTGTCGCGCACAGCGTCGTAGGCATTGTTGAGAATATTCAGGAACACCTGCTGCAACTGATGCGCGTCGCCAATCGCCTGGGGCAATCCGGGATCGAGTTGTTCGACCACCTCAACCCCTCGGCTGTGCAAATCGTAAGCCCGCAACTGGACGGTGCGACTGAGAATGCTGTTGAGCTGTACCGGCCGGCGTTGCGGCGGCATCTGACGAGCAAAGCTCAGCAGGTTCTGTACGATCTGTTTGGTGCGTTGCGCCTGCTCCAGAATCACGTGCAGATCTTTGCGGGCGCTTTCGGGAACCTCGGGATTTTCCATGAGCAAGTCAGAGAAACCGAGAATTGCGGTCAGCGGATTGTTGACTTCGTGAGCGACGCCGGAGACGAGTTGACCCACCGCGGCCATTTTTTCCGCGTGCAGCAGCTTGGCTTGCAGCGTCGCGGCATCGGTGATGTCACTCATGACGACGACAATGCTGGCAACGTGGCCTTGCTCGTCGCGCATGGGACTGAGGTTCATGGAGAAGTATCCGACGCGCCCTTCGCCATGCACGATCTGCACTTCCAGGTTGTCGATCTGCTGGCCAGCCAAAGTTGCGGCAAATGCTTCATTCAATGCTTGGCGCCGAGCGGGAACGATGAGCTCTTCCAAGGGCCGGCTCAACAGTTGATTCTGCTGATAACCCATGTCATACCAGCGCCGGTTTGCGTAACTGACGAGTCCGGCGGTGTCGGCAACCAGGATCAGGCTCTGGGTATTGTTCAGAATCTTGCCGGAGAAATCGCGCTCGCGTTGCAACTCGGATTGGAATGTCTTCAGGCCGCTGATATCCAGCATGACGCCGCGGTATTGAACAATGCGTTGCTGTGCGTCGCGTACCGCAAACGCATTGATCAAAACATGCACGGGGGACCCATCCTGGCGGCACAAAGTCTGCTCATGATTTCGCACCGCGCCGTACTGCTGCATCTGACCGGCAAGCTCCTCATATTGTTCCGCGGAAAAACATACCTGAGTGCGAACATCGGCTTTTAGCAGGTGCTCACGATTGCGGTATCCGAGCATTCGGACCAGCGCATCGTTGACTTCAATGAAGCGCCCATCGGGAGTCGAGAAAAATACTCCTTCCTGAATGTTGTCGAAGAGTTCACGATAGCGGCGTTCCGCCTCGCGGCGGTCGGTGATGTCCTTAAGCACGTGGATAGTTTGGAGGCCCTCGCTGTTTGCCCCATGAACGCGAGACGTGGAGACAAGATAGATCCGGTCGAGAACCGGGAGAACGTACTCGTCGGTGGCTACATCGGCAGTCGAGCGGCAGAAGGGACAGGCGTGCATGGGCGCGTCGTTTCCCATCGCCAGTAAGGCGCCCATGTTTACGCCGATGAGTTCATGTGGTTGCACGCCGATGAAATCGGCTAGCGAACGGTTGACGCGCAAAACATGATCAGATTGATCGTGCGCGACAATGAAATCAGTGATGGCATCGAAGATCTCGATCCAATGCCGGTTCGCCTGATCCATGCGAGTGAAGAGGCGCGCATTCTCCAGGGCAACCGAAGCGTGAGCCGCAATGGCCTGCAGAAGTTCCTTGTCATTCTCTTGCAGGGGCCTTGCGCGATTCGCGAGGCACAACACACCGACCAGATCGCCCGAAGAACCAAGTAGACGGATCAGGTTGCAATCATTCCATCCCAGGAGCGAACTCAGCTCGGCACCGAACAACTCGGCAGCGCTCGCGGAAACAATTTCCGCGCGATGCTGCGCCAAGGCGTCCACCAGAGCATGATCAAAACGGCGCATCAACGAGTTCAGTGGATGACCGGGAGCCAACGTCCCGTGGAGAACGAGAGTTTCCGCATCTGAGCCCTGTTGCACCGCGAATGCAGCCGCCTGTGCGCCCATCAGATCGGCGGCACGGATTACGAAATTACGGGCGCACTCGGGAAGCCGGAGGTGGGAGTTCAACTCCAGCGCAAGTCCCTTCAGGGATTCGGCGCGCTGCCGGTGTTGTTCGGACAAGTGCAAATTGCGAGCGGCTTCAAGGGTCACGGCGACCTGTGCCGCCAACGCCTGCGCCGAACGAACATTCTCTTGTGTGATTTCCGTACGGTCCAAACGGTCGAACACTCCGAGCAGCCCCAAAACGCGTCCTCCAGCTCCCAGCAGCGGCACAGCCAGGAGTTGACGCACCTTGAACTTGACGATCATTTCAAGGTTTGCGCCGGGAATCTTGGCGGGGTCGTTTGACCAGAACGGTTCCTTGTTCGACAAGGCGCGACTGACGACGCCCTCCGGGAAAACCTCGTCCACCCGGCTGGACTGGCTATTCTCCGCTCCCCAGCGAACTCGAAACGCTCCCCCTTCGAGCAATCCGACAAAGGCCCGGCCGAAACCAAGAAAGTCGGCAGCACGAACCACGAATTGGCGCAAGAACTCGTCGAGATCTCCGACCGAACTTAGCTCCGAAAGGATGTTCAGAAGTTGATGCAGCTCATCAGCCTGGGCGCGGGCGGTTCCGTAAAGCTCCGCGTTGGCGATAGCTACTCCTCCAAACCCCGCCACCGCCGAAAGCAAAGACTTCTCTTCGTGGTTGAAAGCGCCTTCCTGGCGCGGATAAACGAGGATGGCCCCCTCCGCGCGCGAAGTGCGAATGGGAGCAGCCAGCAGCATCCCGGCGGGGACCAAGTTGCCGAGCGCGTGGGTGACGGGATCGATGGCGACGCTGATAGGCGCATCAGCGGCAAGCGCGCGAGCAGCCAGATCGGCTGCGAATTGCAGCCCTTTGCGATCGAAGCGAGCACGTGCCGACGTTGCCAGTTGCGGTGACTCAGCGGCGACAGCATGCAATCCCACAGTCGCTCCCTGGCGCAACAGAATGCAGACCAGCCGAGTGCGCAGCAGGACGCGCACGCGATCAGCGACGGTCTGCACCACCATGGCGGAGTCAGGGACTGCATGCACTGCTTGCGCGACCTCGGCCAGTATTTCCGCACGGCGATGATGCTCGCGCGATGCCTCAGTCGAGCGGCTCGCTTCCAACAAGGTCCCGAGTTGACCGGCAAGGATGGTAGCCTTCGCCGCCAGATCTTCATTGAAATAATCCGGTTCCGAGGCATGCAGAAATACCGCAGCCCCGATTACTTCATTGGAAACGACCAAGGGAGCCGCCATCAGAGACTTGGCGTGGAATTCGGCTGCCACAGGATATCGGCTTGGGGCCGGATTGTTCAGATATACCGTTCTTCGCTGACGAATGGCTTCCATGGCAACAGCGCTATCGCACGCCTTCAGGCGGCGGCCCAGAAACTCAGCCGCCATCAGACCGTCAGCTTCCCCACCAATGAGTTCGTCTGGAGAGGCAGATCGCCAGAAGTATGTGCCATCCACGCGAAAAAAGCCGCGGGTAGCCTTGCAGAAGAGACGAATCAGAGCAGGGCCAGCCGTTCCTTGGGCAGCCGCCTCGGAGAATCGCAGCAGCAGTTTCTGGAAAGCATCGTCCGAGCGAGGGCCGGGTTTTTCCAGCACCGTCGCATCTCCGGCATGCGTAGTCAGAAAGGCACCGCCCTTTCAACCGTCAAACTACAAGTAATTGAATATACAAGAAAAATAGACTGGCATCTCAATTTGAGTCAAGGGAATAGCGTTTGGAGTGCCGAAGTATGAAATCTTGGCAAAACGTCGCAAATCGTCTCAGTCTGATAATACGAGGCCCCGGTGAGACGAATTCGACCTGCCTAGAGTTGATCATACCGGACCATAAAAGCCGGGTAAACTACTGACCAATAGTCTCTTACACGCAACACCGCCGTCGTTATCGTAGGCTCCGAATCGTGGCAAGGACATTGCTTTGGCAAAACGGGGTTTGTCACCGGGAGGAGCAGTGTCTTTGAAGAAGATGCGGCGGTGGGCAGTGGCTGGCCTTTTGGCGTTGGTGGCGACATTCGCAACAACTCTCCATCCCTTGCCTGCGATGGCGCAAGGAGAATTGACTCGCAAAGCGAAAACCAAAGTAATGCCGGCTTATCCAGACTTGGCCAAGCGGATGAACATTACCGGTACAGTCAAAGTAATGGTCGTGGTTTCGCCCAACGGGAGCCTGAAAGATACAAAGGTCGTCGGCGGAAATCCCATCCTGGTCAACGCCGCTATGGATGCTTTGAAGAAATGGAAATTTGAGCCGGCCGACGGCGAGAGCTCTGGAACCGTGGAGTTCAAGTTCCAACCCCAGGATTAACCAGGACCAGCAAATGACTGGAACTGGTTTCGGCACAGCAGCGAACTGATTTTGGATCAGATTTGGGCTGGGAGGCGCACTGCAGGAAACGAGACGAGCGGAGGAATAGCGCATGACCATTGGCAAGAAACTCTACCTAAACTTCGGAGCCGTCCTTGCGATGGTCGTTGTGCTTTTCCTTATCAACCTCATCGCGGTGCAACGGGAGCATAGCGCCAAGGCTGCGGCTTCCCAGGCGTTGCAAATGGCCGCGACCACCGACAAGATCCGGTTCCAGATGATGCAGAACCGCCTGTCGCTGAGCAACTACCTGCTCAGCGGCGACACTCGCGAGGTTGATCGGCTGAATGACGGCATGCGAGTGCTGGAAGAAAAACTTCAGACTGGCGAGAGCCTCACGACCTCCGAGCAGCAGCGGACCGCTTTGGAAAAAGTGCAGGCCAGCGAACAGAGCTGGGCTCGTGAATTCGCCGCGCCGTTAATGGATAAGCGCAAAGAAGTGGACAGCGGCAACGCCACCGTCGCGGAACTCCAAATTTTCTATTTGCAGAAAGACGCCTCTTCCTGGGTGAAAAACGCCACCGAATATCTGGACGTGGCTGATCTCGAAAATACCAAAGTGCTCGAGGCACGAAGAAAGTCCGACGAAACCGCGGGCACGGCAACATTCGTGATTGCATTATTGAGCACGCTGGTCGCGCTGACCCTCGGCGTAGTCATCGCCTACACCACGGCGAAATCGATAACCACATCACTCAACGACTTAATGCGAATCGCGCGGCAGATCGCCGACGCTGGGGATCTGGATCATGAAATCGACATTCATCGCAGTGATGAAATCGGCGAACTGGCCCGAACTTTCTCCAACATGGTCACCTACCTCAGGGAAATGGCGTCAGTTTCAGAATCCATCGCCGGCGGGAATCTGGGTGTCGACGTCCAGCCACGATCCAAGAACGACACGCTGGGCAAGGCCTTCGCGCGCATGATCGAAGGCTTGAGAAAGCTGGTACGCAACGGGCGCGATGCCGCACAGCAGGTGGCCAGCGCTTCCAATCAAGTGGCGGGAGCGTCCGACGAATCGGCCAAGATCAGTCTGCAAACGTCGTCAGCGATCGACGAAGTCACCAGCACCATGCACGAAATGAGCGTCAACGTGCAGAACATGGTGAAGAGCACCAAGGTGCAGGCGTCCAGCGTCAGCGAAACCTCCGCGTCCATCGATCAGATGGTGGCTTCGATCCAGCGCGTGGCGGATACCGCCAAAGTTCTGCTCGACATCTCTAACCGCTCGCGCGAAGAAGTTCACAATGGCATCGCGACCATGGAGAAAGCCACCGACGGCCTGAATCGCATCAACACGACGATTCAATCTTCGGGCGAAATTATCGACGTGCTGGGTCAACGAGCCGATGACATTGGCAAGATCATTGAAGTCATCGATGATCTGGCGGAACAAACCAATCTGCTGGCGCTGAATGCGGCCATCGAAGCCGCGCGCGCTGGAGAGCATGGATTAGGTTTCGCCGTGGTCGCCGACGAAGTCAGAAAGCTGGCGGAAAAGTCCGCCCAATCCACTAAGGAAATTTCCGAACTCATCCAAAGCATCCAGAAGGAATCTCGCAAGGCAGTTGAGAACATGAACCGCAGCACCGCCATTGTGAACGAAGGTTTGGGGCACGGAGAGGAACTCAACACAGCGTTGCGTAAGATCTCGAATGTTGTCACGGAAGTCTACAAGTTCGCGCAGGAGATCGGCGCCGCCACCAACGAACAGTCGCACGGATCCTCACAGATTGCCCGCGCCACCACGCGCTTGAACGAGATCACGCATGAAATCAATTCGGCGGTGGAAGAGCAGGCTTCCGGAGCTCACGCCGTCGTCAAAGCGATGGAACGGATGCGCGAGTTGGTGCAGAACACCACCTCAGGATCGACCGAACTGGCCGCTTCGGCGGAGCAGATGTCAAAAATGTCGCGCGATCTACTCGACTCCATGGGCCGATTCATGCTGGAGCAGGTGGAAGCCGTGGCGTCACATCGCGAAGAGAGTGCCAGAGGCAGAACTCGGCAAGCGGTTGCGGGATCGAATAGCTGATCTTTAGGATTTCAGGAATGAATCGAGAACTGCACATTGTCGGCTTCAAAGTGGGCCGCGAGACTTACGGCGTACCCATCACCGCGCTTCGCGAAATCGTGCGTGTGCCAGAAATCACCGTCGTGCCGGACGCCCCGGACTACGTCGAGGGCGTCATCAACTTGCGCGGGAAGATTGTCTCAGTGCTCGATCTGCGGAAGCGGCTCGGGGAAATCACAGTCGCTCCCAACAAGCGCAATCGAATCCTGGTGGTCGAGCACCGGGGCCGGCTCTGCGGGCTGATCGTGGACTCTGCGTCCGACGTGCTCAAGATTCCAACCGCGGACATAGATCCTTCTCCCACCGAATTTGTGGAAGGCGGATTGAACTGCGTGACCGGCCTCGGCAAGTACCAGGGCCGGTTGATCGTCTTGCTGGATATCGACAAAGTGCTGGAGTTCAGCGGAACCCGGTTGAAGAACGAAGCCCCCAAGAGTGGTGCTCAACCCGCTGCCGCGGAAAACGTACGGGCCGCTGCGGCCTCGAAATAGCAGCAAGAACAGGTGACAGAAAAGCGCATGGGAACAGCAGGCGTACAAGCGGCACTCACCGAACCCGAACTGAAACTCTTGCAGGCGCTGGTCTATCACGAGTGCGGAATGCACTTCGACTCCCGCCGCGCCGACTTCTTGCAGGATCGCTTGCAGCGCCGCCTTAAAGAATGCAAGCTCGACTCCTTTTACAGCTACTATCGGCTGCTCATCAGCAACGAAGGAAAAGAAGAACTAAGCAAGCTCCTGGAAAATCTCACAGTCAACGAGACCAGCTTCTTTCGCAACAAGGCGCAACTCGATCTGTTTCACAAACACGTTCTCGACGACATCCTTCGCCGCAAGCAGCAGCATAAGGATTTTTCGTTGCGCCTGTGGAGCGCCGGATGTTCGACCGGCCAGGAAGCCTACACCATGGCGATGCAGGTTGCCGACGCGCTCTCCTACCATGCGCTGCGCAATCCTTCGAGCTACGACACGCCTTTTCCAAAACCTCTGATCCCTCCACCCTGGAAGTTGGAAATCCTCGCCAGTGACATCAGTTATTCGGTACTGCGGGCAGGCCAGGAAGGCACTTACTCAGAGAGTCAAATGGCTTCGGTCGATTACAGTTTCCGGCTTCGTCATTTCGACAAAGTTGGCGACCGTTATGCCGTCAAGAAGGCGCTCAAGGAACTGGTCCATTTCGACTTTCACAACTTGAAAACGGAATATCTGCCACAGCGCAACGACGTGATTTTCTGCCGCAACGTCATGATGTATTTCGATGAAGCTGAACAGAAACGCCTGGTCGAGAAGTTTTTCCGCTGCCTGAATCCCGGCGGCTACTTGTTCGTGGGCCATGCGGAAAGCTTGTTGGGCCTGACTGACAAGTTCAACATGATTTACCGCGAGACCGGCACCGCGTATCAGAAGATCGAGGTGGCCGAGTGAGCCAGTTCCCCGACGAGCGCGCGGCGGAGTTGAAAGAACTCTTCTTTGAGACGGCTCTGGAATTGCTCCAGTCGCTCAACGACGAGACTCTGAAACTCGAAAAGCAGCCGGGCGATCTCGAACCCGTCCGCACGATACGTAGAATCGTGCACACCTTGAAGGGCGACTCGGCCGCGGTGGGTTACCACGAACTTAGCGAACTCGCACATGAATTCGAGGATGCCTTAGCGCTGGAAGCAGCCGTAAGTCCTGCTCCCCTCGCAGAGGTCGCTTTCGCCGCGGCGGATACTTTCGGCGCGATGCTGACTTCCTATCGCGAAGGATCGAAGTTGCCTTCGGCGGAACCGGTGCGGAAGATGATCCGCAAAATGGCGCGAGATCCGAAGACCCGGAAGCCGCGCAGCCCGAAAGCCCCTGCCACTTCTGCCCCTGAAGTCGTCTGGACGGAGTATGAGAAGCTCGCCACGCAAGCCGCGCTAAAGCAGGGGAAGAACGTGTACCACGTCGTTGCGCAGATCGACCCAAACTGCGCCATGCCCATCGCCGCCCAGCAACTGGTGCTCAAGGCGCTGTCGGAACACGGAGAAGTCCTTGGAACTCGGCCAGAGCCGGGATCCACCAAGAGCGCGATGCAGTTTCAGTTGCTGGTGGCGAGTGATCAGACGGCAGAGTTTCTGAGCGCAAAGTGTCGCATCCCGACTGTCATTTCGCAGGTCCACATCCAGAACATTGGAACCCCCTCCCAGAAGACGGTTCAGAAAACGAAGGCGGCTAACGGCGTTCCAAATCCTCCCGCAATTGATACCGCGGCAACCGCAGCCGGAACGCTCGAGGAAAAGATTGCAACCGAGCCGGTCCCGGAAATCGAAACCGTTCTGACCTCATCTCCCGACCGCGAGGCCGCAGCCAGGCCCAGTCCCGCGCCCGCGGAAAATGTGCTGCGCGTGGACGCTGAGCGAATCGATATCGTGCTCAATCTGGTTGGCGAACTGATCATCGGAAAATCCATGCTGCAGCAGGTGCTCAACGAATTCGCCATGCGCTATCCCAAAGAAGCCATGCGCGGCCGATTCGCCGATGCTATGGCCTTTCAATCAAGGGTCTTGAATGATCTGCAGCGGTCGGTGATGAAGGTCCGCATGGTACCAGTCGAGCAATTGTTTCGCCGATTTCCTCGCATGGTTCGCGACGTTGCCAAGCAGTGCGACAGGCAGGTCGAACTGGTTCTGAACGGACAAGACACCGCCCTGGACAAAAGCCTGCTGGACGCTATCGCCGAACCTCTGACACACCTGGTTCGAAATGCGATTGGACATGGCATCGAAAGCGCCGAGGAGCGTGCTCGCGCCGGCAAGCCTGCCCAGGGAACTATCCGCCTCGAGGCCTACCATCAGGGCAATCAGGTCATTGTGGAAATCAGTGACGATGGCCGCGGCATCGATTCGCAAAAGGTCAAAACCCGCGCCATTGAACGCGGACTTCTGAAGCGCGAAGAAGCCAGCCGGCTCAGCGAAGCTGACATTCTGGACCTCATCTTCCGCCCCGGGTTTAGCACAGCCGACGAGATCACTGAAATTTCCGGACGCGGCGTCGGTCTCGATGTCGTGCAAAGTGTCTTGCATCGCCTCAAGGGCACGGTGCACGTGGTCAGCCGCCCGGGGCAGGGCTCCACCTTCCGATTGCAATTGCCCTTGACCCTCGCCATCATCAAAGCGCTGCTGTTTCGCGTAGAGCAGCGTCTGTATGCGATTCCGCTAAACGCGGTTGCCGAGATTGCCCGCGCCCACGAGTCCGAGATACATCGCGTCGATAACTGCGAAGTCCTGCAGTTGCGCAACAGCGTTTTGCCCGTAGCTCGCTTGGGGCGTCCCCCAGAAGAGCGTGCCGACGGGCGAGCGCAGAAAGTCTTCGTGCTCGTCATCGCGATAGGTGAGCGCAAACTCGGGCTGCTGGTAGACGGAATCGAGGGCGAAGAGGAATTGGTCATCAAAGCCCTCGATGAGCAGACCGCCGAGACCGACTTAGTCAGCGGCGCCTCGATTCTGGGCAGCGGGCATGTGGTCCTCATTCTGAATCTCGCCGCCATTGTCGAACGCTTCGCCACGTCAAGGCCCGATGCGGTTGGCGGTCCTGGTGTGGGTCTGCTCCTGTCACATTCCGAGCGCACGCGTATCCCGCAAATGGCCATGGGAGGACAGTCATGACGCCTCCTGTACGCGTGCTAGTCGTGGATGATTCAGCGCTGATGCGCAAGCTGATTCCACAAATCCTTCAGACCGACAGCTCTATACAAGTTGTCGGCACCGCCATGGATGGGAATTTCGGTCTGAAAAAGATCGAAGAAATGAAACCGCAAGTCATCACCCTCGATCTCGACATGCCAGGCATGAGCGGCCTGGACATGCTGAAAGAAATCATGCTGCGCCATCCGCTGCCGGTCATCGTCGTAAGTTCCCACAGCACCCAGGGAGCGTCGGTGACGCTGCAGGCTCTATCCATGGGAGCATTCGATTTCGTCGCCAAGCCGAGCGATGTCTCAGCCAACATGCCGGAAATCGCGCGCGAGCTCATTGCCAAAATCAAGGGCGCCGCCCACAGTCGGCGCGTCACAATCTCGGCCCCGCTCGAATCTCCGAACCCATCCCCCAAGCCTCAGCCCGATACTCAGACACGAGCCACGCGCATCGTGGCGATTGGGGTTTCTACCGGCGGACCGCAAGCGCTGCAATATATATTGCCGCAGCTGCCCAAGAATTTTCCCGGAACCATCCTGATCGTGCAGCATATGCCGGAAGGATTCACCGAAATGTTTTCCCGCCGATTGGAGGAAATCTGCGCCATCACGGTCAAGGAAGCACAGTCGGGAGACTTGCTGCTGGCCGGTCGAGCCCTCATTTGCCCCGGAAACCGGCACCTCAAAGTCAAGCGACTGACCCTGGGCGACGTCGCCGTGCTCAGCGACGAACCGCGGGTCAACGGGCATCGTCCTTCGGTCGATGTGCTGTTCAAGAGCGTCGCCGAGGAATTCGGCGAAAAGGGCATTGCGGTGCTCATGACGGGCATGGGAGAGGACGGCGCACACGGGCTAGGCCTGGTAAAAACAGCGGGCGGCATGACGATTGCCCAAAGCGAGGAATCTTGCGTGGTCTTTGGTATGCCGAAGGCCGCCATCGAGCGCGGCTATGCGGTGCGCGTGATCGCACTCGATGCGCTCGCCAACACTTTGCAAGCGCAATGCATGCAGGACCGAAAGACTGGTGCCAAAGTAGAAGACGGCGGCAGAGCCGCCGGAGTCGGCAGGAACTGATTTTGTCCGGCAAGCAAGACATGATGTCGGAACTTGAAGCGGCGGGAGGTTGTATATGGAGCAGTTCGCAGCAGTGAAACGCAGCAAAGACGGTCAGCCAGTCCGCTACCTCGTGGTCGACGACTCCGTCTTCGCGCGCAAGAATCTGGCCCGGATGATCGAAACATTCGGCGGTCAGGTAGCAGGCGAAGCCGGAGACGGCGTGACCGCCATAACCGAATATGAGCGCCTCAAGCCCGACATCGTGCTCATGGACATCACCATGCCCCAGATGGAGGGCATTGAAGCTGCCGAGAAAATCGTGCAGCAACACCCGGAAGCGCGCATCGTCATGGTGTCCTCGGTCGGATATCAGGAGAACATCGTGGCCGCGCTGCAACGGGGCGCGCGTCATTTCGTGCAGAAGCCGGTCAAGCCGGAGGTCTTGTACGAAGTGATCAAGTACGTAATGGGTGAGGATGGCACTGCGGCTCAGGCCGCGGGCGCGGGAGCCTGAAATGAAGATGGAGTTGATTCAGCCTTTCATCAACGCGGCCGATGCCGTGTTGGCGCAGGGACTGCAATGTCCTACGTCCGTCGGCAACCTCAGCATGGATCAAGAGGCTTACCGCCGCAAAGGCGTCGCGGCGCTGATCTGGGTGACCGGGGATATCGAAGGACGCATCGTCATCGATCTCGACCCGCAGACCGCCGTGCGCGTAGCCAGCAAATTCGCCGGAGCGGAACTGCCCGAATCGGACGACCTGGTACGCGAAACCGTCTGCGAATTGGCCAATCAAGTCATTGGCAACGCCGTCACATCGCTAAACGATCAGGGATTCCATTTTCGCGTGCATCCTCCCGTACTCCATACCTCCGAACACGGACCGAAAAGCACTGAAGACACCGAGGCGCTGGTTATCTGCTTCGAAACTCCGGTTGGCAATGTATTCCTGAATATCGCCTTACGACATAATTCCTCACGGCAGCCCGAACAGGCAGCCGCGGTGGGACATTAACGTCGCGACTTGGATTTCGAGTACCGAAGGAATACGAGATTAAGATTCCGCCCTATGGCCCAGCCACTACGAACACCGGATTCTGCGGAAGTGGAGTTCCGCTCGACGAGAACGAAGCGCTCTCGGGAGCGGGCATTTGCAGCACCAGCGCATCGTTCAAAGTCTGAATAATCGCCACATTTCCCGCATCGCAGTTCCCCACGTAAACTCTGGTACTGTCGGCAGCCGCTGCCATCGAAAGCTCAGACGGGTTTGAAGTGCACACCTGTGGAACCGTGGTCACAGGAATCGTGGTTTTGACGCTTCCAGTCGAGGCGTTGATAACCGTGACACTGGAAGTCACATACGTGATGCCGTTCGTAATCGTCAACGCCGCGGTCGATATATAAGCCCGGCTGCCGTCAATCAGAGCCGCCACCGAGACCGGATTCGCCACCGGAATAACTACCGCCGAAAGCGCATCACTCGATGCGTCCAGATAGGTTACGGTGTTCTTCGCGGGGTTCGCAACATACAGCCGATTTCGCGTCGGATCATATGCCATAAAATTCGCCCCTACGCCCACCGAAACGCTATTGACCACTGCATTGGCCGCGGTATCAATCGCCGATACTAAACCACTCCCCTGATCCAGCGCGTAGACTCGATTGCTGTCCGATCGCGCCAAGACTGACACTGGCGAAATCCACGTAGCGTTCGCGATAGGCGGGTTAACCGTCCGGTCGATGGGATTGATGCTGGTCACCGAACCACCAGTGCCGCCCGTGCCCTGATTCGCGCTATAGAGATATTGTTGGTTCGGTGTTTCGGCCAGTGCGACTGGATTAGCCCCGACCGGCACGCCGGATAGGGGCACTTCGATCACATTGCTGGTTGTATCGATCGCGAGAACCGTATTGCTCCCCGAGTCGGCGATGTAAACCGTGGCCCCTTCGGTTGTAGCCGCGAACGTCGGCCTCGAACCTGTAGGCAAGCTGATCGTCGTAACCGGCACAGCCGAGGAAGGGGAGAATGTGGAAACTGTATCATCCCCGCTGTTCGTTACGTAGACGCTCGTGCCATTTCGCACCAGGGCAGCCTGCACCGGCATCAGGCCTAAGGTGGATTGAGACACAGGTGAATCACCGGAAACATCGATCGATGTGCTGGCGCCAGGATGCGCCGAACCGTTCCCACTAATCACAATGACCACGTGAGCAAATCCGGGATTTGGTGGGTTGGGCGCGATGGGAGTCGCCACCGGGCGGTAGGTCTCCCCGCAACTTATAGTAATCAACATGAGAACCAGAACAGCCGCCGCGCGCACCCCTGTCATCGACACCCCAGCCACAAAATCCATTTCTGCATAGAATCCTGGAAGAGTTCTCCATTCTAACGGCTGGCCGCAATCTGCGCCAGAGACGCGGCCCTTAGCAATCGGCAATTAGCAGTTAGCCCTTGAAGTTTAGTGCCGGTAGGTGATCACAAGGTTGCCTGCGGAACAACGTAGGCGATGATCAGAGAGGTGGCGAGCGAGAAGGCTGCCAGTCGAAAATGTTAAGGCTAAATGCTAAGTGCCAGATGCCGAGTGCTTCTATCCCCGCCCGCGAGACCTCTTTCCCGTACCCGCCGGCTCGCGCGGAGCGGTCGCCGCTGGCTTTTTCTTTCCCTCCATCTCAGCCAGACTCTGCTTAAGAGCCGACATCAAATCGACAACCGGGGCGAGCTTCTTCGGCTTCTCCACTTCCGCAATCTTGCCGCCTTCCAGTTTCGTCTGGATCAGGTTCTTAAGATTATCCTGAAAGGTGTCGTGATATTTCTCGGGGTCCCACTCGGCCGCCAGCGCCTCGATCAACTGATGCGCCACCTTGACTTCTGCGTCTTTGAGTTCGACATCGGGCGCGCCGAATCCCTCGACCTCCCGGACCTCTTCTTTGTAGTACATCGTGTGCAACATCATTCCGCCTTCGTGCGGACGCAGAAACACCGTGTACTCCCGGTTATGCATGGTGAGCTTGGCAATGGCAACGTATTCGCTCTCTTCCATCGCCTTGGTGAGCAGCGCGTACGGCCGCCGGCCAGCCTCGTCTGGAATCATGTAATAGGACGATTCGAAGTAAACCGGATCGACCTCGCTGGTCTTTACAAATTCCAGAATCTCCATCGTCTTGGCTGTTTGCGGTTCGATCTTCTTGATCTCCTCGGGCTCAATCACCACGTACTCATCCTTGCGGTACTCGTAGCCCTTCACGATGTCGCTGCGCTCCACCACCTTGCCGTCGGCGAGACAAACATATTGCTGCTTCAGGCGCGACAGGTCCTCGCGGTGCAGCATGTTGAACGAGATCCCCGAACTGCGCGCGCCGGAGAACAGCTTCACCGGCATCGAAATCAAACCGAAGGTTAGATACCCAGACCAAACCGAAGCTGCCATATTTCACCCTGCACTCGAGAAGTTTAGGCGCGGACGTCCACGGCCATGCTCCACTACCAGAAACCCCCGCAAGCTCGCGATCGTGAGTTTAAACTACATCCAACCGTTGGATGCACAAAGCTGTCCCCGGTAACCCAGAGTGAAAGCACGATACACTGGGCCTGCACCGGGTGCAACCCTATAGATAGTAGTGACGGGCTTGGCACCTGCTCTGCAGAAGCCAATCGGAGCGACAATCTTCCCAGTGGCTGACCTGACTCGAACTGTGGAGACTCTTGCAGAACTCGCCGCAGTGCGCCCCTTTTGGACGGCCACGATCGTCACCGTGGTGTTCACCACCCTGGCTCGCAGGGTGCGCGGGGTAAGTCTCTCCGGCGCCATAGCGGGAGCCATAGTTTGTTTTCTTTTATACGCAGGCGCTGGCCCCGGCGCATTTGCCGCATTGGTTTCGGTTTTCGCGCTGACCTGGATTTCCACTCGCTTCGGCTATCGCCGCAAAGAGACGTTGGGAACAGCCGAAAAACTGGACGGCCGAACCGCCTTGCAAGTTGTAGCTAATCTTGCGGTGGCAGCGGGTTGTGCCGGCTTGTCAGCGCTGAGCACAGAAAAAGCGGCTTTCCTTCTCGCCCTTTCGGCCGCGCTCTCCGAGGCTGCTGCCGACACAGTTTCAAGCGAACTGGGTCAAGCTCGAAGCGCGAAAGCGCGGCTGATCACCACCTGGCAAGAAGTAGCCGCCGGAACCGACGGAGGAGTAAGCTGGGCTGGAACCCTGGCCGGCATTACCGCCGCTGCCTTTGTCAGCGGCGTCTGCTTTCTAACCAGGCTGATACCCTTCAGATGGCTGGGCATCTCAATCGCTGCCGCAGTGGCTGGCACGATCGTTGACAGCTATTTGGGCGCCTTGCTGGAGCGACGAAAACTTTTGAGCAATGATGCTGTTAACTTCCTGGGTACTTTGACCGCAGCGCTGACTGCATTCTTCCTCGCATAAATCCTCAAAGAAACGTTGCTTGCAACGTTTTCCACTCTCCACTAGTTCATGTCCCCCGGTTCCTTGAAGCTTCTCTTCGCGCCATGGAGAATCTAAAGAGCACCTCGGGAAAAGTTCCCCGCATCTAATTGTTTTATCAAGATTTCGCAGCCACACCGACAGAAGTCAACAAACGATGAAGATTCGCACGTTAATCGTAGGTTATGTGCTGGCACTGGCGCTCTTCCTGTTTGCGCAGCGCCATCCCAACTCGTCGTCGCCGACTGAATTTCATGCCGTCATAGATCTGACCCATCCAGTAGATCTTCACGCGCTGGCTCACGAACCCGCCGGAAAATCTCTTTCGTCTCCCGAACTGTTCGGAACTCGCATTGACGCCCCTGCCCATTTTGCGCGCGGCCTCTGGACCGTAGATCAGATTCCCACCGAGCGCCTGATTGCGCCGCTGGTTGTGTTGGACGTAACCGCGAACACTGCGAACCGTCCCGACTATCAGATTTCCGTCGAAGACATTGCCAAGTGGGAAGAAGCCCATAGCCACATTCCTCTTGGCTCGGTAATCATGGCGCGCACCGGATGGGATTCTCGTTGGAACTCAATCAAGGATTACCGCAACGCCGACCGCGTCGGCACCATGCACTTTCCGGGATTTTCGCAAGATGCAGCGAAGTTTCTGATTGCAGGACGCAACGCGCTAGGCCTCGGCATTGACACCTTGAGCATCGACTACGGTCTGTCGAAAGACTTCCCGGTCCGCCAATACACCCTATCGCACAGTGTCTACCAACTGGAAAACGTTGCCAACCTGGATCGCGCGCCAGCGACCGGTGGAATGGTCGTCGTCGCCCCGACGAAGCTGGAAAGCGGCTCCGACGGCCCGGTGAGAATCCTGGCTCTAGTTCGCTGAGAATTTGCAGCTTTCCTTCAACCGCGTTCATCTGACTCGTGTACCCAATCCCACCGGCAGAGGCGAACATGACTGACCCACGTTATCCCATCGGAAAATTCACGTTCGACGGCCCCGCCAGCGAAACCCAGCGAAGCAAATTCATCGACGACATCGAGCAGGCCCCTGCTGCATTGCGCGCCGCAATCAAGAACCTGTCTCCAGAGCAGATCGAAACCCCATATCGTGAAGGCGGATGGACCGTGCGGCAGGTCGTGCATCACGTCCCAGAAAGCCACATGAACGCGTACGTGCGCTACAAGCTAGCGCTCACCGAAGACGAGCCCACCATCAAACCCTACAAGGAAGATCGCTGGGCGGATACCTCCGAGGTACACTCGACGCCGCTGGAAGTTTCTATCTCTCTGCTGGATTCATTACACAATCGCTGGGTACGCCTGCTGCGCTCGCTGCAACCATCCGACTGGAAACGAACCTTCCGCCATCCGGAATTAGGCACTGTGTCTCTGGACAGGAATCTGGCGCTCTACGCCTGGCACGGCAAACACCACGCAGCCCACATCACAGAGCTAAGAAAAAAGATGGGTTGGTAGGGGCTGAACTAGCGTCGCCGTTTCCAGTAGCCAGGTTTGCGACTGGTGTGCGCGACAGCCACGACCTGAATATCTCCAAGCGCGCGTTCCCGATAAATCAGAGTAAAAGGAAATTGTCTAAGCAAGAACTTGCGAGTGTTATGCGGGCCAGCCGCCCAACGCTGGGGAGCCCGGAGAATCTGCGTAAGCGCGCGATCAACTTCAGCGTCGAACTTCCGAGCAGCGTCTGGACTGCGCTCAAGGTACCAGTCAAACGCTGAGTCGAATTCGGCTGCGGCTTCTCGATGAAGCTCGACTGCCCTATCGGGCATCAGGCAGTTTCGCCAAGTTCCGCCGGCGTACTTCGGCCCATGACGTGGTTTTCGCCGTGCCAGAATCCAGCTCGGCGATCCTCTTCCCGATCTCGGCTTCCCAAGCTGCTTGTAAACCCTCGTCCACCTTGCCGCCAAGGTTGGAAATCAGAGAATCCGCCAACGCTTCCTGTTCTTCAATCGAGAGCGAGAGCGCTTGTTCCAGCAGCTTCGAAACTTCTCGCGTCATCTGTGCCACGACTACCTCATGGTTATTCTATCTTAGGGAGCAAACTTGAGCGCGAACTCATAATCCCTGAAACCCTACACTGGCGCATGCAGCCGCCAAACCATATAGCTAACCGCCTCGCGCAGCACCGCCTCCGCGCGCTGCCACAGCGAGTGCGGACGCGAATCGGGTCGCGGCGAAACATACACCTGCATTCCTTCGTGCTCGAGCAGCTTGCGAATGCGAAAAACGTGATACGCATCACTCACCGCCACACAACTGTGCATGTGATTGGTTCGCATGATCACGGCAATACGTTCGGCGGATTGCGCCGTGTCCGAACCCTGGGTTTCCTCGATCAGGTTAGAGTCAGGGATCCCGCGATGCATCAGGTAATCGTGGCCCACCCCGCCTTCGCTGTAACTGGGATCCGCCGCCGCCCCGCCGGTCGTAATGACCACGGGAGCAACGCCCTTTTCAAACAAGTCGAAGGCATGATCGAGGCGGGCCCGGTATACGGGAGACGGGCGACCGGAATACTCCGCCGCGCCGAAGACTACGAGAGCGTCGGCGGGATGGATTTCCTGTCGTGAGGCCTGGCGCACGATTCCTACGCAAATCGAAGCCAGCCAAAAGAGGACGGCGGCAGCCAACGCCCCCAGCCACAGAAGCCAATGGCGTCGCACAGGCCGGTTCGCAGCTACTTCGCTCATCCTTGTGCGAAGAACTCAGAAATATCCTGAGAAGAGATTGCGCCTTCGCGCATGATGCGCCAACGGGCTTCCTCGTCGGTAAGATCGACAATCGTCGAAGCCGTTTCGCGCGGCGACGTGCCACCGTCCACGATGATAGAAATACGCTCCTGCAATTGATCGCGCACCGCTTCCGCCGTCGTACACTCTGATTCCCCGCTCAGATTCGCAGAGGTCGCGGTAATCGGAATTTTTGCAGCCTGCACCACCGCCAGGGGAATCTTGGCGCTGGGTATGCGCAGAGCCACATTGCCGGTGTTGGCAGTGACTTTCAACGGCAACCGCGAAGCGGCTTTCACAATGATGGTCAGAGGCCCTGGCCAGAAACGGCGAGCCAATTTGTAGAACTCATCGGGCAGCGGCCGGGCTAATTCCTCAGCCTGCTCTTCGCTCTCGATCAACAGCGACAGCGGCTTGTGCCGCGAGCGCGACTTGATCTCATACACGCGATCGACGGCGCGCAGATTAAAAGGATCGGCGGCCAAGCCGTAGAATGTGTCGGTGGGCATGCCCAATACTTCGCCCGCCCGAATCTGATCGGCCGCATACCGGATCAATGACGCCTCCGGCTTCTCGCTGTTGATCTTGAGAATTTCCGCGCGCACACGCTTCCTTCCCAATACTGTTCTGAATCCGCGAAAGCTAACATACCACGGCCCTCCACTGCAAGGAGAGATAAACCGAGGCCGGCTCCACATTTCGGAGCGCTCCAAGACTTTCGCATCTCCGCGACCTCTGCGATTTAAGACTTTGTGATAGTCGAGTATTATCAAGTCCTAAAACGCGGAGACCACTGAGAACGACTGTGAAGAAGCGCTCAACCACCCACGACCCGGCCATGCAAGGCCGTTTGCGACGCATCGAAGGACGGCACAACGCCCTCGTCAAAGAGCTGCGCGCCGCCTTTGCCCATGGCGAACTCACGCTCGACGGCTATTGCGCCATCGAAGGCATGCGCATTCTCGAAGAAGCCATCCGCAGCGGGCTGAAATTCAAAGCCGTGTTCTTCCGCGCATCCGCCGAAAACCGCGTCGAGCGCCTGCTGCCCCAACTCGCCGCCCACGTGGAAACGCTGCTCTTGCCCGACAAGCTATTTGCCAGCGCAGTCGCAAGCGAGACGCCGCAAGGAGTCGCGGCACTCGTACGCTGTAAGCCATTCAAGCTGGAAGATGTCCTGGCGAAGTCGCAGGCCGGGCCGTTGCTGGCGATTGCCGGAGTGCAAGACCCGGGGAATCTCGGAACCATTCTGCGTTCAGCGGAAGCCTTCGGCGCCGGAGGCGTGTTGCTGGGAGAAGGCACGGTCAGCCCATTCAACTCCAAAGCGATCCGCGCCTCGGCGGGATCAGTGTTCCGACTTTCCATCGTCCAGACAAAGCTGCCGGAAATTCTAGACCAGATGCGCGAGCTCGGCCTGCGCCTCATCGCAACCTCATCGCACAAAGGCACGCCACTCGGCCAAGCCAATCTGACAGGGCCGTTGGCCATCTTCATCGGAAGCGAAGGCGCGGGCATGCCGCATGAATTGCTCGCGGAGATGACCGAGACCGTAGCTATCCCCCACTCGCCGAACGTGGAATCCCTGAACGCCGGCGTAGCCGCGAGTATCCTTCTGTACGAAATAGCCCGCCAAGCCGCTCACCACAGAGACACAAAGTCACACAGAACACAAAACCTTTAAGCCAAACAACTCTTCGGAGCTGAGTGCCAACAATCCCTATTTTTCTCTATGTCTCGGTGACTCTGTGGTGAAATAGGTTGGTGAGCCTTTTCCAAACCATCCCGAGCGGCGACAACTCCAGCGACCGGACCCGGCCGCTCGCTGATCGCATGCGGCCGCGGACGCTGGATGAGTTTGTGGGCCAGGAACATCTCGTCGCTCCCGGCAAGCCGCTCCGCACTCAGCTTGAGCGCGACGATATTGGCTCGCTGATCTTCTGGGGACCGCCCGGTACCGGCAAGACCACCCTTGCGCAGATCATCGCGCGCATGACCAAAGCCGAGTTCATCGAGTTCTCCGCCGTGCTGACCGGCATCAAGGAGATCAAGCAGGTTATGGCCGACGCCGAACGCGCGCGTCAGTATGGCACGCGGACCATCGTCTTCATCGACGAGATCCATCGCTTCAATAAAGCCCAGCAAGATGCATTCCTGCCGCACGTCGAGAAGGGCAACATCCGCCTGATCGGCGCGACTACCGAGAATCCGTCGTTCGAGATCATCTCGGCGCTTTTGTCGCGCAGCCGCGTCTATGTGCTCAAACCGCTCACCGAGGAGCAAGTCGTGCGGCTGCTCAAGCGCGCGCTGGCCGATGAAGAACGCGGCATGGGAGCGATGAAGCTCCGAGCCTCCGACGCCGTCTTAGCGAAGATCGCGGCATATTCCAGCGGCGACGCGCGCAGCGCCTATAACGTGCTCGAAGTTGCCTCTACTTTAGCCCGCGCTACCAGCGAAGTCGGCGCTGAGATTACCGATGCCATCGTCACCGACGCGTTGCAAAAACGCGTGCTGCTTTACGATAAGACCGGCGACGAGCACTACAATCTCATCTCCGCGCTACATAAATCGGTGCGCAACAGCGATCCCGATGCTTCGCTTTACTGGCTCGGGCGCATGCTGGAAGCTGGCGAAGATCCGCTGTACATCGCGCGCCGCGTGGTGCGCATGTCGGTCGAAGACATCGGCCTTGCCGAGCCAAATGCGCTGGCGCTCTGCATGGCGGCACGCGATGCGGTAGATTTCATCGGCATGCCCGAAGGCAATCTCGCGCTTGCCCAGGCCGTCGTCTATCTCGCGCTCGCGCCCAAATCGAATGCGCTCTACACCGCCTACGCCGAAGTGCAGCAGGATGTCGAGGCGACGGCGGCGGAATCTGTCCCGCTGCACCTGCGCAATGCGCCCACGGGGTTGATGAAAGGTCTCGGATACGGCCAAGGCTATCAGTACGCCCACGACGTCGAAGGCAAAATCGCGGACATGCAATGCCTGCCCGACAATCTCCGCGACCGCACTTACTATCATCCCACCAACGAAGGCGTCGAGAAGCGAATTCGCGAGCGCATGGAGGAGATCAAACGCCGCCGCTCGGGAGCCAACAAGCCTGATTCTGAGGTGGAAGAGTAATCCTGAGTTCGGGTGGCCCACTCTTTTCAACGCCACTCTCAATCACAGATTAATGATCCCACCTCCTGTCATCCTGAGGCAGCGGAGTCCTTGGCTTCGCCCGGGACTCGCAAGGAAGGATCTGTGCACTCGGCCTTGTTGTGTTGGTCGATGCCGGCGAATTCGAAGACGGTGCGGAGGTCGCGCCAGTTTCCTGCCAGGGCGCCGGG
>Ga0209010_1000020_pt1 | contig 101306 bp, 86 predicted proteins | sample BlaSpr_A8_OM1_O3_FD_187985 | JGI IMG/M metagenome (GOLD analysis project Ga0209010, IMG submission 187985) | Forest soil microbial communities from Thunder Bay, Ontario, Canada - Black Spruce, Ontario site 2_A8_OM1_O3 (SPAdes) (version 2) | ecosystem: Environmental > Terrestrial > Soil > Boreal...
CTCAATCCGCTCCCTAAGGCTCAACTGTTCATAACTCCTTTTTTCCATCGCAACACCTTTGTACGGTGTTGCACTTGATTCGTGAACTCAAGAGGGACCCTGCGTCTAGCTCCGCCCACGCGGACGCCCACGTTTTCACGTTCCGCCACTACCTGCTCGGCATCAACCAGGCGGGGGTCTCCAAGATGGAGCGCCGCGCCGATATCTACATCAGCACCCTGCAATCCATCATTCGAGCCATGGGAGGCCAGTCGAAGATTGAAGCCGTGTTCCCCGAGGGCAAGGTGGAGATCAATCAGTTCCGCAAGCTCAAGAAAGCCGCCGGCGCAGATTGAGAGGGAAACCGCCCCGCTCAAGCCGAAGAGCGCCTTGAATGGGCCACCGGCGGTTATCTCGTGAGCCGCCAGGTGGGAGCGAAGGAGTAGGTCTCACTTGTCGGCGTTCGGTGGCCCCGCTGTTTGGTGGGGCCCAGATTGACTCTTCTCCCTACCGCTGGCGTCTTGTTTGTCGTCCTCTGACCTAAAGCGAGCCTCAATCTCCTTGCTGATCCAGTCTCGGATTCGAGAGGAGGGCGGACGCCCCAGTGCTTTTTCGTCGAAGGCATTAAATGATTTGTCTAGGTACTTGGCGGCCAAGCTGAGGTTCCAAACGTCGCTCGGAAGCTCAATCATTCGTGGCATCCACAGTTGTCGAGTAAGAGGACTTTCCGAAGGGCCGGAATTGTAGCGGCCAACGTGATACCACGTGCTGTGGGCGCACTGGCTAAACGGAGTGTAGACGTAGTTATAAAAATCGAGTATTCCGGCTTCGTCCGCCATTTCTCGTGTCGTCTTACCGGACCAGGCCCCGACGTTTATCTCGACGAGAAAGTTCCACCTTTGCGTATCGATCCATGCCTGGTAGGCCCGAATCATTTGCTCGAGGTCTTCTTTGGATCCCTCGTCCGCGGACTCCAGCCCCTTTTTGCGATGTTCCAATTCCAGCACGGCTTGGCCCAAACCATGGTCAATGTACTGTCGCGCTCGCGTCTTCACATCGAGAAGAATCCATGCGAGCGTGATATGCACGTCCGTCATCGCGCGCAAGAACAACGGTGCCGAGTGCCCATTCCACAGCTGCGGAGCGGAGGCCAATTCGATGGTTAAGGTAGCCTGTCTAGCGAGCAGAGCTGTGAGAACGTTAAAGACTTCCGGCATCCGAAAATCTGGCATATACGCCTGGCATCGCAGCGAAAGTTCCCGGCGAATCTTGGCGTCGATCGCTCGAAAAAGATCTTCGACCTTACTTTCGCTACTCACTGGATCTCCAGATTACGAAAATTCAGCGGCCGCAAATCAAGGCTACGCCTCCAGAAGTATTGCACCCACGCGTCCTCTGAGTATTTAGGGAGCATCCTGCCCGCAAGCATACTCACTGCGGCACAGATTGAGGCCCCGACTGCCAACGATTTTTCCGTTTTTGGGTAATGCTCGACCTCCGGAAAGTCGGCTAAGGCTAGCCCTTGCCTCACATGCAATCTCCCAAGGACGAAACCCAAATAAATGGCTTGCGACTGAATAAGTACTCCATTCCTTGACCTCTTATCCTCAAGTTCCCTCACTCGATCTTCAAATCGGAGAAGGTATCGAACATCGACTATCCCGCTCGGTCGCGAATCCAATAGCCTCGAGATTGGGCAGCTCGGGTACAGATTTAGGAAGTCGGTCAGGCTTTCCGTTAGCTGTGGTAAGAGGTTTCCCTGTGAGAGATGTACCTTCAGCCCTGTCGCCCCGTCCTCGGACAGATGGCTATAATCGGAAGTGAAGGCCCACCAGTGGTCGCGATCGTCCTTCCCCTTAAAGTATTTCCCGATTTCCTCAGCGACCTTTGCGGCGAAGCGGTGCGAGACCCTGTCAGCAATTACGTCCCACCAGATCAGTTCTGGCATGATATGACTCGACCAGCTCACATGGTCAAACTGAAAAGCTTGGAGCATCGGCGGGACGAATTTCCTTCCGACTCTCCGGTAAGAGCTTAGGACGCGGTTCCCTTTCCGCGGAGGCTGGTTCTTCTTTTTCACGGTCACCTGCTTCCTAGTACCGGGACGGCCCGCCTTTCACACCGCACAGGGGAAACTTGTGGACGTCCTCACGTTTCCGAATATAAGGGGAACTACCCTGAAGCTATCGCCTCTCGGCCCCTGTTAGTTATGTACCATCGCTTCCTCTTGTCACTAAGCCTGCTCACAATCCACCTGTAGTCGACCAGTTGCCTCTTCCTCAGGTCATCCATCATCCTGTCCACATCGGACTTGGCGATTCCCGTTTCTTTAGCCAATCCGGTTCTAGTTCGGAGTACCCACTTCCCGTTTGCCAGATTCTGAAGGAGCTTTCTCTCATTTTCGTCAGTTGGAGGTGCGGAAGCCGCCACAGCCTTGGAAGCATCGCTGGGAGGGTCGACCTCAGTCTCCTTGTCCACGATCGGCTGGATTGCCGACTGGACTTCGGAGGCTTTCTGGTCGGCCTGGCGGGCGACCTTTTTCGCCTCTTTGGCTTCTTGCAGTACCCGATCTGAGAGAGTCTTGATGAAAGCTGTAGAAGAGATTGCGGCCACCAAGCAGAAGCCCGAGAATACAAGAAGCTTAGATAGGTCTGGAGTACCCGAAGCACCATTACGAATCGATTCCAGAAGTCCGCTCGAGATCATGTTGAGAAACAGCGGAACTAGCAGCGAGGCGGCAGTTCCCAACGTAATGCTTTTCCAGAAACTACTCTCGGGATCGTCCCTTCGCACCAAAAAGTAATTCACGAGCCCTCCCAAGAAACCCGCGAGGATCATTACGAGGACGATGGTCTCAACAAAAATGGCTTGCGACATGGTTCACCCCAGAGATTGGGCGGCACGGGCGCCCGCTCCTGATTCTGCTGCGCTAAGATTCTGGCGCGCGAAACTGCTGCCTTGGGGAAAGTTCGGGGCCCTACAGCTGGGGGAAGGAGAAATGTACTCCGGGGAGTTGGGGGCGTCAAGGGCGGCGGACAGGAGCGTCCGACCTACACGTCGGATGGTTGGTTCCCTGCGGGGCGCGAGGCGGGATCGCACATTCCCAAATCGGGAAGCCGGGCCTCAGTCCAGCCGCTTTCTTCTTGATCTCATCCCCTGGTCGGTGATAACATCGATGTGTACAGATTATCTACAAGATAATCTACGATCTTTGACAACCTGACCATGGCTCCAGCCTCGATCCTACCCGCAGTTCCAAAAAGGAACTGCGAGGACTCAGACGCCACGATAACTCCAATGTTTCCAAGATTTTGCCTCTAACTACCTTTAGAACCATAGATCTAGGAGGCAAGAAAATTTCCGACCGTTTGTTTTCTAGATTTTAGGCGAAAACGAGAGTTTTTTTTGAGGGAAATATTGCACCATAAAGTGTGCAAAGGGATCCAGAGCCAGCGGCGTCCATCGTCAAGCCAGCGGTGCCTTTCTTCACGAGGCTGTTCGCAGGCCTTTGCTTTGATCGGCGCGGAAGCGTAGCAGCGCGGCGATGTTTCCGGCGCGGTCAAACTCGGGATCGTCTTTCACGTAAAACAATTCGACGTCGCGAAGAATGGCGGCGGGAATCATGGCATCGGTTACATCTTCGATTTCGCGCGTGGCGTGGCCACACACCGGGCACTCGCGAACCGTGTGAGCATCGAGATGGCCGCAGCTTGTGCACTCTACAGCCAAATGCGAGAACTTATCGCCGATTAGCAGCGTTTGCGCCTCACCTAATTCGAGCGACTTTAGCACTCGACGCAGCCCGGTCACTCCGCGGGCATTGCTCTTGGCTTGGCTGATCGCTTCCCTGGCCAGTTCTTTGCAGCGCTGATCGAGCGACTCGCGCAGAATGCGGCCAGCTTGCTCGCGAATCTGTTCGTTCGTGATCCGACTGAGGTCCGCCGGAAAGTGCCCCAGCAGCCGCTGTTTGACGTAAGGGTGCAGTTGACTCTCGAGCTCGTGCCAACTGGTGTCGTGGCATCCGATAATCAACTTCTCGTACATCCCCTTCTCGAGAGCCGCGCTCAAGTGCTCAGCCACGCTCTTGAAGTGGTGCATGGCTTCGTCGTTGATGCGTCGCTCGAGGTGGCCTCCGGCGTAGGCATTGCTGCGACCCTGACGAACCGCCGGCGTGCGGGACATGCCTTCCCGCTCTTTGAGTTCGTCAAGCCGGAGATCGAAGAAGCGAGCCTTTTGGCGATCGACAAGCGCGACCCAAAGACGGGGCTGCGCGCCGAGCAGCAGAGCTAGCGGCTTCAAATGGAATTGGCGGTTCACGAACAGCTGCGTTCCCGGAAGTTGCGAAGGCAGATCGAACTCGCGCCAGAAATTGCGGCTGCCGCAGGCAAACACCGCCCGGGCACGGGCTTGATTGCCGTGCAGGTCCTCCGCCATTTCGAGAATGCGATTCAGATCGGCGCGCGTGCTGCCGTTCTTGCTATTCTTGTCGGCCTCGCGCAGAGCTTTGCGAACTAGATCCTTGGCGAGAATGGTCTCTTCGCGATGCGATTTGTTCTGCGGGGTACGCGGCTCGAAATAGAAACTGAGCGCCCAGCCTTCGTCGCCGTTGGTGTGGAATTGAGCTAACTCACGGATGTCTTCGCGGGTAATCATCACGATTTCTCCTGAGTGCTGTAATCTCGTTCAACCTTTTGCAGAGGCCCGAACTAACTTGGGCTTGAACCGGTTGGCGAGCGGCGTCAAGTGTCGTAGATGTTTGCGCGCCATCTCGATGGAGGATCGCACCTCGTCCGGCTTGCGGTCCGTGATGACGCCGATTTCGTCCAGCGAAAATCCCTCGATGGCGTGCAGGATAAAAGCTTCGCGATCGGGGCGGCTGGCGCCTTCCAAAGCAAACTGCACCAGCGTGACCATCTCGTCGGAGGATGCAATGTCTTCGGGCGTAGACGTGCGCCGGTCGGCAATCACGTTTTCTCCAGTGAGAGTTTCGTCGGGCTGATGGAATTGGAGTACCGGCTCGTCGCTGGCGCGGACGTTCGGGCGTCGGGCAGAATCCTCGAGATGAACTGAGAACAGGCTGTCGGGGCTTCGTGCGGAGAGATCTTCAATCGAGCGAAGCGCAAGGCGGTACAGCCACGGCTCGAGAGCCAGAGTTTCCGGCTTCTCGCCTCCGTTCGTCCCGTTGCTCAGCGCGCGCGCAATGGCTTCGTCGATTACTTCGTCCTTGGTCACGGAGTCGGGCGTGATCTCCTCAGCAGTTTCGCGGAAGTAGAGTTCGCGCTCAACGAAACGCTCCAGCCGGCCGAGACTGGCGTTCACGTAAGAGCGAATGTCATCGGAGGAGGCCGTTGGGACGCGAACGGCTGCAACTGTATCTTCGAACGCGACGTTCGACTTGGGGCGAAAATCAGCGACGCGTCGGCGCTGCCATTTGTGCGAATTGCGCAACAGATCCTTATGCTTGCTGATCTGCTGCAGCAAGTCGTCGAAGGCCGCCTTCACGGCCGACGCCGCACTTGAGGCAGATTTCTGTACCGCCATCTGTCCGGAAGGCAAGCGCAGGTTCAACGATACCGTGGTGCCTTCGCGCGGGGAATTCTGTTCGACAACGCCCTTCAGATGCACCAATTCGGGGCGAAAGACCTGCAGCCGCTTGCGCAGCTTTTCCACCAGGTGGTTAATGTCTTTTTCTATGTCTGGAGTTTTGCGAACTCTATAGCTGATGTGGACATTCATCTCAGGCCTCGGATCACGGAAGAGATTCCGTGAAGATTTCCGGTTCCCTACAAGCCGATTCTACACCCGCCGCGAAAAGAGGGAACGCAAAATAAGAGGACTCCACGTTGATCACTGTAGATTGTGATGGCTGCTCTTGTGGGGCCGTCGATCTCAGCATGCGCGACTAGGTCGAGCGCGCAGCAATTATTGTACATACACTAGTATTGACATACATATTGGTTTGCTGCTATTGTCATTGCGTGTTGGGACGCGACCGTGCGTTTCGAATGGGACGAAAACAAGAATCGGCAGAACCTGCTCAAGCACGATGTTCGCTTTGAGACTGCTGTTCTTGTTTTCGATGACCCGTATTCTCTGACGCAGCCGGACGAATTGTCTTACGAAGAAGAACGATGGATCACCCTCGGCACTATCGGTCCCCGAGCGATTCTAATGGTAGTTCACACTTGGGCGGAGAAAAATGGCGAGGAGGTAGTCCGCGTTATTTCGGCCCGAGCCGCTACGGCACACGAGAGAAGGAGCTATGAGAAAGCTTACCAAAGAACAAAAGAGGGACGTCGCCGCCATCGCGGCAAAAAAGGACGCAGACATTGATTTCTCCGATATCCCGGAAGTCGTCGATTGGAGCGGCGCCGAGATGGGCAAGTTCTATCGGCCGCCGAAGAAATCCGTAACCATGCGCCTTGACCAGGATGTGCTCGATTGGCTGAAGGCGTACGGCAGGGGCTATCAGACCAAAGTCAACTTTCTGTTGAGGCACGCGATGATGAGCGCGGGAAGAAATGATAGTTGGCGGAGCGCTGGAGAGGCCAACAGAAAACGGTCCCCCAGAGTTCACTCGTCTGGCTAAACCGCGACCGTCACCGACGTTTCCGTCCGGGTTACGGGACGGTACAGTGTGTCGCGCTCGATAGGTTCGCGGCCGGCTTCGCGGATGAGGCGTACTAGATCTTCGCGGCGCATGCCTTGTGGGGTGGTCGCGCCAGCGTCGTGATAAATCTTTTCTTCGATCACGGTTCCGTCGATGTCATCAGCGCCAAAGCGTAGCGAAATCTGCGCCATCTTCGCCGTCACCATCTGCCAGTAAGATTTAATGTGCGGGAAGTTGTCGAGTACCAGGCGGCCAACCGCGATTTGCTTGATGTCAAGCATGCCGGAAGTTTTCGGCAGGTGTTGCAGCGCCGTGTTATCGGGGTGAAAGGCCAAGGGAATGTAGGTCTGGAAACCGCTGGTTTCATCCTGCAGCGCTCGCAACTTCAACAGATGATCGACGCGGTCTTCGTCGTTTTCCACGTGGCCATAGAGCATGGTCGCGTTGGATTTGAGTCCAATCTGATGGGCGAGCTTCGCGGTCTCAAGCCACTGGTCGCCATCAATTTTGTGATCGCAGATAATGTGGCGGACGCGGTCGGAGAAAATCTCAGCTCCGCCGCCGGGGAGCGAGTCCACACCTGCGGCTTTGAGTTGCTCAAGCGTCTCGGCAATCGATAGCTTGGCGCGCTTCGCGAGATACGCGACTTCGACCATGGTGAACGCTTTCAAGTGGACTTGCGGGAAGCGCTGCTTCAGGCCGGAAATCAGATCCAGAAAATATTGAAATGGCAGATCGGGATGCAGCCCGCCGACGATGTGGAATTCGGTGACGGCTTCGCTATAGCCGGAGGCAGCGGTGTGGAAGGCTTCCTCAAGTGCCATGGTATAAGAGCCGGGCGTGTCTTTCTTACGTCCGAAGGCGCAAAGCCGGCAGGCGGCGACGCAAACATTCGTGGGATTGATGTGGCGATTGACGTTGAAATATGTCTTGTCGCCGTGCATGCGCTCGCGCACGGAATTCGCCAGCCAGCCGACGGCAAGGATATCCGGCGAGCGGTAGAGTGCAAGGGCATCGTCCTGGTCGAGCCGTTCTCCACCGAGCACCTTGGCGTGGATCGGCCTTAGCCGCTGGTCATCGGTTTCAAAGGCATGCATTGGATGCTTGCTGAGCATTGCTTCGATAATACCGCACCACAGCGGCGGAAGTCACAGCATTCCGATCGCTATGCGCAGAAAAGAATTCCCTCGTTCGCCTCGCACTTTGGAAAATCTGACTCAATCCTCACGCAGAGGACAACCGGACAACGAAAGGCCAGTGGTTAGTTGCCGGTTCTCGGTTCTCAGTCTGCTCCTCCCAAAGAACGTTGCAATTTCGGTTCTACAATTCTCCGCGTCTTTCGAGTTGCTTATAGAAGATCAGCGAATAGACCACAGGGACGAGTGCACCAGCCATCAGCGCGGCGAACGGCGGCCAACCCTTCACGCCGACTACAGTTAGAATCAAACCAATTACTCCGCCCAATACGAAAGTCTTGGCCGCGAAACGATGCGTTGCATTCCACACCCGCTCGTCGGCTAGCGCCCACGGGGTTCTGACCCCGATAAAAAAGTTTCTGCGCACCTTGCCCATTACATTGCCCAACAAAGCAAACAGCAGACAGACGCCGCCGATGATGGCACGATCGACATTCGCGGCATGGCCAAGAGCGGCCCATAGGCTTACGCCAGTGAAATAGGCTAGCATGCTTACGAGAATCACCATGATGTACAGGTAGGTGGATTGAAAGGTGTCCACCTGCCAGTGTTTTGGTGAGAGCCAGGGCAAAAAGTAAAACAGGAGCATTGTCCCTGCCATGAATCCAGGACCGAATAACAACAGCGTCCACTTCGCGCTGTAGTCGTTGGCCCGACCTTCCATGTCCCAGTGCGTGGGAACCCGGTTCGGAAGATGCGGATAAGCCATCACGATTGCCACCAATGCTGCCGCGGTCAGCAATACTCCGATTAAATAATATTTGCGTGTCATCGTTTGCCTCGCTTCTTCTCGGCGCTGGCGCCGTCGTTTCCGATTAAGTCCATGGCCCAAGCCATGAGGTCTTGCACGACGGTGGTGTTCAGGCCGTACCAAATCTGCTGGCCTTCGCGGCGGCTGGTGACGAGATCCGCGTCCTTTAAAACCGCAAAGTGGTGCGACATCGAAGGTTTTGTCATGTCGAACCTTTCGGCGAGATCTCCGGCTTTCATTTCGCCTTTTCGAAGCAGGCTGAGGATCTCCCGGCGAGTGGGATCGGCCAGCGCTTTGAATGCTTTGTTGCTGCTCACGGTATGATTAGATGCTTGTGTAATTAGATAGATGTCTAATTATTGCGAGGTCGGTGTCTTGGTGTCAAGGACTTTCGGAACGATGGCGGACTCATCAACTGTGAAGGGCGTACGGGCGAGGACGCCCGCGCCTGCACTGGCAATGCGGAATCGAACCGCCCGTCAGCGCCGTAGCAATAAATCCGCAGCGACGAAGAAGAAGAACACTACGGAGATCACGCCGTTCATGGTGAAGAAGGCGGCGTTGAGTTTCGAGAGGTCGTGCGGCGAGACTAGCGAGTGTTCGTAGGCCAAAAGCAAAGCCACAAAGGCCACTCCGACGATGGCCAGTTTGCCCAATCCGAAGACGACGACCAGGCTCACCAGCAAGAGAAGCATGATGAAATGAAACAGACGCGAGATCCAGAGTGATTTGCTGATTCCAAAATAGCGCGGAATGGAGTGCAGCTTAGCCTGCCGATCGAACTCATAATCCTGGCACGCGTAAAGCACGTCGAAGCCTGCGCCCCAAAAGGTGACGGCGGCCGTTAGCAAAAGAATTCGTGGATCGAGTGAGCCGCGGACGGCGATCCAGGCAGCCGAAGGAGCGATCCCCATGGCGAAACCCAGAACGAGATGAGACCAACGAGTGAACCGCTTGGTGTAGGAGTAAAGCAAAATTATCGCCAGAGCGATCGGAGACAGAATGAACGAAAGCCGATTGAGCTGAGAGGCCGCGAAAACAAATAGCGCGCAGGACACCAGCACAAATGTGATCACGAAACCAGGAGTGAGGGTTCCGGCGGGAAGCGCCCGCGTCTGAGTTCGCGGGTTGGCGGCGTCGATCGACGCGTCCGCCAGACGATTGAAGGCCATGGCCGCCGATCTAGCCGTCACCATAGCCACGATAATCCAGGCTAGCGCGTGTGCGCTGGGCACGCCATTCGCCGCCAGCATGGCTCCGCAGAGCGCGAACGGAAGCATGAAGATGGAGTGCTCCCACTTGATCATTTCGAGTGTGACGCGAAGGTTGTGAAGAACGGGCACGGATAAATTGTAAGGCAGTTCCCGGTTATCAGTTCTCAGTTCTCAGAAAATCTCTACGCACCAGAACGGTATCCCTCGCTGCCAATTAGGGGGACAAATCGACATCCTTCCAGAGTGGAGACTACAGGCTGGCCGTCATGCTTGCGCGCCAACTGTAATTCCTGAGCATGTGCGGGACCTACTGGGACTATCATGCGTCCACCTTCGCGCAGTTGTTCAAACAGCGGCGGGGGGATTTGCGGCGCGGCGGCGGAAACAACAATGGCATCGAAGGGTGCTTGATCGGGAAAGCCGTTGCCGCCATCACCAACTATGACCTCCACGTTGGTATAACCGAGCCGGGCGAGTGTGGCGTGAGCGGTGCGGGCGAGCGATGCGTGCCGCTCCACCGAATAGACCTGCCGAGTGAGTTCCGCGAGTAGTGCGGTTAGATAGCCGGAACCAGTCCCCACTTCCAAAACCACATCTGAGAGATCGAGCGCCAACGCTTGCAGCATAATGGCGACAATGTAAGGCTGAGAAATCGTCTGACCCTCGCCGATTGGAATCGGGTGGTCTTCGTAGACCTGGTCGCGATAGTCGGCTGAGACAAATTCGTGACGGGGAACGCGCGACATCGCAGCAAGGACGCGCTCGTCTCGGATTCCGCGGGCTCGCAGCTGAGACTCGACCATGCTACGGCGCTCGGCGGCGAAAACATCGATTTGGGTCTCTGCGGCCATTGGTCGCTATAAGAATAACGCGAATCTTCATCTCAACTCGCGAATCATCATTACATCCCATTTCTAGTACCATGCTTTGAGAACTTCAGAGGATAGACCAGTGAGTGACACGGAACGTTACGCTCCGGGATGGCCGGGCATTCGGCCGCGCTGGACCTCGAGCGCGAAGAGTGGCGTGGGCACAGCCCTGAATCAGCATAGCAAGGTGTGGTTCACGACTAGCCACGGCATTCTGAACGAGGTTTATTACCCGCGCGTCGATCAGGCATGCACCCGCGACATGGGATTGATCGTCACCGACGGTACTGGTTACTTTTCTGAGGAGAAACGTCATTGCAGCTTCGAGAATATTCCCGTCGCACCCGGCGTTCCCGCCTTTGAGCTGATCAATACAGAGCTGCAGGCACGGTACCGGATCGAAAAAGTCGTGTTGACCGATCCCTATCGCAACGTGGTGCTGCAGAAAATTCGCTTCATCCCGTTCCGAGGCACGCTCTCTGACTATCATCTTTATGCCCTGCTTTCTCCGCACCTTGCCAATTGGGGCAACAGCAATACTGGGTGGGTCGGCGACTATAAGAGCGTGCCCATGCTGTTCGCGGAGCGCGATGACTGCGCGTTGGGGTTTGCGTGTTCCGTGCCGTGGAAGAAGATGTCCGTGGGCTTCGTCGGCTACTCCGATGGCTGGCAGGATCTCTCAAAGAATTTCCAAATGACTTGGGACTACACCCGCGCTGAGAACGGGAACATCGCGCTGACGGGAGAGATCGACTTGGCCGCGTGCAGCGGTGAGTTCGTGCTGGTGATGGGTTTCGGGAGCATATGGTCAGAGGCTGGTCAACAGGTGCGATCGAGCTTACTCGATTCCTACGAGGAGCTTCGCAATCACTATGTAGCGCAGTGGGAAACCTTTCACGAGAAGCTTATGAAGTTGGACGCGCCCCAGCGGGAGCGCGACCTCTACCGCGCGAGCGTGGCCATGCTACGCACGCACGAATCGAAAGACTTCCTGGGAGGAGTCATCGCGAGTCTCTCTATTCCGTGGGGCTTCAACAAGGGTGATGAGGATCTGGGGGGATATCACCTGGTGTGGCCGCGTGACCTGGTGGAAACTGCATTCGGCTTTCTGGCGGCGGGCGCCGAGACCGATGCCGTGCGCGTGCTTCGATATCTTGAGTCCACCCAGGAAGCCGACGGACATTGGGCTCAGAACATGTGGTTGGATGGGCGTCCGTACTGGATGGGCCTGCAGATGGATGAAGCGGCGTTTCCGATTCTGCTGGTCGACTGTATGCGACGGGATTGTCCGGAGGTGTTGGGCGATGTCAAGCGCTGGTGGACTCTGGTTCGTCGGGCCGCTGGGTTCCTGGTGCGCAATGGTCCGGTGACGCAGCAAGATCGCTGGGAAGAGGATGCGGGCTATTCGCCGTTCACGCTAGCGGTAGAAATTTCAGGACTGTTGGCTGCGGCCGACCTTGCGGAGGTAGTTGGAGAGAAGGCCATCGCCGAATACTTGCGGGAAACGGCGGACAATTGGAATGACAACATTGAGCGCTGGACCTATGCCAATGACACGGACCTGGCGCGGCAGATCGGAGTGGAAGGCTATTATGTGCGGATTGCGCCGCCGGAGACGGATTGCGCACCATCGCCGCTCGAGGGATTTGTGCCCATCAAGAACCGCCCACCGGGACAAAGCGACGAGCCACCCACTCATCTGGTCAGCCCGGACGCACTCGCGCTGGTGCGATTTGGCTTGCGCGCGGCGGATGATCCGCGCATTCTGAACACCATCAAAGTGGTTGACGCAATGTTGCGAGTGCAATTGCCGCAAGGTCCGTGCTGGTATCGCTACAACGGAGACGGCTATGGGGAACATGAAGATGGCTCGCCTTTCGACGGGACCGGAATCGGGCGGCCCTGGCCGTTGCTTGCAGGTGAGCGAGCGCATTACGAGATCGCTGCGGGGCGCCCTAAGGCCGCGGAAGAATTGTTACGGGTGATGGAGTTTTCGACCGAGGGCGGACGTCTGATCCCGGAGCAAGTCTGGGACTCCGCTGCTATACCAGAGCGAGAATTGTTTCCGGGAAAACCAACAGGTTCGGCGTGTCCGTTAGTGTGGGCGCACTCGGAATATATCAAGCTGCGTCGCTCGTTGCGGGATGGAAGGGTTTTCGATCAGCCGCGCGGCACAGTGCAGCGATACCTGGTGGAAAAGAAGCAATCGACGCACTTTGCCTGGCGTTTTAACAACCGATGCCGAACCATGCCGCAGGGTAAAAGGTTGCGGTTCGTGTTGACCGCTCCCGCGCTGGTGCATTGTAGCTTCGACAATTGGCGGACCCAGCAGGACATCAGTACCCGTGACACTGGCCTCGGGACATATGTCGCGGACCTGGGCACCGAGCGATTGTCGGTGGGCAGCAAGATCGTTTTCACACTCTACTGGCCGCAGGAAGAACGTTGGGAAGGCACTGATTTTTCGGTGGCAGTTGAAAAATAGCTCGCGATCAGCTGCCGGTGTACACGAGTTCCACGACGGTGCAGTCGTCGTTCAAAGGCGTGCCACCGCAAAAGCTGGAGATCGCGGTGAAGATTTGTTCTAGCGTCCCGCTCTTAGCGGCGAGTTCCAAGCGCGAATCTTCGAAGAAATCTCCGCGCGCATTTTCGGCCTCGGTCACGCCGTCGGTCACCAATACCAGCCGATCGCCCGGCTTCAATTGGCAGTGAGCGCTTTCGTATTTGGCATCCGGCAGCAGACCCACGGGAAGGTTACCGTGCGCGGGCCTCTGCACCGCGCCGTCGGAAACGACTAGCGGCTGGACGTGCCCGCAGTTGACATATTCCAAGTCACCGTCGTCGCGAACCCGGGCGATGATTACGGTGGCGTACTTCTCTCCGATGTTCTTGTCGGTGAAGAAGCGATTGACCGCGGTCACGATCTCAGTCAGAGGCATGCCTGCAGTAAGCTGCGAATAAATCATTCCCTGCAAAGTGGACGCGAGCAGCGCCGCGGAAACTCCCTTGCCGCTCACGTCGGCTAGCACAATGGTCAAACCCTGGTCGGTATTCACCGCATCGAAGAAGTCTCCGCCAATCTCTTTGCAGGACAAATTCCTTCCCGTCAGCTTGGCGAAGGGCACCTCGGGAATGGTAACCGCCATCAGTCGTTGCTGAATGGATGCCGCAATCGACAGCTCTTGCTGATACCGTCGACCAGCCTCCTCAGCCTGCACCAAGCGTGCGTTCTCGATGAGCGATGCGGCTTCTGTCGCGATCGCGTGCAGAATGTCGTTACTCACGCCGGAAATATCACGCGAGGCGAAGCGCGAATCCACGTACAGCGCTCCCATAACTTCCGCCGAAGGTGCAGGCGAGGGCGCCTCGGCATCGCGCGTGGCCTGAACTTGCGGCTTGCGCAACGGGACGCAGATTACGGTGCGGAGATCATAGGCGACAATGCTTTTGCGTCCGGTAAGGTCCGCCGACCGGCTGGTATCGGTCAAGACGAATTCGGAGTTGGATTTCAACGCATCGTCGAGAATCGAGTGCGAGATGGTTTTGTCGTCCAGCAGCGGCTCACCCTTCGAGTTGCGTCCAGCCGCCAGGCGTAGCTCCCCGCGCGCGTTCTTCATGTAGACATAAGCTCGTTCGGCCCGGGTCAGCTTTAAAGTTACATCCAGCAGGGTCATGAGGATTTCATCGAGTACGCCGATTGTGTTGAGCTTGCGAGCCGCTTCGAGAAACAGAACTAGTTTTTCCAGGTCCGTGGTCTCGTCTGAGATGTGCATCACGGAAATCTGGCTGAGGAACTCCCGGGCAGAGTTGGTGGTACCGTGCTGCGGATTGAAAATTACATATGCGACTTCCCGTACCCCGAACTCCAGGCGGTCATTGCGCTCGAGAAGCTTGCGTTCTACCCGTTCGCCATTGACAAACGTCCCATGCTTGCTGCCCTGGTCGACCACACTGAACGCGCCGTTCTCGGAGACGATCAGAGCATGGTCCCGCGAGACCCGCGGGTCGGCGATGACTAAATCTTTATCCACCTTTCGTCCCACGGTGAACGGACTGTGGTCGAGATTTATGACGCGCTGTTCGTTGCCTTGGACAAACACAAGGGTGGGGAATATCCCCGAACCGGTTCCGGATGACGGGCCGACAATAGTCTGGAAAGCCATGTAGCGCCTGCAATGCTCCTCAAATGTCCTATAGGAATAATGACAGCAACGAACGCCGGTGGGAAGAGGCTAAGAAGATTTCACCAGCCGAACCGTTTCTAGGCAGCCCCGCGATGGAAGGTGGCAATTGCCTCCTGCTCAGTGTCGTAGACCTCGAACACGGTGACCAATTTGGTGATTTGCAAGACATCGCGCAAGCGTTGGCCCAGGCCGGTTAACTTGATTTCGGCGCCCGCGGCCCGCGCGGAGGAGTACACACCCACCAGGGTGCCGAGACCGCCGCTATCGATATAGTTCACACCCGCAAGATTCAGCACGATCTGACGGGAGGAAGCCAACACACGCTTGAGATCGTCGCGGAGCGCCGTAGCTTCTTCCCCAAACATGACACGGCCCTGACATGACACAATCGTGACTCCATCGGCCTGACGTGTCTCAATCTTCAGGGTCATTCGATCCTCCGGAAACCTCCCCGGTGCCTGAGAAGCCTATCGCGGGCGGCGACGGAATGCAAGTTCAGGCGCTCGACACCTTAGTCGGGTGGGCGGCGGTGAACGCAGTCAAGATATCTGGCAGAGTAAGCGCGCCAAGGCGCGCCAGCAGCATTAGCACGGCCACGGGAATAGCCATGCTCGTCCATAGCGGCGCGGCCCAGGCTTTCTGCACGAGCGCGGATGACACCGCAATTGAACTCAAACTGAGAGTCAAGGCCGCTACCCAGGGCCACACCATCAGCGAACCTGAAATCACGCAGAGCAGCCGAGTAAGGGGATCTTTTCCCCATAGGAATCTGCCGTGGCGAACCAACAGTAAGACAGCCGGCAGCAAGAGTATCTGGTTGTAGAGTGAAGTCATGGGGATGACCACAACCGTTACACCAAGAACTGCGGAGGACACGAGAGCGAAGGTCGGATCGCCGACAGACACGCAGCGCGCTCGCCAGCAAATGATCGCAAGCACTATCAGCAGGAGCGCTGACAAGAGTTGACCCAAGGCCGGGGTCGCGAGCACAGCCAAAATCGACACCGGCCTGCCTGTGTATTCACGGTAGGCAGCGATCGCCTTTACAAACTGTCCTACCCATCCCGGCATAACGAACTCGGCTGCAGTAAATAGGATTGCCATGGTCAGGCCAAAGCTCCAAAGGAAGCGCCGCCGCTCACGGTAGTTTCCGCAGGCCCATAACAAGAGCCACGCAACCATAAATAAAACCAACTGGGGTTTGATGGTGGCGAAGGCGAGCAATACTCCTGCGAGCACAAGCGAGTTACTGACCAACAGCAAAACGCACACGGCAACCATTCCGCCGACCAGCAGGGACAATTGTTCAAGCTTGATTCCCTGCACCGCGGGCAAAGTTCCTAAAGTGAGCGTGACCAAGGTTGCAGTCAACACCGGTGAAACTCGCCACCGCATTGCACGTAACCAGAGCGGAACCGAAAAAGCAGTCAGCAGGATGAAAAACCAATGAGCCACGAAGCGAACCGATGAGAAAGGAAAAGAGATCGTGGGCGCGATTAGAAAAACTACATACAGAGGATACGCGAAGCCCATCTGGTCCTTGGGGTCCCCCGGACGACTGGCATCGAGCGGGCGCCCGTAATATCCGATCTGAATGTCGCGAGTAACCTCGGGGGTATAGGGATTACGATGATGCAACAGCAATTCCCGCGTACCCAGCCATCGCGGATACAGATCAGAAAGATTGCCCCGTGGAATGCCATGAAGCGCGGCTTCCGTTTGCTGATGACCGATTACCACGTGCTGTACGTAGAACCACATGCTCCACGCGAGTAGCAGACTTAGCGCTAAGCCGAGTTTGGACTTTGTTTGCAATTGTCTTTGCAGCGAGAAAATTCCCTTCTATCATGTAGCCGTTCGGGCGAGCGCACCAGCAGATCGCCCGATGCTACTGTTCCCGGGTTTCAATAGGGCTCAGTGCCTCCTCAAATCCTGGACCGGTGTTTTTCATACTGCAAGAGTATTTCCCGTTCCCGACAAAACCAGTGGAGCTTGCGTCCGCAGCCGCGAAATCGCCATGCTGATTCCCCACATCCACAGCAGGAGCACGACCGCAAGAAGATTCATAACGTGAAAGCGAAGCCACAACACTGGAAACACTGGACCAAACAAAAGCACTACGATCGGTGCGATCAGAGCGATGCCGCCCCATCCCTCTATTTTCAAATTATTTGCGAGTATGAAAGCGACCAGAAGAATAATTGGCAAGAGCATGACGCTGAGGTCGTATGCGAAGGCGTGATAGCTAACCAAGAAAGTGGCCACGATGGCTTGACTCAAGACCAAGTCTGAAACTCCACCACTCCCGCCGACCGGTCTAGGCCGTTCTACGGCAGCCCAAAGTATCACCGCCACGGAAAATATACTCACCAGCAAAATGATTGCCCACGTGGGCAGCAACCTTGACAGAAGTCCTTCCACAAGACCGCGCAAGTTGGGAGTGTCCTGGGGCAGTACCAGCCCTCTCCCGGTATGCTGCTCCAGCGACCAGATGTATGCCGGATAGCGGAGCAGTTCCGGCCAACCGATCACGGCAACCGAGATGAAAAATAAAACCACGGCCACTGAGAAGAACCCCAGCGCAACCTTTTTCCTGCCTTGGAGCAGTAGGATTACGACAAACGGAATGACGAGATGCGGCTTGATCAAGCCTAGACCGAGCCAGCATCCCGCGCGAAAGTCTGAAGCGTCTCGCAATGCAAGGCACGCCAACGTGTAAAAGAACAGGACGAGGATCGAGTCCTGGCCTTGGAGCAGCGCAAGGAACACCGGGCTAAACGCCAAGGGCAAGAGCCAGAGGACCCAAGGCGACAATTGCCGAAGAACGGGAATTTGACGGCGCAACAAGAATGGGACGGCCAGAGCTGCACAAAGGCTAATGGAATTCCACAAGACGTACGCCTGCGAATACGGTCGCAGAGTGAATGGAACAAAGATCAAAGCTTCGAAAGGCGGACGGAGGTAAGGCAATGCCGCACGACGGATGCGTACGCGCGGCGCAAATTCCTGTTGGATCCTCCACTGCTCACCGGCATCGTAGAGTAGATCGCCGCGGCCCTGGCGGACGGTTTCCCCTGCTCCGTAGAAAGACGTGAAATCTGGGTAACCCGCCAGCACCAGCCCTCGCACGCTCCAAACGACGCAGCCGTGAATGACCAGCATGCCCACGAAAAACAAGATCACAGCATGTTCAAGCTTATGGCTCATGAGTGAGTTTCGAATACTGGCAGTAGCACTGACCGCCGGTAGTGCGCATCGATTCTACATCCGGGGCTGATCATCAAGGGCTGATCCGATATGATTCACCAGTGGGATTGATCTCGCTTCTCCAAACGCGCCGGGTGTTTGTGATCATCCTGGCGCTCGGCCTATTCACAATGGCGGCGCGTGGCGTAACTGATCCCGACGTGTGGTGGCATCTTCGTACGGGAGAGTTGATCGTCCAAACCCACAAAGTCTTTCATACCGATCCTTATTCCTACACGCGGTTTGGGCAGCCATGGGTTGATCATGAGTGGTTATCCCAGGTTCTCATCTTTGGTTTGTATCGCCTCGGGGGCTGGGGCGGATTGATTGTGGGCTTCGGTGCGGTGATCGCGGCGGCGTTTCTCGTGGTTTTCTTGCGCTGTCCAGGACGTCCTTACGTTGCTGGGGTCGTCACTCTACTCGGCGCTTTCGCATCGGCTCCCAGTTGGGGCGTTCGTCCGCAAATGATTACGTTGCTGTTGGCCAGCGTCCTTCTGCTGATTCTAGAGCGTTCTTACCAGCGTCCTAACCTCCTGTGGTGGACGCCTCCGCTGATGCTGCTTTGGGTAAATTTGCACGCGGGATACGCGGTCGGGCTCGCGCTGATGGTGTTGTTTCTTGTTGGCGACGCGTTGGATGTCGCCTTTGGGTTCGCGATCTCTGATTCCAAAGATGGGCGTCCTGCCACAGCACGCTTTCGAGCCCTGGCCGTGGCCATCGTGGCTTGCGCGGCAGTGGTCCCGCTGAACCCATATGGTACAGCGATGTATTCCTATCCATTCGAAACGCTGCGTTCGCAGGCCATGCAGAACTACATCGGCGAGTGGCGTTCACCCAACTTTCACCAACAGCTATATCTGCCGACGCTCATTATGATTCTGGCAACGGTGGCTTTATCGGTGCTCTCGCCCAAGCGACTGCGACCCCGAGAGGTTCTCCTGTTATCAGTAATGACGTTTGCCGCCTTGCGTTCAGTAAGGCACATACCCATCTACACGCTGATTACGATTCCCCTGCTGAGCGCAATGCTGTTGGCCTGGCTGCAGGAGAGCGGAGTTGCTAAGCGCTTCGATTTGAAGCACTCCTCTCTGACTTTGTCTAAAACGCTGCTTAACGCGATTCTGCTGGCGGCTTTTCTCATTTTCACGGTCGTCCGGGTACGCTTAGTGACCCGCGGCCAAGCTGAGGCCGAAGCGAAGGAATTTCCTGCTGCGGCAGTTTCCTTCATCGCCGCGCATCACCCGCCTGCTCCGATGTTGGCTCACTACAACTGGGGCGGATATTTCATTTGGAAACTGTATCCCGAGTATCGGGTGTACATCGACGGCCGCGCTGACCTTTATGGTGACGCCTTTATGGACGATCTAGCTGCCACCTATTATCTCAAGAGCGCCGCATGGCGGACCCCGTTTGAGACGTGGGGAATCCGAACCGTCGTTCTCCCGCCCGATGCTCCGGTGGTAACGGCTCTCAGAGCCTTGCCCGATTGGCAAACAATGTATGCCGATAGTCAGGCCGTAGTTCTTGCCAAGAGGACTCCGTGAGCGGATTCATACTTCGATTTTCCGCCGAAACTGACGGTATGTCCCAAGCAACACGTGCGAAGAATCCCCTTCTTCGCGTTGCTTCGCCTAGAAAACCGGCACTTTCGAGTACCAAAGCCGTGAATAACCTGCTCTCGCCGGGTCTTTTCCTGAGAAACTATGGTCACCACCGGGAAGCCAAGTATGCAACAAATTGTCGCTCTAGCCGGAGGCCTCGGGGTATGATGGTCGGGGGGATTGAGGGCAACTCTTTTCCCGCTCCTAAACCTTTGATTCAAAAAAAGCAAATGCTCCGGCGCGCCGGAAGGCTAAGTGCGCAGGGAATTGCACAGACAGCTCTGCTGTCCGGTTGTGCTTTGGCTGCCAGCAAATTCAGCGGCGGCCGGCGCAAGATTTCGATTGGTGAGGAAGAGTAATGAATCGCAACCGGCTCTTGTTAATTGGGTTTATCGCCTTGGCGCTGGGTGCTTTTGTGAGCCTCGTCGTTTATCGTAATCTGCAGTCCAAGGCAGGCTCGAAGGCTCCCCCCGGCGAAGACGTAATCGTCGCAGCGGACGATCTGCAGGTGGGAACAAAGATAGAGGACAAGGATATCCGCATAGTGCATTTTCCCAGTGGCGATCTGCCGGACGGTCGCTTTCACCTGAAGAACAAGGTCGTGGGCCGCGGCGTGGTGCTTCCGATTGCCAAGGGCGAATTCATTCTCACCAATAAACTGGCGGGTGAAAACGCGGGCTTTGGTCTTCCATCGTTAATCCCGCCTGGCATGCGGGCGGTGTCGGTCCGAGTGAACGATACCACGTCGGTTTCCGGTTTCGTGCTGCCCGGCACGCGTGTGGATGTGTTGCTGACGGGAAATCCGCAGGGATCGAACGAGCAGCAAACCGGGACCGTCCTGGAAAACGTCGCCGTAATCGCCACGGGTCAGAGGCTGGAACGAAACTCTGCCGGCGAACCGCAGAGCGCTCCCGTGGTGACTTTGCTGCTGTCTCCGGACGACGCCGAAAGACTTACACTAGCCGCCTCTCAAGGTCACATTCAGTTGGCGCTGCGTAACCCGCTTGATACGAAACAAGAAGATGTGGCCGCAGTGAAATCCAACTCTCTCTACAAGGGCGGTACCGAGCCCGCGCCGGTAGAGCGTCCGCGAAGCACGGCCAAGCGCGCCCCAGTCCAGGCAGCTCCTTCAATCCCGACCGCCTACACGGTCGAGGTTTACAAAGGAGATAAAAAGGAAGAGGACAAGTTCTAAGCACAAGTCCGGTGAGGTTGCAGAACATGTCGAGGATCTGCTCCCGCAGGTGGGAGAAACGTGAAATGCAAGTCGGCAAACTGGTGGGGATGACGTTTGGCGCTCTATTGCTGCTCAGCGCCATCGCCGTGCCAAAATCTCAGGAACAACAAGCGCCGCAGGCTGTACAACAGCAACCAGCGGCCCAGGCCCCGACCGCGGAGCAAGCGCCCTCGCAGGCCACTCCCCAAGGCCCCGCGGCGATGGCGCAGAACCCATCCGAGTCTGAATCACATGGCGCCGCTCCGTTGCGAGTGATGGTGGGCAAATCGCTGCTGATCAATACGACGGAGCGGCTGAAGAGAGTCTCCGTAACCGATCCTGGCGTGGCAGACGCGATTGTGGTAACGCCTACTCAAATTCTGGTGCACGGACGCTCCGCCGGGGAAGTCTCGTTGCTGATCTGGGACGAACTTGAGCGCTCGCGCAGCTTTGATCTGCGCGTGGATGTGGACGTCAGTGCAACCGCCGAAGAAGAAAGACGAGTTTTCCCCGACGAACAGATTACGGTTACCCCTTCGCGTTCGGCGATTGTGCTTTCGGGTCACGTGACTACCGAGGACATTGCCAAGCGCGCTGAAATGATTGCCGCGGCGTACTCCAAGAATGTCGTGAACGTTCTGACTTTTGGTCCGGTGGGTGCCCAGGAGGTGCTTCTAGAGGTGAAGTTCGCGGAAGTGGATCGCAGCGCAGCGACGCAGCTCGGGGTCAATTTTTTCACTCCGGGTACCGGGCATACGACGGGATCCCTCACAACGGGGCAATACGGCGGATCATCGATTTCTACCACTTCCGCCAGCACCACCACCGCTGGAGGCACGACCACTACCTCCACTTCGGCCACGCCTCCTACCATCAACCTCACCAATCCATTGAACCTTTTTTTATTCCGCAGCGACCTCGACTTTGGGGTTGTCGTCCAGGCCCTGCAGCAGAAAAATCTCTTGCAGATTCTTGCCGAACCGAACTTGATCGCGGTGAACGGCAAGGAAGCCAGCTTTCTAGCTGGCGGAGAATTTCCCTTTCCCATCGTCCAGCCGGGCCAAGGTTTTACTGCGGTTACCATCTCCTTCAAGGAATTTGGCGTTCGGTTGAGGTTTACTCCGGTGATCATGCCTAACGGAAATATTCACCTGCGAGTAGTGCCGGAAGTGAGTGAATTAGATTTCACCAATGGGCTTACGATCTCCGGATTTAACATCCCCGCGCTGAGCACGCGTAGGGCGGACACTGAATTTGAGTTGCAGGACGGGCAGAGCTTTGTGATCGCGGGTCTCATGGACAATCGTCTTACTCAGATCGCCAATAAGTTTCCGGGACTCGGCGACATTCCGATTCTGGGCAATCTATTCAAGAGTAAGAACTTGCAAAAAAGCAAAACCGAATTGATGGTGTTATGCACGGTGCATCGTATTGCACCCAGCACCCAAGCACCGGCTGGTCCGACGTATCCGCAGCCGTTCCTGGACAAAGAAAAGTTTGATGCAAAGAAGCCGTCGGGAAGCAGTAAATGAAAACCCAGGAACAGCCTAATTACGAGCGCGGACTTTTGTGTGATAGGCGCATTGGGTAGTGCAGAATCTGTTGGAGAAGTGACCGTGTCATGCCCGAACTTTCGGTAATTATCGTTGCGGCGGATAACGAGCAGCGTGCCGTATTGCAAGTTTTGGTGGACGGGACGAGTGTGGCTCGAGCCGTGTATACCCATGCCAGTTTTCCGGTGGCCGCAACCGACCCTTTGATCCGGCGGATTCAAACTGCTAAGGCTGACGTGGTTCTGGTGGATATTCCCGCCGACAACGCAATCCTCGCTTTGCGAGCGATCGAACTGCTACATACGGAACTGCCCGGAATGGCTCTATTCGCCATCGGCAGCATCTCGCAGCCTCAAGTGATCGTCGGCGCGATGCGTGCCGGGGCTCGGGAGTTCATCGAGCGTCCGACTACTACCACCGATCTTCTGGAAGCGTTCGTCCGGCTCACGGCAGCTCAGCGAAAAGTGAATCGGGAGGGGACGAGCGGCAAAGTTTTTACTGTCGTCAATGCCAAAGGGGGCTGCGGCTCAACTACCATCGCTGTGAATCTGGCTCTGGCTTTGCAGTCTGCCCATGGCAACACGGCGTTGGTGGACCTGGCTCCGCTGGGGCACACTTCGCTGCACATGAATCTGAAGCCGCTGTTCAACGTGACGGACGCGATCCGCAACCTGCATCGTCTCGACAGCTCTCTTCTGGAAAGCTTCATGACTCGTCACAGCGGCGGTTTGCAACTGCTTGCCGGCCCCAACATTCCGGTTGTCACAGAACCCTCTACGGCGGAGTTTGCCAGATTGTTCGATATGTTAATGGGCCAGTTCCGCTACGTGGTCGTGGACGCTTCTACACGCATAGACCCAACCATACGGCTAGTCTGCAACTTGTCCCAGACCGTCTTGCTGGTGGTCAGCGCGGACGTTGCTTCTTTGTGGAGTGCGGCCCGGGTCCAGCAATATCTCGGAGAAGGTGGCGGACGCGAGAAGGTGGGTCTGGTGTTGAATCGTTTTCGCAAAATTGCAGGTTTCAGCGAGGCCGATGCTGAAGCCGCGGCGGGAGCAAAGTTGCTGTGGAAGATTCCCAATCAATATTTCGCGGTGTCCACAGCAATTGATCGCGGAGTGCCGGTGGTGGCGCAAAATCACACCGAAATTGCCCGTGCTTTCGCCGGGCTGGCGGCTCGTTTGACGGAAAATGATCTAGACGTAAAGCGCAAAGCTTGGTCTTTGTTTAAGACAGTTTAGGATTTAATACGATATAGGCTTCGGGCTTCTGGCTTCAGGCCGCGGGCATTTAGACCATCAGGCAGACTTCATGGCGAATTTGCAGACTTTCGAAAGAACCGAATACCAGCAGGTCAAGGCCGACCTCCACCGCAAGATCCTCGATCGTCTTGACCTGGAGAAACTCGGCAGAACCCCGAGCGACGCCGCCCGCGACGAAGTCCTTCTTCTAATCCGCAACACGGTGAACAGCGAAGCCGTGCCGCTCAGCTTCGCGGAGCGCGAAAGACTTTCCCGTGAGATTCTGGACGAAATCTTCGGCCTGGGCCCGCTGGAGCCGCTACTCAAGGATCCGACCGTCTCCGACATTCTGGTGAACCGCTATGACCGGGTTTATGTAGAGCGCGCGGGCAAGCTTGAACCCACCGGCCTGAGCTTCAAGGACGACGCCCACCTCATGCAGATCATCGATCGGATTGTGTCTCGAGTGGGGCGACGCGTGGATGAGTCTTCGCCGATGGTTGATGCGCGTCTTCCGGACGGGTCCCGCGTGAACGCCATCATTCCGCCGCTGGCGATTGATGGGCCCTGCCTCTCCATTCGGCGTTTCGGCCGCGATCCAATCACGGCTCGCAACATGATCGAAAACAAGACCCTGACCGAGCCCATGCTGGAGCTGCTTTCCGCCATGGTCAAGGGACGGCTGAACCTGCTGATCTCCGGTGGAACGGGCGCCGGCAAAACCACCTTGCTCAATGTGCTATCAGGTTACATTCCAAATTCCGAGCGCGTGGTCACCATCGAGGACGCGGCCGAACTGCAAATGAAACAGGAGCACGTAGTCCGCCTCGAAACCCGCCCGCCCAACATCGAAGGCAAGGGCGCGGTGCGGCAGCGGCAATTAGTAATCAACAGCCTGCGTATGCGTCCCGACCGCATTGTGGTAGGCGAGGTCCGCGGCGAAGAAGCGTTCGACATGCTGCAGGCCATGAACACGGGCCACGAGGGATCGCTGACTACGGTACACGCCAACGCGCATCGCGACGCTTTGGCTCGATTGGAAAGCATGGTTTCGATGGCGAATCTGAATCTTCCCGAGCGGGCGATGCGGCAGCAGATTGCATCCGCCATTCACGCCATCGTGCAGATCGCGCGTCTCTCCGACGGAACCCGCAAAGTGATTTCGGTTTCCGAAGTCACCGGTATGGATGGGGAAATCATCGCCCTGCAAGACATCTTCGTGTTCGAGCGTAGCGGAATCGACGAGGGCGGCAAAGTCAAAGGTCTTTTCCGCGCCACCGGAATCCGGCCGCGGTTTGCCGACCGCCTGGCGACCGGGGGTTGCCGCTTGCGTCCTGCGCTATTTGAATCGCGGGTGGAGGTCTAAAGGAGTCTCACGAAGTCCGCGAGCGGGAAATCATGATAGCAATCATCGCGATATTGGTTTTCGTAGTGGTCGCCTTGGGCGTCTTCGTTGTGGCTTCCTTAATGGACCAGCGCAGCGCTCAAGCTCGCCTTCTGCGCGAACGTTTGGCAGCCGTGCAGGAAGCCGCGGCTCGCGCGCCCAGCGAAGAGCTGGCATTGCTCCGCGACGAAATGTTGAGCAAGATTCCGGCGCTCGACAACCTGTTGCGCCGCTCCTCGCGGATTTCGAACCTGCAGCCATTCCTCGAACAGGCGAACCTGAAAATACGGGCGGGCAACATCCTCATGCTTTGCGTGGTCAGTTCCTTGGCATTGGCCGGTGTGGGGTTTCTCGCGGCTGGATCTTTGCCGCCGAACCAGGCTTTGTTGTTTGCCGCTGTTGGCTTGGTCCTCGGCGGCTTCCTTCCCTACTCCTACGCTTCCTATCGCCGCACCAAGCGTTTTCAGAAATTCGAAGAGTTGTTTCCCGAAGCCATCGACACGTTGGCGAGAGCCGTGCGTGCCGGCCATGCGTTCACTACGGCCTTGGAGTTGATCGCCAACGAACTTTCCGAGCCTGTCGCATCCGAGTTCCGCAAGCTCTTTGAAGAGCAGAAGTTCGGTTTGCCTGTCCGCGACGCGTTGATGAACCTCGCCGAACGCGTGCCGCTCGTCGACGTGAAGTTCTTCGTTACGGCAGTAATGTTGCAACGCGAAACCGGTGGCAATCTAGCCGAAATCCTCGATAACCTTTCTTATGTGATCCGGGAACGGTTCAAAATCATGCGGCAGGTGCGGGTTTACACGGCGCAGGGGCGTCTCACCATGATGCTCTTGATGGGATTACCTCCTGTCATCGTGGTCACGATGCTGATGACGAGTCCCGCATTTATCCATCCTCTGTTCGCGGATCCTATCGGGCACGCCTTAGTGGTCGCCGGAATTGTCTTGCAGACGCTAGGCTATTTTGTAATACGGAAGATCATCCAGATTCAGGTTTGAACTAACGCATGGCACTTGCGCTCACAATCGTGGTGTTTTTGACCATCGCCCTGGTCGTGTTTTCGTTTGGAGCGGCGGCCTATGCACCATCTTCTCTGCTGGGTTCCCGCCTGCGCGCGCTGGGATGGCAAAAATCCAAAGCTCCGGAGAAGCCTGCTCTCAAGGAGCGCCTGGAACAAGCCCTCGATCCCTTCAGCAAAGCTATACCGCTCTCGCCGAGCGACGTCTCGCGAACCCGCCGTTGGCTGATTCAGGCGGGTTATCGCGAAAGCCGCCACTTGACGGTGTACGTTGGCAGCCGTTTGGCAACCGGCATCTTCGCTTTGGCACTGGTGATCGCTGGCAGCGGATTTGGCTCTCCCATCTTGATGGTCAGCGTGGGTGCCTTTGGATTCTTTCTACCCCGCTTTATGCTCAAGCGCATGATCAAGGCGCGTCAGCAGCGCATCAAGTTGGGTTTGCCGGATGCCCTCGACCTCACCGTGATCTGCGTCGAAGCCGGGTTGGCGCTTGATCAGGCGCTGATGCGCGTCGGCACTGACCTGCATCACGCCCATCCTGAACTTAGCGACGAGTTCCACCTGGTAAATTTGGAAATGCGAGCCGGCAAGCCCCGAGCCGAGGCTCTGCGCAATCTGGTGGAGCGAACGGGCGTTGACGATCTCCGTTCGCTTGTGGGAACCTTGATACAGACCGACCGCTTCGGTACTAGTATCGCCCAGGCTCTGCGGGTACACTCGGACTCACTGCGCACTGAGCGACGGCAACGGGCGGAAGAGCAGGCTGCCAAGACAACCATTAAAATGGTAATTCCCCTTGTTTTGTTTGTCCTCCCCTCGATCATCTTTGTCACTCTCGGGCCCGCGATCATCGAGCTTATCCGGACGCTGGCGCCCGTGACCGGACACTGATAAAGCCGACGATCTGGAAAGACGAGTCTGAGAGCACGGACCGGAATCCAGCAGTTATGATTCAGGAGTTGTGATGTCGTCACCAGCCGCCACAGGATATGCGTTCAACCGGACCCGCAACGCCTACCTGGCCACCCACTTGTCCGTGGCGGAAACCCACTGGTCGCGCCTGCTCGGGCTCATGGGCAAGAACGCCGCAAGCTTTCCAGCAGGCGATGGTCTCTGGATTGTTCCATCCCGCGGCGTACACACCCTTGCGATGAGGTTCCCGATTGACGTTCTTTATCTCGACCCGAACAAATTTGTTGTTCACGTCGAACAGAATTTGAAACCGTGGCGAGTGGCGCGAGTCAGCATGCGTACCGCTTCGGTGCTTGAGTTACCGGGAAACACGCTGAAGTCCAGCGGCACCGCAGTCGGAGATGAGATCGAGATTGCACTGGGCCAGATCGCGATGAACCAGATCACGATGAACCAGGCGCGGGAGGCCGGCACCGCGTGAAGGGCGAACTCAAACTTCTGGTCGAGTGGTCGTCGCCGTGGCAGGAATTCCTCACGGCCATCCGGCCCGCTCTGAAACGTTCCCCCGAACCTTTGGCCGGAGAAGCCAGAACCGGTCTCGTTCCCTACCGCGGGATGTTCGCCTCCTGGATAGTCGAAGCCGCATTGTTTGCTCTGGCGATCATGCTGTCGCAAGCCATCGACAAGCTGCGGCCTTATGAACCGCCATCGATGCCCAAGTACGACGTCATTTATTTCTCCGGCGAAGAACTACCGCGCACGGAAGACGCCGGCGGAGCGCAAGCCGGTCGTTCCGGCCGCGCCGGCGGTCACGAAGCTCATCACCGCACTCAGACGATACGCGTGGCACGCGGCGATTCGCTTCGCGAAAAAGTTGTGGACGCTCCCAAGCTCAAGCTGCCGCAGTCCGATTCGGCAGTCGCCAATCTGCTCGCGTTCAAGCCAGTTCCAGGGCCAGCGCCCGCGGAGGGACTGAAATCCTCGCAGCGAGCTCCGACGCTCAACGAAGCCGTGGTTGCTCCCACTCCCGATGTTCGCAATGATAATGCCAAGCCGCAGCGCGCGCCGGTGTTGAACGCCAATATCATCCCGCCGACTCCAGAGGCACAACGGGACAAGATGCGCTCTGCGCCGCCACTGAACGCGGCCATCGTTCCTCCGAGCCCCAGCGCGCCGCAGCGCGATACAACTCGGCTCCGTGTGCCGGGTTCGCAAGCCGTGGCCGTGATTCCGCCGCCGGTGTCCGCGCCCGAGCAGGCCACGAATCTTAATCCAAAGCTCACACTTCCGGCACCGGCGGTAATCGCGCCACCTCCCTCACAAATTACTCGCGACATCACTCCCCGGGGGCCGGGATTCGGCGCGGGCGAGTTGCGAAACCAAGTAGTGCCGCCGCCGGCATCGATGGCAGATGCATCCGCTTCCCATCACACATTCGGCGGCATGGGAAACGCAGCTGTGGTCCCGCCTCCGGTGCAGTTGAACGGAGCTGCAACCGGAACTCGCGCCGTGCCCGGCTTGGGAACCGCCAATGTCGTGCCTCCTCCCGTCCAAGTAGGAGGCGGCTCGCTGACGCATCCGACGATGACTGGCTTGGGCGGCGGACCTGGCGCTGTAGTTCCGCCGCCTCCAACCGTTTCCGGCGGGGGTTCACTCGGTGGCCTAGGCAGTGGGAATCGCGGCGCGGGCTTGGGTAGTCCCGTGGATGCCGGTTCGGTGGCCGCGCCTCCGAGCAATAACGGCGGCAGCGGCAAAGGAACAGGCATTGTGGTGTCAAGCCAGCCCGGATCCAAGATTGGCATGCCGGGCAATGGTGGCGCAGGCTCTCTGGCGATGTCGCCATCGGGAGGCGACAAGCCCGGACTGGGCGGAGCCGGTGGTGGAGCCGGCATCGGCCGGGGCGCCGGGCCGGGCAGCGGATTATCCGGAGAAGGCTCCGGCGCAGCAAAAGCTGATGCAACCAAAGATGGCACAGGCCGCGGATCTGAAACCATGGCGCGCGGCGGAATTTCTCCATATCCCGGTCCCGGCGGCGCAGGCAACGGAACCACTGGGAAACCACCGATGCCCGGAGTCTCCGTCAACGGCGGAAGCAATATTGTCACGCTCCCAAGCTTCGGCGCCGACGGAGCCGGACCCAATATCATCGCACGCTCCTCGGCTGGCAAAGATCAGCAGGGACCGGGCATCACCGTAGTCGGCAGCGCCCGTTCGGGAGGCGCATTCAATTACTACGGCATGCTCAAAGGCGACAAGAACTACACCATCTACATCGACACCGTGCTGGGCACGGCGGTCATGCAGTATGCCGATCCGTCGTCTGCAACCCATCCCTACGCCGAAGACTTGGTCGCCCCGCAACCAATGCGCTCCGATTTGCCCGCCAACTTGAAACCTTCGCGGCTGGTGATTGCCTGCATCCTCGACCGAACGGGGACGCTACGAAATCTCCAAGTATTGGACGGCGGCGGCAGTGCGATGACTTCGAAAGTCCTGGCGGCACTAACCAACTGGAAATTCCGTCCAGTGTTTCGCGGCGAGCAACCGGTAGAAGTCAACGCAATCCTGGGCTTCGACATCGACACTCGATAGATCGTCTGGCGTGGGCGCCCGCTCGACACATTCGGGTTACGGACTTCGCTGAAACAGCACCGCCGTCCCGTCCCCATGAATTAGCTTCCACCCCGGAGTTTGCCCAAGAATCGTGCCCAACGACGAATCCTTCTGCACCAGCACCCAATTCACGTGCTTCTCATCCAACACTTTATTCCAGTCAGGCTGGACGAACATCACTTTCTCGTAATCCGTGAAAAACTGAGCGCCGTACAAATCATGGCGGTCGTCCACCAGTGGCCTGGTTTGCGGATAAAGACGGTAAATCAAATACCCTCCCCACTGGTCGGGGCAAAAGATCGGCCCCCGGATGTCGCGCTGAGCGATCACTTCGGCGGCCTCAACCGGAAAGCGCTTGTCATCGAAATATGCATTGAAGAGCTGCGCCGACCCGACTCTGCCACCGTGCATGCAAGCCCACAGCCCAAAGGCGAACGCCAACACCATCCAAAGGTGACCCTGAAAATGCACCTCCAGCTTCTCCATCCGAATGCCGAAGTTGTGCAGGCGTGAAAGCAAGGCCCGGAGCCATGGCTTAAGCTCTGCATTCTCGCGGGCTTTCCCGACTGCCTCTGACAGCAGCGGAGCGATCGTCAACACAAGCAACATCGACGATACCGGCAGGTTGCGGGAAGCATAAAGACCGCTGTAAGCGGCCAACAGGATAACCAGCAGCTGAGGCGGCCGAGGCTTGTGCCAGGCGCTCGCCAGCGCTGCGATTGTCATCAGCAAGAGCAGAGCGAAACACTGCTGCGCCACGCCGTGAAAGTCAGGCGATCGAAACTCGGTGACGTGATCCATCAGAAACCGGTCCGAAAGATAGCGGTAAATGTGAAGGTGCAGCTTGTAGCCGTAGGGATTAACGAAACTCGCCACAAACGAAAGCAAACTGACGAGACCTAGGCGCTTGAGCCACATTCCAATGACCCCGCGCTGATCCGGACACGTAAGGTACTGAACCCCGCCGCCGACCAAGTACACCGCGAGGAGAGCCAAGCCGAGAAGAAATCCACCGTGCAGGTTGACCCAGAGCAACATCAGAAAAGGCAAGAAAAAAACTCGCGGACGCTTGTCAGGTTGATCCGCAGCTGCCGCAGAATCTAGTACCTCAAACCAGATCACAGTGAACAGCCAGCTCAACACGTGAGGCCGCGCCAGAAAATGCACTGCTGAAGCCCCCAGCGAAAGGACAAGCAAGAAAAGCGTAATCGGCAGGCTGCCGCCGCGACGCATGGAAAAATGGAACACCAGGACAAAGGTCGCCGCCATAACCGCAGCCGTGTAAAACACCACACCGTTTAATCCCAACGCGTGATGAATCGCCCCAATCATCACGTCGTACAGCCATTCCCACGCATACCAGGGCTGCCCGTTCATGGTCGCCGAGAACGGATCCACGCGCGTGATCGAGTGCGTCTGCAACATCAACTGCCCGTTGCGGATATGCCAGCCCGTTCCCCCATCTCGCAGCAAAAGCCTTCCCAGCGCGCCGCAGCTAAAGCCGAATAGCAAAGCAGCAAAAAGCAAATCGGAAACCGACGGCATAAGCAGCTGAAGCCAGCGAGAGGTAGCGCCGGACTGCGCCGGCCTATCGGACTGAGGCTCTGTTTGCGGAAGTTTCAAGGGCAAAGCGTCTGCTCGCGCCTAACGGGCATGTTACCCGATAAAACGGAGCAGCGCGCTCCCCCCTTGTTATTGAGTGATTACCGGTCCGAGTTTCAAGCTCTCACGGACGATACAACAGATAACCCAGCCCGACCCGCATGTGATGAAGCAAGCTATCAGGAAGACTTGCCGCAATCGTCAGTCCTAAAGCGGCGTGAACCAGCCCCAAGGGGAAAATGTTGCGATAGCGGCGAAACATTTCGCAGAACAAGAGGCCACCGATGAGACTCAGCCCGGTCAGCAACGGGCTTGGCACATGGGCGGCGGCGAACAACAACGCAGCAACCATCACAGCACGCCGGCTGCCCAGCAGGGATTCCAGCCGCAGGTAGAAGAACGACTGCAAGATGAATTCCTGCTCCAGCGCCCAGATCGCATATTTCCAAGCTCTTTCCCAAGGCACCGGCTGCGCTGGCCCCAGATCATGAATTGCCCACCCAGCGAAGACAACTGCACCAATCAAGAATATTCCAGAAACAAGTATGACGACCGCGCCGGAGCCCGGACGAGTAAGCCCCAGTTCACGAACAGAATGACGGCCGCGTATCGTGAGCCACAGAATGCAAAGCGTTGCCAGCACACTGACGATCGTGCTGACACGTCCCGGCGGCGTCCACACCGCAACCATGATCAAACCAAATACCATGCCAACTTCCAGCGAATCCGACAACCCGGCAGATAGCGTTCGAGCCGAGTCCGCAGCATGTGCCGGAGCGACCAAGCCATCAGGCGCGATCTGGACAATCAAATTTTTCGACTCGGCTGCCATAATTCGAATCTATCCAACTTCGAATTTATCCAACTGAGATGCAACTTTTCGCTGCTCAGGATATCTTAAGGGCCATTAGCTTTGATGAGGAACTCAGATGAACGGCAAACCCATGCCGCATATCGTCATCATTGGCGCCGGCTTTGGTGGCCTCAATGCAGCCCTGAAGCTTGCCCGCCATCCGGTCCGAGTCACAATCATCGACCGCAGAAACCACCACACGTTCCAGCCTTTGCTTTATCAAGTCGCAACCGCCGGATTATCTCCCGGAGAAATTGCATCTCCCATCCGCTGGATCTTCGCCGGCCGTCGCAATGTCGAGGTTGTACTCGGAGAGGTGCACGACCTCGATCTCGATCGACGGGTGGTAAAGCTTGCCGATCGCGAACTTCTCTACGACTACCTGATCGTCGCCGCGGGCGCAAGCCACGCCTATTTCGGACACGACGAATGGGAACCGCTGGCGCCCGGCCTGAAGACCATCGAAGACGCGCTCGAAATCCGGCGCCGCGTGTTGCTCGCATTCGAATTGGCCGAGCGCCGCGCCGCCAGCGGCGGTGGCCAGGTGCAGTTGAATTTCGTTATAGTCGGGGGCGGGCCCACGGGCGTGGAACTGGCCGGAACGCTCTCCGGCATTGCCCGCCGCGCGTTGGTGGACGAATTCAATTCCATCGATCCCATGAGCACGCGGACCATTTTGCTCGAAGGCGGCCCTCGCGTTCTTCCGGTGTATCCCGAGGATCTCTCGCGCAGCGCGGAAGAACAACTGCGTGAGCTCGGAGTCGAGGTCCACACTTCCACGATGGTTACTGGGATTGAACCAGCCGCCGTAATCATGGGGAAAACCCGTCTGCCCGCGGCGGTAATTATATGGGCCGCAGGAGTAGCCGCGTCGCCCTTAGGCAAGAAACTCGGCGCCCCGACGGATCGCTCTGGGCGCGTGCTGGTGAATCCTGACCTGAGCATTCCCGGGCATGACCACGTGTTCGTGATCGGAGACTTGGCTTCGCTGAAGCAGAAAAACGGCCAGCCCGTTCCCGGCTTAGCACCAGCCGCGATCCAGGAAGGAAAAGCAACCGCCCGCAACATTTTGCGCGACCTGGAAGGAAAGCCGCGCAAAGATTTCCACTACCTGGACAAAGGCAGTCTGGCAACCATCGGCCGCGCCGCCGCCGTCGGGCAGTTGGGCAAGATTCACATTTCCGGCTTCCTCGCCTGGCTCGCCTGGCTATCGGTCCACATCTTTTTCCTCATCGGATTCCGCAACCGAATACTCGTGCTGATTCAGTGGGCCTGGTCCTACTTCACCTACGAACGCGGAGCCCAACTGATCACCGGAGACCAAACCCTCCCGGGCTGGACAGAACTAACCCGCGAGGAGCAAGGGTCCGTAAAAGAAACCCCGATCGATCAGGCCCGCGCTGGCTGAGCACCTTCTCGACTCGGGCCAGTCACTGTTGCTCTAATTGTGCGACGCATCTGCCATCACTTCCTGTGAAGCACGCGCAGACTTTCCCGCCGCAGAGATGCTCTTCGATTCCGGCTGCCCGAATACTTCCGGATGCAAATAGTAACCTTGTTCCCCGGCTGCCTTGTCCTCTTCCACTTGGATGCGGTATCGGTTGGCATACGCATCGTGGCGGATGCCCGTCACCTGCCACGACACTTCCACGTTCGGCTTATTGGTCCGAATCACAAACCGGTTGGCGGCGATCTTCTTAGCAACGATGGCCTGCGCGAATTGCCCGATCACCGTTAGCTGATAACGGAAATCGCCATTCAGCGCTTCAAAATAATCTGGCAAGTTCACCGTGGCAAAGCCGTGACGATCAGTCGTGATGTTTCCGTTGTAGACGTTCATCATGTCAGGAGATTCGACGAACGAGTGGGACAGATATTTATTCGCCGGATCCAGCGGATGGTCAATCTTGAATGAGCCGCTGCCTTTAGTCAGTTTGCCGGTCACCTGGAGATTGCCAGCAAAGTAGCCGTTGCCGGAATTGTCGACATTGAACTCGCCAGTCTTGCCTACATAGGCGTTGACCAGCAACGTCCCCGCAGCCAGACTCACTCCCTCTCCGGTCGGGGTGTTGCCGGCCTGAACGCCGATTCCCGCGGAGCTTGCGGTAGTGCCTTGGACCCCAAAGTTCAGGCCGCTGGTTGCGCTAGCCGAGCCCAAGACACCGGTGCCACCGACGGCTTGCCCATAGACTCCCGCGGCAAAACAGCATGTGCCGGACGAGTTGGTGCCGGTGACGCCGCTCCCATTCGGGCTGGCGTCGAGACCAGCTACCCCGTTGGTACTGCCGCTGGTCGCCGTAGCGTTACCGACCACACCGTTTCCCGATGTGCTCGGTGTGCTACCACTGACGCCATTGACCTGACCCGTGGTGGCACCTTCGTAGCCGTTCACTGCGGCGGCATTTGGTCCAGTGGAGTTCGTGTTTCCATTCACTCCGTAGACTTGACCCGTAGCGGCCCCCTCGTATCCGCTTACCCCGATGGCATCAGTGGTAGTGCTCATCGCTGATCCAAAGACGCCGTAAACTTGGCCGGTGGTGGCACCCTCGTTGCCACTCACTCCAGCCGCGCCATTGGTAGTGCTACTGGTTCCCCCACTCACGCCAAAGACTTGGCCCGTAGTAGCACCCTCATAGCCGTTTACGGCGGCGGCGAAGGGACCAGTGGAACCCGTGTAACCATTCACTCCGTAGACTTGGCCGCTGGCGGCGTTTTCGTTAGCCGCTACTCCCGCACTCCCTTTGCCAGTACTTGTGCTTTGCCCCGACACGCCATTAGAGACTCCAGATGTCGCGTTGTTGAGGCCCTGGACGGCGGTCCCGCCCGTACTCGAATTAACCACCCCCTGAACACCAAATCCCGCGGCACTCGTGGTTACGCCTTGGACTCCAGGACCCGTTTGCGTATTGGCGACCCCTGTCACTCCGGCCGCATTGCTGCCTTTGGCGGTATTACTGGCCAGACCATACACGGCCGTGTTTGACTTTCCTGTGATCGTGCCCGCGACCGCCGCGAGCGTACTGGAGGTGGCCGACAATCCGGCTCCTTTACCCTTCTGGGCTACTGTCACAATTTGAGTCGCATTGCTTCCCACAAAACTTGTCGGGCCATTCGTTGCCGAGGGTAACTTGGAGCCACTGGCACCATTCGAGATGGCCGGAGCGTTACCCGCCGTTGTCGGGGCCGCTGCACTCTTGTTCAGGAGCACAAAATCCGAGATGCTTTTTCCTGAAAGGGTTTCCGCCTCATGCGCTTTTAGCGCATAGGGAACGCTGACTAGCAAGACGCGACGCTGGGCGGCCTGGCCCTGAACCTGAACCCCCAACCACTGCGCGTCCCCCGAACTGAACAGGCCTAACGGAACTCCCTCCACACTCGCCGAGCCCAGCAGTGCGGTGTAGCGGCCGGTTGCGTCGGCTTGGACGTTCTGCGTTTCCATCCACAACGGACTGCCACCTTCCTGATCTTTGTACAGCGAGAAAGTAATGCCGATCACGCCGCTGATCGGCTTGCGGGTCTCGTCTTGCGCCAATCCCGAGAACTTGATCAGGCGTGGAACTTGCGTTGAAGCCAGGCTTGCGTTGGAGGCCGCGGTTTGGGCCTGAGTTGTGCAAATCACTGCGGACAGAAAACTGACGATGACGAAGCATGCGCGAAGCTTCACGTGAGCTCTCCTCTCGTTTTGGGTTGTACCTTGAAACCGGAGCGCCGTGCGGACTACGCGCTCCCGTCGGCCATGGGCCACCCTTATATCACCGAAGAAGTACCGTGACAATGGCCCTTGCCGCAGTCGCGCTTCGTCGACGTGAAATTTGCCTCGGTCCCAAGGAAAACGTCCAGAGTCTTTCGCCCCACAGTCGAAACCCGCCCACCCGCTATAATCTACTTGTCTTGAAACTTCTCCACCTCAGCGCAATCCTGCTCCTTTCCGCCGCTGCCCTCGCGCAGGGACCGGCTAATGCTGGTCAGAACGTGCTGGTAGTTCCTTTTGAAAATCAATCCAAAGCCCCGGGAATCGCCTGGATCAGCGATTCTTTTCCCGAGCTGTTGCAAGAGCGGTTGAATTCGGCCAAGCTGTTTGTACTGCCGCGCGAAGACCGCATCCGTGCCTACGACCGGCTGGGCATTCCGGTCGAACTTCATCCTTCGCGGGCCACGCTCTACCGCATCGCCGAGCAGTTAGATGTGGACTACGCGGTGCTCGGCCTGTACCGCTTCGACGGCAGGACTTTCACCGCAACTGCACAACTTTTGGACATGCGACGCCAGCACTTGCTGCCCGAGATGACTGAGTCTGGCCCATTGATCCAACTCATCGATATTCAAACCGCGCTGGCATGGGATGTTCTGCACACCCTTCGTCCAGACATCTCAATCACCAAGCAAATCTACGTTGCTGCCGCGCCTCCCATCCGGTTGGACGCGTTCGAAAACTATATTCGCGGCATCACCGCGCCGACCGCGGAAGGACAGATTCAGCACTTTCGCGAAGCCGTTCGCCTTAGTCCTGCTTATCCCGAAGCACTGCTACAACTGGGCAAAGCCTACTATCGCGGACGGCAGTACGAGCAAGCTGTATCCGTGTTGGCGCGCGTGCCCGAAAACGACCCGCTCGCCCGTGAGGCGAATTTCTACTTGGGACTCGCGGCCTACTATCAGGGAGATTTTCCGCGGGCCGAGTCGGCGTTCCACTTCGTTGCCGCCCGCTTGCCCCTGGCTGAGGTTTACAACAACCTCGGAGTGGTCATCTCGCGCGGAGACAGAAAAAGCGCCGCCGAATATTTTCAGAAAGCCATCGACGCCGATCCGAACGACCCCGATTATCACTTCAACCTAGCCATCGAACTTTACCGGGGCGGAGACGCAGCCGGCGCGTCTCGTCAACTGCGCGACACGTTGTCGCTGCGGCCCGGCGATGCTGCTGCCAAGTCTCTACTCGAAGCGATCACGTCCGAGACCAGCGCTTCAGCGCAACGGCCGGTTGTGCCTGCGACACAGAAAACGCCGCTCGAACGCATCCGCGCGAATTACGACGAAAGTTCATTCCGCCAGCTTGCCTTGAAAATTGAAGCCGCGGCCGAGCAGCGCCTCAGCAAGACCGACCCCAAAACTCATGCGCAATTCCACACCGATCGCGGACATCAACTGCTGGCCCAAGGTTTTCTCTCCGAAGCAGAAAATGAATTCCACGAGGCGATAACGCTCAACCCGTCAAACCCCGAAGCCCATGCGGGATTGGCCAGTGTGCTGGAAGCGGAAAACAACCCCACCGCAGCGCGAGCCGAAGCCAACGAGGCCTTGCGCCTGCGAGAGTTTCCGGAGCCGCTTTTAGTGTTGGCGAAGCTCGATTTGCGAGACAATAGAGCTGAAGCGGCCGCCGAGAACATAGATCGGGCTTTGCGTCTGGAGCCCTCCAACGCATCCGCGCTGGCGCTCAAGCGTGCCGTTGCAGCCAAGCTCGCGCAGGAAGCGCAGCCACTGCCCAATCGATGAAACTGACTTTCGTTTCGCGCATTTTGTTTTGTCTGCTAGGCGTGTTCGTCCTCTCCGCCGCGTCTTCCGCCGAAGTCTTGAAGATCACAGTGAACGATGCCATTCATCCCATCACCGATGAATACATCGGCCGCGCCATCGCTGAAGCGCAACGCAACAAAGATCAGGCTCTGTTGATCGAGATCAACACGCCCGGAGGCCTGCTCGATTCCACCCGCGACATCATCGAAAAAATCCTGGCCTCACCCGTGCCCGTAATTATCTACGTCACTCCCAGCGGCAGCCGCGCCGCTTCCGCCGGATTCTTCATTCTCGAAAGCGCCGACGTGGCGGCCATGGCGCCCGGAACCAATACCGGAGCAGCTCATCCCGTCACCCTCGGCGGCGGCAAGATGGACGACACGATGAAAGAGAAACTCGAGAACGACACGGCCGCCCTGTTGCGATCAGTTGTCTCCAAGCGTGGACGCAACGTTGAAATCGCCGAAACCGCCGTGCGCCAATCCAAATCTTTCACCGATCAGGAAGCACTCTCGCAAAAACTGATCGACTACGTGGCGCCGAGTGAAGACGATCTCTTCAAACAACTGCAAGGCAAACCGGTCAAGCGTTTCAGCGGCGAGACCGTCACCCTGAATCTGGTCGGTCAGCCCATCCGTCCTTTTGACATGACGCTGAAGCAGCGCATTCTTGCCTATCTTCTCGATCCGAACGTGGCGTTCGTTCTACTCGCTGTGGGCGCGCTCGCCCTTTACGCCGAGTTCAACCATCCCGGCGCGGTCGTGCCCGGAACGGTTGGAATCGTATTCATTCTTATCGCCATCTTCGCGCTGAACCTCCTGCCCACTCGCTTCGCCGCGGTGGTTCTAATCTTTGCGTCTTTCGTTCTGTTCGCGCTCGAGGCCAAGTTTGCTGCCCACGGAGTATTGGCCATCGGCGGCATCGCTACGCTTACGCTAGGCGGGCTGCTGCTCGTAGACGCTCCTATCCCCGAGATGCGCGTTCACTTGTTGACAGCGCTATCCGTCAGCATTCCCCTGGGATTGATCACTGTCTTCTTGATGAGCATCGCCCTGAAAGCCCGAGCCAACAAGGTCGTAACCGGCGTGCAAGGACTCATCGGAGAAATCGGCCTGACCCAGAGCGCTCTATCGCCACAAGGAAAAGTTTTCGTCCACGGCGAACTCTGGGACGCGATTTCTTCAGCCGATCTACCCGCAGGGCAACCAGTAGTAGTGCGCCAGGTAAAAGGATTGCAATTGTCAGTCGACCCAGCTCCATCCGCCCAGCAAACGACGCAAGCGTAACCAAGCAAATGGAGAGACGAGCGTCCTCGCCCGTCAGCCATTCTCCAAGGGAAAAGCCAATCTACTCTTGTTCTCGTTGCCGTTCCTTCGTGGACTTTAGTGGTTCATGCCTTTGACTTCTTTCGCGAGTGACGCTGACCACGCAGTCCCGCACCTCACCAGACAACCCCGCGATGTCTTGAAATCACATCTCGCGCAGCTCAATTGCGATACAATCCGCCTCAGAGGCATTCCTGACAATCAGGACGGAGGCCCAGATGGAGCTTGGCTTTGGTTTCACGACCATCGTAATTATCATCGTCGCTTTATACCTGCTAAGTTCGATCAAGATCCTGGCGGAGTACGAGCGCGGAGTAATCTTTCGTCTGGGACGTCTGCTTCCGGAAGCCAAAGGTCCCGGCCTCATTTTCGTGTTCGCCCCGCTTGATCGCATGGTGCGCATTTCGTTGCGTCAGGAGGCTCTGGAAGTACCGGCGCAGGACATCATCACTCGCGACAACGTTACGCTGAAAGTCAACGCGGTCATTTTTCTGCGCGTGATCGAACCGCGAAAGGCTGTGGTTGAGGTCTCCAACTACGTGTACCAGACTTCGCAGTTCGCGCAAACCACGCTGCGTTCCGTGCTCGGCGAACAGGAACTCGACGAACTGCTCGCCCATCGCGACAAGATCAACTTGCGCCTGCAAAGCATTCTCGACACGCACACCGCGCCGTGGGGAGTAAAAGTGGCCAACGTCGAAGTCAAGCAGGTGGACATGCCTGAGTCCATGCTGCGCGCCATGGCCAAGCAGGCTGAGGCCGAGCGCGAAAAGCGTTCCAAGATCATTCACGCGGAAGGCGAGTTTTCCGCGGCTCAGCGTCTGGTGGATGCAGCCCGATTGCTGGCTACGGAACCTGTGAGCGTGCAATTGCGCTATCTCCAAACCTTGACCGAAATCGGAGTGGAGAAGAACACCACAGTAGTCTTCCCCGTTCCTGTGGACTTCTTTTCCAGTATTCCGAAGTTGTTCGCAAGACCCGATGCAGGCGCTGCGCCGTCCGCTGCGAAGAGCTAAGCGGCCTCCATCGGCAACCATGACGACGAGGTTGAAATGCCAACGGCTACATCGCAGGACACAGAAATTACGCTGGGCACAGGCAAGATGCTTGCCCTGTTTTTCGGACTTGTAGCACTGTGCGCGGTTTTTTTCGGTATGGGGTTTTCGCTGGGAAGAAGTTCCGTAAGGATCGCGTCTCCAGAGGTCCCCGCCGCGACTACCGTCACCACTGGCGGCCAGCGCCCTTCCGCAGTCAAAAACGCTAACGCCACGACGCCGGCCGATATGACGTTCTACAAAGCGGTCGAGAGCAAAGACGGAAACAGCCAGCCCGTCGTGAAAGAAGCGGCAGCCGACACTCCGGAAACCTCTGCGACCGCGACCGCTGCCGCCGCTAGTCCTGATCCCGCCGCTCCACCGTCGTCAAACAGCTACTACGTGCAAGTCGCCGCAGTCAGCAAAGCTGAAGATGCGGCAGCCCTGGTTGATGCGCTCAAGAAGAAACAATATCCCGCGTTCTCAACTAATACGCCGACCGACAAACTCATTCATGTGCAGGTTGGTCCGTACCCGGACATCAAAGATGCCGAGTTGATGCGCGGCAAACTCGTCAGCGATGGCTACAACCCAATCTTAAAGAGATAAATCGCTTCGGCGTATCCGTCGATGAAAAAGGGGCGTCCTCGCCCGTTCGCCAGAATCTTTCTCCCGCACATATTGACAACCATCGATGCCCGGTTTATTGCTATCTTCATCATGACAGATTCCGAGCAAGCGCTGAATCGATCATTGCGTGCCATTGCCGACCCTGCCCGCCGCCGAATTCTGCAAGCTCTCAAAGAACGCGGAGCTTGTTCGATCGGCAAGGACGAGGGTCTGTGCGCTTCGGATATCGAGCCGCGGGTTCACCTTTCGCAGCCGACGATCTCTCATCATATGTCGATTCTGAAAAAAGCGGGGTTGGTGGAAGCAAAGAAACTGGGACAATGGATGTGGTACCGCCGCAATGAGACTGCCCTACGCGAATTCGCTCGCGCCCTGCGAGAGAGTCTCTAGCCGGGCATCCGATATGTGGATGCGATTTCACGGCGCGCCGTCGGTGGCGCGGACTTGCGGCAGTGGCTACGGCTTGAATCTGGGGAATGATTTGCTCTGATTCCCCTCCGGCCTCGGCTCGGCCTTCGAGGTCTGGAATTACTTCAGCGGTCCATTCTGTGTCTACGCCGAAATCCTGGGGCTTAGCTTCGATTGGCTCGGCGGCTTCTTCTTGATCGTCTTCCTCGTATTCTTCTTCGAAATCTTCCCGTCGCCAGGGATCCTCGCCTAACGGAGTTTGGTCTACGGTTTTGGGATCAATTACTACGCGGGTTTTTACGGTGGGTTCGAAGTTGATTCGGCTCAGATTCGAGGACGCAGTCTGCAGAGCGTAGAGCAGCAGGCCGGCGGTTTTCGTGTCCATTTGTCCGCTCAAGATCAGGCGCATGATTTGCATGAGTGAGACCTGGATGGAGTTGGCGTCTTCGAGCACGGGAAGGTCGAGGGCGGCGCGGCCGCGGCGGGCACGGTTCGCGTTGAGGACGATGCGCGTTTCTTGCCAGCGTTTATGAAAATAACAAAAGTGATTGCGTTTCAGCGCGGGCGATCCGCACTGGGTGCCGTTGATTTTGACGCGTTCGCAACGGGGAATGCTATTGGGATAAAGCGACATGAGAATTCTCCACCCCCTCCCCCTCCGATCTATTGCAATCAGAGGGATAGCGGGGGACTAGGGTTGAAATCTTTGAGTTCAAAGGAGTTGCGGGGAAAATCTTGGAAATAAACGGGTTGTGGTTGGGGGAGGGCATTTCAGCAGATGAGCTATATAATGGTTATCTGCTATAGCTAGAGTGAAGTCAAGGGAATTGCGGAGAAAAACGGGACGCGTTCCCGAAACGGGAAGCGGAGGCCGTGGGCCGATGTCTTCATCGCGATGGGCGGGCGGTTAGTCGAGGAAAAATCTTCGCCCAGGCGAAGCTTGAACGGGGCGTCCTCGTGATGAGGTGAACTCGACGGTCGGGCCACCCGCCCGCCAAACAAAACTCAAAGCTCGCGTACGTTTTGCCCTGGCTTTAACTTAAACGTTGCAACCTCAATATCATTTTGCGCGAGGCTTTTCGGTTTCCGCATGATTTTGACTAAATTTTCTTGGGTGTACGTTTCCATGTAATCGCCTTCACAAACGGTGCCCTCCTCTAGGCGATTCCCCTCGAACAAACCAAATCTTGGCATAAAAGGCCCCCTTCGAATGGGTTAACGTTGAAGCTTCGTATCGTCAGGAAGCTTTCCGTGCTTCCAAAGGTGCGTCAGCCACTTGTAGTAGGTTTCTAGTCCGATGATAGGATCTGTAAGCTCTACCGGCAGCTTGCTAAGATCGGACATTCTCTTATACGTTTCCGCCCGCCAATCAGATAGCTTGGCAGCTTCCTGCATGAGCAATTGCTTTCGGTTGGCAGATCGTTCGCGCACCGCCTCGTAGTGGCGCGCCTCCCGTTCCAGGGTCGCTTCCTGTTGTCTGGCCAGCCGCTCTAACTCGGCTTCCTTGGTGCGTGATCTGCGTTCCAGGATGTTGTTCAGCACAATTGCGACGCCGGAAACACCGGCGGCAATTACTGCTGACAATGCGGCGAGAAGTTGCAATGAAGGCGGTTGTGGGGTTTCGGTAAAGATCACACGTCACATTTTAACTGCCGACCACGTTCCAGTATCACCTACCTGTGCACAGGCTCCGGCGACCGTTGTTGTAAACGTGCCGGACATTTCGCTTGCGTTGGAATTGATACTGCCACTGAAGTTAAGTGTTTGAACTAGCGTAGGGAGCGGGTTTCCTTCTTGGAATTGGAATGTAACTAGGTTACCTGTAATAGTGCCATCGCTGACAGCCGCCGTCGTAGCGCAGCCGGGTAAGCCGGGGAAAGCCATCATGGTACTGCCGAAATTATTGCCAATCTGCGTGATGGTTCCTCCACTCAACGTAACCGTGCCTTGCATTGGAAGGCCGACGGTGAATTGCCATCCACCGGCAATGTTCACCGACGATGAGTTGCCCGAACCACCACCGCCGCCACAACCGAAGAGGAGAATGCAGGTTGCGAGCCAGTGCCAGTATCGGCGCGGTCTGCGAAGTGGCTGGACTTGCCAGCTTTCGTTTCGTGAAATGGGCATAGTGAGTGCTTCCTTTACTGGATCATCCACGGCGAGGTCCGTCAGAACCGCCGAAATTGCTCCGCTGACGCTTTTCGGACGGTTTCTTGCCACAGCCGGTCGCGCCTATCAAGCTCAGCTTGTGCGACTTTGCGTTGCTCTGGAGTCTTCGCGTTCTTCACGTCTAGGTCGGCGCGTTTCAAATCGTTTAGTAGTTTCCTCAGCACCCTGTCTGAATCACTATCAAGTGCCTTACCCTTTTTCATTTTTCACAATGTTCCTCCTACCAGCACAGTTTCTCACGCGGAATTAGAAATGCAAGCTGCGGGCGGAACAAAATGAAGGCCAAGGCGCTCATTGCTTCCGGCGCCCCAGCGCCACGGTAACTGGCTCTGCGTGCGACAGCGCCGCGATACTGACGGCGGAGGTAGTCATGGCAATTGCCGATAAAAGAGAGCACGCTCCGATAGAGGTCGTTGGATTTTCGACCTATGGCTTGACGCTGCCAAGCCTGCGAGCGGCATCGGCGCCCTCGACGAAGAATGGCTCGCAGAGGGAGTCATCCCCAACATCGAAGCCAGAGCCGACGTCGACGAAGATAACCAGCTTGCCCAGCGGTCTCGACTTGGGAGCTTCGCGTCCCACCCTTTCCGCGCAGAACGCGGAAAGAGTGGGGCACCCTCGGTGTTGTTGGACGATCGGAGGGAAAGGCTGGGCCACCTCCGCCAATAGTTATGGAAGAACGCTGAAAGCGACGTTGCTGAAGAAGGTGCCTTTAGGAGTCTTCACCCGAACTTTGCCTGTAGTAGCGCCAGCCGGCACGGTAGCGACGATGAGCGTAGGTCCATTAACCTTAAACGTAGCCGTAGTGCCGTGAAAGGTGACGCTGGTGGCACCGGTCAGATCGGTTCCGAGGATTTTGACTTGCGCTCCCACCTTGCCGGAAGTGGGCAGAGTCTGGACGAATGGAGCAAGCCCCATGGACAGCGCGAAGACTGTGCCACCGTTGCCAGAACCGCCTCCCGACGAAGTGGTTCCGTAAAACTTACCATCCGTCGCCTGAATCAACTGGCTATACGACAACATGCCGTCGGTGCAACCGGACTGACTGCAGAAACTGTACAGCACCTTGTAAGCACCGCCCGGAGTGATTTGGAAAATCGTGCCTTGATTGTTGGCCCCGCCGTATATGGTTGTTCCATAGAAGTTCCCGTCAGTCGCGAGAATCATTCCGGCGTTTGGCATACTGCCGTCGACACAATTGGACTGGCTGCAAAAGCTGTACAGCGACGTCAGCGTGCCGCTCGGGGTCATTTTGAAGATGGTGCCGTCGTTGGCGGGTCCGCCGCCGACCGTTGTACCGTAAAAATCTCCATTAGGGGCTCGCACCAAGCCGTCGAAGGGTCCGCAGCCTTGCGTGCTGCTCGAATCAAAGCCGTACAGTGTTTTTAACGCACCCTTGGAAGTCATCTTGAAGATGGTGCCGCAGCCGTTGGAATTCTGAGTGCCATAGGCAGTGACTCCGTAGAAGTCTCCATTTGAGGCTTCGAGCAGGCTTTCTGCCTCAAGGCCAACCTCGTCACCGTCGCTGCCACTGAAGGGATGCAGCGTCGTGAGCGTACCGCTTTGTGTGACCTTATAGATTGTGCCGTCCCCAGCGGCACCGCCAAGCCCGGTGGCTCCATAAAAGGCCCCATACGCCTCGACGACGGGTCCGTAAGGAATGCCTTCCGCGTTGGTTCCGGTAAAGCTGTGAAGGGTTGTGACCGCGCCCGCCGCAGTGATCTCGTAGAGTGCGCCGTTGTGGTTGACTCCGCCCGTAGTCGTGTTTCCATAGAACTTTCCACTGGGGCTGAGGAAGAGGCCTGAGAAGGGCGCGCCGCCATCGGTGCAATCATTCTGGCAAAAGTCATGAAGGACGGTCAGTTTGCCGGTGGGAGTGACTTTGAAAACCACCCCGCAGGTGGCGTAGGGGTTGGTGGCGCAAGTGTCCCCGCCCCCCTGAGTAGTTCCGTAGAAATTGCCATCAAGGCCGCGCGCAAGAGTCCAAACCAGGTTGCCGCCGCCGCCGGGCGGGGCAATTGAGCCCAGGCTGGTCAATACGCTAAAAGTCTGCGCGGACGCTTGTCCTGCGGTCCACAGAAGCAGCACACACACAATTCTTCCAAACCAATTTCGCGACTTCAAATTATCCTCCTGATAACTGATGACGGTGGGTTGATTTAAAATCTAGCTAAGGTTAGGGTGCGTTTGAACTGCGGGGTTCGAGGTTTTTCTGAGGAGCGTCAGGGCACCTGAGTGTAAGGATGCCAGAACACCAGGCTGCGAGTCCAATTCAAAAAACCGATTGTCATGATGAATCTTTCGCGCAACAAGGCCCGTCCGCCGTTCTTATCACAGAATACGGAAAGCATGGGCCATCATCGCATGAAAAAACGCGGGCAAGGGCGCTCGCGCCACGAGGTCAACGGCAGCGGACAAGGGTGTCCGGCCTACATTAGCTTGCGCTGGCGGCTTGGGCTTTTTGCATCAGGCGGCGGGCGTGGGTGATCAGGTCGGCTACTTCGAAGGGTTTCACCAAGCAGGGGACGCTTTTTTCCAGCAGGAAAGTACGCACGTCGGGCTCGGCTACGCTGGAGAAGGTGAATAGCAAATGCTTTTCCATGCCGGGACAGTTTTCCACGAGCCAGCTGTATATTTCTAGGGCGCTGCCATTGCCCTGGGCCTTGCCGTCGATGATGACGGCATCGAATGACTGTTTCGGCAACAGGGATTTCATTTCTTCGACATTCATCGAGGTGACCACTTCGGCCCCCGCGCCGGTCAGGACGTCGCGCTCGAATTCGAGCACGGCTTCTTCGTTCTCGATGAGTAAGACGCGTCCGGTGAGCGCTGCCTCACGACGGGCGGCTGGCGCTGCATTCTCTGCGGTTGCGCTTTCTCCCGCGGAGGGCAGTACGACTTCAATGAGGCCACCGCCGCTGGTCCCGTTGTCCGCGCGGATTTGTCCGCCATGCTCCTGAATAATGCCGTAGCAAATACTCAGGCCGAGACCGGTGCCTTTGCCCACGCCCTTGGTAGTGTAGAAGGGCTCGAAGATGCGGTGCGGCTCCTTGATGCCGGGGCCGGAATCGTGAAATTCGGTGTGAACGCTTCCATCTTTGGTGTAGGCACGGACCTTCAACGAGCCGCCTTGACCCGCTTCCAGCATGGCGTCCACGGCGTTGTTGATGATGTTGAGAAACACCTGCTCCAGTTGGTGAGGATCAGCGGTCACCGCCGGAGCGGGGAGTTCAAATTCGCGCTGCAGGCGAATGTCGTTCACTTTCAAGTCGTAGTCGCGCAGCGCGAGAGTTTCGTCCAGCACCTTGCAAATGTCGACGAGTTCTTTTTGCGGCTTGCGCTGGCGGGCGAATGACAACAAGCTTTGCACGACGCGATGCGTGCGTTGCGCCTGCTTGAAGAGCTTGCTCACGAAGTCGGCGGCGCGATCGTTTAGGCCTTCGCTTTCAAGAAGCTGCGCATAGCCGAGAATCGCGGTCAAGGGATTGTTGAGTTCGTGCGCGACTCCGGCAATCAACTGTCCTACGGCAGACATCTTTTCGCTCTGCAGCAATTGTTCCTGAGTCTTGCGCAGGTCTTCGTAGGCGCGGCACGTCTCTTCGTAGAGGCGGACTTTCTCGATGGTCGTAGCCAACTGGCGGCCGATGGCGACTAACAAGTTTTCATCGTTGCTCGTATAAACACGATTCTCACGGCTGCTGATTCCCATCATGCCAATGGGCGAGTCTTTACTCCAGAGCAGCACCCATATCCACGAATTCGAACCGTCGGCGCGGATAAACTCGGCGACCAGCGGGGGAAGATGCGGCAGGTATTCGGGAGTGATCACTTCGGTGCGGGAGCGGGTTACGAGATCGCCGAAGCCGCCGTGGAACTGGACTTCGGACAAGCGGGCGCGGTCGGCGCTGCGCTGTCCCCAACCGGCGCGACGGCGGAAGGTGGTTTGGTCCGCGTCTCCCAAATAGATCGATCCAGTCTGCGCGCCGAGCAGCGAAATGACCTGACGCAAGGTCAGGTTGAGGATCTCGTCCAGATCGAAGGACTGCGTGGCGATCACGGCCATGGCGTTCAGTGCGTTGAGCTCGCGATTGCGCTTGCGGATTTCGTCTTCTGCTCTTTTCTTTTCGGTGATATCGAGCAGGAATCCCTGATAGCGTTCGATTTTGCCTAGGGAATTGCGGGTAGCAAAGCTGCTCTCGAGCACCGTGATCAACGTCCCGTCTTTTCGACGCAACGTCATTTCAAAGTTGCGGACATAGTTGTGAGATTCGATCTCGCGATGAAAAGCGTCGGTTTGCTCGACCGAACCGGAGAGTTCTGTGTCCAGATCCATGGCCATCAACTCGGCGCGGCTGCCGTAGCCGAGCATGGCGACGAAAGCGTCATTGCAATCGAGCAATTTGCCGCCGGGCGTGGCCACGAAGACGCCTTCCTGAGCCTGTTCGAAAATCAGCCGGTACTTTTCTTCCGCATCGTGGCGGTCGGTGGTGTCGTGCACCACGTGGATGGTGCCCTTCTGCTGGCTTCCGTGCTCGCTGTAGGACGAAGTGGAAATCATGCAATTGCCACCGAAGCACGGGTCCTGCGCCTCTTGAATTCCTTCCTCGGCGGCGACGCAGTAGGGGCAACCGCTCCATTCGCTTTTGCGCGGGAGCACGAATTCACAGGGCTGGCCGATCACGTCCGCGGGTGCTTGGCCGAGGCGCTGAAGCAACGCCATGTTCGCCTTCATGACCACGAACTCGGCGTCGTGCACCAGCACAAGGTCTTGAATGGAGTCGAAAGTGTTTGCCCACTGCCGATGAGAGCGCAGAATCTGTTCGACCAAGCGGAGGTTCTCGACGGCGAGGCCGAGCTGATGCGCGCTGGTGACCAGGAATTCCATGTCGTCGGGAGTGTAGGAGAGGCGATGACGACTGCCCAGCGATAAAGTTCCAATGACAGACTTCTTGCCCAGCACGGGCAAGGTCACGACGTGTTGAAAGCGTTCGCGCTTCAGATGAGGTCGCGCACTGTCGTCCGCTGTGGAGGTCTTAATTACCATGGGCACGGTTTCGGCGAGCATAGCCTTCGTCGATTCGTCCAAGGGCACAGAAAAGCGATCGCGCACGTAATCCTGGGAAAGGCCGATCTGCGTGGTGAGCACCAGCTTCTCGCCTTCGAGCAAACGGAACCAGGCGGCTTGCGTTCCCATCAGAGTCTTCAACTCTTCCAAGGCCGTTTCAGTCATGGGCCCGTGCTGCTGCGAACGCGTGATGGTGGTGGTCAAAGCATTGAGCACGCCCAGACGGCGGGTGCGCATCCTGGAATCATCAAACACCATCAGCAGCATGCTCAATCCCAGGAGCAGGTCGACGGCGAGGCTGAATCCGGGCGGCAGATGAATGCTCAAAGGAGCCCAGTCCAGATGGATGGCCAGCAAGCTGATACTCAGCATCCAGGGACCGATTTCCCACCGCGCCCAGCGGTAGCGGATCAATTGCAGAGCGGCGCCAAAGGTAACGACGCGGTAGGAAACTTCAAGCACCACACGGAGAGCGAACGAGTCCGGCCACAACAACGCCCGCACGGCCGCATAGACTGTGACTGCGATGGAAAACGCCAGCAACGGTACCAGCACCTTGCGGGCATGGCTGTAGACAAACACGGCTGCGGAGAACAGACACATTGCGAGCACAAACTGCGACTGCGAAACGGCTACGGCATAACGCGGGGCGGAGTCGGCACCGGGATGGTGAAGGGTCCAATTGGAAACGAAGTAGGCCAGCCATCCCAGAATCCAGATCAGCAGGTAACGCTCGCGGAAAGTGCGAAATACCAGCAGGCCCGCAGCCAGGATGACCAGGGCAGCGGATTCCACCGCCACGAACTTCGGGACCGGAAGCTCCACCAAAGCGTACCAGCCAAATAAGACAGAACTATTCATCGCGATAAGGGGCCAAGCGCAGCTTTCTTAATAACATGCCGATGGACCTAGCCGATGAGCTTTCCCGTAACGGTTGATTACTTTAGGAACTGCCACCTTTCGATCTCCTAATTCACGCCCAATTCGCGGTACACTAAAATGAACTATGCCATCCGAGCGCATCCTGGTTGTCGAGGACGAAGACGCCATCCGCGAAATTGTGTGTTCGATGCTTACCGCGGCCAACTATAAGACGCGGCAGGCATCTTCCGGCCTCAAGGCGCTAGCCATACTCGACGCCGGGGAAGAATTCGAGCTTATGTTGTCTGATCTCATGATGGCGGACCTGGATGGAATGGGCCTGCTCGAACGTACCAAGGAAGGCTATCCAGATATGCCGGTGGTGATGGTGACGGCGGTCCACGACATTTCAGTGGCCCTGGCTGCCATTCGCAACGGCGCTTACGATTACCTGCTGAAACCTTTCGAGCGCGAACAGTTGCTGGCGACGGTGCGCCGGGCCTTGGAGAATCGGCGCCTCAAGATGGAGAACCGCCAGTACCAGACCGAACTCGAAACCATGGTCGAGGCCCGGACTGAGCAATTGCGAAATGCCATGGCCGACCTGGAGCGTTCCTACAGCATGACGCTCGAGGCTCTAGGCGGCGCGTTGGACCTCAAGGACGCCGAGACCGAAGGTCACTCGAGGCGCGTTACCGTGTACACCATCGCCATTGCCCGCGCCATGGGACTACCGAAAGAGCAGATCGACGTGATTGCTCGCGGCGCGTTTCTGCACGACATTGGCAAAATGGCGATTCCCGACGCCATCCTGCGCAAACCGGGCAAGCTGGACCCGGATGAGATCAAGGTCATGCGGGAGCATTGTTATCACGGCTACCAGATACTGAAGAAGATTCCGTTTCTGAAAGAAGCCGCCGAAATTGTTTACTCTCATCAGGAACATTTCGACGGAAGCGGCTACCCGCGGCAACTGAGAGGCGAGGAGATTCCGCTAGGAGCCCGATTGTTTTCTGTTGCCGACACGCTCGACGCGATGACGTGCGACCGGCCCTACCGCAAGGCCCAATCCCTGGATGCCGCCGTCGCAGAGATTAAACTCTTCTCCGGACAGCAGTTCGATCCCGCGGTAGTTGCAGTTTTTCTCGACATGCCAAAAGAAATCTGGCCGGATCTGCGCAAGGAAATCGACTCCCAAGTCAACCGCTTCGCTTACTCCACTGCCAAGGGTTGATCCTTTAACCAGCTTCTCATCTCGCAAGTTCCCCCGACTTTGCCGTTCTTCTATTCGTCAAGGCACTGGCGTATAACTTTCTTTGCGGTTATGCGGGAGGCGCACGATGAAATCTGCTCTCACTCTGCTCATGGTTCTACTTTTCGCCGTGGGGCTCGCTTTCGGACAGGATCGTCCCACGATCACGGCACAACCCAATAGCGTCTTCGTTGGGGCGGATGGGAAATTTGAGGCGAACCCGGACACTGCCCTTGTGCAATTCAATATCTCGGCGCAGGAGGATACTTCGCGGGCTGCCTACGATCGAGCCTCGAAGGCGGCGGAGCAAGTACGCCAGATTCTGCGCTCCAACGGCATCGAGCCCGCCGCCGCCCAGATCGGCTATTTCTCCATCGAACCCGTCTACGACTACAAGCCGGCGAAACGCAAACTGGTCGCATACCGGGTCAACGTGAGTGTGTCGCTGAAGCTGAAAGATTTTACGAAGATCGCGCCCATCATTCAGCAATTGTCCGACGGTGACATCAGCAGCGAGCAATCCATCAGCTACACGCTTGATGACATCGACGCGGCCAAGAGCAAAGCTGTGGAGGATGCCTATCGCCGCGCTCGCGCGTCTGCCGAAGCCTTGGCCCACGCCAGTGGGCGCACGGTGGGAGAACTGTCTTACGCCTCGGTGGATACATTCGAGAATGTCCGCCCGATGGCGATGCAGCCGATGATGAAAATGTCGGCGATGGCCGCTGCGCCTGCTCCGACGGAAGAATTCAGCCCACAGACCATCTCAGTAACGGCCCACGTAAACGCAATGTTTGTGCTGAAGTAAGCATTCAGCAATCAGCAATCAGACCGAAGAGACGGCGGAAGATGGCGTCGGATATGAGCATCGCCGCGAGCAGCATCCGGGAACCTGATCATTCCGCAGCAAACCTGAATCACAAGAATCGGCCTATAAACTGTCAGGGGGCAGATCAACCGCACGGTTCGCGTAGCCAGCTGCGAGTGTCAGGAGAAAAAGCGCCTACGGCGTGATCTCAAACACCGAACCGAAGTTCGACTCGCCGTCAACCGCAGCAGTCCCGTAAAGATTTCCTGATGCGTCGAAGACCAGGCTACCCAACGGATACGCTGCCGGCCGATCGATGAAGACGTGCAGAGTAGTCTCTTTCCATTTCCCGCTCGATTGCGGCGTTAGCTTGTAGACGACGCCACAACCGGCGAGCGGGCAAAAACCAAGGTTGCCACCCCCGACCGTAGTGCCGTAGAGATTTCCAGCCGCATCGCTGGTCACTTCGCCTCCCGGAATGTAACCGTCGCCGCAGTCTCCAGTGCAGAAGCTGTGCAGCACGGTCTCTTTCCACCTTCCGCCCGAGGTTTGGGTCAGCTTGAAGACGATTCCGCCGCCAGCCTCACCGCCATTTGTGGTCGTGCCATAGAGATTGCCCGCCGCATCGAGAATTAGCCCGGCCTGAGGGTTCGATCCGTTACGACAAAACGAGCAGAAGCTATACAGTACCTTCTCGTGCCACTTTCCGTCACGGCTCTGCGTGAGCTCAAAAACAGTGCCCACATAATCGGCCCCCCCAGCGTTGGTAGTGCCGTAAAGACTTCCAGTTGCGTCAAAGACAAGACGGGCCTCGGGACCCCCGCCGCCTCCGCCGGGACAGGTTTCCACCGAGCAGAAGCTATGCAGTACCTTCTCTTCCCAACTCCCGTCAGACTTCGGCATCAACTCGAATACGGTGCCAGGCCCGTAGACGCCGCCTGCGCTAGTCGTCCCATAGAGGTTCCCGACTGCGTCGAAGATCACACCTGCCAAGGGCTCGTCTCCGTCGGCGCAACCCGGCCCCACAGTGCAGAAACTATGAAGGACGCTCAGGGCCCAAGTCCCGCCCGGGTTCGGCGTCAGCCTGAAGACGACCCCGCCGCCACCCGCACCGCCGTGCCATGTCGTGCCATAGAGATTCCCGGTGCCATCAGAAGTCAGGCCGGCCACGGGGTTTCGCCCGGCGCCGCACTGGGGAGAGTCGAGGCAGAAGCTGTATATCACGGTTTCTGTCCAGGTTCCGTCCGAGTTCCGGGTCAGCTTGAAGACGGCGCCTGCACCTTGAGCGCCCCCCTCGAGGGTTGTACCGTAGAGATTACCGGCCGTATCGAAGATTAGTCCGGCATGGGGACTCTGCGCATCTTTCCCGGCCTTGAACCTATACAGCGTTTTGTAACTGCTTTGTGCCCACGCGCCCGAGACCGACACTAGAACGACGATAACGAGCAGGGCTACGGTGGTCCCCGGTGTGTGGTTGCGTGACATAAAATCCTCCTGGCAGCCGCCACTGCCACAAAGCTCATTCACAGGGTCCCGGAATGCTTGTCGAACCCCAAGATTCTATACCCAATCCTTCAGGAAGCAACGCTAAGTGTAGAGGACAAGCGATTACGCTCGTTGAGGCACCGCACTGATCTTACAAAACTTCAACACAGACCAATCGCATCGGGCATGCTTGGCTGGCCCCTCACGGCTGCGCGGATGAATACGCCCGCGTGGTCGTGGGCACGCGGCTCGCGTCGAGCGGGACATCGCGCTGAATGACGATCTCCAAGGTTGTACCGGCATCGAGTTTCACGTCATTTCCTCGGGTCAACATAGCGATCGCAGTTCCGACCGCGCCTCCGACTCCCGCGCCAATCAGTGCGCCTTTACCACCGCTGCTTAGCCCTCCGACTACGGCGCCGGTGCCCGCAGTGGTGGCCACCGTCGCGGCTTTTTGACCTGCCTGGCTGTCGGAGCGGATCGTACCCTCGGCGTCCTTGACCGATGTCTTGTCGACGCCTGGAGCATTTTCCACGGCGCCGGGCAGGAGCACGGTGTAGCCGCTGGGATAGATCAGCGTCGTGAAGTGCATGAGAACTTCCGCGCGCCCTTTGATTCGCCCGCCGCGCTGGATGTGGCTAATCCTTCCCTGCACATAGGTTCCCGCAGGAATCAAAACTCGCCCGTTGGCCACGACCGGAAACGTAGTCTCCGCATAAACTCCATCGCCCTCGTGCGTCCCTTTGCTCGAGACCGCATGTTTCAACTCGACGGGAACTTTGGTTCCGGCGGGAATCGTGAGTTCACTGGCGACGCTGGGAGACGTGGAGGCAGCGGCATCCGGCTTGGTTGCAGGGCTCGATTGACCTGCGGCCAAGGCGGTCAAAAATAACACGCCCAGAATGACGCGCATGAAACACCTCTCGAAACTATTAGCTATGATCAGGCGTATCCGCCCAGTCGCGCCCATATCAACTCTCGATGCAAGTACGATGCTCGATAGAGGAAGAAAGTTAGTCGCTGATCGAATTGAAGCTTTACCGCGCCGAGCGCCTGAGCTCGTTTTCTCGCACATTGCCCATATACTGCGATTGCAGCTTCTGCGCGCAAAGCTCCCCACACACGTGCAACGTGCCTTCGCGGGCTGCGATCTCTTCGTCCCAAGGGCACAAATACAGCAGTGGCCGATGGTATTCACCGAACGACGTCCACATCAGCCACCAGCGGTCGGTCGATCGTTTCAGCAGACCACAGTTCGGACCGGCACAGCGGTAAAAGGGATTCGGCGTCGGGATCTTCGGACTGGCGGCTGTCATTGCGGTTTACGTCTCCTGGCTGAGTAGCTCATAACAAGGCGCAACCATTCTAGCCAATATGAAGGCTGAGCGCACCCCCGGATTCCGTTACCGCGATGCACACCTAGATCCGGACGCCCTGGTCCGGGAGTCGAGCGAAGGTCGGCAACCGTAGTTTATTTGTAGATCAGATATTTCTGTCGAACCTGCATAAACTTCTCCAGCGGCTCGCGCCAGTCTTCCGCAACCCGGCGCGGATCTTCGCCCTTCGAAATCGCGTCGAAAGTCGACTGGTTTACGAGCAGGTCGAGCATCCGCTCCACGTGAAACTGCTCGGGATAAAGCTTGTGCAGCGCCGACGCCAGTTCCACACCGAGTTCCGGCGCATCGAAGGCATTGCGTTCCACCAGCATAATATTCACCCCTTGACACTTCTGCCCCGCATACGTGCTGGCAGTCGGGGTAAAACTCACGGGCACGAAGCGCACCCCGGAAATATCTCTCGCATTCAGATACTGCGCCAGCTCCGCACCTTTGATCCAAGGCGCACCAAGCAATTCAAAGGGAGTATCCGTGCCGCGTCCAACGGAAACATTCGTGCCCTCAACCAGCGCCACGCCGGGATACAACGTCGCTTCCGTCAGGCTGCGAAGATTGGGCGAGGGATTGACCCACGCCAGCCCGGTCGAATCGTACCAGTCGCCCCGCATCCATCCCTCGAGTGGAACCACCTGCAGCTGTGCATTGATGTTGTGCTCGCCATTAAACATTTTCGCCAGCTCGCCCATGGTCATGCCATGACGCACAGGCAAAGAATCATAGTTGGTAAAACTTTCATGGCCGGGATCGGCAATCGGCCCCTGCACAAATGACCCGGTAATCGGATTTGGCCGGTCGAGCACGATGATGTCAATTCCGGCCTTGACCGCACCTTCCAGGAAATATCCCAACGTAGTTTCGTAGGTGTAAAAGCGCGCCCCGGAGTCCTGAATATCGACGACAACCGCATCCAAGGTCTTCAACACTTCGAGCGAAGGCCGCCGCGACGCATCCGTCGCACCGTACACGCTGTAAACCGGCACGCCCGTGGCTGCGTCTTTCGAATTGCCGATGTCGGTCGTGTCCAGCGAGCCTGTTACCCCATGCTCCGGACTGAAGATGGCACCGAGCGAAACTCCTTGCGCTTGTGATAAGACATCAATCGTGCGGCGTCCTTGCGAATCCACCCCAGTCTGATTGGTCAGCAATCCAATCTTTTTCTTTCCTGCCGTCCCTCGAATCAAGTCGAAGCCACGGCCTTTGAGTACGTCGATTCCCGTCCGCACCTCGCCGTTACGAGACGCCACGCGGCGTGCGCCCGTCTCCGCCTCGTTGTATCCCGTGATGCTCTCGGATTGCAGCGCGTCCTTTTCAGCCGGGGTAAGCGGCAAAGCCGCAGCCACCGCCGTCGCAATCTTCGAGCGCAGGGCCACCGCACTTCCCTTCCCACGTGGATGAACCGCATTCGTCAGCACAATGATGTACGTCCGCGTTGTCGGATCAATCCACAACGAAGTCCCGGTGAATCCGGTGTGCCCAAACGATCCAACCGGCAACAAGTCCCCACGATTGCTCGAGTACGGAGAATCGATGTCCCAGCCAAACCCGCGCAGCACTTCCGATGTTGGAGGCTGCTGCGGCGCGGTCATTTTCTCAACCGCTAACGGAGACAGAATCGTGCTGCCATCCAGTAAAGCCTGGGCAAACTTCCCCAGATCGTCCGCCGTCGAGAACAGCCCCGCCTGCCCGGCCACCCCGCCCATCCGCCGCACCGTGGGATCGTGCACCACTCCGCGCAGCATTTTGTCGTGCTCGTCATACTGCGTGGGCGCGATCTTCGGCAACCACGATGCCGGAGGCAGAAAGCGCGTATGCGTCATCTTCAGCGGACCAAAAATATTCTTCTGGCAGTAGTCCTGCAGCGACATCCCCGATACCCGCTCCACCAACGCACCGAGCACAATAAAGTTGACGTCGCTATACAGGAATCGCGATCCCGGCGCGTAAATCGGCTTTTCCGCATACGCGAGGTGTAACGCCGTTTCGCGGCCCTCCCACGACTGCGACAAATCCAGATCTTTCGGCAGGCCGGAGAAATGCGTGAGCAGTTGGCGAATCGTGATTTCCTCTTTACCATTTTCCGCGAATTCCGGGATGTACTTCGCCACCGGCTCGTTGACGCGAATCTGCCCCTTCTCTACCAGTTGCATCACAGCTATAGTGGTCGCGACTACTTTGGTGAGCGAAGCCAGATCGAAGATCGTATCCACGGTCATGGCCTCGTGCCGCGGTTCGAGCGAACGCTCGCCGAATGCCTTGCGATAAATCACCTGACCGTCGTGCCCGACCAGTACCACCGCTCCCGGAATCTGCCCGTCGCGGATGGCCTCTTGCACAATGGAGTCGAGAACGCCGAGACGGTTCGACGGAGCGACCGACTTTCGTCCGGCCCCGAGCGCAGGTGAACACAACCCATAAAAGAAAAAGGTCATCCACAAGAAGCCTGAGAAGTACCGTCGGAGGCGAGAACGCTGATTCATCATGCGGATACTCTGACTCTACACAAGCCCCGCAACCCGCTCAACAAACTGAAGTAAGGGAGTGCCGTTTGTGCCAAAGGGAGGACGGCGTTCCCGCCTGTCCGGGCATGTTAAAAAAGAGTATGAATCGTGCCATGAACGTTATTGTCCGATTCCGTTCAGCCATTCCATTGCTTTTCTTGTTTCTTGTGGTCCGTCCGATTTATGCGCAATCCGAAGCCGACCGGCGCAATTGGGACTTCGCCGTCTGGGTGGCTGGAGAGACCGGCGAAGAGAACACCAACTCGTTCGCAGAAGCCCAGATTTTGACCGCGGGAGCGTTCGTAGGCAAAGAACTGACTAACGAGCTCGGCAGCGGTTGGAGGCGCGGCCGCCTCGAATACGGAATCTCCGTGATCCCACTCTTTCGCCAATTCCGCGCCCAATCAATCTACGGTGGAGGCTTTGAACCGGTCATTTTGCGCTGGAACTCGAGCCTCCATACCAGCCATCTCGCGCCCTACATCGAACTGGCCGGGGGCGCCGTGCGCACCAACACCAACTTCCCCACCGGAGACACTTCGAATTTTAACTTCACCGCGCGCGGTGGCGGCGGCATTCAGGTCTTTACCAAGCGCCGCCAATTTGTCGACATCGCCTGCCGATGGTCGCACATCTCCAACGCCAATCTGGGTACCAGGAACACCGAGTTCAACGGAGTCCAGGTAAGCGTGGGCTACCATTGGATCCGCTAACACCAAACTGAGAACCGAGAACAGCGAACTGACAACTGGTGTTTGGGTTGTCCCGTTTGCTTGAAGGTCCCCCCTTCGAAGTCATCTTTACGCGCCCCGGGAACTTTGCTATAAACCGAACATCGAGTACACAACCTCTTCGCCGAAGCCTTTTCCAGGAGTGAATTCCGCCGCCGGGGTTCGAGAGCCGTTCCCCGCCCATCAGCAGCAGGACGCTATCTTTGCTCCCGCGTTTGAATTGATACACCAAGCAATCGCGGATTGCGCCTTCCCTGCGGCTTCGGTCGCCGTCACGTATCGCGGCAATCTTGTCGCGCTGAAAGCATTCGGGCAGTTCACCTACGAAGCTAATTCTCCCGCTGCAACCGTAGGCACGGTATTCGATCTCGCCTCCCTCACAAAAGTCGTCTCTACTACAAGCATGGCCATGATCCTGTATGAGCGCGGCCTGCTCGACCTTGACTTGCCCGTTGTGGCCGTCGTTGCAGAGTTCGCCGGAGAAGATCCGCGACGCGATGCCGTCACTCTGCGCATGTTGCTGTCACACTCCTCGGGATTACCCGCGTACGAAAAGCTGTTTCTGCGCGCCAAGACGCGAGATGAACTTCTTTCCGCCGCCTTCGCCACTCCGCTCGCAGCCGATCCTGGCACCATAGCCAAGTACAGCGACATTGGTTTCATCATCCTCGGAGTCGCGCTCGAGCGCATTGCAGAGGAATCTCTCGACCGCTTCTGCCAGCACGAAGTCTTCGGGCCCTTGGCCATGACGCACACCGCGTTTAATCCGCCGTCGGCGTTGCGAGCGTCCATCCCGCCCACTGCGAACGATCAATCTTTCCGCCATCGCATCATTCAGGGAGAAGTGCAAGACGAAAATGCCAGCGTGATGGGCGGCGTTGCCCCGCACGCGGGCCTGTTTGCCAGTGGCGGAGATCTCGCCATCTTTGCCCATGCCATGCTCTCCGCAGGGTGCCCCATCCTTCGCCCGGAAACCGTGGCACTGTTCACGCGTCGCGAGTCTTCTCCGCCAGACACGTCCCAAGCCTTGGGCTGGGACACGCCGTCATCGCAATCCCAATCAGGTAAATATTTCTCCAGCAATGCATTCGGACATCTCGGCTATACCGGAACCTCGCTGTGGATCGATCCGGACCGCCAGCTTTCGATAACGCTGCTCACCAACCGCACCTGGCCGGACTGCAGCAATGAAGCCATCAAGCAATCGCGACCCAAGTTCCACGATGCAGTCGTTGAGTCGCTGGGAGGTATCTGACGAACACGGAATGTCGAATTTGTTTTCCTTCCCTACGCCAGGCGCGGAGCACCGATAGAACACGGCCCGCAAGGAGCGGTTAGGCTCCGCCGGTCGAAGGTCAAGCGCTTTCGCTTGAAGTGACCGGATAGAAAACGGACAATTGGCGTTCCACGTCATTGCTCCCGCAAGTTGGGCAGACGACTCCGCCCTGTTCGTAATCGTGAAGACTCAACTGTTTTATGAAAGGCTTCAGACAATCGCAGCAATGAAAAAGGTATGAGGGCACACCACAACCTCTCACGTCACGAAAATCGGGAAGGCGGAGTTAACCGCCTTCTCGCGTCAACAAATTGAACGGTTCTAGGCAGTTGCGTGAACGGCGATCTTATGGAGGGTCGAGGTGACCACGTCGGAGGTCTGAACCTTCGGCGTTCCCTCGATAAATCTTGCCATCGTCTTCAGCACTTGCGGATAGGTGTTGCTGTTGTAAGCTTCCGCATCGCTTTTGTTCTCCCACAGACTGATCGCAGTGACATCAACTCCGCCGGGCCCGGCGAATGTAATTTCATCTTTGAAACCATTCTGCTTACGAAGCAACGGGAGGACATCCTGCTCAAAGGTGCGCGTGTAATCGGAGAGAGTATTAGATTTCAGATGAATCGAGACATTGCGTGCAAACATGGCAACCTCCTTAGGGTCGGTTGCTAAGAAAGAAAACTTCAGATGGGCTGACTTAGTTCAGAGAACCTGAAAGAGGAGAAGGTATTGACCACCTCAGCCATAACCGTTGCATTTAGGTGGCCCTCTGCGTCGACTACGCAACTTGTTGTTTCGATGCGTCATATAGCAGATCCTGTACCGTAATGTCTGGGTGCCGTCGTGTATCTTTGGCGGAAAGCAAGCCCAAACGGCGACTCTTGATATTCCGGTTGCCCGAACGATAACCGCTCGCTGTCAGAACATGCACAATTAAGGACAAGGGGAGTCTGCGGGGGCCAACTTGCATTGACGGTTGGAAATTCTGGAAAGATTAGTTGCGACTCAGCCTTTCGAGCCACTAAAGTGGGTTGCAGGCCGGGGGAGAAGAAATTGTTGCGACCTATAACCAAGAAATCTGACGCGAAGCTGAGCCACCTCCCCACCGAGCAGCCCAACCGCGCTGCCAAGAATCTCGACCAGAAACCCTCCCTAGAAATCGCTCGCATCATCAACGCCCAGGACGCCAAAGTTGCCACCGCCGTGAAAGCTGCTTTACCGCAGATCGCCAGCGGAATTGATCTGATCGCAAAAGCCCTTAAACGAAGAGGCCGTCTGATCTACGTCGGCGCCGGAACCAGCGGCCGCCTCGGCGCGCTCGATGCCTCCGAGTGTCCGCCCACGTTTAATACCGATCCTAGGACAGTGCAATTCATCATCGCGGGCGGAATCAAAGCGCTGCACCGCGCCACTGAAGCCAGCGAGGACTCCAGCAAACTCGGCCACAGCGAAATGGCGAAGAAGAAACCCGGGAAGAACGACGTCGTTGTCGGAATCGCCGCCAGCGGACGCACTCCGTTCACCGTCGCCGCCGTCGAATATGCCCGTCGTCATGGCGCAAAAACCATCGCCGTCACCTGCAATGCGGGATCTCCGCTCGAAAAAGCGGCGCACCTCGCGATCGTCGCCAAAGTTGGGCCCGAAGTCATCGCCGGATCCAGCCGCATGAAAGCGGGCTCGGCGCAAAAGATGATTCTGAATATGCTGTCGAGCGGCGCCATGACTCGGCTGGGCTACGTTTACGGCAACCTGATGATCAACGTCCACGTAAAGAACGACAAGCTGCGCGAACGTGGCCTAACCATTCTGCAACAAGCCGCCGGAGTCACTCGCGAAACCGCCGAGCAAGCCCTCCAAGCCGCCGGAAACAACCTTCCCGCTGCGTTAGTCATGTTGCAAGCCAACGTAAGCCGCCAGCAAGCGATCAAGGCCTTGAAGCAAACCCACGGCCACGTCCGCCAAGCCATGAACGCCGCCCGAGCTTTGTAGCACCGCCCACTCCCACGGGCCGTGCCCTTCCGATTAATAAATTCACATCCACCACGACGCCCTTTCGCCCGTACAATATCTCAGCGCCACAGATTGGACGACCCCATGGGCCTCGCCGTTGCTCACGGTCTACAGCGCACGACATCGTTACAGGTAAATCGTGATATGGATAAATTCGTAATTCGCGGCGGCAATCCGCTGCTGGGAACAATTCGGGTCAGCGGCGCCAAGAACGCTGCGCTTCCGGCGATGGCCGCCGCGCTGCTCACCGAAGAACCAGTCATCCTCGAAAACATTCCGCAGGTTCGTGACATCGAGACCACGCGCAAGCTGCTTGCCGCTATGGGCGCAGAAGTCGAACTGGGATACGGCCGCGCCCAGCATCGCACGACCATCAGCTGCAAGAACCTGACATCCCCAGAGGCCTCCTACGAACTGGTCAAGACCATGCGTGCCTCGACGCTCGTTCTCGGCCCGCTCGTAGCCCGTTGCGGCCGCGCCCGCGTCTCGCTCCCCGGAGGCTGCGCCATCGGAGTTCGCGGCATCGACTTGCACATCAAGGGACTGGAAACCCTGGGCGCGACCATTACGCAAGATCACGGATATGTCGAGGCCACGGCGAAGCGTTTGCGTGGTGCTGAAATTCTTTTCGATAAAATCACGGTCACTGGCACCGAAGACCTGCTGATGGCTGCGACTCTCGCAGATGGCGAAACCGTCATGCAGAACTGCGCGCGCGAGCCTGAAGTCGCCGACCTTGCCGACCTGCTCAACAAGATGGGCGCTCGCATTGAAGGCGCGGGCACGTCAACCATCCGCGTGAAAGGCGTCGACAAACTGCATGGCGCACGGCACCGCATCATTCCTGACCGCATCGAGGCCGCCACGTTCATCATCGCGGGCGCGCTCACTGGCGGAGATCTCAACGTGTCTGGCTGCGATCCCCATCACCTGGGCGCACTGCTTGAGAAGTTGAAGGAAGTAGGCGTGAAAACGGCGCACACTGCTGACTCGGTTCGCGTGATGGGCGACAATCCTCCCAAAGCCGCCGACATGGTCACCGAGGAATATCCCGGCTTCCCCACCGATGTGCAGGCGCAATACATGACCCTGGCGACGCAGGCGGACGGAGCTTCGATCATCACCGAAAACATTTTCGAGAACCGTTTCATGCACGCCCAGGAACTGGTGCGCATGGGAGCGAACATCAAGATTGAAGGACGCCGTGCTGTCGTTCGCGGCAAAACTCCGTTGAGCGCCGCCGCCGTCCTGGCTTCCGACTTACGCGCATCCGCATCGCTCGTGCTGGCTGCTCTTGTCGCGGATGGAGAAACCATTATCGACCGCGTCTATCACATCGATCGCGGCTACGAACACATCGAAGAAAAGCTGCGCGCCGTGGGAGCACAGATCCGCCGCATCGGCGAAATCCTGCCCAAAAAAGCAGCTGCGCCCGCCGCCCGAGGATGAAATCCTCGCCACGGAGACGCAGCTGAGAAGCGATAGGGGAATGAAGATCTGAGATTGGGGGGGTGATCGTAAGGGTCAAACGTCAGCCTCGCTGAACACTAACCCATGACCACCCTTTAAAGTAGCCGTCGAACTCCTCTAACTCTAGCCGATACCTGTGGCGCAGCCAATACAGCAAATCCTGTATTCGCCCCTAAGAAATACCTTACGCGCTGGCACTGACCGGATCAGTATCCTTGACGTTGATAGGCCGCGCTCTCCAGGTATCTGCTAGTTGTTTGGAGCCGGGTGCTGCAAGGCGCTCGGGTCGGGGATCACCTTCAAGCGGTTTAATCCTAGGCTGCGAAAGATCGTCGGCCAGTAATTCTTGAACATGTTCCCCGCAAACTTCCAGGCCAGGTCAGTTCCGACGCGCTCGCAGTTCTTTGCAGCCGTCTGTTCGGACGCTGGCAAATACACGTTCGCCAACCCTTCTGCGGCTGCAGTCCCGAAGACACCGGAACTATTGAACCTATCGAACCCAGCGTCTGTTCGGGTAATAAATACGCGTTGCGCAGAGTACTTCACGCTGCCCCAAAGACTGGGACGGTACTGGGGAAAAAAGCGCGGATCCTCATGCAGAACCGTGGCAAGAACAAAACTGCTAAAGAAGCTATTCGAAGTCGCACGGGCAACGTCCACTCCGAATCTGCTTGCGTAGGCATCCCAGCCCTGCCCGTAGGCCTTCGGACTGTTTCTGGCTTGGTCATAGGCAGCACTGATTCCCGCGGCAAGAATGTACGGGGGTGAAATGCTTTGGTTTACGAACAATCTGAATTTTCTCCCTGTCGTGAGCGGGCCCTCGCTGAACGCGATGTCGGGGAAGATGAGAGACTGGTTCGTCATGTAGCCGATGAAGCGAGTCGTGGTTCCCTGAGTAGGATTCGCATTGGCTTGGGATTGCGGCGAATCCGGCAAGGAGGTCCTGTTGGGGGTGCCAGCGGCCTCCTGCGCCGAAACCAGCAAAGAGGAGCAGAGGCACGCGGTAAGCATCAGGCAGGCAAAAGCCCGTTTCGCGACATGAACATTATGTTGGGGCAACTTCATGATTCCTCTTTCCTCCGTCCCCGTTTGCTTTTTCAGCGGACCTCCGGGGCGCTCGGTTCAGCTTAATAATAGAAATTCAGGACAATCCCAAACTGATTCAACTGCTCATTCGGGCGCTTGCCCGTGATGCTCTGATGCTCATAATAAGGATCGAGTTCGAAATGCTTATGAACTGGAAATAAACAACCGGCATAAAGCGCCGTGGTGCTCCATTCTTGGTACTGACTCTGATAAAAGCCTCCCCGCTCACGTACCGTGCTGGACGGTACGAGCGAATTCTAAATGCCAGTTCCAATGTAACTCGATTCCGATAGCATCAGGTGAACTGATTTTTGAATCGGGTACGCGTAAACACCTTCATCACATGTGGCAGAGGCACTCTGACAAACCGAGCCGGCCGCAGAGCCGCCTCCACCATTAAGCGTGCCGAACCTCCGGTCTGTGAAACGTATTCACGGACGTCCCATGACATGCAGATGGGCATACGGCGAACCAGGCCACATGATATAGGCACCGGTTGGCTTATCGTTCGTGGGCAGCCCCGTGGTCATCGGATCAAAAGGCCACATGATCATCCAGTGGGGGCCGACTATGATGGGCTTGCTGTTCGGGTCAAAGGGATCGCTGAACTCCTTCCCCCCGGCCAGCATGTACATAATGCCCGGAACAGTATTGGTCGGCTTGGGTTTGTGCGCCTTGAAGTCGAGGGCCCATTGCACAGCTGCCGCGTCCATGCACTTTGGTGGATCACCGACAATCGCCGGCCGCCCTGGCATGCAGGTAAATCCGTTGCTACCTTCGCGTAGAACTATGAGGTTGCCTTGCGCGTCTGTATCGGCAATGGTTGCCGAAGCGCCGACCTCGGCTGGTCCGGCCGACATCGCCCGAGCTATTTTGGTCTGAGTGTCCTCATGGGCGGCCTTTGGCAAGGAATCGGAAGACGCATGTACCGTAGATATGCTGGTGAAGTACGCCCCGATGGTCAGTAAAGTCGCGACTGCTAGTGTGGTCAAAACAGAATTCAGTTTCATCGATTTTCTCCTTATTGATTGATTTGATTTGCAAGTTGCTGCTTTCTCAGCCGGCTTCGCTCGGAGCCTCAAATTCATCGTGAGCGAATCTCAATTCCCCGATCTATTTCGGCCGAAAAATGTTCAGATACGTGAGCGTGAACACAACCGTGTTTCCGCTGGCTCGCGATTGCACCCCGAACTGCGGTTCATATCGCGCATCGAATGACATGTGATGTTTCAGGTTGGTGTACTTGAACTCGGGACCAAGACCGAAAGAGCGGTCCAGATCTCCGCGGACCATCGGATTTACCGCGCTGCCTGCGTCCGCTGAAAGCTTGTGATAGGCATATCCCGCCGCCCCTACGTTTACGCTGTAGTTGAACAGGCGCCTGCCAAAGCTGTACTCGAACGTCGCCATCGGGCCTGGTTTCAGGTCTTCGCTCGATTTGGTCTGATTGAACTCCCAGGTTGAAAGCACCGAGGCATTCCACAGTTTTCTTTTGTCGAAATACCGAGTCGTCCCCGCTTGCACCTGTTGCTCCCAGAAGCCAAGCCCGGGATTGAAAGGGTTCGCTGGGTTGAATGCGCCCGTGGGAGCATAAAACCCGTACTCCACCAAGTACGTCGATTGACCCTTATCCCAGCCGAGCACCAGGGGAGCCACATAAATATCGGACAAGCCGGCGCTTTGTGCAGAAGGACTGACCTCGTTCCCCTGGAGACGCGTATTGACGACCGGGACGATGACATCGAATCCATACCACGCGCCGAGAAACTTCTTCGGTATCGTCATCTGGAAGATCATGTTGTGCACAACCGTATTTACGTCTACGTTGGCGATGGTGTTGCCGTCGGCCCCTTTCAGTGAATTCACCAGATTCAGGTAGGGCGCGTAGGTCACGTAGAATCCCGGCGGCGGAGCCGATCCGTCTTCGAGGCCGGTGATGCCTTGCAGATAGTGGCCGTTTTGCTGGGCAAATGCGGTGGTCGACGCCAGAACAGCGGCGATGATTGCAGGAAGGATTAATCGGAGTACCCGAGTTGAGCCGCGTTTGACCGCGGTCGGGCTGTGGTCGTAAGCATTCAGCATTAAGTAATGTGGCATGGCGTAACTCCCTATTCTTTTGACTTGAGATTGACTTCCACTCCTCGAAAGCCGAAGGCTTCCGCCTGCGATTCCATTAACTCGGCGCGCCTTCCGGATTGAAGCCTCGCGAAGTTGACAGTGTCAAGATATCTTGTAATATGGACACTGTCAAGAATTATATTGACACTGCCTATATTAATGTGGACACTATTAAAAGTTGGTCGCACCTAGGAGGATTTTTGATGAAGCAACACCAATCAGCTTCGAGTACCGAGCGGGCCTATCACCACGGCGATCTACGGCGCAGCCTGATCGATGCCGGGTGCGCAATGCTCAGGGAAGAACAGAACTGGAATTTTTCGCTTCGCGAAGTGGCGCGGAAGGCGGGAGTGAGCCACAACGCTCCTTATAACCACTTCACCGATAAGAACGATCTGCTGGCTGCGGTCGCGGCCACGGGCTTTGAGGAGCTCCGCGAGCGCATGTTGTCATCCATAGCCAAGATTAAAGACCCGAAAGCTGCCTTGATCAAAAGCGCTTCCGCTTACGTCGATTTTGGGCTGGAGAACCCGGCCCGCTACCGGCTGATGTTTGCCTCAGCGCTGACCACTTCTGCACAACCTGGCTCAACCTTGGAAACTGCCGCGACCGCCTCTAGGGGCGTCTTAGGCGAACTCATTTATCGGGGCGCGAAGGCTGGAGTTTTTGCCGCTTCTCCACGCAGCGAAGAATCGTTGCAAATCGCGATTCTCGCAGCCTTTTCCCTGGTGCACGGGCTCACCATGCTGGTTATTGATGGTCCGGCCAGAACCGTGGCACCCAACATCGACAATCTACCCGACAAACTTGCGCGGGCGGTTTGTCATGGACTATTTCGGAAGTGAATGTTGGCGCGTGGGTGGGCGCACGGGCGCGCCATGAATTCGAAAAATACAAACTAATACAAGGTGAATACGATGAAATATCTGTCTACCCCGTACCTGCCAGGAACAATCGCATTTTGCCTGGTTGCACTTTCTCTCGCGGCTCAACAGACCTCTCCAACCATTAAACCGAAACCTGCTGAACCTGCCACAGTGGCCGCCAATGCAGCCGTGCTCAACGAATATCCCTTTACCGACAAGCAGGACTTTACAGATGCGCAAAAAGGCCTCATCGAAGCACTGCCCGGCGGGGGAATCAAGAATCCCGACGGAAGCATGGCCTGGGATATGAAATCCTACGATTTTGAAGACACCGAAGCCGCTCCGCCTTCAGCCAATCCCAGCTTGTGGCGGGTGGAACAACTCAACAACTTCGCCGGCCTCTTCAAGGTCACCGACCGTGTCTACCAAGTGCGCGGTTTTGACCTGGCGAACATGGACATCATCGAAGGAAAAACCGGCCTCATCATCGTGGACCCGTTATTCTCCGCAGAAACTGCCAGAGCTGCCCTCGACCTTTATTACAAGCACCGACCAAAGAGGCCTGTCGTTGCCGTGATTCATACTCATAGTCACATCGATCACTACGGCGGAGTAAGAGGCGTTGTTTCGGAAGCGGATGTAAAAGCCGGCAAGGCGAAAATCATCGTGCCCGAAGGATTTCTTGAACACGCCGTTAGCGAGAATGTTTATGCAGGCAACGCCATGGGCCGCAGGGCACAATACATGTACGGTGTGCTGCTCGAGAAAGGCCCGGAAGGACAGCTCGGCTCGGGACTCGGAAAGACGCTTTCCCAGGGAACCCAGACTCTGATTCCGCCAACCGACGTCATCTCCGGAAGGGTTGTGAACCGCACCATCGATGGCGTTGAGTTTGTTTTCCAGCTAACCCCTGGCACCGAGGCTCCCGCCGAAATGAATTTTTATCTGCCACAATTTCACGCGCTCTGCGTCGCCGAAAATGCAACTCATACCCTTCACAATGTCTTGTCATTGCGCGGAGCTGAAGTGCGCGATCCGAAACTCTGGGCCTATTACCTCAACCAGACCATCGCACTGTTCGGCGACAAAACCGATGTGGTCTTCGCTCAGCATCATTGGCCGACCTGGGGCACGGAGAGAATTACCACTTTCCTTTCCGATCAGCGTGATATGTACGAATATATAAACGATCAGACGCTGCGCCTCACCAACATGGGCTACACGCCGCTGGAAATCGCTGACACTTTGCGCCACCTTCCTCCCAATCTCGCCGCCAAGTGGTATACGCATGGCTACTACGGTTCCATGAGTCACGATGTCCGGGCCGTATACCAGCGCTATATGGGTTTTTATGACGGTGTGCCTGCCCATCTGAATCCTCTGCCGCCTGCGGAAGAAGGCAAGAAGTTTGTCGAATACATGGGCGGATCGCAAGCCCTCCTCGCGAAAGCTCGAAGCGATTTCAAAAATGGCGAGTATCGATGGGTTGCCGAAGTCACCGACAAAGTGGTTTTCGCCGAGCCTGACAATCAAGAAGCCAAGAATCTCGAAGCCGATGCTTTAGAGCAAATGGGATACCAGGCAGAGAATGGAACCTGGCGCAATATCTATCTTGTCGGAGTGTACGAATTGCGCAACGGCATTCCACGAGGCAGGGGCACTACTGCCAGCCCGGACACATTGCGCGCGATGTCCATCGACATGGTGTTCGATTATCTGGGCATTAGCCTCGATGGATCGAAGGCCGACGGAAAATCGCTCGTCCTGAACTGGAATTTCACGGATGCGAACAGTAAATACGCTCTAACCTTGCAAAACAGTGCGCTTACCTATCTCCCTGATTCACAAAATCCTAATGCGAACGCGGCTATCACGCTCACCAAGGCAGACCTGCTTCGTGTGATGCTTGGCCAAAGCACGTTCGAGAAGGAGGTTCAAAGCGGAAACATCAAGGTCAGTGGGGACGCAAGCAAGATTGCCGAATTGTTCGGTCTTCTCGACACCTTCAATCCGTACTTCAACATTGTGGCGCCGTAAGTCCTGCCTCGCGCCTTTCCCGGGCGACCAATAAAAAAGCCGCGATCTAAGTCGCGGCTTAACTATATCAATTGCGATTGGCTGTGATTATGCAGCTTCTCTCGTCGCCAACTCTTGCGCGTAATGACGCGCTTCCGACTGCGAGCCGATGACCTTCATCTCTTTCCAGTCATACGGCAATTCCTTGCCGCAATCCAGGCAGACCACGTACATGCCGGTCAGCGCTGCCGCCGTTGAGGGCCGGAAACCCCTGCGGGAACCCGGCTTCATGGTAATAGGAAAACTATAACGATTATGCCAACAACCGAAGAAAGCATCGACCAATTTCGCGATCATGTTTGACCTCCACAGCTAAGCGCTTTACTTGCCCTTCACCCAGGAATCAAACTGCATTTCCACAGCCATCAACTTAGATTCCATCCTGTAGGAAAAGGTTTCGTCAACTTCCATAGTGAGAAACTTGCAACGAGCGTTACATTTGCGCCGTGGCAAATATGCTTGCGGAACAATGGGTTAAGCGGAAACGACAGAGTTCAGACGTGCTCAGGGCCGCTCTTCTTGCGGGAATGACACTTGGAAACGATGGCGGTACGAAGGCGGGTGCGAAGGTCTTCAGGAAGTTCGTAGAGTTGGGAATCGCGATAAATCTCGATGGTCTTCTTGGTGGTATCGCAGACCACGTAGCAGTTGTGGCACCAGGCCAGATGATCTTCCAATTCAGCTTTTGTGCGCGCATCAATCGCACCATCAAGGTAGTTGGTCAACTCATTTAAAAATTCCGCGCACTTCACTGGTTGGCGTCTCCGATTTCAGGTTTCTCTTTGCCGTTTTCGCGTCGCTGAAAAAAACGGCTGAGGCGTTCGCGTAATTGCAAGCGAGCCCTCAACAGCCTTGACTTCACTGCCGGGATGCTGAGATCCAGCGCCTCGGCGGTTTCTTCCGTCGAAAGTCCTTCTACGTCACGCAACACGAAGACCGTGCGAAAACTCGCGGGCAGCCCCTGGATGGTGCGAGTCAAAATCTCCCGCAACTCCGCCTGGTTATACTGCTGCTCCGGATTCGGCGCCCAGTCCGCGACTTCGCGGGGCAGTGAGTCTTCTTCTGTTTTGACGTCTTCGTCCAGCGAAACCATGCGCTCGGGGCGACGACGGCGCAACCGCATCAGCGCCTCGTTCACCGCGATGCGCACCAGCCAGGTATAAAACTTCGACTGCCCCTGAAACTGATGAAGGTTCGAATACGCCTTCAGGAACGCGTCTTGCACCACATCTTCCGCGTCTTCGCGGTTTTGCGTGATGTGTTGCGCAATTCGAAACACGTTCCGGTCGTACCGTCGAACCAGATCTTCGAAGGCTCCGACATCGCCGGCTTTCGCCGCTTGCACAAGAGCCAGCTCGTCAGAAACTGGCTCATCTACTTTGGGTTGGATGGTACTCATCATTCATCCGATGCAACAATTTTCACGCGGCGCGCAACCAAGAACTGTTATTTTACTTGGTTACCAGCGTTCGCGGTTAACTCTTTTGACGTAGCTTGAGTGGAACAGTTTAGCAGGATTCGTGAGTTGGTGAAGAAACGTCGAAAGCGGCGGCTGAAGCTGCATTGATTCGACAGCGTTTGCGATATGGCTGAAGCCATATCCTGATACGCCTCCGCGAGGCCTTTCGGCGGGCAGGCGAAATTCCATCGAACGGCATCTCGCGGTTCGAACACGTTACTTCGGTCATCGCTCAAGCGCGACCAACTGGCCGTATAATCAGAACTTTGCTGGGTGCATGAGGTGCGTGAACCTGGGTTCATCGCGCAACAGAGTGTTGAAAAAGCGATTGAGTCATGAAGTTCGTCGCCTCAGGGGCTGAAGCCCCCAACCTATTTTCAGCTCTGGGCGGCACGACTAAAGTCGTGCCCTTCCCAAGGGCGCTCGGGACGCTGCAAGGTGGTCAGGGCCACGATGGCACACAAGAATCCGATTGATCAAATTGTCGAGAAGGCTGTCTCTCAGGTGTTGGAAGGCCATCTTCCTGAGTTGCGAAAAGAACTGGTTCGCCGGGTTCTGGAAGAAGTGCAACCGCATCTGGGGGGAGCCGCTGGGTCAGCCGGAAGTGGGGCTGCCGATCTGTTACACGCAGTCTCGGCCATTCATGCGGGGACGACGCAAAAGGAAATTCTGCGGGCTCTGCTCGAAAGCACTGCGGGTTACAGCGGACGAGCGGCGCTGTTCGTTATCAAGTCAGGATCGGCTACAGGATGGCAGGGGCGTGGGTTCGATAATGGCGATGACGTCAAGGATTTTTCCTTAGATGTGAGCAGCCGAGCGCCGGGTCAGGCTTTGCAGTCGCGAGCCGCGGTCAGCGCACGCGCGTCGGAAATGGATCCGCGATTCATTTCGCAATTCGGCGCGCCCGCCGAAGATTCCGTGCTGCTGCTTCCTCTGCGTTTGAAAGACAAAGTTGCGGCGTTGGTGTATTGCGACGGGGGAACGAGTGGCGCCGGAAAGATGGAAGCTTCCGCTCTCGAGCTGCTGGTCTCGGCTACCAGCGCGTGGCTCGAAGTGGCTTCGTTGCGCAAGCAAGCGCTGAAGGAAGGCACAGCCGAGGCCGGTGCGGGTGAAAAGTTCGAAGCGCCTGCGGTGCAGACGGTATCGTCGTTTTCTGATCCCTTTGCGGGGCACGCGCCGAAGCATGCAGCGGCCGCTCCGGTCGGAGTCGAAGAGCCCGCGATGGCCGAGGTTGTGGCCGAAGTAGTGTCCGCACCGGTGGCAATGGCTGCGGCGGCAGCCGCGCCAGCGACGGATGCCTTTGCGCACATGTCGCCGGAAGACGCCGATGTGCATCGCAAGGCGCAGCGTTTTGCCCGGCTCCTGATGGATGAGATCAAGCTCTACAACCAGGCGAAAGTGGCCGAAGGCCGTAAGCACAAAGACTTATACGATCGCCTCAAGGAAGACATCGACAAGAGCCGCTCCACTTACCAGAAGCGCTATGGCAACACTGTGGCGGCCAGCGCTGACTACCTGAGCAGTGAACTTATCCGGAGTTTGGCTGAGGATGACGTTACGCTGCTGGGCCCGAATTTTCATCGCTAGACTTCCGTTTTCATGGTCATTCCGAGCGTCGTCGTTTGGGGCGGGCATTTTCGTGGCTTCAAGCGACAGCAGATTCCTCGCTTCGCTCGGAATGACGGTTGGTGGGGGCGTTTCGGCGTTTTCGTCTCCCATCCTCTCGCACAGAACGCGAAAGAGTGGGGCACCTTATTTGCTGTGATTGTAAGTTTGGTGTGCCTAAGCTGAGGCGGGTTAGACGAAGCGCTTGGAGTGAAGGTCGACGACGGCGCGGGCTCGGGTTGGTTTCCGGGGTCCCGGCAGGTCGGCTCCCGGCGCCATCAGATGCCAGGCCTCCCGGAAGGCTTCGAAGCAGCCGCCGCCCCTGCAGCCTGAGGGATAGACGCGGAGGAAGCGGAGGGATGCGAGCTGGTTCACCGGGATTATGTACCAAATGTCGAGCGGAACGATATAGATTACAAGGAAGTCAATCTCATCGGGTTCGTAGGCCTTGCTCTTGGATCCCTTGCCGACGTGCCAGGCGTGGACCGTATAACCGCTGCGACCGGGGGCTCCATACGAGCATGACTTCACCTGCACCCGCCAGAAGCGCTCGCCGGAGTCGAGGATGAAGTCGTAGGGTTCCTGGTCTGCACAGGGCTTGGCCACGCCGAAGCCGAGGCTTGCCGCCTTGTGCAGGAAGGCAAACTCCGCCAAGTTACCTCTGGCATTGTTGGTCCGCGGTCCGCGAATCAGAGGGTTCGCCGGGGGCGTTGCCTGGTATGATTTACGTGATTTCTTGCGCATTTGAACTCCAATAAAAAAGGCGCGAGCCGGATTTCCGGTCGCGCCTGTTTAATTTTGCTTCTATTTCCAGACTAGCAAATTGGAGAGGTAACTATGACATGGTTTTGATATTTATTTTCCGAGCCGAATCAGTGGCTTGAGAGGAAATGGGTGGTTTAGGGGGCTTGACAAGATTTCGGCAGGAGAGCGTTTTTCGGGTTCCAGACGGCTCGTGAGGTCAACTAGGATGATCTTGCCACAAGGATCGGTGAGACCCTTTGGCGACATCGTCATAGCGCTCACAACGGGTCAATTGGCCTGTTAGGGTCACTTGACATTAAGTTCCAGTGGCCCGTTAGCTTGGAACCAATGACTGAAATGCCCGTCATTGCGTGGATTGCGATTTCGCGGGCTTGGTGGCCGCGACGCGGGTCTCTTTTCCGCTCACGAACACCTTCATTGTGCTGTCGCTTTCGCCCGACTCGTCGGTGTATTCGTAGGAGTCCGCTGAAACAAACTTCATGATGTACCGCGTGTGATACAGCTTCCCGGCAAAAATGCTCTCCCCAAGCCAGGTCCATACGTCGCCGTTGACCGTACCAGTCTTGTTTTCTATTCCTCCTGAACTGTCAACTGCGTGGTATTGGTATGTTTTGGAAGTCGGATCGTAGTAGGCGAAGGAAGTCTCTGAGTATTCCTTTCCGGGTCTATAGAGTGTCGCCTCGCAGATCACGGCGAAGCCGCCTGGCGTCCATCTGCAATCCTCAGTGCCACTGAATTTCATCGCTGGCGAGTTCGGACCCATTGCCCCGGCTTTCACTTCGTCTTCGACTGTGAACCTGCCGACCATGACTGACAGCTTCTTCACTTCCGGGCCAGGCGTTGTCTGAGACTGAGCGCCAGCCACGCTTAGGATCGAAGCGCACGCCAGAAGAAATGAGAACAACCTTTGGGGGCCACTCATTGGATTCTCCTTTCAGAGGTGCCACGGATGCTAGCACAAAACGAACGGGAATCAGGAAATGCGAATAGTTGACGTTAAATCTCTATTACGCTTATTGACCGAGCGTCTAATGCCAGTTTTCGCTTGACAGGGTTGGCGCGCAATCGCTATTGTTAAGGCCGTTTTGCAATGTATCTAAGCCGATTCTGTTAGTAGGGTATAAAGACACCTGCCGAACTGCCCTATACTATTTGGCGAACAACTTTCTAGGAGGAGTTGCATGGATCGCATGAAGAATCTGATGACCGTCGCTGGATTTATGCTGATTGGGCTAGGGGCAGTCGCACAACAATCACCCACTCCGCCCCCGGCACCGGCGGACAACATTACCACGATTCGAGGCTGTCTCAGGAGCCAACGCGGAAACTACATCGTGATCGGCGAGCAGAGTAACCTGCCATATGTGTTAAGGGGAGTGGGCAATAAGCTTCATGGTCAACTCAACCGTCAAGTTGAAGTGAAGGGCAAATTGCTGCCTGGGACCGTCAAAACAGGCATAAATCCGGATAAGGTAGGCAGCAATCCGAGCGATACGACGCACGGGGTGGATGGCACGCCCTTCCTGGTGGCAAACCCGGAGACGGATATTCAGACCATTGCGAAGAAGTGCAAGGCGGCTGGTGAGCAGTGAGGTCTCACCGCTGATTCAGGCCCTGGGCCTATACGAAACTTGGGCCTCTACGAAAGATGAAACACTCGATCGGCACCCAGCACCAAGCCGAGAGTCACAGCCGCGATCACAATTTCTCCGACCGCTCCCACGATGAAGGGACGCAATCCCTGCTTCTGCATTTCGCGGAGATTGGTTCGAAGTCCTACGCCCGCAAATGTCAGCAAGAATGCCCAGCGGGACAAATTCCCCAGACTGCCAATCTGGTCTTTGCTGAAAACGCCCAGCGTGGCCAAGAGCGAGATCAGCAGGAATCCAAGGATAAACTTAGGAAATTTCTGCCACAGAAACAAAGCTTTGTTGTGGACGATGTGAGCCTGTCCTTTACTCGCCCAATAGATCGCATACCCGAGAACGACGAAGCCGATCATCGCGTTTCTGGCAGTCTTGGCCAAGACCGCAATCTTGCCCGCGGCGTCGGAGTAAAGAGCGCCGGCGGCCACGGCTTCGGCCGTGTTATCGACCGCTAATCCGCTCCACAGCCCGTAGGCGTGGTTGCTCATGCCCAGAAGATGGCCGATAAAGGGAAAGGTGAAGAGCGCGATCGCGCCCAGAGCCAGAATGGCGGCAATGGCGAGGGATGAATCTTCGTCGTCGGCGTCAATCGCGCCTTTGGCCGCGATAATGGCGGAGACGCCACAGATGGAGGAACCCACAGCCAAAAGAGTGATCAGTTTCGGCCTGAGCTTGAATGCGCGCCCCAGGGCCGTCATCAGGGCAATGGCGACCGCGAGCTCAATCACGACCAGCGCAAGACTCAGGCCTCCGAGCTTGATGACGTCGCCGAGAAGAAAACGCGCACCCAACAGCACGATGCCGAGCTTCAGCCAGAATTCGTAGGTGGCGATGCCCGGCTTGAACAGCTCGGGGATGCGCACTGAGTTCGATATGGCAAGACCGATAAGGATGGCCCACAACACGTACTCGATGTTCGGAAGGCTGAGATGATGGGTCTTGCCGTAGCGAGAAATCGATTGTTCGATGAACTTGCCGGCATATCCAATGGCGGCCAGCAGGATCACTCCTGGAATAAAGCTTAAAAGACGCGATGAGGGGCTGGTTGATGGCGGCTGCTCAATAGCGACGGAAGTACTCATACGGTTCCCTTTGCGAACGAAGTCGAACTACCAAGGAATTTTCGGAAAGATGTTCAAGCGGACCAATAGCGCCAGCAGAAGCGCGAGGCCGACTGCCCATCCGTCAAGTGATAACTTGAACTTGCCACTGCTCATGTAATTCTCCATTTGACTTTCAGAAACCCGGGACGAGGCCGCGGGCAATCCCGCTAGACCGGAAGCCTCGTCGCCAAGTTGCCGAAGGTCGCAACCACAACTGACGCTCTCCGATGGACTGCAGAAACCCGGCAGCCAGCCAAGGCTGTGAAGCCTTGGCTGACCGACGGTCCCAGGGCTGGAGCGTCTTCTCGGGCCCTAAGCTAAATACGCCTTACGTTCAATCCGCCTAAGTGCAAATGTGCGGCCTAGAACGTGTAGATCAGGTCGAATTGCAGGCGGTTCAAGTACGGCTCCTGCTCTCCGGCTTTGGAAATGGTCGCAAGGCTGTTGTAGTTGTTGAACAGAGCAGCGTTGTTTTCCAGATACGTGTTGAGAACGCGCCCACGCCACCAGGTAAAGCTGGCGAGGGTGTTGGAACGCAACTTCCACAGAGCGTAGAAGCGGTTCTGCAGAATGTTGGTGGGAGCTCGCTGATCGCTTTCAACGAACGACGCGATGGCGGCGTCCTGTTCTTCGCGGAGCCACGCGTAGCCAATTTGAATATCATTCTTGTTCTTCACCTGGCCCACGCTGGCGTCAAACCCATATTCCTTGTTCTGGCTGCCCAGAGTCTTGATGACGGCACCCTTGGTGTTCAAAGGATGATCTTCCGCATCGAGGTTATCGAGGAACTCAAGCAACACGTTGATCGGCAGACGGGCAAGGCCGGTCTGGATCTGGTTGGGGAGAATGAAATCGGCGTAGTTGTAGCCGGAGTAGAAGTGGGGCACCCCTTTGGCATCGACGTAGGTGGCGTTGGTCATGCCATTGGGCGCAAAGACGCAGGGCGGGTAGGCGGGCAAGCCAGTGCCCTTGGCGCAGCCTTGTCCTTCGCCGGGCACCGGGATGCCAGTGATCGGAGCTGGAGCTGTTCCGCCTGTCGGCGTGGGGGGCTGGAAACCGGTGGTGGTGGCTCCGGTTGCAAACGCGCTTTCCTGCAAGATCGCATCCGGACGGTTCCACTTCAGGCTCAGGAAGGAGGGCGAAACCGTCCAGGGTCCGAATACGAGCCGCCCAGCTATCTGCACGCCTAGAGTGTAGGAATCCTGGGAAGGAATGCCCAGCTTTCCGTTGGCTTGGCCGTAGAGTAGTTCGATGCCCTGGATGTTGATGTTCTGCAACGGCCCCGAGAAATTAAACGAAGCTTTTTCGTCGAAGCCTTCCGGGTTGATGTCAGGATCGAAGGTGGCGGAGGTTCGCTGCCAAGGATAGGCGAACTTACCGCCGGTGAGAGATAGCCAGTGATGCGCGACGGGATTGTAGGTGATGAATCCCCGATCCAACGCGATGGTCTTACGATCAAAGACGTTGGTGAGGGTCTCGTTGGTCGAGGTTGGGTTGCCGATCGCGCCTGTGGCTATGGCGAAGCCTGCGACGAAGTCTTCGTTGAGCTGACCATCCACTCCGAAGCGCACGCGAATACGGGCCAGGTTGTCATCAGGAATGCCCGACTGGAAGTAGGATTCGCCGCGGATTCGGACGTCACCGCTCAAGCGGAAGCGGCCGACCAGAGCTTCGAGGGCGCTTAACTGTCTCCCTGTATCCTGGGCCTTGGTATCAACAACGGCAAGGGCACTTTGGACCTGCGCGACGTTGGTGGAAGCCTGGGTGGCCAAGCTTTGCGCTTGTGTGGCGGATTGCTGGGCTTGCGCGGCAGCGCTCTGCGCCTGGTCGACGCCGGTAGCCGCTTTTTGCGCGGCGGCATTAGCCTGCTGGGTGGCATCCAGCAATTGCTGGAGCTGTGACCTTAGTTGATCCACTAATTGGTTCTGCTGTTGGATTTGCTGCTGCTGCGCGGAGACGGCATCTTTCAACTCCTGGACTTCCCTGGCGGTGACTGGGGCCGGCTTGGCCGGGGCGCGCTTTTTCGGCGGAGTTGCAGCCGGCGCGGTTTGGGCGGATACGAGCCCGGTTAACGGGATCATCATGATTATCATGATGGGCATTATAGGGATAGACCACCACTTCTTTCTTGCTTTCATTTGTAGACGCTCCTATTGTTTTTGACCTCCCGACTCCCCGGGGAGCCGGGTACCTTAAACCACAGAGTTCACTACGGACCAAGCGGGGGCCAGCTAAGCCGACGCCAACCCCCATTTTCGCTGCAGCCGGCGTTCAATGGTCTTGAAGACCAAACCATTCACAATGTAATCGATCGCGCCAATTGGGATGACGGACGGCGAACGACGAACGTCTGACTCATCTCGTTCCAATCGCGGTCCATTTCTGCAAAATACCCTAGACTCGATTCAGCTCTTATTCGTCTTTGCCCCGGCTCGGATTCCCGTGAACCACCATGGGTAGAACGCTGGATGGCTCACCCTTTTTCTTACGCTTGCCGGACTTCGAAGACTGCGCGCCTTTGCCATTCACGATGTCGGCCAGGGTTGTATGTTCCAAAATCTTGGCTGCGGCGTCACGCACGGCCAGGAATACCTGATAGAGAGCGCGATGTTCGTCATCGCGATTAATCAAAGTGCGTAGCTGCTCGGCGTCTCCGAAGGGAGCGAGCGGACCGTCAATCAGGCGGATAATCTCGCTCATATGGATCTCGGAAGGCGCCCGCCGCAATTGGTATCCGCCCTTGGCGCCGCGCACGCTCTCGACCATGCGCGCGTTCTTGAGCTCCAGAAGAATCAGTTCCAGAAACTTTTCTGGCAAGCCTTCTTCATAAGCAATGTCGCGGATGCGAATCGCGCCCTGATTATAGTGCCGGGACAGCATCATCATCGCCTGCAGTGCGTATAAACCTTTTTGCGAGATCTTCATAGCGCTCCAAAGTATGCCATAAACTCTATGGTTGTAATAGAGTTTATTAGTAAGACCGACGTTAGCAAGCGGGGTGCCAGGGTTACTTCGTGCGAAACATCCCGATACCCTATTTGTTATCAGTGTTTTACGGTGTATTAAAAGAGCAGGTCCCGCTGCAGGGGGATGCACACGGTTGCAGTTCGACAGCAGATTTCCCGACGCGATCTCTGGGCAGTGTACCGCGCTGGGCTCTGAACCGGCACCCGCGCTACTCCTGAGCCGAATGTGCTGCGGAGCTTTGCCCCGCCTGGACGGGCGGGGACGCCCGTCCCCACACTAGTTTTCGTCGCTTGCTACAGTTCGGCTTTTCTCAGGCGCAGCGAATTGGTGATTACTGACACAGAACTGAAGCTCATGGCCACGGCAGCGAGGATTGGACTCAGCAACCACCCGAAGAACGGATAGAGCACGCCAGCGGCGATCGGCACACCCACCAGATTGTAGATGAAAGCGAAGAACAGGTTCTGGCGAATGTTGCGCATGGTGGCCTGACTAAGTTTTCGCGCGCGAACGATGCCAGCTAGATCGCCTTTGACCAAGGTTACGCCCGCGCTCTCGATGGCGACGTCGGTGCCTGTGCCCATGGCGATTCCGACGTTGGCTTGCGCCAGCGCCGGGGCGTCGTTGATGCCATCGCCCGCCATGGCAACAGTTCGGCCTTGCTTTTGTAAACGGCGGACTACCTCGGACTTTTTGTCAGGCAAGACTTCGGCTTCGAATTCGTCAATGCCAAGTTTTGCGGCTACGGCTTCGGCAGTGCCGCGACTATCGCCGGTGAGCATCACGATGCGCAGTCCGGCAGCTTTCAGATCGCGGAGCGCTTGCGGAGTGGAGGGCTTGATGGGATCGGCAATTCCAATCAAACCCGCTGGCTGGCCATCTACCGCAACGAAGATGACGGTCTGACCCTTGCGACGAAGATCGGCTGCGTCGTGCCTGAGTGCATCGCTCGGAGTGCCCATCTCCTGCAGGAATTTTTCGCTTCCTGCAGATACGGTTTTTCCATCCACTTTACCGCTGATTCCAAGTCCAGTGCGAGATTGAAAGCCTGTAGCGCTAGTCAGACTTATGTTGTTCTGCTTGGCGGCAGCCACAATTGCGGAACCGAGGGGATGCTCACTTCCCTGCTCCAGGCTTGCCGCCAGACGAACCAGCTCAGTTTCGTTTCCACCGGAAACTGCGAGCACGGACTCGACGGTCGGCTTGCCTTCGGTCAACGTACCCGTCTTGTCAAAGACCAGGGTGTTTACCTTCTCGAGAATCTCCAAGGCTTCGGCGTTCTTGATAAGGACGCCTGCGCGGGCACCGCGTCCGGTGCCGACCATGATCGCCATGGGCGTGGCTAGTCCGAGCGCGCACGGACAGGCGATGATGAGCACAGCCACGGCGTTGACCAAAGCGTAGGTCAGGCGCGGTTCGGGGCCGAAGAAACTCCATACGATGAAGGTGAGCACGGCGATGGCAATTACCGCAGGGACAAACCATGCAGCCACGCGGTCGGCCAAACGCTGAATGGGGGCTCGGCTGCGCTGGGCCTGACTGACCATTTGGACAATCCGCGCCAGCAGGGTTTCGCTGCCTACGTGTTCGGCTCGCATGATGAATGAGCCCGTGGTGTTCACGGTCGCGCCAATCACGCGGCTGCCTGCTTCTTTCACAGTTGGCATGGATTCGCCGGTGATCATCGATTCGTCAACTGAACTTGTCCCCTCAAGAACTACGCCATCGACAGGAATTTTTTCGCCTGGACGAACCCGCAGGCGATCGCCGAGCTTCACTTGATCCAAAGGAATGTCACGTTCCGTGCCATCGCTAAGAATTCGTGCGGTCTTGGGGCTGAGATTGAGCAGGGCTCGAATAGCGGCACCGGTACGGCTGCGGGCACGGAGCTCAAGCACCTGGCCCAAAAGCACGAGAGTCACGATAGCGGCGGCGGCTTCGAAGTAAACCGGCGGCGCGCCGCTCATGTCGCGGAATGACACGGGGAACAATCCGGGGAAGACAGTCGCGATCAAGCTGAAAAGGTAGGCCACCCCGGTGCCCATGGCGATGAGCGTAAACATATTTGTCGAACGGTTGACGATGGATGTCCAGCCCCGCTGAAAGAACGGCCAGCCACCCCAGAGGACGACCGGCGTAGCCAGAAGCAGCTCGATCCAAGGCAACCAGCCGTTTGGCAGCGCGTGCTCAACCGGCATACCGGGCAACATGTCGGCCATCGCAATCGCCAGCAGTGGAAGGGTAAGAATCAGGCTGACCCAGAAGCGGCGTGTCATGTCGCGCAATTCTGGATTTTCTTCCTCGATCGCGGTAACGGTACGGGGTTCGAGCGCCATGCCACAAATGGGGCATGATCCCGGACCGGGCCGGATAATCTCGGGATGCATTGGGCAGGTATATTCGGTGTGCGGAGCTGCTAACGGAGTCGCGGGCTCGAGCGCCATGCCGCAACTGGGACACGGCCCAGGCTTGCTGGATCGAACTTGAGGGCACATTGGGCAAACGTAGTTTGCTTGCTCTGCGGGCGGCCGGTTAGCCGAGGGTTGACTTGCAGAATGATTTACAGAGGGGGGCTGCTGGGCCTGGGTTGGCCGAATAGCCGGCGCGCCCAGCGTGACCGGACTGGAAGAATTCACGCGCGAAGGCTGTGCCAGATATTTTTCCGGATCTGCTTTGAACTTCTCAGCACACCCCGCGCAACAAAAGTAGTGCGAGGTTCCGCCATGTTCGAGGCGATGCTTCGCGGTCGCCGGGTTTACATTCATGCCGCATACCGGATCTTTCACGGCAGTTGCGGAATTAGACGTTTCCTGTTTCATGCGAGCGTCAGACCTTGGTGAACTGCGCCCGGACGAGGCGTCCGGGCGGCCTACGGGTGCATCACGCTTCGATCTCTCCTCGACCTTTTCGGCAGATGGTACAGATGGTACATAGATTCTGGTCCGCAGTGTTCGATTCTTCCTGCTTCAATCTCGCGGCACTGATTGTTGTATCTTAAAGGAAGGAGCGAACGACAGCATGACACAATTGGAAGTGGCTTACCGCTACGGTTCTGCGCCGGGAGAAGCGGAGATGCGCGCTCTGGATAGCGTGCGCGAAGTTTATGGCATCCGCCGAATGAAGTTTGATCCTAAAGAGCGAATCGTTCGCGTCGAGTTTGACGCTTCACGCCTTAAAGAGCCGGTGATTGCAGGCTTGCTGCGTCAGGCAGGACTAGACGTCCAACAAAAACTCATCTTAACTTGAGCTGCGGGGGCTTGAGCTGCAGGGGTGTGAGTTCAACGACCGACCAGCAGTTCGGGGAGGGCTGCCGTCGGCCAGGTGAAACTCGGATTGAAGGGAAAATGCAAGGGGCGTCCAAGAAAACCTCTGGCCGAAGTTTATCTTCAAGGGCGCCCCGTTGCGCGCCACTTCGTCTGCCGATCATTGTAGCACCCGGTTTGCCAATTCCAAGCGACTGAAACACAAGGCTGGTGGCCGCGTGCGACTGAGTAGGAATTGCCAGTGGCGAGAAAGATTTACGTTCGTGCCGACACAGGCATGGATCGTGCCAGAAGCTGTTGAAATCAGGAGAAAGAAAATACTTAGGGCCCACTAAGGTGATTACTGTATAGGAGAAGTTCGGGTAATGGCTCAATTTGAATTGAGCCAACCGCTGAAGTTGGCGCTGCTTCATCAAGCAAGAAGTTTCCGCTATAATCGAATCTCCGCAGGCTGTAACGTATCGCGCCCGTAGCTCAGCTGGATAGAGCATTTGGCTACGAACCAAAGGGTCGGGAGTTCGAATCTCTCCGGGCGCACCATCTTTTCTCGGTCCGGATTGCGAGCAACGAAAAGTCCCAGGTTAGCTACACTTTCTGCCGGCATTGAGGTCAGAGAGGTCCCATTGGCTTTCGGTGCAATCTCGCGAGACGACGTTCTTACCGCTCTTTTTCTTGCTGCGCTGATTGCGTTCGTCATCAGGAGCTTGCCCTGGAGCCTGGTCAACAATCTGCTGGCTAGAGGATGGCCGACGCAGCAAGGGGCGGTGGAAAACGGGAGTGTTGAGCAACGCAGGGTTCGCTACGTTAGCTACTACATTGCGCGAATTGACTACTCCTTTTCGGTTGACGGCGAATACTATTCTGGCTATCTACAGCGGGCATTCTTTCGGGAAAGCTCGGCCGACAACTTTGTCAGCGTCTTAAAGGGAAGAATGCTTTTTGTCCGATCCAATCCCCGCCATCCAGAACGATCGGCACTATTAGGACAGGACCAACCCGGAGGCTGGCCGGTTCCTAGAGGGTGGCCGGTTTAAGTGAGCGCGTTTTGTGGGTTCCAGCCCGCAGAATCTATTTAGCTTTGCGTTCCTCAGGGGGTGTCGCGGTCTGCGACTTATGAAGCTATCCTAGGGCAAAAACAAAACGTCCCAGACTCTACAGTCATGGGACGAATCGCTCGAACAGGTTCCTCCCCCGAGAAACTGTTCACGATCAGCATAGCGTGGGAGGGGAGGGACGGGAATGGCACGAACGGGCTATACCGACGGTCCTCCATTGCGGAGTAGGCGAATTTTTAGCCGAGCCCACACGGGCACTGACGCCGGCGCCTACACGAACACAAAAATGCCCGTAATCCTTCCGGATTACGGGCCCTCTTACTTACCACTTAGACAGCTTGAACGTTCTCAGCTTGCCAGCCCTTGGGGCCTTTGGTGACGTCGAACTGCACGGCTTGGCCTTCTTGCAGGCTGCGGAAGCCGCCCGCCTGAATCGCGGAGAAGTGCACGAAGACGTCTTCGCCATTTTGACGGCTGATGAAACCATAGCCCTTGGCGTCGTTAAACCACTTTACTGTTCCTGTTTCTGCCATTGTTGATGTTTCCTTTTCTATCGTTGAATTGTGCTGAGAAGATTCGCTGCTAGTGAGAGGGGGTGACGCTGGTTGGCGTGCCGACTTTCAATTGCGTGTGAGTCAAACTTAGCTACAAGCACATTATACACGGAAGGAGACGGATTGATGCAAGAGTTTGCGATGGCTTTGGTTTGAGCTGATTACACTTTGGTTTTCGACTCCGGCTTGCCAACCACCACGGTGCGTCTGCGCGGCACTTCGTCGTCGGAAATTTCCGCCACGAATTGCAGGTTGAGGCCAAGACGTGCGCTCTCCAGACGCGCCACGTCGTTGAAGAAGTAAACAATGTCTCCACCAAATCGATCCTTGGCGCGGCGGCGTTCCTCGAGATCGAAGGGGCTGGCGGAATACACTTTCAGTTCGGGCGCGTCTTTCAGCACGGCACCGAGCTCGCGCTGAAAGTCGAGCGCTCCCTGCCGCACTTGCGCCATGGTGAAAGCCACCACGTGATAGGACATAGGTCGAGACCGAGCATCGCAGGAAGATGCCCGCTCTGTCCAGCGTAGACGGCTATTTGCAGGTATCGAATTTGAAGACGACCATGCGCGTGCTCCAGTCGACACTCGAAGCTCCGCCGTGTTTCTTGTTGTAGTACATCTGGGAATACCAGAATGTGCAGTCGTCGCTGGGATCGATGCTCATGCTGCTGTAGTCGCCCCAGCGCTGGCTGTCCTGAATTTCTACGGCGGTGCCTTTCACCGCTATGGTCGGGGCTTCCATCTTCCCGAGAGGATCGGTTACGAGCCGTCCGGTGTACCAAACGCTCGGCTTCACCGTGTTGCTGGAGGCGCTCATGCCCATGGCGATGTTGCCCTGTTTATCCATGGCCGCGCTTCCCATCCAGAGGCTGGTTGACTTGTCCTGAAAGGTTCCGGCCTGGTAGAGCGAGAATTTTCCGCCGACCGGAGTGGAGCGCAGTTCGTACCAGCGCATGGCAGAGACGGCGGTCGAACCTTTTCCCGGCGTCACGCTATGAGAGACAACCATGGATTCGTGGTCGCCGAAATTCCGATAGGACAAACGGTACAACAGGCGGTCGCCCAGCGACTCGACTTCTTCTCCTGGAGCTGGCTGAGGAATGCAGTCGCCCCCGTCGCAGGCCAGAGAATACGACGGAACCTTGATGGAATGCGGGCCGGTAAAGGTGGACTTCTTCGGATTAACAAAGTCGACGTGAAAGTCGTATTCATCAAGCGTGTTTGTGGTGTTGCCCAGCTCCACGTAATGATCGGGTGCGCCCGTGGGAGGAAGCGTGGCACCGTCCAGCTGCGCTGGGAGAAAGCTGAAGTTATTATTGTTGGGCGTGAAGCAAATCATCGCGGCTTTGCTTTTGCCCTTCAGCATCGAAGTGCGATCGAAGGCGCAGGGCTCGGCGGCGCCACTTCCGAAGGCGTTCACTGATGCGTAGTAAGCGTCGGGCCAAACTGCATACTTAGGGTAGTCCGGAAGCGTGTCGCCCCAACTGTATGAGTAGCGGCTGTAACTTCCGGTCGAGTCGGAAGTCGTCGACACCGCGATGCACAGCGTGAGATCGGTAGTGTAGTTGAAGTAGGTCACCAGCCAACGCTGGGCCAACTTGTCCCAGACCACGACCGGGTCGCCCGGATTCGTGCCTTCGCAGGCTCCGCCGAAACCGGTGAAGATCGTATTCGTGTTCGTAGGCTGAAGAATTACCTTCCCGGTGGCCTTATCGAAGACTTCATAATCGAAGTTGGTGATCTCAACGAATTGAGTCGCTCCCACTGAGCCGTTGGTGTCCGGCACCTGAGCGTTTCCCTGATCTTCCCTTGTACCTTCGAAGCTCAAGATCTGCTTGGTGTGAATAGTTGGAAGGTAGACGTCTTGCACTACGGTGTCTTCGCCGGGTAGGCCCACGGTGAGCCCCAGGTTGCGCTGGGGTTCGATCATTTCCACAAAGCCATGTTTGGGTTTTGGAGCGATTTGCGCGAGATAGCTGAGCGGCAGCGACACGTCGTGCTTGATTTCGTAGCTGACCTGGGGATCAGTTTGAATCTGCTGGGCAGTGGCAGGTACGACAATCGACAGCAGACAAGCCGCAAGAAATGAACCACAAAGTATGCCGACAGGTGTCTTGTTCGTGTTCATGAATGTTCCTCGAATCGCTGAAATTGGCGTGGCGAACTTTGAATGGTGCTTCTGCCGGATGGGAAGCCGCGACCCAGGCGGCATTTACTATGCGGGATAGTCGTGAGGCTGTCAATGAGAAATCGCGCTCGCGGATCCTCGGTGATGATGGGAGCTTTACAATCTCAAGCGACACTAACGGTCAAAAACTGATACGCTCATTTTCGTTTGAGATCGTACTCGCAGCAAATCGTCGAAATCGGGAAAGAGGACCAATGATGCAGAAGTATTTTCGCATTCTGTTGACGGGCGCGGCTTCCATCTGCGTGGCCCTGAGTTCGGCGCAGGCCGCCGAGGCCGGAGATCCATCGCCAACCAAACATCACATTCAGACTGTCTTCATTATTCTGATGGAGAATCACAACTGGACCGGTGACGGCAATCTGGATATCAAAGGCAACCCGTCAGCGCCATACATTAACAAGACGCTGGTCCCCAAAGCGTCACACGCGGAACAGTATTTCAATCCTCCGAATCTCCATCCCAGCCTTCCGAATTATTTATGGCTGGAGGCGGGCTCGAACTTTGGCATCCTCAACGACGGGCCGCCCAGCCAGAATCCTCTAAGCACCAAGCAGCATTTGGTGACGCTGTTGAAGAATGCAAATGTGTCGTGGAAGGCATACCTCGAGAACACTACTGGCAAGGTTTGCCCGCTTACTGACAGCGGAGAATACGCGGTCAGGCACGAACCCTTCGCTTACTTCGACGACGTCAGCAATCATCAGAATTCCCAATCCAAGTACTGCATTGCGCATCTCCGGCCCTACACCGAACTGGCCACCGATCTGAAGAACGACACACTGCCGCAATACGTTTGGATCACTCCAAATCTCTGTGACGATATGCATGACAGTTGCGGCGGGGACATGATTGCGCATGGTGACACTTGGCTTTCTCACAACGTACCCGCGATTCTCAAATCCGCGGCGTTTAAAAAGGGCGGCGCGCTATTTATCACCTGGGACGAGGCGGACAATGGAGACGGTCCCATCCCGATGATCGTGCTCTCGCCGTTTGCCAAGGGTAAGGGCTATTCCAACCAGATCCACTACACGCACGGCTCTATGCTGCGTACTCTCGAAGAGATTTTCGGCGTGAAACCGTTGCTGCGAGATGCGGCAAAAGAAAAAGACCTGAGTGATATGTTTACCGCGTTCCCGTGAGAATCTGGGTTCCAAATCTGCTACGCTTATACTCAACAGGCGCGGACCCGTAGCTCAACTGGATAGAGCACTGCGCTTCGAACGCAGGGGTTGGGAGTTCAAGTCTCTCCGGGTCCACCATCTTCCTCGCCCCTTACAATACTAAAGTGAAAACTTGGGACGTCATCGTTGTGGGCGGGGGCATCATTGGACTTACGCTCTCGATTGCTTTGCGCAAACGCGGCGTGAGCGTTCTAGTCGTGGAGCGCGGGGAACCCGGTCGCGAAGCTTCCCACGCCGCTGCCGGCATGTTGGCCGACTGTCCCTTAGAAACGCCGACCGGGTTGCAAGCGCTGGCCTCGGCGAGTGCGCGAATGTATCCCGAGTTCGTTCATGAACTGCAGGATGAATCGGGAATGAAGGTTGACCTGCGAGATAACGGCACGATCTTGGTCGGCCCAGACCACGCCGAATTCTGCGCGCAGAATCCACTTCCCGCTCCTCTTGCCGAGCTCGAGCCTGCGCTGGCCGAGATCAAAGGTCCGGTCGCCTATCTGAAAGAACGCAACGTCGATCCGCGCGCCCTGGTCGCGGCGGCGTTAAAGGCGGCGAAACATCGCGGAGTGGATATTTCTTCGGGCACCACCGCGACCGATTTGCTTTTGTCAGATGGGCACGTCAGCGGCGTCCGTACCGATCGAACCTATTACAATGCGCCGTGCCTGGTGAATTGTGCCGGTGCATGGGCGGGGAGCTTCTCCACGCATCGCTTCCCTACTCGCCCGGTCAAGGGACAGATGCTGGCCGTCGCCTGCGCGCGCCACGATGTCGTCCATCATGTCATCCGCGCTCCTGAGGTTTATCTGGTACCGCGCAGCGATGGACGAATCCTGATCGGCTCGACGCTCGAAGAAGCTGGATTCGATAAGCGCACCGACACAGACACCATTCAGCGCCTGCATCACGCAGCGATTCGCCTGGTTCCGGCGCTGGGACAGGCACGGGTTCTGGAGGCTTGGGCCGGACTCAGGCCGGGAACTCCGGATGATCTACCCATCCTTGGCGCGACTAGCACGCCTGGATATTTTGTGGCCACTGGGCATTTTCGCGACGGGATCTTACTCACGCCCGTGACGGCGCACGTCATGGCGCAAGTAATCACAGGCGCGAAGCCGGATTACGAAATCTCAGCGTTCTCGCCACTGCGATTTTGGAACTGACGGAGTCGTCCTGTTTTATTTGCTTTGCTGATCAAGCGCGTCAAGCGCTTTCCGCGCTTCCTCGAGTTTAGGGTCTAGCCTAAGTGCTTCCTTATAAATCGACCCGGCTTCCGAAGCGCGCCCCTCCTGCTGGAGCGCCTGACCTAGCCGGAAATAAGTTTCGCCAGAGGGCGATTCGGCGACGTTTCGCATGGCGTCGGAAAGCTCCACTTTTGCTAATCCTTCCTTGGCGTCAGAACGCTGGGGATCGATCTGCAATGCCGCTCGGTAACTTGCGCGCGCCTTGGCGTAGTCTCCGACTTGGCTATACAGCCGGCCGAGAGTTGTGTACGCCGCGACCCGCATGTTGGGATTGGAAACCAAAGGAATCGCAGTCTCGTACTCGACAATCGCATCCCGCGGGCGGTCGTTCAGCGTGAGATCCCCAGCCAGATTCATATGCCCACCCGCATCGTGAGGTCTGAGCTGGACTGCCTTCTGGAAATGCGGCAACGCTTCTGGATAACGATCCGACGCCAGCAGTGCCGCGCCAAGGTTCTGCTCGCCCAGGAAATTGTCTTTTGTAACCTCGACTGTATGGGTCCAGAGATCGACGGCGCTCCGCCAATATCGGAGCTGGTCGCAAGCAAAAAGCACGAAAACGGCCAGAACGACTGCGGCTATCTTGGCCCGTGTACGGAAACTGACTTGCCGGATGTCGGCCAAATCAGCGGCGCCCCACACCGCCATCACGAAAATCCCAATCAGCGGGATGTAGGCGTAGCGGTCAGCGATTGCCTGCTCGCCCACTTGAACGATTCCAATTACGGGGACAAGCGTGCCCAGGAACCACAACCATCCGACGATGAGGTATCGCCGGGCACCGCGCTGCCACCACACCAGCGCGCTCACGGAGATCACAAACAGCGCTGCCAGTCCTAATTGCCAAACGGTGAGCGTCGCGCCGGGGTGGGGATAGAAAACCGCCAGCCATGCGGGCCAGAACGCTTTCCAAATATACAGCGCGTAAGCGTAGACCGCGTTTTGCAAGCGCACGTAGAGGGGAAGCACCAGACGCATCGCCCCGCCGGAGCGCTGCGCGAAAACGGTGACGGCACTCGCGGCAGCAGATAGTGCAAGGAGCGGCAACTTTTCAAGGATGAGCCGCGAGAACGAGGCCTGCGGCACAGGCAATTCAGTTTTAGCTCTCGACTGTTTCCAGCCCTGAATACGGCATAGCGGCCAGAAATCGAGCAGCAAGAGCACGCAAGGCAGGGTGACGACCATGGGCTTTGAAGCCAGTCCGAGCACGAACAGTGCAGTCGCGGCTAGGTAGCGTTTGACGTCAGGCTTCAGCGCGTACCAGCCATAAGCACCAAGCGTTAGCAGGAAGAAAAACGTGCTCAGGACATTCTTGCGCTCAGCAATCCAGGCCACCGACTCCACATTCATGGGATGAATCGCGAACAGCGCCGCCACCAGGAAGCTCCGTCCGGAAGCGCCGGTTGAGTACGCAAGCAACAGGAACAGCAGCACAACGTTCAGTACATGGAACAGCACGTTCGTGACATGGTGCCCGCCGGGATTCAAACCGTATAGTTCACAATCCAGCGCATGAGAAAACCAAGTCACCGGGTGCCAGTTTGTGTCCGTCGACGTCAAAGCCCAGCGGACCGTCGCCCAAGTCAAGCCAGCTTGCACGTGTTGGTTGTCGGTGACGTAATTGTCGTCGTCGTAGTTAAAAATGAAAGGATGGCCTACGGCGGGACTATAAACAGCAACCGTTACTACCGCCAGCAGAAGGCAAATGGCAAAATTGCGCTTCCGAGGCGACGCCATAAGGGCACTTTCGACCCTTTCTCGAATGCTAGCTTCACTCGGCGTGATCCGCCGGGTGGCCTGCTGTTCGTTGCTTGATTTGGCCCTGGGAGACATGTTCAAGCTTGAAACAACTACGCCTTTTTCGACTGAAGCAGAACGCATTGTACCTTCCTCGTGCCTCAACGACTCCACTGTCCCGACTGTGTCACGCTTGGTGTCAGTTCACGACCTAAGCTCGACGTGTGTAACCAGCGCACTGAAGAACGGGCAGGCGAGGATATTTCGCGAAGTTCGGATCGGTGTCTGATAGTTTGCAGCGATAGAACGTCGATCCGCGCGGCGATTGGATCGGCTGCGAGTGCACGCAGTCGAAACACAATCCGACGCGCTGTTGAGCATCTTCAATCTTCTTGGGCTCGGTCACATCCGCAGCATAGCGTATCCCAAAGCGTCGGTGACTGCGCCAGATGCGCTTGCCTGCACAAAACTCGGACCACCGGCTTCAGGTATACTTATCCGTCTCATCGCTATTCCTACGGACATCAATCGAAAGAAAGGGACACGTCTATGGCTTCCCCAGCAGTGGATTACGCTCGTTCGAATCAGCAGCGATTCTTAAACGAACTCAAAGATTTGCTTCGCATTCCCAGCGTCAGCACGGCGCCCGAGCATAAGTCCGACGTGCAGAAGGCCGCCGACGTAGTAGCCAACGAGCTCCGGCGAATTGGCATGGAGAACGTAGAACTTATCACCACTAAAGGCCATCCGCTGATTTACGCCGATTGGCTGCACGCGCCCGGAAAGCCGACTGTGCTCTGCTATGCGCATTACGATGTGCAGCCGCCCGATCCGCTTGATGAATGGATCAGCCCGCCATTTGAGCCCACAGAACGCAACAATAATATTTATGCCCGCGGTGCGGTCGACGACAAAGGCCAGCTTTGGATGGAGATCAAGGCCATCGAAGCCTTAATGAAAGGCCACGACGGTAAATTGCCGCTGAATGTGAAGTTCATCATCGAGGGCGAAGAAGAAGTTGGTGGCGAGTCGATTGCCGAATACGTTCGCAAGCAGAAAAGCAAGCTGAAGGCCGATTTCGCGCTCGTCTGCGATACCGAGCTGTTTGCGCCGGATCTTCCAACCCTGTGCGTTGGGCTGCGCGGATTGGTGTACACGGAAATCGAGGCGTTCGGTGCGAAGAGCGATCTGCACTCCGGCATGTACGGCGGCGCCGCGCCCAATCCTTTCTTTGCGCTCATTGAAATCATCAGCAAGCTGAAAGATGCAAAAGGCAAAGTCCTGATTCCCGGCTTCTACAAAAATGTGAAAGCCCCGACCGCAGCCGAGTTGAAGGCTTGGAAGCGGCTGCCATTCAACGAAGAGCACTATCGCAAAACCGAAGTCGGTTCCAAAGTGCTGACCGGAGAGCCGGGCTTCTCGGTACTTTATCGCACCTGGGCGCGTCCCACGCTCGAAGTCCACGGCATGCCCGGCGGATTCACCGCGCCCGGCGCCAAGACCGTGATCCCCGCGAAAGCATCGGCGAAAGTTTCCATGCGGATGGTGCCCAATCAGGATCCCGACGACATCCTCAAGCGCTATACCGCCTTCGTGAAAAAGCTAACGCCGAAGGGCATTGAAACCAAAATCAAAGTATGGAGCAAAGGTCCCGCCTGCGTGGTTGGCACGGACAACAAATACGTGAAAGCTTCGACCGAAGCCATGCACGAGGTATTCAAGAAAGACACGGTCTTCATTCGCTCCGGCGGCTCGATTCCGATCGTGACCGATTTTCAGGACGTGCTGAAGATTCCCAGCGTGATGATGGGCTTCGGCTTGCCCGACGACAATCTGCACGCCCCGAACGAGAAGTTCCACATCCCCAACTTCCATCGCGGCATCGAATCGATCTGCCTGTTCTTCGAGAAGCTAGGCGAATAAGGGCATCAGCCAGAAGAATGAGGCTGGAATGGAAATACCAGAGAAACAGACCACATTGGGCAGCGCCCTTTTAATTACAAACATAGGCCTGCCCATTGTGGCGGCCTATTTCTACTTCTTCAAGATATTTCCTCCTCGCATCGTCATGGAATCAATTGGCGTCGCATTCGTGGTTTTGAATGTGTACTACATGATAGCGTTCAAGGCTTGGGGATCAAGGTCAAAGTAGCTCACCACTTTTTCTCCGGACGTCGTTGTTTTCCATCGCCTTTTGCGTTAGCCTTATTTCGCTCTCGCGATTCTTCCCTTCCTTCTTCTAACCACACCCATTTCACATGCCAATGCTGCATTGTGTGTGCAAAATGACGTGGTTGTGCAAAAGGAGACCCCATATATGGTGTTTTCTTGCTTGACCCCAGTGCGATTTCGCCGTTACAGTAGCTCCAATCTGTGCCCGCGCCCTGTCCAGCCACAGGTAGGTTTTGTCGGAGCGAGCTGTGGAGGAATCCAATTGGTTAACCCGTTCCCCAAGGAGTAGAAGTTGCTCAAACTGAAAAAGCTTCAGATTCTCGGATTCAAGTCTTTCTGCGATCGTACCGAACTCAAGTTTCACGGCGAGGGCATCGCGGCCATCATCGGTCCCAACGGATGCGGCAAGTCCAACATCGCCGATGCGATCTCGTGGGTCTTGGGCGAGCAATCCGCCAAGACCCTTCGCGGCTCGCGCATGGAGGATGTCATCTTCGCCGGCACGCGCGACCGCAAACCCACCGGCATGGCCGAGGTTGCGCTCACGCTGATCGATCCCGACGTATACGACGGCCCCGATGCACACGAGCCAACCGAGATCGAAGTGCAGAATGATTTGCCCGCGAGCGCAGATGATTGGGATGAAGCCGAAGTGCGCACGAAGGCCGCCGAGGAAGTCGAGCGACTAACCGAAGAAGCGCAGCCGGGGCAAACCGAGGAAGTTGGAGGCGCGCCGTCCGATGGCGCGACGGGCGTCTCGCCCGCCCCGCCAGCCGAGGATGCTCGGACCTCCACCGAATCAGGACCGCAGGTCGTTCTCAAAATCCGCCGTCGCAAGTTTCAACAGCAGTTTCGAGCAGGAGAGATTGCCGTCACCCGCCGACTGTTTCGCTCCGGAGACAGCGAGTACCTGCTCAACGGCAAGCTTTGCCGCCTGCGCGATATTCAGGAATTGTTCATGGGCACGGGACTGGGCCCGGAATCTTACGCCCTCATCGAGCAAGGACGCATCGGACAAATTCTGAGCAGCCGTCCGACTGATCGCCGCGCCATCATTGAGGAAGCAGCCGGCATCACGAAGTTTAAGACCAAGAAGCGCCTTGCCGAAGCACGCCTGGAAGATGCCAAGCAAAATCTGTCGCGAGTGAACGATATTTTCGAGGAGGTCACGCGCCAGATGAATTCCCTGAAGCGGCAGGCCTCGAAAGCCGAGCGCTACGCAAAGCTGCGAGAAGAGATGCGGGCCAAGCTACGTCTGGTGCTGGCCAGCAAGTTCGCGCAACTCGATCGCGAGAGCATCGAACTTGACGAGCGGATCAATTCGCTCTCGGAGGAGATGCGCCACCGCACCGAGACCGTGCAGCAACTCGAAGCAGAACACGCTGACCGCACCCAGCGTGGGTACGCCATCGAAACCGAGATTCGCGAGAACCGCGAGCGTCTCAACCAGATCAAGCTGGAGAGCGAACGAACCCATGCCCAGCGTCGTCATAACGAAGAGCGCTGCGCGGAGCTGGTGGTGCGTTCCGCCGCTTCCGAAGCGGAATTGGCCCAAGCGCAACATCGGCTCACCGCACTGCAAGCGGAGCGTGACTCAAATCATCAGGTATTAGAGTCAGCCGCCGCAGATGTAGCTGCGGCCCAGCGGGAGCTGGCCCAATGCCAACAAGCAGCCGTCGACGCTGCAAACGCATTGGCCGAGTTAGAACATCAGCAGGAAACATCGCGCGGCACCATTATGGAAGTAGTCGCGTCAGCTTCGAATCTGCGGAATTCGCTTACCCAAGCGGAAGAACGCTTAGCGGCCGTGGGCCGCGAGACCCAGCGTTTGCAAACTGAAATGGCGACATCGAACTCTCAGGTCGAAACCTTCGGCGGGCAACGCGGGCAATTTGCCCTGGAATTCGAAACTGTCTCCCAACGTGTCGCAGGGTTGAGTGAAGAAATTTCACAGGCGCGTCAACTAATCGAATCGAAGCGCCGCGAAGAAGCAGAGGCCAAGAATCGCCTCGACAGCCTGCGTGCCGAATATGCCTCCGCGATCGGAAAAAAGGGATCGCTCGAAGCCGTAATCGCCGAACACGGCTACTCAACAGAGTCGGTGCGACGGCTGTTTCAATCGGGAGTGATGAACGGCGGTTTGGCTCCTGCCGGCGTGTTGGCCGATTTCCTCGAAGTTGAGCCGCGTTACGAAGGCGTGGTCGAAGACTTTCTGCGCGACGAACTGAACTACGTCGTGGTCAAATCCTGGGACGCAGCCGACGAAGGCTTGCGCCTTCTGCGAACCGACGTGGACGGACGCGCAACATTTTTGGTGCACCCCGAGGACTCGCAAGCGAAGTTCTCATTCGCGGTCGACGAAGTAGCTCGCGCGGCCACGCCCAGCCAATCGATCGTCCCGCTGAAGCATGCCATCCGCGTGCTGAACGGCTTTGGGCGGTCGCTGGAAGTCATCCTGCCCAAGCTGCGTGACGGATACATCGTTCCCGAATCCACTTCTGCGCGTGAGCTTGCATTGTCGAACCCAGACGCATTCTTTCTTTCGCAATCGGGCGAGTGCTTCCACAACGTGACCGTCACTGGCGGCAAGCAGCGTGCCGAAGGCCCGCTCTCGATGAAGCGCGAGCTGCGCGATGTAATGCGCTTGTTGAACGAGTTGGAGTCGGCTCTGCGCAATGACGAGGTTCGCGTACTGACGTTGGGCCGTGAGATCAAAGAACTGGCTTCACGGCTTGACCGCCTCGAAACCGAAAAGCGAGAAGCCGAAACTCAGGCGATGACTTCTGGTCACATGCTGCAACAGCTCGATTCGGAGATGGCTCGCGTAGGCGAGCGGCTGAACACTTGTCGCCACGAACTCCAGCGCCTGGTTTCCGAGCGCGCCGAACAGGAAACGTTGATCACTTCGACGCAAACGGAATTGGCCGCTCTGCAACAGCGACGCGAAGAATTGGAAGCGCTGGCGGCTACGGCGAACGAGGCACTGGTGGGCCTGCGCGAGCGGCGTGAGGCGGCTGCACAGAATGCTTCGCAGCAGCTGGCGCGGGTCGCGACTCTGGAGGAACGGCATCGGTCGGCAACGGCTGTGCTCGAGAAAATCAACGCGCTGGTCGCAGACATGGCCGCACGAGCCGGTTCCCTGCAATCACAAATCGAATCTTCTGCGGTCGAGAAACTGCAACGCGAGACCGAGAATCAGCACATGATCGCCCACCTCGAAGAACTCGAAGCCGAGCGCAATACTACCGAAGCTCGGGACGGGCTGCTGCAATTTGAGTCTGACCAGGTGCGCGCCCGGCTGGCAGAGATCGAAGACACTCTTCGCGATGAACGGCAATTGCTCGATCAGGCCCGAGACCGGCGCGGTGAGCTTTCCGCAGCCGCAGCCAAGCTGCAATCGGACGCACAGTACATGGCGGAAACCTGCCTGAACGAACTGGGTGTACAACGTCACGAATTGTTGGCCGATGCTACGATTCCCACGGTTAGCGGAGAGCAGCTAACCCTCGAAGACCAAGCCTACCGCGAAATGCGCACCCGGCTCGACGCCATGGGTCCGGTGAATATGATGGCTCTCGAGGAATACAAGGAAACCGCTGAGCGCCACGCGTTCCTCGACACGCAAAGGAAAGATCTGCTCGATTCGATCGCGAACACGCAGGCTACCATTAAGGAGATCGACACTTTCTCGCGGCAGAAGTTCGAAGAAGCTTTCCACAAAATCAACGAGAACTTCCAGACCACGTTTCGCAAGCTATTCGGAGGCGGACACGCTTTCATGCGCCTGACCGATGAAGAAAATAGCGCGGAGAGTGGCATCGACGTGGTCGCGTCGCCTCCGGGCAAGAAGCTGCAGAATGTGCTGCTGCTCTCCGGCGGAGAAAAAGCCCTGACTGCGTTGGCGTTGCTGGTTGGAATCTTCCAGTATCAACCCAGCCCGTTCTGCATTCTCGACGAAGTCGACGCCCCGCTCGACGAAGCCAATATCGGCCGCTTCACCGAACTGGTGCGAGAAATGAGCATCCAAACCCAGTTCGTCCTGATCACCCACAGCAAAAAGACGATGAGTATCGCACCCGTGCTCTATGGCGTCACCATGCAGGAACCAGGAGTTTCTAAGCTGGTTTCAGTCCGCTTCGGGGCGACGGCGTAATAAATAGCGAGGCGTAATTCGTTGCAGGTCAATGGATTTTTCTCGCGCCCCGGTTATCCTCTGCCATCCTCAGCTTTTCCACAAACGGAACATAGCGAAGACGCGCGCCAATAGCCCGATTTCAGCCACTCGCCAACCGTCAACACTTTTTCTTTCAAGCGAATGCACAGAATCGATCTTCCCCCGTCACTTAAATCGTTGACAAATATTTCTGGCAGGTTAGAATACGCGACGTTTTCTAACTGTAAAATTTAATCATGAGCCCCCAGCTTCTCGACTCCGTTCTGCTTCGTACTGACTTCCCCGAACTCAAGCTCCACGCCAGCGGCAAAGTCCGGGACGTTTACCATCTCGACCATGAGCATCTGCTTTTCGTAGCGACCGACCGCATCTCCGCGTTCGACTACGTGCTCGCCACAGGCATTCCCCATAAGGGCCGCGTGCTCACGCAGATTTCCCTGTTCTGGTTCGATTTTCTCCGCGACGTTGTCGCCAACCATGTCGTCACGGCCGATGTAAAGAAGTATCCCGCGACCGCACAAACGTATGCCGACCAACTCCAGGGCCGGTCGATGATGGTCATGCGCGCGGAGATGATTCCGGTCGAGTGCGTGGTCCGGGGATATATTTCCGGATCGGCATGGAAAGAGTACAAAACCAGCGGCCGCGTTTGCGGGATCGAACTGCCGGCGGGGCTCAAAGAATCGAGCAAGTTGCCGCAGCCTATCTTTACTCCCGCGACCAAGGCGACCACCGGGCACGACGAGAACATTCCCTTCGATGAGATGACTCGAATCGTAGGCGTTGAGTTAAGCCGCCAACTCCGCGATCTCAGCTTGAAGGTTTACAGCAAAGCGGCAGACTACGCGTTGCAGAAGGGCATCATCATTGCCGATACCAAATTTGAATTCGGAATGACGTCGAAGGGCATTACTCTCGCGGACGAAGTGCTCACTCCCGACTCATCCCGATTCTGGCCCGCGGACAAATATCAGCCAGGCAAGGCGCAAGAATCGTACGACAAGCAATATGTTCGCGATTACCTCGAGCTAATTCACTGGAATAAGCAACCGCCGGCACCCGCTCTTCCCCCGGACGTGGCGCGGCGGACCAGCGACAAATACGCGGAGGCTTTCCACCAGCTCACCGGACGCGAGCTGGATGTTTAGAGCAGTAATCATTTGGAGAACACGATGACGGGAGCGGACTGGGTCATCGTGCTAGTAATTGTTGTATCGGTGATTCAGGCTTCGATCTCGGGCTTCTTTCACGAAGCTTTTGGGATCGCGGGCTTGATTTTTGGGTACCTGCTGGCCGCGTGGAATTATGAACGGCTGGCGGCGCGGTATGCGCCTTATCTGAAGTCGATGTGGTTGGGCGAAATCGCGGCTTTTCTGATTATTTTTTTGGCGGTGCTCGCCCTCGCTGGAATTGCGGGGCGGATCACTCGCCACATCGTAAAAGAGGCTGGATTAAGTTTTGTTGACCGGATTTTAGGCGGAGCGCTGGGATTGCTGCGCGGAAGTTTAATGGTGGCAGTAATTCTCATGAGCATGGCTGCGTTCACGCCGACGTCAGCGTGGCTGCAAGGTTCACAACTAGCGCCGTATTTCCTGGTCGTGGGACGTGCCGCGATTTGGGTGGCGCCGTCGGAATTGCGAGCCCGCTTTTATCAGGGACTTGACTTGCTGCGTCGCGAACAGCAACACACTTAACACGCGATTGCAGCATCGAAACGAATTCAGGCAAACAGAAGAAAGCGCGGGTGGCAGCTCTTTACGAGCAGCTTTTCCTTGGCCGCTTTTCAAAAGAAAGAAGGATGCCGTGAGAGATCAGCTCGAAGCACTCATCCTGCAGATGTACAAAAGCAATATTCTCTACTCCGAGGCGGTACGCGAATTCAAGAAGCGCTTCATCCTCACCGTGCTGCAGGAAAACAACGGCAACCAGTGCCGTGCCGCCCGTCAACTGGGAATGCATCGCAACACTCTCAGCCGCACCATTACCGAGTTGAAGATTGATATACGACAACTGCGCGCCGGGGTCAAACGTCCACCTCGCAGCGCTCGCCCCACCGCTTACGACAAGAAGGCGGTCCGCTGAAACTCCCGCTCTAGTCTTCTGCGAAATTACCAACAAAAAATCAGGGCAGCGTCTTCACGCTGCCCTGCACAACTACATTCCACGCTCGGCTGAGCGACTCCCGCTCAATGACCGGTGGTGTGGTGATGAACCGGTTTCGGCGGCGGTGCCTTGGTCAGCAGCGCGCCTTTCTCCAGAGTCATCACAAACGGGTTCGGCGCGTAGGAAGCAGGCGTTCCTTGGAAGTCCAGCGTCGACCCTTCGGCCGGCATCAACTTGGCCGGAATTGTTCCGTCCATGGTAAGGACGATATCCGCCCGCTTTGCATCGATGTCATCCTGGCTCGCAGCAATCTGCAGCTCGGTCGGCGACGCTTTGATGACTGTGCCTTCCATCTGCAAGGACACGCCCTTAATCGCAGACCAAACTTTGTCCGCATCCGCCGCCGCGCCCGCAGAAAGCACCAGCTCCCACTCGGCGAAACTCATATCCTTGGGAGTCTTTGTCTTTACCAAATCAGCCGCTTGCTCGGCCGGCGTGGGAGGAACGTATGCCTTAATGGTGAACCCCGGCGGCGGCAGCGGCGTGGTTGCAGTGGTCGCCAGCAATTCGTTCCAGCCCTCTTCCGAGCCGTGATACTTCACATACTTCGCATGACCAAACTTCGTAATCTGGGCCTTCCCGCCCGGGTCCTTTACCAGATTGATGGCGCGAGCAATGAAAAACAGTCCGTTCACGTCATCTTCAGGAGTGGCCGTTAGATAAGACAGCGCCAAAGGATAGACGTTTTCCACGTTGTTCGGATCAGCTTCCACAGCCGCCCGCAGGTCCTTCTCTGCGGTCGCGTTATCTTTCAATTGCAGGGCGGAAAATCCAGCCACACTGTCCAGAAGGGACGCCAACTGGGTCTTCTGTTTCTGGAAATCCGCATCCGACACTCCATCCGGTTTGGACATCGTGGTGAGCGCCTGCAGGCCGCGCTCGGCATGCGCCTTGGCATCCGCCCACTTTTGGGCGGCGCGCTCGCTATACGCCAACAAAGCCAGAGCCCGAACATTATTCGGATTGGCGGTCAACAGCCGGTTCGCGGTGTCAATCACCTTCGCCTGGTTGCCCGCCTGCTGATACGCTCCCATGAGCAGTTCCAGCGCGTCTTCTTTCATCACGCTGTTCGGGTATTGAGCCAGGAAGGCTTCCAGCCCGCTGATCTGCGCGACCGGATCCTTCTGCTGCGCGGCTCCAACGTAGGCGTTATACTCCGCCGGATCTTTGATCTCTTTCTTCTGTTGCGGTTGCGACGCTGCGGGTTGCGCCTGTGCCGGCGCCGCGGTTTGGGTTTGCGGTTGCGCTGTGGCTTGCTGATTCGAGGCTATCCCAGCAAACGTGATCACAATCGCCACTAGACTCGTCTTCATGTTGAAATGGCTCCTTGAATTGTCGGGAAAACGGACGGCATTCGTACCCGGGTATACCTAAGCTCAAATCCCGGCTGCTCAGAGCATGAGCCTCATCAGCCCATGCGGCAGGTCCGGAAAACCCAGCGCCCGCCCGGTCATGCAAACGAGGCTAAGATATTATTTCCGGTGAGCCGGATTATAAGTATGTATCTCTACTAAGGCAAGCTTACTTTCGAGGCGCTCTTGCCAATTCCTAAGATGCACAAGAGTCGCCAACGGTGGTTAGAAGTCCTTAACCTAATTATCATAAGGCGGAGGTCCCATGGACGAGATTACGAACAAAACCAGCCTGGCCGGCCGGGTCGCACTCATCACGGGAGCCGGGCGCGGCATCGGAGCCGCGATCGCCGCCAAAATCGCCCGCATGGGCGCAACCGTCGTGCTTGCCGGGCGCACCCGCGGTCCACTCGAATCCACTGCCGACGCGATCGTCAAAGCTGGCGGTCAAGCCGAAGCCGTCGTCTGCGATGTGATGCATTTCAGCTCCGTCGAGCCGCTCGCCGCACACGTCGACAAGACTTTCGGCCGCCTCGACATTCTGGTCAACAACGCCGGCGTCGGCGGCTTCGGAGGCCCACTCCATCAACTAGCCCCTGAGTCCTGGGAGCAGGTGCTGAACACCAACCTGCGCGGAGTCTATTACTGCATTCGCGCCTTGGCTCCCCTGATGATTCGTGCCCGCACCGGACACATCATCAACATCTCTTCGCTCGCCGGTAAGAATGCCCTGCCCAATGGCGCCGCCTATGCCGCATCGAAGTGGGGACTGAACGGCTTGAGCTATTCCGTCGCCGAGGAACTGCGTGCATACAATATTCGCGTCTCGGTAGTCTGCCCCGGCTCCGTCGATACCGAACTTAGCCCGCATACGGGAAAAGATCCCGCCAAGATGCTGCGGCCAGAAGATGTAGCTCACGCGGTAGCAATGCTGGTCACGCAAGCCCCGCAATCATTCGTAAGTGAGATTCTCCTCCGTCCAACCCAGAAGCCATAAGCCACTTTGGCGGGCCGCCCGATCGCGGATGGGCATCGCTATCCAGCGCGCGGACTCGGAGTGCTTTCGCTGTCAGGCTCGTTCATAAAAGCGAAAGAACAGGGACTGCTTTGAAACGGGCTCTGCCTTCTCGGTGAGCGCTGCTAACTGTTGCTGGTTGAGCGGAGTAAACTCGCGCGCCAGTTGCACGTTCTGTTCCAGCTGAGCAATAGAATCGCAACCAATGATGACGGTGCTGACTGGCAGAGAAAGCGAATAATACATCGCCTGCCGCATATCAATCGTTCCTGGAGTGCGCGCCAGCACCATCCCTTCCCACATATGCTTCTGCTCTTCAATAGGCTGAGGCGTCCACGAAGAAAGCAGGCGTCCGCGGGCGGGGACTTTCATTCCGATAATGCCCATCTGCCTCTCGACGGCCAGGGGCAGCAGTTGCTCGGAGAAGCTGTAATGGTGCGGATCAGCGGCGTTGACCGCCATCAGGATGGTGTCGAACGGATAGCGGTGGATGGCTTCCATCAGCGCGTCGGGGCGGTAGTGCCCGGTAATGCCGAGATAGCGCACGATTTTCTGGTCGCGAGCTTGCAGCAATGCCTCCATCGCTCCGCCCTTGGCAAATATTTCGTTGATATCCGTCATGGTTCCGATATCGTGCAGTTGCCACGAGTCGATGTGATCGGTCTGCAACAGCTTGAGCGAGGTTTCGATCATGCGCATGGAGCCGTCGCGTGTCCGCTCTTTGGTTTTGGTTGCCAAGAACGCTTCGCTGCGGCGGTGCTTCATTACCTTGCCGATGTATTGCTCACTCCAACGATCGGGGCCGCCATAGATCGAAGAGGTGTCGATGTAATTCACGCCGAGATCAAGAGCCTTTTCGACGATGGGCACGGCCATGGCTTCATTGTTGGGCTTCTCGATGGCGGCTTGGCCGCCGAGGCTGAAGATGCCCACTTTGTATCCGGTCTTTCCAAGATTCCGCGTCGGCATGGAATCTGAGGTTGCAGCACGGTAAGGCGGCGCTGACTGGCCGCTGACGACGTCCGGAAGAGCGGCGGAGCCGAGCGCGGCAGCGGTCATGATTCCACCGGCCTTCAGAAAAGTTCTTCGATTGTTGTTGGATGAAATGTCTGGTTCAGGTTTCTTCATGACGCCTCCGGGCACTGGCGAATGCCTCTACAATAACCCCAATTTCTTCAGGAATCCACGGTTAATTCGCAAACAAACGCAAGCACGAGCCCAGCGGGTTCGCGTCCGTTCTTTGGACGCTAACCTGGGCCTCACGGTGGCCCACCCTTTCCAAGGACAACTCCAACTCACACATGCTAGAAGAGTGCCCCATTCTTTTCGCGTGCGGAAGGGTACCGCCTGGGGTGACAGATTCCGAACCAAAATCACCCGCTGCGAACCTCCTCGCCACCTGTCATCCTGAGGCAGCGGAGTCCTTGGCTTCGCCAAGGATTCCCAAGGAAGGATCTGTGCACTCGGCCTTGTTGTGTTGGTCGATGCCGGCGAATTCGAAGACGGTGCGGAGGTCGCGCCAGTTTCCTGCCAGGGCGCCGGG